>Ga0209431_10002032_pt1 | contig 16560 bp, 16 predicted proteins | sample RifCSP13_3_FD_184021 | JGI IMG/M metagenome (GOLD analysis project Ga0209431, IMG submission 184021) | Soil microbial communities from Rifle, Colorado - Rifle CSP2_sed 13_3 (SPAdes) (version 2) | ecosystem: Environmental > Terrestrial > Deep subsurface > Rock core/Sediment | place: Rifle...
AGTGCCCTATTAGTCATAAAACTAATGCTCATGACAATTACCATCAATAAAGAAAAAATGAAAAAATCTACAGAAAGCAGCTATCTAATTGCATTAGATTTGGCAGAAAAACTAGTTCAAAAAGGAACTCCATTTAGAACTGCTCACAAGGTTATAGGACAACTAGTTCAAATTGCAAGCATTTCAAAAAAACCATTATCAAAAATTACTCCCTCAGAGGTAAAAACATCAGTTAAAGGAACTATCGTTGATTCTAAATTTCTATTAAAATTAATCAATTCCACAACAATAGATTCATCTCTTAGGGATAGAACTTCTCAAGGATCTTCAGGAATTTTAGAACAAAAAAGAATGATTGTAGATCGTATGAAAAAGATAAAGATGTACAGGGAAGGCACAACCAAACGAGAAAACCAAATAAAGACTACATTTGAAAATCTTTCAAAAAAAGTCAAACTTCTGATAAAATAAAGCGGGTCTAGTGGGATATTGTGCCCATCTTGGGCTAATTTTCGACCCGTTTAGGAAGGAAAAATGATTTTGCGAAAATAAAAAAACCAGCTAACAATTATCAATCTGAGCTTATCAAATATTATGAACCACATTGTATGTCATTAAAAGAGAATCTTGGAAAAATGTACAAAGTGTGGACATGCACAGTCGATGCACAAGGAAAACAAGTGTGCATACATCATCAAAATTGATGAAGTTACTTTACAACCTATAAAATGTGGTTGTAACTATGTTGAATAATTTCTAGCCTTTGTTACTTGAATCTTAACCTCAAAATGGTTTCACAAAATTGGCATGTCTTTGTTATGAGTTTTTTACTAATTTCTTTAGTTTTGTAATAGGTAAAATCTATCCTTTTGAAATCTTCATGTTTTGTTCTCCCTCTTTTTCAGGTAGAGTATCCCATTCAGAAAGTCTTGGTAATTTAATCAAAAACGAAGTACCTTTACCAACTGTACTTAAAACATTAATGGTACCACCATGTTTTTCCACAATATTTTTGCAGCTTGATAATCCTAATCCTGTACCAATCTGTTTAGTTGTAAATAATGGATCAAAAATATTTTGAATAATATGGGGTGGTACTCCAGGTCCAGTATCCCAAATTTCAATTAAAACATACTTGCCGTTATCATAATTGTCTTTAACGCTTATTGTGATTTTTCCTTCGTTCTTATCAATAGCCTGTATCGCATTCATTATCAGATTCACAAAAACCACCTGAAGTTTTTCGGTATCACAAGCAATAGTTACGTCATTTTTTGGTAGATGAATCTTAATTCTCTCAGGAATTATAATTCGTTCTAATACATCTTGTAAGATTACAGATATCTTTGTAGGCTGTTTCATTATAGGAGATTCTCTAACATAATTTAAAACATCGTCAATCTGATACGACATACGATAAATTCCTCTTTCAAGTCGACTCCAGTTTTCTTCGCTTTCTTTATCCAAATTTTTTAGATCCGTTTTAATAACTTGCGCTATATTTTTTATAACAGTCAAAGGATTTCTCATGTCATGGGCAATTCGAGCTGTTAGCTCACCTATTGTAGATAATCTCTGTAATTTTAATTCCTTAATTTCTTCTTGTGCATTGCGAATGTCGGAGATATCTCTGATAATCGTGTTACTTCCAATACGATTGCCGTTTTCGTCAAAAAGATCATTTGCACTTAGTAAACCAGGAAAATAACTTCCATTTTTTCTTTTAAACATAATCTCACGATTTATTACATGCCCAGTTTTCTTCCAAATTTCAAATGATTCCTTTATATTATCTTGATCTTTCTCAGATGCAAAATCAAAAATAGATTTGCCTATTATTTCATCTTTTGTATAACCAAAAGCATCTGCATATGGTTTGTTACAATCAATGATAATTCCATCCATGTTTATCGTACGATTCAAACCTGGTGATTTTTCATAAAGTTCTTGATACTTTTTTAGTGTGGATTTCTGAAGAGTCTGAGCTTCCTTTAGTGATTTTGCCATTGAATCAAATGAAACCGTCAAGTCATGAATTTCATCATTACCCGAGGAGTTTATTTTTATATCTAGATTTCCAGCTTTTATTTGCTCAGTTACTAATTTGAGATTTTTAATAGGACGAATTAGGCTTGATGTGAAATAAAATGATATTCCTGTAACTAAGACCATAATAATGCCAATAGAGGATAGCAAAACTATCTGATCAAGGTAAATATGATAAAATGCTTCGTTTTTATTAACTTCGGTTACAAAACTCCAGTTTGTTTCTTTTATAGGAGATATTGACCCAACAACAATATTTCCCATATAATTTTCATAACCGTCTATGTTCAACGCCGGTTCTTTGCCGTTTGCATTATGAAAGATCCTGTCAATCATTTTAGAATCTGCGTTAAATAATTGAAGTTCTAATTCGGGTCTTTTCTCTATCAAGTCCCAAATAGAATTTGTAAATGCAGGTTTAGAAAGTAAATATCCCTCAGAATTTACAATAAATGCATCAGCACTACTAAAATCTTTTAGATGTTTCAGTACTCCAGAATCCATTTGAAAAATATCAACACGTGCAGTAAGTATGCCTTCAATTCCTACCTCCCCTTGGATGGGAGTTGATATTAATAATGTGGGTACACCTTTTTCATAATCCCCATATTCATTTTTCATAATATCCTCAGAAGCATAGACATCGCTTATTCCTGTTTTACCTTCAAGAGCATCTTGGAAATGTTTTGTTTCTTTAAGATTAGTTTTTGGAGGTATGATACTTGTGTAAAAGAAAACTTCTCCTGTATCTGGATTGCTTATTCTTAAATCTTCTAACCATTTATGGTTTTCAAGAGCAATGATAAATCGTTTTTCTAATGAAGATTTTGTAAGAAATAATTCTCTGTCTTCAACATTAGATTTTAAAAGATTTTTTGTTTCAGCAATTACTAGTGGATTCTTTGCAATTTCTTCAATGTTTTGTTTTCGTTCTGAGATCCAGTCTGCAGTATTATCTGCGCCAATTCCAGAAATAGACACCAATCGGTTTTTTAGGGAATCTGTTTCAGTGTTTATTTTATCAACATATAGGTTAATACTAATGAAGGTTACCGGAATCAAGCTTAGCAGTAACATTACTGTAATTAGTTTTTTGAAATAACTAGAAAATAACGTAATCATATTTCTTCAAAGATGTTCTTTTGAAATAGGTTCTAGGTTTGCCCAGTTTTCATCCCATTTATGATACAGATCCTCAAGGAAGGTATTCCATTGCTCTTTTGTTTTATAGACAGGATACGGAATGGGTTGAATTGGTTCTTCAGAGCTAGATACTATTTCGAATTGACCATTTTCAAGAATTTTTCCAATCCTTACTACCTTTGAGAGGTGTTGATTTTCAGGATCTATGCCTACAATTCCCTCAGGAGCAGAAAAAGTAACCCCTCCAAGGTGTTTTCTAACTACATTAACATCATCTGTTTCTGCCGCTTCAACTGCTTTTGCATAAAGAAAAACTCCTATGTAGCCAGCTTCCATGGGATCGTCTGTAACTCTATGTGTCCCAAATTTCTTTTTGAAGCTTTCAACAAATTTCTTATTTTCTGATGTATCTAGACTTTGAAAATAGTTCCATGAGGCGTAATCTCCCTGCATATCCTTTGAACCCAAATGTCTGATTTCATCTTCAGCTATGCTAAACGATATGGTTGGAATATCTGTAGGAGTAATGCCTTTCTCTCGAAGTGTTTTGAAGAATGCTATATTACTATCTCCGTTTATTGTATTTAGAATTACATCAGGGTGAATTTGTATTATTTTATCCACTATCTCATCAAAGTTTGTATCTCCAAGATTACGATATTCTTCTCCCACAACTTGACCTGATATTTCATTAATTTTTCCCTTCATGATTTCATTTGCACTTCTAGGGAATACATAATCTGAACCGACAAGGAAAAATCTTTTCCCAAGATTTTCACCTGCCCAATCTATGGCAGGCAAAACTTGTTGATTTGGTGCAGCTCCAGTATAAACAATGTTTGGTGATTGTTCTAGTCCTTCATACTGAACTGGATAAAAGAGCAAGTGATCATATTTCTCAAAAACTGGTTTCATTGTTTTACGGCTGGCAGATGTCCAACCTCCAAAAATAACACTCACTTTCTCTTCTACTATTAGTTGTTCTGCTTTGATTGCAAATGTTTCCCAATCAGAACGACCATCAACTATAACTGGTTCAACCTTTCTGCCTAAAATTCCCCCTCTATTATTAATCTCGTCTATTGCTAACAGCGTAGCATCTACAACTGGCGTTTCACTAATTGCCATTGTTCCAGACAAAGAATGCAGTATGCCAACTTTAATTGGATTTTCTTCATCCAACAAAATACTAATATTTTTTGGAATAACGGTAGATTTTTCAATAGTTGTAGATTCGTGAAAAGATTCCTGTAGATCTATTAACAAATAACTAGAAATGGCTAAAATAGTTCCTATTCCGAAAATTATGAAGATAATAATTTTCCTTTCCAATGCCTAATGTATGAACTATTTTTAAAGTAAGGTTGAATATGTCCACTTCAAACAAACACTTTCCACATGATTTCTATTAAAAATTTGATTACTTTTTGTGGATAGAAAAGTGAATTAATCTATTTTTTCTACTAGTCTTTCATTAAATCTTATAACGATTTAGCAAAATTAGAGATAATTATTATGAATTTTTTAATTTTAAAATTTCTTCTACCACTTCATCAACGTCAATTGGCTTTAAGAAAGTAGACACATTGTTTAATTTGGCGTAGTCATCTAAATAAGCCGAGATTGCAATAATTTTCGCATTTGGCTCTTGTGTTTTTATTTCATTTATGGCGTACATGCCATCATGTTCTGGCATCTTCATATCCAATAGTAAAACGTCAGGTTTGTAGGAAAAATATAATTCCACAGCCTCTTTTCCATTGAAACCTTTTGCGACAACGTGTATTTTTTTTTGTGCAAGGAGTTTAGATAAAGATTCAACCATGTCACGATCATCATCTACTACAATTACGTTACATGCCCATTCAAATTTGTTTTTTATATTTTCAACCTCAAAAATAATTTTGAAAATATCAGCATCTATCGCCGTAGTTACCAAAATCAATCCATCATTTAAGGGGAAAGTAGCACGATACAATTTTTCATATTTAGATAAAGAAAAAAACGGGTTGCCGATCTTGTGTTGCAATTTGTTACGTGATTTCCAATTATTTAGTGAATGCATGAGTGATTCCTCGGTTTCTTCGTCTGTCAGATATCTTTCTATTCCTGATTGCATTTTTGACAATAATTCTCTATTTTGATAGATTCCAACAAAACGAATCTTTGAATCAATCTTCAAAACACTATCAAAAAATTCTTCAAAATCCATAATTTTTCTCCTACTTTTGAAATTTAGCTAAGGTTTTATCAATCTCCACAAGATCCACTGGCTTTCTTAATGCCCCCTTTACTCCCTTCTTTATCATCTCATCAATCTCATCTGCTGAAATAGCAGACGCTGTAAATAACACAATATTCTTTTCTCGAAGAATCCCATTTTTTTCCAAATAATCTACAATATCTCTTCCACTAAAATCAGGCATTGATATATCCATTATTATAAGATCATACTTGTTCTGTAAGATCATTTCCAAACCTTGTTTTCCACCATTTGCTACGGTACTCTCATTTCCCTTTAACACCAAATATTTTGAGACCATTGTAGTGATGCTCTGGTTGTCATCAATTATTAGAATTTTCACTTATCATCACTTTCCAGAACTGAAAAATAAAAGGTTGTGCCTTTTCCTAATTCACTTTCCACCCCAATTTCTCCTCCTAATCCTTCAACTATTCCTTTACAAATTGTCAGACCCAAGCCAGTTCCACCATGATTTCTTGTTGCAGTTGTATCTACCTGATAGAATTTTTTGAAAAGTTCAGTTTGTTTATCCTTAGGGATGCCTATTCCGTTATCCTTAACATAAAAAATTACCTTAAAACCCTCTTTTTTTGTACCAATCTCTATTCTGCCATGCTCTTTAGGAACAAAATCTACTGAGTTTGAAATTAAATTGTTCATCACTTGGGTTAATCTATCTTTATCAGTTATTATGGAATGTTTCTCAGTATTATTAACAAAATTGATATTTTTATCCTTCATCATATGACCAGCATTTTTGAAAATAGCATCCATGAATTCATCTGTACTGATTTTTGATTTCTTAAAGAACATTTGATTCATATCCAGTTTTTGTGCATCTAATACATCACCTATTAATATCTCCAACCTCTTGGCATTTTCTTCAATTTCTTTTATGGACTGTAACTGTTCATTGTTAAGAGTGCCCATCAGATTAGGCATTCTTAGCATTTCACAATATCCTCTGATTGGTGTAAGTGGAGTTTTTAGCTCATGTGTAACCATCGATGCAAATTCATCTTTTAGTTTATCATTTTTTTTCAGTTGTACAAGTACCTGGTTTAATTTTTCTTCAGCATCTTTTTGTTGTGTAATGTCATATCTAATGGCAATATACTGATAAGGTTTTTCATTTTTCCCAAGAATTGGAACTATTGTTGTTCTTACCCAATAGAATGAGTCGTCTTTTGCTTTGTTTTTGATGTCTCCTTTCCACACAAAACCATTAGAAATATCTTCCCACATTTTTTTATAAAAACTAGTAGTGTGATATCCTGATTTTAGTAAACGGTGATTTTGCCCTAGGAGTTCATCTTCTGAATATTTTGAAATTTTGCAAAATTTATCATTTACATAAGTGATTGTTCCATCGTTGTCAGTAATTGTCACATTAGAAGATGAGTCAAGTGCATGTTTCAGGTCAGTTATATTTTTTACACTTTGAAATTCTTTATCCTTCATAAGATCTAATTTTTTAAGAGAGTATTCAAGTTCGTTAAATGATTGTGTAAGCCTTTTAATTTCTTCATCTCCTTTGAGAGGTAAGGGTTCCTGTAGTCCTTCTAAAACTGTTTTTTTTATACTATTTTCTAATACTAGTAAAGGTTTTGAAATAGAATTTGAAATAAAAAAACCGATTCCAAATATGGATGCTATCAGAAATCCTGTGAAAGTAGTATATGATATCATATAATTTTGATTTATATTATGTAATTCATTTTGTTTTTCTAAAAAGCCATCGAATTCCATTTTGTATGCAAGATTAACAGATTCTGCAAAAACGCGTTCTTGTTTTTCTACTAATTTTATTGTCTCTTCTATTTCATATAGTGTTTGTCCTAACTCGTGTAGTGCATGCATTTTATCAATCAAAGAATAAAATTCAGATGCAGAATTTTTAATGTTAGATACATTGTTTTGCCTCGCTTCATCAATCTCTGCATTTGCCAGAAAAGTATTTTTATTTTGTGACTTTACATCAATTATGGATTCATATGTGGTTATAAGCAAATCCATTTCGGATTTAGTTTGAAGATATTCTTTTTTTTCATTGTCTTCACCAATTATGTATTCAAGAGCCTGAGTTTCCGACTCAAATAATTTTCCTCTAATCTCGCTTATGGTGTTAGTAGCTGGGAGTCCAATGTAAGTGTGATATTGGGATATTTTAACTACATCAAGGTAAGTGTAATATGTAAAAATACCCCCTAATATTGTGATAACTGCAATTGATGAAAACCCTATGAACATTCTAGTCTTAATTTTCATTTTATCGTACTACCTGAACTGTAATTTGCTTTACTTTGCAGTTTTGGCAACTTTACAAAAAATCTAGTTGGGTTGGTTTTTACAGTGATAGTTCCTCTATGAGCCTCAACTATACTTTTACAGCTTGCCAATCCAAGTCCAGTTCCATTTTGTTTTGTTGTAAACAATGGATCAAAAATTTTCGGGAAGTCATCTTCAGAAATACCAACTCCAGTGTCTTGTACTTCAATAATCACGTCCTCATCTTTGTTATCACTAATTGAGATGGTTACCTTGCCTTTCTTAGCTATTGCCTGCACAGAATTGAATAATAAATTACCAAAAACAATTTCCAGAAGATAGGGATCACAGACTATGTGTACGTCATTATTAGGTAGATTTACAATAATTTTATCAGACTTTTTTATTTTTTTTGCACAGATTCTTAGTATATCTAGTAATGAAGCATCTTCAAATTCAGGCGAGCTTGCTTTCACAAAAGTCAAAACATCATCAATTTGATGGGATATTCGTGAAATGGCACGCTCAACTATTCCAGCCTGTTTTTCAAAATTGGTATTCCCTTTGGAATTGTATTGAATAAGCTCAAAGGCAAATTTGATTGTATTTAACGGATTTTTAATATCATGTGCAAGCCGTGCTGCAAGCTCACCAATAGCAGAAAGCCGTTCTGCCTTCAAAAGCTCCTCTGTCTTTTTTTGGAGTTCTTTTTCCATCTGATGTATTAGTATTCTTAACTGTTCGTCTTCTCTAGACTTGGATGCAAGTTTCTTTTCAAGTGATACTACAAGTTTTTGGTATTCCTCTTTTTCAAATTTTAATTTCTCGTTTTGCTGTTCTAGATTATTTAGTTCATCACTAGTTATTGTGTCAAATTCATTTTTCTTTATTTTCTTAATTGGTTGTTGTTCCATAGTATTTCAAATTTTATGGATTTAGATCCTCATACTTTATGTATTTTTTAATAGTAGTTTGTTCCTCAATGTTTTGGTAAAACTTTCTTGTTGAATTAAATTTCATCATGATGACAACTCCTTTATAGCATCTGCCAATTTTTTTACATCATACTTTTTGCCAATTAAGGCAAGTTCTTCCTGGATTATTTTTTTTGCGTCTTTTTCACTTGTTTTATTTTCATTTTTTGGTACGCTATCTTTGTCTGGATACTTTTTCTGTAGCTCAGCAATACGCTTATCTTGTTTTAGAATTTCTTTTTTCTTTTTCTCTAATTCATTTTCTTGGCTTTCAAGTTGTTTTCTACTAATGATTATTTTGTTTTCAAGGTATTCAAACTCAATTTTGGTGATGCCCTGTTCAATTACTAAACATTGTATTAATTCCTTGACTTCTCTTTGATCATCAATATCATGTGGAATATTATCTAAAGGCGATGGTTGTAATGAGATTCCAGATTGTAAAAATTTTATACTGCTTTCAAAGTCCTTGTCTAAACTCTTTAATTTTTCAATACGTGCAATTCTATCTGCTAAATGGACATTAACAGATTGTATATAATCAGAGGTATTTGCAGATTGATCACTAATACCTTCCAATGTAACTTTTTTTTTGTTTTCATCTCCAAAAAAAATAACTCGTTCCTCCATCTCCGGAATCTCCCCCTCATCCAATTTCTCCCTTATACCAGTACCTAATTTTCCTGAAAAATCTGTTTTTTTACGAATGAATCTATTTTGAGTCGTAAGTGAATTTACCCGTATTTCATAATACCCCATTCTATGTTTTATTTGAACAAACACTGAATTTCTGAATCAAATGATATTGATTTTATTTTAAGCTCAAATAATACCTTATTTGATAATTCAAATTAGTGTCATTTTTGGAATTTAGTTAAAGATTACAACCACATCTTGTAGGTTGTAAAGTAATATCATCAATTTTGAGAATGTAGTTACATTTTCTTTGTATGTGCATCGATAGTGTATGTCCACACTTTGAACATTTTTCCAAAAATAATCTATTAACAAATATTACCTCTACTAATTAACGATTACCAATAAGTACCAACTATTGCCAATCAAAACAATACTTATAAAGCAATTAATTCTTATGATAATCTCATTATCATATTATTAAGATCCTCTAGATTCACTGGTTTTCTTAATGCACCTTTCACTCCTCTAGTTTTCAGTCTGGTAATCTCTGTATCAGAAATATCTGAAGCAGTAAACAAGACTATGTTATTATTTCGAAGCTTTCCTTTTTTTTCTAAATCATTAATGATATCAAGGCCAGAAAATTCTGGCAAGTTTAGATCTAAAAGTACAAAATCAAACTTTTGACGTAATATCAATTTCAAACCATCTTTCCCAACGTTTGATACGGTAACCTGGTTTCCTTTCAAAGTCAAATATTTAGAAAACATCGCAGTGATGCTTTTCTGGTCATCAATAATTAGAATATTCATTTATTCTATCAGCCTGCTCTTTTATACATAGGTTATATGTATACTTCATTGTGAGTTTATAGTTCCTAAAAATAAGTTCTACATAAATTTAATTATGAAATTATCAAGCATTCATCAGATTTAATATTTGGTAAATTGGTAGTTAGTAAACCAAGATTACAACTACATATAAAAGGCACTAAGGTTATGTCATTAATTTTCAGAATATCTTAACACTTTAATTCTACATGAACTGATACTGCTAGACATGAAAATACGACAGACTTATGTGAAACCTTATGATTTATTATGAACTTGCTATCTTTTTGATCTCTTCTACTAACTCATCTACATCATAGGGTTTTGAGAAGACCGCCGAGACTTTGTTGGACTGAAAGCTCTTATCCAAATATGCTGAGATTGCAATAATTTTTGCATTTGGGTCTTTCTGCTTTATTTTTTCGATAGCGTAATGACCATCATAGTTTGGCATATTCAAGTCTAATAATATGACGTCAGGTTTGTGGAGAAAAAATAGATGTGAAGCCTCTTCTCCGTCGTAACCTTTTGCTATTACCTTTATCCCTTTTTGTTCTAGTAAAGTAGTTAAAGCACTAACCACATCATGGTCATCGTCTACGACGAGAGCTTTTATCAATTTATTTTCAATAAAATATTACAGGATTTTGTTTTAAAACTATGTTTACAATTGTATACAATATATAAAATGTTATAAAAGCACAAAAATAAATGATAAAACATGACAGGAGTAATCAGCTACAGGACGGACTTATTTGAAGCATTAAAAAAACTTGCAAAGAGTAAGGGAGTCACCATTTCAACTTTGACGTCTAGCATAGTGGAAAATTATCTGAATTATTACCAAAGTATTGAGGAACGTAATTTTATAGCGATGCCACGAGACATGCTCTCCTTAATCTATGACTCGCTAAAGGAATCACAGTTTGACGAAATCATTCAGCTTACCACTGAAGGCGCCGTTAGAGACATAAAATTGAATTTTCATGTTATTACCCATGAAAGCATAGGTAAGTATATTCAAACATGGTTTGCTCACAATGGGTTTTCCTTAAAAACATTGGAAGTTGATAATCAGATAAAGTATGCATGTAGAAATGATATGGGTAAGAATTGGAATTTAATTACATCAAAGATTCTTGTTACAATATTTGATGCATTTAGTTTTAAGGGAAATGTAGACGATTCTAGAAACCGATTTTTCTCAATCAAAATTAATGAAAGGAAATCTAAATAAAAAACCATTACAACATAAGGTGATTTAGTGAAATCGAATTCTATCAGACCCAGACCATTGTTGGTTCCTTTAAAAAATCTATTAAATTTCTAAATTAGATTAATTAAAAATGCACTCCCCTTTTACGCACAAAAAAGTGGTCTTACTAAAATCAGTTGAAAGTATGATTTGTTGGAGAATTAAATAAATTTCCTATTGGGCAATATCAAAACTAAACGTTAAGGCATTATTGGTTACGTCAAATTTTACTTTTTTCAATCCTAATTGCTCAAGTATTATTCTAAACGTCTCCCCAAAATATTGGGCCCACTTTTTTCCCATTCCATGGTGTATCACATATGAGTGCGTATCATAATTGCTTTGATGACTGAATGGAAAATTTGACATTTTTGCCCAAGATTCAAGTGCGTCCATAAATGATTCGACCGTGTGTTCTTTTCTTAGAGTTATGATGATGCCTTTAGATAACTGTTCTCCACTGTATTTTGCTATTTGAGAAATTTCTTCATCTGTAACGGCATCATGATCTTAACAAGCACCTCCCTTAGGTATAGGGATCATTCCAGCTTTGGGTGCATTTGCATACCAGCGTATATAGTCAGAGCAAACTATGCCAATTAGCGTTTTCAAGGGAATTTGTTTTGATGCAGCGTCTTTGTGTAATTCATCTAAAACATTTTTTCCAACTTCAAATGATGCTGTTTCCACAGTTGGATTTACTAATAGTTACTTAAAAAATGAAGTGTGCGTTTACTAAAAGTAATTATACTGAACATATTTTTTTGCTATACCGAACAAAATTTGTAGCTAATTTCCAGCCTTTATAGGCTATTTTGGTTGTATTATTTCAAAAACTAAGTTCTGATCACCAATTTTGGCATTAGTACCAGTGCATCCAATTTCTGAAAGTACTGCGTTAAAAGCGGTATAAAGATACAGTGAGTATTTCTCACCTAAGTCATGTTGAATAATGTATTTTTCAGAATCATCTGCATTTACACGTCTAAAATGTATATGAGATGCCGAAAGCCACAAGTCAAAAGTTTCAAGCAAAGTTGTTATGGTCAATTCTTTTTTAATGTAAATTACTGCATCTCTCATTGCGGCTCTACATGTGGTTGCTGCCAATATTTTAAGATCCTTATCATTAATTTTTACAAGAATATTTCTAAAGACGCTTTTGCTCATGTATATCATTCCTATTTCTTGAGTAAACCTTTCCCATTCTACGTGTTTTTTTAGGATTTTATTTAACATCGCATTAAAGCTAATTTGTTGAACTTGGCTTTCATTTTCTATAGAATCTTTAACGTCCTCATTGATTCTAGCAGAAATATTTGTTAATTTTTTTTTCATAAAAAAAATTCAGTTGTTACACGTATTTAGAGGCATCATTTTTCTAAAATTGCCAAAGAAATTGTATTCAATTGTATTACTATGTAATACAACGTATTATAATTCTTACCCACTCTTTAAAATAATTCTTTGCATTGACATGTTATTGTAATGGAAAAATGTACAAAGTGTGGACATACACTGTCGATGCACAAAGAAGGAAAGTGTCAATATATTCTGAAAATTAATGACATAACCTTAGTGCCTTTTATATGTAGTTGTAATCTTGTTGAATAGTTTCAGACTTTTGTAACTTGAATCTAGATCACAAAGGAATTTAGCGAAATTGAATCCGTTAGGACCCGTACCTTTTTTGGAACTACCGAGACCCGTACCCAGATGTTAGATTATCAAAAATTGTTATTTTCATTTTGTAAGAGGGTTATTCTAGTTTATTCAGGTTAACCAAGTTAACTTGTTTAAAACCTAATTTAACTTAGATAACATATATGAAATTGTTTTAAAAAAAGATTCTGTTTTACTAATTTTCGGTGTAATTATCCTACCAAAATGTTACTGGATAATCTATACAGGATTACCCAGAGATAATAAACAACGTTAAGAAGTACACTCGCTTTGTTAGGTAAATTTTATGTGTTAGATAAATCCACGTTCATCAACTTGATGTCCGTGCTCAATTTTATCTCTATTGGTATGCTAAAATAAAAAATTGTACCCTTGCCAAGTTCGCTATCTGCCCAAATCATTCCACCAAGTCCTGAAACTATTCCATGACAGATGGATAATCCTAGTCCAGTTCCACCGTGTTTCCTAGTGATTGAGGTATCAATTTGATAGAATTTCTTGAATAGATGTTTCTGATTTGTCTTTGTAATGCCTATTCCATTATCTTTTACATAGAAGATTATCTCTGAATTTTGTTGGTGTGCACCAATTTCAATTTTTCCTCGTTCTTGCGGAACAAAATCTATAGCGTTTTTAATTAAATTACTTAGTATTTGCTCCAATCTACTTGGATCACTTGTTAGTACAAAGTTTGTATTCGTATGATTTGTAAAGTCAATGTTTGTGGCTTTCATGAGTGGTAAATAATTATTCATAATGGCAGTCATAAAACCATCTACTTGGAATTGTTTTTTGTTAAACTTCATTTTATTCATATCAATTTTTTGTGCATCCAGTACATCGGAAATTAATTGTTCCAATCGATTAGAATTATCTTCAATCTCTTGAACGGCGTTTAATTGTTCTGAATTGAGATTGCCTATCAGATCTGGATCTTTTAGTATTTCACAATATCCTTTTATCGGCGTGAGGGGAGTTTTTAGCTCGTGCGTTACCATTGCCGCAAATTCTTCCTTTAGAACATCAGATTTTTTGATTACCTCTAATGATTCTTCTAGTTGCTCTTCTGTCTCTTTTTGCGTAGTGATATCTGTTAGAATGGAAATATACTGTTCTGGCAGGCCATCGTCACCAAGTAATGGCACAATTACCGTTCTAACCCAATAGTATGAATCGTATTTTGTCTTGTGTTTAATATCGCCCTTCCATACATGGCCCTTTCTAATTACACTAAGCATATCCTTGTAAAATTTGTCAGAGTGATACCCAGATTGGAGTAAACGGTGATTTTGTCCAATCAGTTCATTTTTTGAATATTTTGAGATCTTACAGAAATAATCATTTACATAAGTAATGGTACCATTTTTGTCAGTAATTGCAACTACTGAAGAATCATCAAGGGCGCGCTTAAAATCTTGCAGTCTTTTGGTATAATTTTTTATCGAGTACTTCATTTTATCTAGGGTTCTGGCTAGATCTCCAATTTCATTATGCGAGTTGAGTACTTTGGGATTAATAAGAGAATCTAGATTGCCTTTTTGAAAGTCCTGAGTATTACGCATTAGACTTGTTATAGATTTGATAATAATCCTGTTTGAAAAAATTATACTTCCAAACATTCCTCCTATGAAAATCAATGGAATAATTAGAACTAGTTGACCAGAAGTTTTGGTAATGTCTGGATTGTTTGCAAGAGCTTTGTTAACGAGTTGAAAAGATTCGGTGGATAAAGTTTGAGAATGGATAGAAAGCTGGTTTGAGAGATGTTCACTAAATTCATCTGGTAATCCAGCGTTTTGGTTTTCCACTAGCTGATCAAAAACAGATTTTATTTTTTCATGTTCACTTTGCAAGTGTAAAACAGTTGGGGTTTCAAGTTTTTCTGAAAACTCTGAGGAATCTATAATCTGTGAAATTAAAGCATATTGGGATAACCATTGTGCTTGAGCTCTTTCACTAGAATGCGTCAAATAGTCGTTAGTAAGTATGTGAAGTTGTAAAGCCCCCTTGCTTAATTCACTCGCTATTGTAGCTTTGGTTGCTGCATCATCTAACAGATAATTTGTCCATAACACCACTATTGTAAGGGATACAGCTAGACCTGCTGTTAATATCGAACTTAGGATTAAGGTAGTTTTCAGTTTCATAGATTATCATCCAAATATTTTGAGCGCTCCGGGCTTTACCTCTTTTAAAGAGGCGGTGTGGATGTAATCAAGGTAGTTTGGCATAGCGCTTGCATTGACAAATTTTTCATTTATTGCCCATGCTGCATGTTCATCTAAGCTAAACAAAAATGCTTGATCTATTGATACTGCAAAGTCGTAGTTTGACCAATTTGCAGCTACTTCTGATTCTAAAGTATTTGTTATTTCTGAAATAACTTTTATAGATTCCTCTGGATGTTCTTTAACAAAATCTTCTGCCTTAACCAGTGCACGTAAAACTTTTTTTATGATCTGAGGATTTTCTTCTATGAATTTATTAAAAGCAACAAGACTGTAGGTTTTTTGGTAAAGACCAGGTTCTTCAAATATAATTATCTTGTCTCCTAAAAGATCTCGTGCTTGGCCGACAAATGGTTCTCGCATAGAAAAGGCATCTATTTGGCCATCTGCTAGGGCACTAGGTAGTTCTTCTGGTTGTTTGTAAGAAATTTGAATATTTTTTTCAGGTATGTTGTGTTTTAACAAAAAAAGATTCAAAAAAAAGTGAACCGACGATTCCTTTTGAGTCGCAATTTTCTTTCCTTCTAAATCACTTGGGTTTGATATTCCCTTGTCAGATCTTGCAACAATTTTTGATACATCATATGAATGGCCAATGTTAGTAACAACACTGAAATCGTTTCTTTCAAAGCTACTAAATACAATTGGCACATCCGCTGGAGTAGCAAAATCTACCTCTCCTGCAAACAATCCTTCATTTAGTGATCGTTTTCCACTAGGGTACTCTTTTAATGACACATCAAGACCTTCTTGTGAAAAAAATCCATAAGTGTCAGCAATCACTATCAACAGATTTTCAGCTCCTCCGGACATGCCAATAGTTATACGTGCATTATTTGTAGAAAGGTACTTCATATTTTCTGTTTCAGTGAAGACATTATTTTGCAACAAAAGAAACGAAGTTGTTAAAGTAATTGCTAGCCCAATGCTTAGCAAAATCATAATCATAGATTTTTTTTTCATTTGCAAATGTTTCATCTTTTATTCCTGGAATAAAATTGATAGATTGGTATTACGCAAAATAGTGAGTCTGTGCATAATGAACAAACCTGTTTTGAGTATTTTTTTTATGAATAATTCGGTGTTTGCTATGGTAAAATCTTAAATGAGTTTTAGAGATAATTGTAAATTTATTCATAAGATCATACATGGATGCGTAATTTACTATTAGTAATTTTAAGAAATATTTTCTATTGTTTCTAATAATGTTTTGAGTTGCACTGGCTTTTCAAAACATGCTAGAACTCCT
>Ga0209431_10002036_pt1 | contig 16544 bp, 7 predicted proteins | sample RifCSP13_3_FD_184021 | JGI IMG/M metagenome (GOLD analysis project Ga0209431, IMG submission 184021) | Soil microbial communities from Rifle, Colorado - Rifle CSP2_sed 13_3 (SPAdes) (version 2) | ecosystem: Environmental > Terrestrial > Deep subsurface > Rock core/Sediment | place: Rifle...
CTGGATCCGAACACCACGTTCGACCCGGATGCAAAGCAATCTGATACTCGTTATCCTCGCGATCCTTGGATTGGGTCCGCTGCCCGTTTCCCACGCGCAACTTAGCGGGACCGTCAGCCTCTCCAGCGTTACCACAACCACTTCTTCGAATCGGACCATAGTATCCATCGCAGGCGATGGCGGCCTCGGTCGCGCTCAGACCTGGCAGGATTCTGAGGGCTATCACGTAGTGGTGCCAAATGCAGTCGCTCGAGATTCAATTAAGACTGGTAGAGGCATCAGAATTCGGAGGGTCGGAAGGTCCATTGAGATTCTGGTCCAGACCAGGCCAGGGACAAACGTTACGGTGCAGGACTATGACAACAGTCTATCTCTTTCAATAGAGGGAAAACTGCAGCCGAGGTCCGACACGGACAGTAGTATAGGATCCTCGGAAGAAGCCAGCCTTTTTGAAGAGCCGTGGCGTTCAAGACAGACACCGCAGAATTTGGTAAATGGTCTAAGAACAGGTGAAGGCAACGTCATTGGCCCTCAACTATCAATTGATAGGTCGACACTTGCGATTGAGGAATCTTCCTCCAATCGAGAACATCCAACGGCAGACCCCGCTCAACCGTTATCAAGCACCAACACCACACCATCTGCTGTTGAGAATAAAGGTCTCGTTCCCGCTTCGGATGAGCCCGCGGCTACTCGCCCGACAGGCAACGATACCGCGGCAACGTCCGGGAGCACAGTGACAATTTCGGGCGAGGAAGGAGGATTCTTTAGTTCGATCTTCTCAGGCACGTCCGTGCTGGTAGTGCTTGCGCTAGGACTCTTTGGCCTGGTTATCTCATGGAAGCTGCGCTCAAAGGAATCTGGAGTGGAGGTCGTTGCCGGAGACCTCGACGACGAGATGGACATCGACGTCGCTCATTCAATTGAAGATTCCAATGGCGCCTGGCAAAACAGTTCACGAAATACGAGTTTGGCAAAGACCGGCGGTTCGATGCGCGACGGCGGCGCACTTTCTAGACAAACGAAATCGATGGTGCGGTTGCCGGTCTCGACTCCGGCCACTCTTTTCGGCGCCTATCGCATAGATCAGGAAGTTGGAAAGCTTATTGGGGGGCAGCCCCACCGCATGGATGTGCTTTCCTCGCGCGCCACCGACGATCGGCGTGCAATCGAAAACTCGTTGATCAAGATCCTGGCTTCACCCGATGCTGACGACAATGCTCGTCGCCGGGCCCGCGAGGCCTTGGAGGAGTATGGGTTTGTGGCGCGCCAGTGTGCAGCTCTGTTGCTGGCCCCCGATGCCTTCGATCGGACGTACGCCGCGCGCTGCCTCGGTGACATCAAGTCAGCCGCGGCACTGCCGTTTCTGCTGGAAGGGCTTTACGACTCGGAATCCATTGTTCGCAATCAGGCAGTCGTCAGCATTGGCGAGTTGAAAGTTCCAGCCGCAATTGGCGCCCTGTTGGATATGGCGCGCCGGCATCCCGATGTTCCTACCAGCCTTATAGGACGAGCGCTGAGTTCATGTTCCGTGGAAGGACTCGATTTCTTCGATGCGATACCGGAGCCGGCACTGCTTTCTGCGGCCTCAGGCAATGGTTTTGCCAACCAGATGACTTCGCATCATCCGACGCCGGTGGAAGATTTGCCAGAGTCGTCGAGTGAGCCCGAATTCATTTCGGCGATCTACAAGGTTGAGTCCATCGATATCGAGGAACGCTCGGAAGCCGTGAAGGCCCTTGCTCAATACCAGGTCCAGCGGTCTGTGACTGCGCTATCGAAACGCGCAAGCTGCGATTCCGAACCGAGCGTGCGGGCTCTGGCGATCTCCAGCCTGGGCACGATCAATCATGAATCCGTGTTTCCTGCCGTCTTGATTGGCATGGCTGATGAAACACGTGAGGTAAGAGCGGCGGCGGCGCGTTCCCTGAGCCGTTTGAGTTTTGATCGAGCTGATGCATTTGCGCGGGTGATGGAAACTGCCGACGAAGAAATGTTGCAGGAGATCGCGAAAGCGTGCATCAAGGCAGGAATCGTCGGTCAAAATATTGATCGTCTCGCAAGCTGTGATCGCCGCCAAACCTATGAAGCCTTCTCGCTGTTTTCATTGATGGCGAAGGCAAACATGATAGAGACGATCCTTGCAGCCATCACAGACCATCCAAACAAGGATGTTAGGGTCGCGGCCATACATTTGCTCGCGAATACCGGTCAGCCCGAAGTTTATGAGGAGCTGCGACAACTGACAGTGAAGGAAGGCGTTTCGGAAGCACTGAAGACGGAGTTGTTGGAAGCAATGTATAAGCTTGAGCAGAACCGGAACAAGACGGAAGAATCCGCCGAAGCGTTCCTTTATAGGGCTGAATCGATTCCGGAGGCGCCACAAGGAGACGCGTTAACGATCGCTGAACCAATCATTGAACCCGTGTTCACGCCCGGGTTTGAGCCACAGTTTGAACCGAAACCTGACAGGTGATTCTCTGGACTGAAAACGTTCAGGATCGCATAATGCCACTGGCGGTATCTTCCCTCATTTGCCCCATGAAAGCGAAACTGATCAATGTGGTTGGTTCTAAATTGACATGGCACCCGGGCGCTTTCGCCCTTGTGCTCTTGCTTTCGCTTTCCTTCACGCTCGTTTCGGAAGCCACGCAGTTGGGACGACACAAACGCATCGTCTCAGTCCGCTCGAACGATGCTGCTGCTGGTTCCCGAGTAACTGTCGTATCGGATTCATCTCTCAGTGATTATGAAGCTTTCCGGCGCGGGGACCGATTTTACGTTAAAATTCCGGTGGCTGAGTTCCGCTCGACGCAACCACGTCTTCGCGGCAACGGATTCGAAGATGTTCAAGTTCAGAAGACCGGCGATAGTGTTGTCATGTCGTTCCGGCTACTACCTGGCTCCGCAGCTCGTGTGGATCAGCGATCTAATAAGCTTGATGTGATCTTTTCCATGCCTGGCAGTCAGAATGCCTCACCCACGTCCACTACTGCTGATAATCCAGCGGCGGCAGTAAAAGGTGGAGTTGGCAGCATCGAGGCCCGGAGGGGCCTCGCTGCGCATCAGGGGGAGTTGATCGTCGCCAACTCGGCGCGTGACGAGGCTGCAAAGACCGCCGAAAAAAACAATCGGCCGCAATCGGAAGGAAGTCCCCCAGCAAAGTCCAGCGCGGAGAGTGGAGTTGCCGCGACGCCGGGTGAGTTTCCTAAAGCTGAGGAGGCCGCTACGCCCAGTGAGCAGGCTAAGTCGCGAAATTGGTTGATTGCTCTTTTTGTTGGATTTCTGCTGGGAAGTTTGATGCTGTTGGTTGCCAGACTGCGCCCGCAGTGGGTGGCTGCATTGCGAAACAAGATTCAGGAGTTCTCCCCCCAAACACACTTGAGAAAGTTGATTCTAAAACAGCCATCAGGAAACATGCCGAGCCAGCTTGAAAAATTTGACAGCCACGATAAGAGAAGCCGCGGCAGACTCGGGAGCGAGGAGAATGTAATCGGCACGGAGGAGGCAGCGAGACGTCAGATGGTGGAGGCTCAATTACTGGCGGCGCTTTCCAGTCGTGCCCTTGATAAGCGCGACTCCGCACGTCGCAGCTTTTTGGATGAGGGCTATTTTGAGGAGGCAACTCGGAATATGAGAACTGCCTCGTCACCCGCGGAACGTGTGGCGGCGGCTCGCAAGTTGGGATTGGTCGGCAGCTCCCTGGCTACACCTCATTTGATCGCTGCTCTCTATGATAGTGCCCCCGAAGTGCGGCGCGCTGCTGTCGAATCGCTGGGGCAAATTGGTGACCCGACGGCGATTCCCGCACTCAATGATCTCCTTCAGGAACCCAGCTCCAAAATACCAGAAGCTATAATTCAACACGCAATCAATTCAATCGTTGTAACGAAGGCTAAGACTGAGCTGGAGAAGTCGGATGTTCAAACAACCACCAAGCCAGCCCAGGACCCAAATCTTACTCAGGAGCGACAAGCCTTTCTTCGCTATCTAGACGCGCTCGACCAGCGCGGATCAGGAAAATCGCACTTGCCGATAAAGCCTCCGGCCCGGCCGTCAAAGCCATTTGGCGTACCCGAATATTCGTTAGCCTCCGATGAGGAACGTCTTCGTCAGGAAGCGCATGCTCTCAGAAAGGCGGCAGATGAGCTCGAGAAGCGGCGAGTGGGAGCCGTAAGCGCCCTAAGGAAGGCGGAAGAAGACGAAGCTCGGCTAAAGATGGAAAACGAGACACGGACCCAGGCTGAGGCAGAGGCCCGGTCTCGAGCAGAGGAAGTGGCTCGCCAACGCGCAGCAGAAGAAGCGGGAAGACTTAAGGCTGAAGAGGAGGCTCGCCGGATAGTTGACGAGCAGGCCCGAGAAGCAGCAGAGCGGCAAGCACGGATGAGAGCCGAAGAAGAAGCGCGCTTCCGATCGGAAGCACAGGCCTTGAGGCGGGCGGCAGAGGAATTGGCGCGGAAGCGGGCCGAGACTGAGGTGGCTCGCAAAGCTGCCGCAGAGCAGGTGCGGCGCAGAGCAGAAGACGCCGAGCGCCAGCGTGGGGAGGCGGAGGCGCATCGTTTAGCGGAGGAAGCCCGCCGCCGGGCCCAGGAGGAAGAGCGTCGTAGGGCCGAAGAAGAGCTTCATCTGAGGGAGTTGGCGGAAACCCACTATGCCTTGCGGCAAGGTGCCCGGCAGAAAGGTGAAGCCGAAGCTCCGTTGCCCGCCATAGAAATCACACGCTGGGTGGGTGAAGAAGAGGGTCAACGGCGAGCCAATGAGGAGCGGCTGTTGGGCGACGCCGAACAGCGACGCCTTGCTGAGGAGCAAAGACTCAGGCAGGAGCAGGAAGCGTTGCTTCAGGCAGCAACTGAACTTGCTAATCGCCGGGAGGAGATTGAAGAGACTCGCAGGAAAACCCAGCAAGAAGCTCGTTTGCTAGCGGAGGCCCATGAACGCGCTCGGCTCGAAGAGGAAGTGACGCGTCGTCGTGTGGAGGAGGAACGGCAGCGACTCGAAGCCGAATCTTTTGAACGTGCTCAGGAGGAACGCGCCCGCCTCGAACAGGCCCGACTCCATGCTGAGGAACAGCAGCGCCAGGTGGAAGAGGAAGCTCGGCGTCACGCTGAAGAAGAAGAACGCCGTTTGGAACAGCTTGAGGTTTTCAGAACTCAGGCGGAGCTCGAGGCACGGCAGAGAGTCGAGAAAGAGCAGCTCATAAGAGCAGAGATCGAGGCACTCCGAAAGGCAGAACAAGAACAGCAAGAACAGATTGAGCGTGAAACCCGCCTGCGTGCGGAAGTTGAGGCTCAACTGAAAAAAGAGGAAGCGCGACGCCAGGCGGAAGAGGAGGCTCGCCTCAAAGCTGAGGTTGAAGCTCGTCGCATGGCTGAAGAGCTGCGTCTTCGTGTGGAAGAAGAAGTTCAGCGCAGGGAGCAGGCAGAAGCCCATCTGATCGAAGAGGAAAGCCGTCTTAAGGCTGCCGAGGAAGCTCGTCAGAGGGCCGAAGAGGAAGTGCAAAGACTTGCCGACGCGTCCCGAGCCCGCGCCGAAGAGCAAGCGCAGCTTCTTGCTCAGGCTGATGCCCGGTTGAAAGACGAGGAGGCGCGTCTGCGTTGGGCTGAGGAGGCACGTTTACGAGCCGAGGAGCAGGCGCAGCGACTTGCGGACACAGCGCGAATGCGAGTGGAAGAAGGCGAGGCACGTTTGAGAGAGGGAGAAGCCCGCCTGGTAGCCCTGGAGGAAGCTCGTCTAAAAGCAGAAGAAGAGGCGCAACGCCTGGCGGAAAGCGCACGCCTCAAATTGGAAGAGGCCGAAGCGCGCTTGCGTCATGAGGAAGCCGCGCTGGCAGCCGTGGAAGAAGCTCGTTTTAAAGCGGAAGAAGAGGCGCAACGCCTGGCGGAAAGCGCACGCCTCAAATTGGAAGAGGCCGAAGCGCGCTTGCGTCATGAGGAAGCCGCGCTGGCAGCCGTGGAAGAAGCTCGTTTTAAAGCGGAAGAAGAGGCGCAACGCCTGGCAGAGAGCGCACGCCTCAAATGGGAAGAGGCAGAAGCGCGCTTGCGAAACGAAGAATTCCGCCTGGCAGCCGCGGAAGAAGCTCGGCTGAGATCCGAAAAGGAGGCTGAACGGTTGGCGGAAGCAGCGCGCCTTCGTTTGGAAGAGGCGGATGGGCGTCTGCGTGAGGAAGAAGCCCGCCTAGCCGGCGCGGAAGAAGCTCGTCTAGCGGCTGAAGAAGAAGCCCAGCGTTTAGCAGAAACTGCAAGACTCAGATGGGACGAGGCGGAAGCGCGTTTACGAGAGGAAGAAGCGCGTCTGGCTGCGGCCGAAGAAGCTCGTCTGAAAGCGGAAGAAGAAGCACAACGTTTGGCGGAAACCACACGTCTTCGTTCGGAAGAGGCCGAAGCGCGTTTACGAGAGGAAGAGGCCCGATTAGCGGCGGCTGAAGAAGCTCGTCAGAGAGTGGAAGAGGAGGCACAACGTCTGGCTGAGGCCGCGCGCCTTCGTTCGGAAGAAGCCGAAGCGTGCTTGCGAGAGGAAGAGGCCCGTCTGGCAGTCGCGGAAGAAGCCCGTATTAAGGCGCTAGAAGAAGCTCAGCGGTTGGGTGAAGCAGCGCGCCTACGTTCAGAAGAGGCCGAAGCGCTTTTGCGGGAGGAAGAGGCTCGCCTCGCATCGGCGGAAGAAGTTCGCGTTAAAGCGGTAGCCGAGGCTCAGCGTTTGGGCGAGTTGGCCCGCCGTCGTGTGGAGGAAGCAGAAGCCCACCTGCGTGAAGAACAGGCACGTCTCGAAGCCGCTGAAGAAACACGTTTGAGGGTGGAAGAAGAGGCGCAACGACTAGCTGCTACAGCTCAGCGTCTTTCGGAGGAAGCGGAAGCGCGCTTGCGGGAAGAAGAAGCCAGACTTCAAGCCGCCGAAGAAGCGCGCCAGAAAGCCGAAGAGGAAGCCGAACGCGTGGCTGCCACTGCTCGCTTACGAATTGAGGAGGGGAATCGCCTTCGCGCCGAAGCGCAGGCGCAGTTGAAAGAGGAGGAGGCGCGCCTGAAGCTTGCCGAGCAAGAGCGGTTGAGGGCGGAAGAGGAGACTCATCGCCTGGCCGAAGAGGCTCGCGTCCGAGCGGAAGAAGAAGGGTTGCTCCGCGCCGAGGCTGAAGCCCGGTTGAGAGAGGAGCAGGCCCGGATCAAGGAAGAGGAACAGGCGCGTCTAAAAGCCGAGGAAGAAGCAAATCGCCTGGCCCATGATGCTTGGCTTCGCGCCGAAGAACAGGCCCAGCGTCGCGCAGATGCTGAAGCGAGAATGCGAGATGAACAAGCTCGTCTCCGGGCGGAGGAGGAGGCACTCCTTAGAGCTGAGGAAGCGCTACGTTTAGCTGAAGAGGCGCGCGTTCGGGCGGAAGATGAGGCGCGGCGAATAGGCGATGAGGAAGCGCAAATTCGACTTTCTCAAGAAATTGACGCTTTCGAAATCGTGAAGACTGAAGAAACGTTAGCCTCAGCCGTTAATGAAGAAATATCCTGGGTCGAGGTCGAAGTTAATCAGTCAGCCACAGAGACGATAGTTGTCGAAGACAGCATTTCTGAGCCTGTCGTCGTACCCACTGGCGAGCTTTCTGGGCAGCCAAGCGAGCCTGTCAAGACACTCGATGTGAAACAGGCCGAGAAGGGTATCGCCCAGGCAGAAGATGACTCGGGCATTCCGGCCGAACTGCTGCGCAAACTGAGTAGCGAAGAACCGCATGAACGGGCCGGTGCCCTTAGTGATATCGCCCAGATCGGTGGCGAGGATGCGTTTCCTTGCATCAGCCGGACCTTCGACGATCCGTCTATCGATGTTAGAAATGCGGCGGCTCGTGCCTTATACAGTCTCCAGGTGGATCGCGCCGCATCATTTACGCGCGCGCTCCGCGAAGGTTCACCGGAGCGGCGGCGACGAATCGGGGCCGCCCTCGCCGGGTCGGGTTTGGCTAGCGATGCAATCAGTAATCTCACTGGTGAGAGCCGCGAAAAGACATACGATGCATTTTCGCTGCTGTTCCTGATGGCCAAGGCAGGCGAAGTGCATCCTCTCATGCGTGCGGTGGAAGAGCATCCCAATATCGAGGTTCGCTTAGCTGTAGTAAAGCTCCTTGCCTTGAGTGGTCAGGCTGATATTGTTCCGGCTTTTCGCCGGCTGGCAGTGCGGGGTTCGTTGCCTTCAGAGGTTCGCTCAGCGGTAATGGAAGCGATATATCAGATCAGCAGCCAGGCACGCGAGACCACCCCGTCAGCGGCGTGAGTAAGACAGTAAATAGTGAATTGTAAATCGTAAATAGTAGGAGCGGTACCACACCGGAATTCGCCACCGGTGCCGTTCACTATTTACGATTTACTATTTACTATTCACTAAGGCATGCCTTTTAGAATCCACTCTGAATATCGCCCGAAGGGTGATCAGCCGCAGGCGATCGATAGCTTAGTCAGAGGACTGCGCGATGGTTTGAAAGATCAGGTACTACTGGGAATAACCGGCAGCGGCAAGACTTTTACCGTTGCCAGTGTGATCGAACGGACGCAGCGGCCTACCCTGGTGCTCGCTCACAACAAGACCCTGGCGGCCCAATTGTTTCAGGAGTTTAGATCGCTGTTTCCGGAAAACGCCGTCGAATATTTCGTCTCTTATTACGATTACTATCAACCCGAAGCTTATGTCCCGGCGGCGGATGTCTACATCGAGAAGGAGGCAATAATCAATGAAGAAATTGACCGGCTGCGCATGTCGGCGACTCGAGCCTTGTTCGAACGCAACGATGTAATTGTCGTAGCGAGTGTGTCCTGCATTTATGGCCTTGGTGATCCGGATGCCTATTACGGGATGCTGCTTTTCCTCGAGCCCGGCGGGCGTCTCACGCGCGACTCGCTTCTGAAAAAATTGGTGGAACTGCAATATGAACGTTTGGATGTCAATTTTCAGCGAGGTACCTTTCGTGTTCGCGGTGATGTTGTTGAGGTCTTTCCCAGCTATCAGGATCAAGCTTATCGCATTGAGCTTTGGGGCGACGAAATCGATTCTATCTCCACAATCGATCCGCTCCTCGGCGAAGTGGTCAAGAAACATACTTCGCGCGTGCCAATCTACCCAAAGAGCCACTATGTGATGTCGCGACCCACAATTAAGCGGGCCTTGAAATCGATTCGCGAAGAGCTGGAGTGGTGGGAGCCCAAGTTGATTACCGAGGGAAAGCTGCTCGAAGCGCAACGCTTGCACCAGCGGACCATGTTTGATCTCGAACTGATTAAAGAAATGGGTTTTTGCCGTGGTATTGAAAACTATTCTCGCCATCTTACGGGCAAAAAACCTGGGCAGCCGCCGCCCACGCTGCTGGATTATCTGCCGCGGGATACGATGATGGTTATTGATGAGTCGCATCAAACAATACCGCAGGTGCGAGGAATGTTTGAAGGGGACCAGTCTCGTAAGCGAACCCTAGTTGAGTATGGTTTTCGTCTACCATCGGCACTCGACAATCGACCTCTGAACTTTGAAGAGTTTGAATCGCGGATCGGCCAGACGATCTATGTGTCTGCCACACCTGGTCCATACGAGCTGACCAAGACGGGTGGCGAAGTTGTAGAACAGATAATCAGACCGACAGGTTTAATGGATCCCGAGGTTGAGATCCATCCCGTAAAAGGTCAGATAGATCATTTGCTGGAGGAGTGCCGCCAGCGCGCTGAACGAAAAGAGCGGGTACTTGTCACAACCCTGACAAAGCGAATGGCGGAAGATTTGACGGAATACTTTACAGAAGTAGGAGTCCGAGTTCGTTATTTGCATTCGGACATCGAAACGCTGGAGCGCATCAAGATTCTGCGCGACCTGCGTCGCGGTGAGTTTGACGTGCTCGTTGGCATTAATCTGCTTCGGGAAGGGCTCGACCTGCCGGAAGTATCTCTGGTAGCGATTCTAGACGCGGACAAGGAAGGTTTTCTTCGTTCGGAGTCGTCTCTGATCCAGACCATTGGTCGAGCCGCGCGCAACGCCCGGGGCAAAGCCATTCTTTACGCGGATCGCATGACAGACTCAATGAAGCGTGCCGTTGAGGAAACACATCGGCGCCGCGCAGTACAGGAGGTTTACAACCGGGAGCAGGGAATCACACCGCAGACCATCGTCAAGCCAATTGAAGCGACTCTCATTAGTGCCGCGGAGGCCGATTATTTCAAGGCGCCAATGGAGCTGGAAGAGATTGAGGAGTATTCCGCAGCAAACATCGAAGCCACCATCAGCCGGCTGGATGCTGAAATGCGCGCCGCCGCAAAACGATTCGAATTTGAGAAGGCGGCTGAACTGCGCGATCGTTTGAAGATCTTGCGCGAACGCGAATTACAGCTAACATGAGTAGACAAATAGTGTTTTCCTAAGGCAAACCCCGTCACTCCTTCGCGCTATGCTGAGCAAAGTAAACCCAGATGAGATCCGATCCTTTCTGGCCGATACCAGCAACCTGTCTGGCGGACACGCTGAACGCGTTGTGTTTCCGGAAACAGGTGAGGATACTGCCGAAATTCTTGCTCAAGCTACGCGAACTGCCGCACCGGTCACCGTCTCAGGAGCCGGCACCGGCACGGTTGGAGGTCGCGTTCCTTTCGGTGGCATCGTGCTAGCCACCGACAAACTGAATCACCTCAAGAGCATTACCTCTCACAATGGGGTAGCGCAGGCGGTTGCAGAAGCTGGCGTGTTGCTCGGCGATCTACAGCGAGCGGTGGAAGCCAGGAGACTGCTTTATCCCCCCGATCCTACCGAGCGCCAGTGCTTCCTGGGTGGTACAGTAGCAACCAACGCCTCTGGCGCGCGCACTTTTAAGTATGGACCAACGCGAAACTACGTGCACCGACTTCTGCTTGCTTTGCCCGAAGGGGAGCTCCTCAACCTGAGCCGCGGGGAGGTTCTGGCCGATCATAATGGAAAGTTATGTATCCCCATGCCTTCCGGAAGAAAAATCGACATTCAGTTGCCCTCTTACCAAATGCCTCAAACCCGGAAGAATGCGGCCGGCTATTTTGTAAAGCCTGACATGGACGCGCTGGATCTGTTTATCGGTAGTGAAGGCACGCTTGGAGTTATCGTGGAAGTAGAGGTTAAGCTGCTGGCAAAACCGGAAGCGCTCTTTTCAGGAGTAGTATTCTTCAACTTAGAGACAGATCTATTGACATTTGTTGCGGACGCTCGCACGCGATCATTCGCCTCTCGCGCAAAAGCTCAAAACGGGAAAGGATCTTCAGGGCCCGGGATTGACGCTCGGGCGCTTGAGTATTTCGATGTTGAATCGCTCAGATTCTTGCGTGAGAAGTATGAGAAGATTCCTGTGGACGCAGTAGGAGCAATCTTTTTCGAGCAGGAAACCAATGAGGCCACCGAAGATCTACTCTTGCACGAGTGGCAGTCACTACTCGAGTCTCATCATGCGTCAGTCAATGAATCCTGGTTTGCCACGGATGAGGTCGACCAGGCCAGGTTGCGAGAGTTTCGTCATCAATTGCCTGTACTGATGAATGAATGGTTTTCCCGGTACCAGCAGCGGAAAGTTTCCACCGATATGGCGGTCGGGGATGCAGAGTTTCCGACACTGCTGCGCTCGTATCAGCAGTCGCTTCGCTCAACCGATTTACGTTACACGATATTCGGGCATATTGGTGATAACCATGTCCATCTAAACATATTGCCGCGCAACGATAGTGAGGCGGTGAAAGCACGCGACCTTTATCTTGCATTCGTGCGGCAGGCGATCGCGGCGGGCGGTACGATTTCCGCCGAGCACGGTATAGGCAAGCTCAAGCGCCCGTATCTGGCGATGCTCTATGGCGAGAAGCACCTCCGCGAGATGGCAGCCCTCAAGCGCGCTTTTGACCCGGCAGGCATACTGGGCCGCGGGAACATATTTTCTGAGGAGTTTCTGGCCTAGTCAGTGGTCCGTAGCCCGTGCTCAGTGGTACGCGGGGTCAGTTTGAGCGAGGCTGATTTATCATGTCTCATTTGACATTTTCCATTTGCCACTATTTGCGACAGTCGACTCTCAATTTCTAGTGTGGCTCTACTACGGGTGAAGCCTTAACGTGTGATGCAAATGAAAAATGCCAAGTGTCAAATGAGATATGATAGATGGCTCGCGGCAAAACGGGCCACGGACGACTGACAACTGACCACTATCTAAGCCACCAATGTTCCGTTTCACCACAGCCGGGGAATCTCATGGTCGCGCCCTGGTGGCGATTGTGGAAGGACTACCGGCCGGTATGCCCGTAGCTATCGACCAAATCAATCGTGAGTTAGAGCGCCGCCAGTGGGGCTACGGCCGGGGCGGGCGCATGAAGATTGAGCACGACCACGTAGAGATCCTTAGTGGGGTCAGGCATGGTCTCACGCTTGGTTCACCGCTTGCTTTGATGATTGAAAACAAGGATTGGTCCAACTGGACTGATGTGATGGCCGTGGAACCGCAAGAGGTCGCAGCCGGCAGATCGCGCCGTTTGAGCCGTCCGCGCCCGGGACACGCTGATTTGGCAGGGGGGCAGAAATATGCTGCTCGCGATCTCCGCAATGTGCTTGAACGCGCCTCGGCGCGGGAAACGGCTGCCCGAGTCGCCTGTGGAGCGTTGGCAAAACAGCTGCTTGGCAGTTTTGGTGCTTCAATTCGTAGTCATGTAATTCAACTCGGTGGAATCCCGGACAAGCCTCTGGAATTGAGCTGGCCAGACGTTGTGGCAATTTCAGAAGAAGCGCCGCTACGGTGTGCTGATAGCGAAGCGCAAAAGAAGATGGTTGAGTTGATAGACTCCAAGCGCGAAGCCGGTGACACATTAGGTGGGATCTTTGAAGTGGTGGCACATGGGGTTATACCTGGACTGGGCTCGCATACAGCGTGGGATCTCAAACTCGATGGCCGTCTAGCTGCCGCGGTAATGTCCATCCCGGCTGTGAAAGCGGTTTCTATCGGCGCTGGAGTTGAAGCAAGCAGTTTGCCTGGCTCGGAAGTACATGATGAGATTGCCTACAACCTCGAGACGAAACAGTTTGTTCGCCAGACAAACCGGGCCGGTGGACTTGAAGGCGGAATTACGAATGGCGAGGAGATCAGAATTCGTGCTCACCTGAAGCCTCTTTCGACTCTTCGTCGCCCGCTGAGATCAGTGGATATCGATACGAAAGAAGAACAACCTGCCGGATTTGAGCGGTCTGACATCACTGCGGTGCCCGCCGGCGGCGTAATAGGTGAAGCAATGGTTGCGCTTGTTTTAGCGGCAGCTATGCGCGACAAGTTTGGGGGCGATAGCCTTGGCGAGATGAAGCGTAATTTCGAGGGTTACAGAGAGCAGTTGCGAGGCTATTAGATGGCGAGAAATTCAACCAAGGATGCGATTTCAGAAAACTCTTTCAAGCAACTGCTGAGGCAGCGTTTCTGTATTCGCTTAGCACCACACTGGCATGCAAGCAGCGTTCGTCGTAGAATTGACATCGAATCGATGAGTTCTCTTTAGATTGGAAGTCATAAGAATGGCGTTGTTACCTGTAGTAAAGTGGCCGAACCCAGTTCTTGATTCACCCGCTGATCCGGTCACGGAATTTGACGACAAGCTTAAAAAACTTGTTGCCGATATGTTCGAAACAATGTACGCAGCGCCGGGGGTTGGGCTTGCGGCTGTGCAGGTTGGGGTGTCAAAGCGACTGTTTGTAATGGATTGTTCGGGAGGCAAGGATCCCGACCAGCGTGTGGTAATGATTAACCCTGAAGTGCTGCGGATCGAGGGCACGCAGAATGGCGATGAGGGTTGCCTGTCGTTTCCGGGAATTTTTACGCCTGTGGAGCGTGGCCTGCGCGCAGTAGTTCGGACCCATGACATTAACGGGAATCAGTTTGAGTTAGACGGAATGGAGCTCACGGCTCGCTGTATGTTGCACGAAACAGACCATTGCGACGGCATAGTCTTTCTGGACAAGATGAGTCCGATCAAAAGGGAGATTGTGAAACGCAAAATCAAGAAACTTCAGAAAGCCGGTCAGTGGTTCTGACAGAAGCCAGAGATACATGAAACGCAGTTACTCAAGCCTCAAGATCTAAAATTCGCAATCCGCAATCCGAAATTCACAATAGAAATCTGGAGACTCGATATGCCAACAGAATTTCGCAACGAACCGCTCACTGACTTCAGCAAGGAAGAGAATGCGCAGGCTATGCGGGCTGCGCTTAAGAAAGTGGCGAGTGAACTGGGCCGGGAGTATCCACTGGTAATTGGCGGCGAACGTATTACTACTGGGAGCAAACTCGACAGCATCAACCCCTCCAATCGTACACAGGTGGTCGGCAGTTTTCATAAAGCCACGAAGGAACTGGCGGACCGCGCAGTGGAGACGGCAGCGAAGAGATTCGAGAGTTGGAAAAAGTCCGGCGTCCAGGAGCGTACCGATTTGCTGTTTCGCATTGCGGCGCTTTTGCGCGCCCGCAAGCATGAGATGTCGGCCTGGATGGTCTACGAGGTGGGGAAATCATGGGCTGAAGCGGATGGTGATACGGCGGAGGCGATCGATTTCTGTGAGTTTTACGGTCGTGAAATGGTTCGCTACGCCACCGGCCAGCCTCTGACAAAGATTCCCGGCGAAGATAATCGGCTCGAGTACATCCCCCTTGGTGTCGGCGCCGTGATCCCGCCCTGGAACTTTCCGCTGGCTATCATGGCTGGATTGACGCTCGCTTCTTTTGTCACCGGAAACACCGTAATACTAAAACCGTCATCTGATGCTCCAACAATTGCGTACAAGTTTTTCGAGATCCTTGAGCAAGCGGGGCTGCCGGCCGGAGTGCTCAACTTTCTGACTGGATCCGGCGCGGAAGTGGGAGATGTATTGGTAGACCACCCTAAAACACGATACATCGCTTTTACAGGATCCAAAGAGGTTGGGCTGAGGATTAATGAGCGCGCCGCAAAGGTTCACGATGGTCAACTCTGGATCAAACGCGTGCTTGCCGAGATGGGTGGCAAGGATGCCATTATCGTTGCCGACGACGCGAATCTCGACGATGCAGCGACGGGCATAGTGCAGTCGGCGTTCGGTTTTCAGGGCCAAAAGTGCTCCGCGTGCTCGAGGGCAATTATTGATACGCGCGTGTACGATTCGCTGCTCGCAAAAGTCGTTGAGCGTACAGAAAAGATTAGGGTGGGCGATCCAACAGACAGCTCTACAACGATGGCGGCGGTAATCAATGAGAAGGCCTTTAGGACCATTAACGACTATATCGAAAAGGGAAAGGCTGAGGGCGGTCGAGTTTTGACGGGCGGTGGCTCAGACGGCGAAAAGGGCTTTTTCATCGAGCCCACTGTTATTGCGGATGTGAAGCCCGGAGCCACTATTGAACAGCAAGAGATTTTTGGCCCAGTGCTCGCCGCGATCCGGGCTAACGATTTCGAGGACGCTTTGAGGATCGCCAATGACACACAGTATGGTTTAACGGGTGCTGTCTACAGCAGCGACGAAGAGAAGTTGGCCCGTGCCCGAAAGGAATTTCACGTAGGCAATCTGTATTTGAATCGTAAATGCACCGGGGCATTGGTGGGGGTGCATCCGTTTGGTGGTTTCAACATGTCGGGGACCGATTCGAAAGCCGGTGGTCGCGACTACCTTGGACTATTTCTACAGGCGAAAGTTTCAGCAGAGAAAGTAGGCGCAACAACCAAGCGTGTCGAGGTTGGAACGGCCATCTGAGGAGTCTTTTCCCAAGTTTATTTTTGTTTCGGAGCCCGCAATCAGGTGACAGAGCCTTAAACGCAACTGTCACCTGTTGCTATTTTGGAAGCATTCTATGCGCATAGTTTTTATGGGCACACCCGAAGCCGCGGTTCCCTCATTGCGGCGCTTGCTCGCAGCAGGACACGAGATAGTCGCAGTTTGGACCCAGCCCGATAAACCATCAGGCCGCGGCAACAAGATAGCCGTGTCTCCTGTGAAGCAATTCGCCACCTCGCAGGGTTTGGAGGTCCATCAGCCATCCAGAATTAAGACCGACGAAGCAAAGCGTTTGTTTGCCTCGCATGCGGCGGAACTGGCGGTCGTTGTCGCTTATGGTCGAATCCTGCCGGCGGAATTTTTACGGGCGCCGCTCCGCGGTTGTCTGAACGTCCATTTTTCACTGCTACCACTCTATCGCGGAGCAGCCCCCGTAAACTGGGCAATTGTAAACGGCGAAAGAAGCACGGGCGTCACTACCATGTTCATCGAGGAGCAACTCGACGTTGGTCCGATTCTGCTCCAGCAGAAACTGCAAATAAAGGAAGATGAGACAGCGCCCGACCTTTCCGAGCGACTGGCCCTGATCGGGGCGGATCTCTTGATCGCAACGCTTGCCCAGATTAATTCAATAACGCCTCGGCCCCAACGAGAACGAGATGCAACCTTTGCACCAATGCTCAAGCGGGAAGATGGACTGATTAGGTGGACCGACAGCGCCGTGGAGATTGAGCGTTGTGTTAGAGGCTTTCAACCCTGGCCCACCGCGTATACGTTTTATCGTTAGCGGCGGCTGATAGTTTGGCGAGCTA
>Ga0209431_10002037_pt1 | contig 16541 bp, 11 predicted proteins | sample RifCSP13_3_FD_184021 | JGI IMG/M metagenome (GOLD analysis project Ga0209431, IMG submission 184021) | Soil microbial communities from Rifle, Colorado - Rifle CSP2_sed 13_3 (SPAdes) (version 2) | ecosystem: Environmental > Terrestrial > Deep subsurface > Rock core/Sediment | place: Rifle...
GCAGTTAGTTCCGAAGTACCCAACAGGGTTGCAAATCCAACAATTGCATTCAACGGCGTACGGATCTCATGCGAAATATTATGCAGGAAGGCTGATTTCAACCTGTCGCTCTCCTCTGCTTTTTCTTTTGAATGAATCAATTCAGCTTCATTTTCTTTTCTTTCCGTTATATCATGGCCAATACCGACAAGTCCGGTTATTTTTCCATCTTTATCATGAAGTGGTATTTTTGCAGTTAACATCCAACGTCTGACCCCATTATTGTCAATAAAATCTTCTTCATGTTCTATTATTGCCTTACCAGATGAGATCACTTCTCTGTCATCGTTATAGCCCCGCTGCCCTATAATACCGGGCAACAATTCAATATCTGTTTTACCAAGAACTTCTGATTCCTCTTCAAATCCCATATTCTTCACATCTGCTTTGTTGGCAATTACTTTACGGCAATCTGAATCCTTAACATATATCATAGCCGGAAGGTTATCAATAAGTGTTCGCAGCAATCTGCGTTCAAGAAGTATAGCTTCCTCCGCATGTTTTTTCTGTTTCAGCAGTTCTATTTTATTTATCGAATTGATTACTGCCGGTCCCAGTCTGGAAAGATTTTCCTTCAAAATGTAATCATCGGCCCCCGCTTTCATACATTCAACAGCTATCTCCTCATTAATTGAACCGGTTACAATAATAAACGGAGTGAATGGTATTATCTCATTCCTCATTATAAGCGCCTTCATCCCGTCGAACTGGGGCAGGGAGTAATCGGAAATTATTATGTCCGGTTTAAATGATTTCAGCGCCTGCAAATAATCCTTTTTAGTTTCAACAAGAAGTTCTTTAAATTGTATTCCTCTTTTTTTTAATTGATAAAAGATTATTTCAGCATCGCTCGAAACATCTTCAACAAACAAAATGTTTAAAATTCTATCCATATTCAAATTAAAGTTGATAAAAATCAGTATATATCTATCGTCCAGTCATTTAAATAGTTACGCTTCTTGAGTAGTATTAAACCTGTTCAGTTTACTGGATCGGTTCATTTACCAACAGCCAGTACAATCCCAGGCTGCTCATCGAATTGAGGAACTGGTCAAAATCAACCGGTTTTATTACATAACTGTTAACACCCAGTTTATAAGCTTCTTTCATATCAGGTTCTTCACGTGAAGAGGTTACGGCAACAATGGGAATGTGCGCAGTACGTTCATCTCCTTTTACAATTTTAAGCACTTCAAGACCGCTGACTTTTGGGAGTTTAAGATCAAGCAAAACAACCTTTGGCGGACTTTTCATACTTCTTTTATTAAATTTACCCCTGCAGAAGAAAAAATCGAGTGCTTCCGCACCATCAACTGCTACAAATACACTGTTTGCCAGATTGTTTTTTTTCAGTGCACGAAGAGTAAGTTCAGCATCTCGTGGATTGTCTTCCACAATTAGAATTTCGATCGCTTCAAAATCATTCATGGCTTTTTATATTAATTCGGTTAGTTTATCATTACTATTTTCTATTCATTTATCGTTGGGTTTTCGTTAACTGGTTTTCCTGATCCGTTCAATGGCAGGCTAAAATAAAACAGTGATAACTACTGTCATATATTAATATCTCTTTAACGGAAACAACAGCTCTTCCTTGTCTATTTTTGCTACCATAAACCACGGAGATCCCGGTACCGGTGCCAGGTAACTTAAAACAAGTACGTTTCTGTAATCCACACCCTCAAATATGCCTGAATATCCTTCTGCAACTTTTGATGCGGGCAGATAAGTCCTGTGCAGTTTCGTCAATATTATTTTGCTGCTGTCAATTACTTCTGACAAATCCATCCGGATCGCCACGGTATGAACCGAATCATGTGAAGCGACTGTTATTCTATCCTGTAATAGGGTATCAATCAGGGAAATACCGCTGTAATCATATGCAGCAATGAATGAGTCCATCCATTTTACAAGTTCTCTTCTGATATTCTTTTGATCAGGATCATCGAAAAAATGTTTAATGCTCCTCACAAAAGGATCATTGTCTCTTATGGTTACAGCATCTCCGAGCCGTTCGTTGTGCCATCCGTTAATTTGTTCGATTTTCAATGTAGCTACGGCAGAAATATTATCTGCATGTTCCAGGAATAATCGTTTTTTTTGAGACTGGTAAAAAAATAAACCCATCAGGATTATTCCGGCTGAGAACAGCAGGAATATTGCCACCAGACGAAGAGGGATGGATTTTTCCGTTCTGGGTAATATGCCGGAAAGAGAAGTCATTTAGTTGCAATATTTCAGAATAACACAAGACTTTTTTAACCTTAATAAGTTACCATTTTAATTTACAACAGGTTGTAAGTAATCTGCCGATATATTTGTAGGTATTAGGCCTACAAATTTAAAGGCGGAATACTCTGTTACAGCTTTTTAAGAATGGAATAACGGATAATCTCGGCAGTAGATTTTAGTTTAAGCTTTTCCAGGAGCCTTGATCTGTATGTGCTTATGGTTTTCGGACTCAGGAATAACGCTTTAGAAATAGTTGCAATTGTTTTCCCTTCGGCCAGCAGGTTCAAAACTTCAAGCTCCCTGAGTGACAGCCTGGGTTGACTTGGATTTCCCGAATCAGACATTAAAATTTGAGCCATCTCATCGGCCAAAGTAGGGGAGATGTATTTTTCACCTTTCGAAACTTTATGAACAGCACAAACAAGTTCTTCGGGTGCACTTGATTTGGTCAGATATCCCGAAGCACCAAGCTTTAATGCTTTGAGAGCGAAGAGTTCTTCCGAATGAATACTAAGAATGAGCACATTGGCAGTTTGCTGGGTCCTTTTTATAGGCTCTATCAGTTGCAGTCCGCTTTTAACCGGAAGTGAAATATCAAGAAGAATTACATCATATTCCTGATCTTTCATTTTTTCAAATAGTTCAATTCCGCTTTCTGCATCATGTATCAGACCTATCTTCTCATCATCTTCAAGAATCTGTCTGATACCACGCCGGACAACCGGATGATCATCTGTTATCAAAACTCTTATCATGGACAGAACCTGATTTATAATGGTAAAGTTAATTTAATTACAGTACCCTCACCTTTGATTCCCCTAACAGACACATTTCCATTTACCGAATTTACCCGCTCACGAATGCCTGCTAATCCAAAGGATGTTGAAGAATTGATCTTACTTTCATCTATTCCTATACCATTATCTTTAATTATTAATGATATTTTGGTTTTCTTCTGATTCAAACATACTTTAACAACTGAGGCTTTCGCATGTCTATGAATATTTGTCAGAGACTCCTGGAGAATTCTGAAAAGGATAAGCAAAATGTGACTGTCAATATTGTAATCCTTGGGTTCATAAACGAAACGACATGTTAACCCCGACTGCCGGGAGAATTTTTTAAGCTGCCAGTTGAATGCCGGAATTAATCCCAATTCATATAATATTGCGGGTCTCAGGAAGGAAGTTATCTCCTTAATACTATCAACGGTATCGTTTATCATCTGGTTCATTTCGTCCAGTTTCTGCCTTACGGCTTGCGATTGTACACCCATCCTGCTTTTAATCCAGGCCAAATCGAGGTTAAGTGCCATAAGCCTCTGACCCAAATCATCATGAAGGTTCAGGGCAATCCTGGACCTTTCTATTTCCCTGGCTTCCTCGAGATGCCGGGCAAATTCCTGCATTTTAGCCGAGGATTCTTTCAGTCTGGATTCTGTTTTTTTGAGATCTGTTAAATCTCTGATTATCATGCTGGTGAAGTGTTGACCCTCGGCATTAGTAAATGTCGAGGCAGACACCTTAGCCTGAAACCTTTCTTGATTTTTCCTGATAAGTGTTAGTTCACCGAAAAACTTTCCGCTTTTTTTGCGTTCTTTCAAGGCAATTTTCAATCCCGGATCAGTTATATCAACAATACCGGCCTTTCCCATATTACATAACTCCTCTTCGGATAAGTCAAACATTCTGCATGCGGCTTCATTTGCAGAATAGACTGCACCGTCGGGGCCTGTAAGCAAAATCGCATCCAGACTATTCTCAAAAATCGCCTTGTATTTCTTCTCACTGTTTTTTAAAGCATTATGGTTTAATTCCTTCTTCATTATTTCTATTTCGCCATGATTTAGAAATGCGATTTTATTATAACCATATGTAACGGATTATGTCAATAATAGTGATTAGCCACTAACGGTTAAGTGCAAATCTCGACGAATTATACAATATATAAAACATTACGGTAAATTTTCTTTAGGCCCGGGGAAGCTTTATGCTGATTCCTAATAGTGAATAAATCCCAGTGCAATACAACCAGCATTACCCCTGGAACTCACATCAAGGATCTTACCGGCAGTTTTTTCTTCTTCGGCTATCCATCTGGCAGTTTGGATATCGATCCACTTCAATGTAAATTTTCCATGGTACCTGCTTAGATCAAGTTTTACGTTACCCGCCCCGGTAAAATAAATCAAATAATATGCGCCCTCCTTTGCTGCAAGGTAGGCTTCACCCTGTTCATTGTCAATTAATAAATCCATGCGGGGAGTGATTTCCCAAAATTTCACAAGGGTTTCAATCTCTCTGACCGTCTTAAGGCAATTTATGCTGGCTGTACTGAGTCCAAGTCCATGCACAGGCCGGTGGAACCTGGAGGATGCAAATCCTCCCGTCAGATTCCGAAAAAAAGTTTGAATGGCGTGTTCTGCATTTTTCCCTTGCGCGGACCAGGATCCGTCAGCATTGCTTCCGTATATTTTTGTGCTGTTTACCGGCCGGGGATTTTTGTTGATATAGTTAAATACATATTGTGCATTCTCCCAGTTGTCATGTCCTATAATATGGCTGTTTTGGGATATATCGATAAAACCGTACCGTTCAGGATTATCCAGGGTACGTTTATGTACCGCTGACTTTACATCCCAATCATCCCACATTTGTGTCAGGTATATCTCTTTTTTGCCAGCAACAGATCTTATATATCCTGCCCAATATGTTGCCCATTCCTCGGAGCCGTTAGTTTCGTTATCAATACAATACAATACATTTCCGAATTTCAGTGAAATTGACAGCAATTTATCCACAAAAGCTTTCTGATAGTGAAATAACTGTTCAATATACTGCAAACCAGGTACGGTGTAAAAGAAGGGTTGGGAATTGCTTCCAGGGTGTTTCGGGTACAGGCTGTCCAGTTTGGTCTGTTCATAAGTATAATTGATATTGTTTTTTGGATTATATGGATCGGTAATCCAGGGTTCTCTCGAATGATCGAACCTGTCCCATATTTCAATCTGAACTATGATATCCCTTTCATCGGCCAGTTTTAACAGGTTTTCAAATTTCTTCCAGTAAACGGCATTCCATTTTGTTAAATCATATTTCCCGCCGGTAGTTTGAGAATACGCCTTTTCATTTCCCGGATCTCTGTCACTCATGGTATTGCGTACATAATTTCCCCCGGCATTTTTTAAACTGTCGAGATGAGTTTTCAGGTTTTTATTTTGGAAAAGGTTGTCATTGTCAGTTGCCCCGATAAGCAACGTCGGGGTTCCATTATATTGCCAATACCGGGGATTCCCACTATAGGGTTTTATCACATTTTTTTTATCTGAACCTTTTAAACCCTCTGATTGCGGGAAACAACCTGTTGTTATGAATAAACCGGCTAATAAAAATGCAATTTTCATTTTGAAGTTTTATTTAATTTTCAAACCTGTTTTTTAGTACAATATGAGATAATACATAATTTTATACAGGACTATTATTAAACATTTCCGATTTCAGTTTAACCATTCTTTTTGCTTCAACTTTTACCTGTTTCATGTGACCGATATTCGTAGCAAGGTATATTACTGGGCTATAGAGATTGCCAGTATCTTATTGCTACACCTCTTGATATTCCGCCATTACAGCCTGAATATATTTCAAATGTCGCAGTATTGCTACCGATCGTATAATTGCCAACAGGATAAATATACCCGGGATCCCTGCCGTTATTAATGCCTTTTCTTCCATGTGTTTGTACCAGGGTTTTCGTTTCTCCGGTTCCGGAATAAACCTTTACATACATTTCACAACCAATACCGTAATTGGGATATCCAAATTGTGAAACCAGGAATGAATAATTTATTGTACCGCCTGGCCTGATTATCTCCTTGGTTATAATGGCTTTTCTAAACGGAGGCCAGTAAATATAAGATTTGTCATTCCCTACGTCATAGATCGTATCGGATGCATTTGTATAAACCTCATCCGTTAACAATTCAGGCGGAGAATAGGATGATCCGGGGGGTATGATCTGCGATACCCTGTCTCCGATATTTCTTACACTGATGCCGTAATTGGCTGCTCCCGGCTTATATTTATATACTACAAGATTATCCATTTGAACGTATTGGGTCCTTGGGGATGCATAAATATAATTCTGTGCTCCTCCAAAGAAATAAGTCAAAATTATATTTTCAATTTTACCGTAATCAACGCCTTGTGCTGCCGACCTGAATCTTAAACCGGTAACTTTTGTTTTTAATACACCGTTTATATACGTTTCATAAAAACCATTTGTAAATCCAGGGTCGTTTATTTTAACATGGTGGGTTACATGTATCCAGTTTCCTTTGGGTATCGGGATTGTTCCGCACCCTCCGCAGGCATAATAATTATAAATTTGGTCCCTCCTGTATCCCATCAGTTGTCCGGAACTTCCCCACACATGATGGATCCACCCGGCCCTGCCGAAGGCTGTTGTCGTGTCCGGCGGTTCAACATGGCTTACATTATCTCCTGCCTTAAAACCAAGGAACATTTTACCGCTATACCCGCCGCCTTTACCCAGATGATTAAAATTTGGATCAGCATAATAATCGTAATCCATCCAAAGTTCTGAAGTTGTGTCTGCCAGTGAAACATTTAACTCAAGGCTCTGCCACTCATTTTCCAGAACAGTTGATCTCCACACATTTCCATACCCGCGGACATTAACAATGGATTGTCCGGCAAATTTTGTTGCCCCTGTATTTACCTGCCATTTCGACAACAGGCCATCTACCGTATTTACGTGTTTATTATCCCAGGTTTCAAAATCATCATAAAGAATGTATTCTATCGTATCAGAGTTGATGACTGTTGGCAATGAAGGATAGTATAAGTTACTACCATTACGGTTGCCATCGTAATGTTCGTGCAGTTGGTCATTAACTGCAATTACCAGGCAATAAAGGATAAGGACAGTTATCAGACTTTTCATTTTCTTTGAATAAGGATTTCTTTAAAAAAGAAGCCTATACATAGGCAAAAAATGTAATATATACCCTATATCGTGTTAGAAACCCCCTATATTTTTATTATCAATTACTCCCAATTCATTTCATCCTTGAACATTATCAAATAGTTCCGATTTAAGTTTAACCATTCTTTTTGCTTCAACTTTTACCTGTTTCATATGTCCGATATTCGTGGCAAAATATATCACCGGGCTATACAGATTGCCTGGTAATCGCCACAGCACTGACCATAAGCTGTAAAACTTTTTTCTGGCTTTGATTTTTCCTTGCTGGAGTTCAAAAGCTGTCATTTTTTTCGGTTTGAATACAACCGTATTATGATCGTAATACCTCCAGTCCCTGATGGTTAAACGGTTTTCCATTTTCAGCTCTTCGTAGGTTCTTGTACCGGGATATGGTGTTAGAATATTAAAGGAAACCGTACTTACTTTATTTTTAATTAAAAAGCGGACTGTTTCATCAAATACTTCTTTTGTGTCGTTATCAAAGCCAAAGACCATGGAGGCATGGATCAGAATTCCCATTTTTTTTATTTTTTTTAAGGCACTTTCCAGCAGATCAATTTCCTTAATAGCCTTGCGCATGGTTTGCAGCTGATCCTCCGAAATACTTTCAATACCAAAAAAAAGTGCTTTACATCCGCTTTCAGCTGCAAGCCGGATTAGCTCATCGTCGCCGACAAGCAGGGATACGGAAGCCTGACCCACCCATTTTATCTTCAGGGGTTTAATTGCCTGGAACAAGGTTTTCGCATAGGCCGGATGACCGATAATATTATCATCCAGAAACATGAAGTTCTTCGATCCGGATGCTTCAATGTCCCGAACTACATTTTCGACGGGTACATGCCTGATTTTTTTCCCAAAAAGATTGGTGACGCAGCAAAAATCACAATTATAAGGACATCCGCGGGTAGTCATTACCGGGATCAGGCTGAACAGTCTTTTTTTTAAAATCCTACTGTAATCTTTAGGCACATATTTTTCCAAATCGGGAATCGGGTCATGATAGGTTTTTTTCAAATTGTTATTCCGGAAATCTTCAAGCAGTTTTTCCCAGACTCCTTCCGCCTCTCCGACAACTACACAATCGGCATATTGCAGGGCTTCGTCGGGAAGTATGGTCGGATGTACCCCACCAAGAATTACTGTTTTGCCTCTTTTCCTAAACTCCAGACAATGAAAATAAGCCCTCGGCGCATTGGCCGTCATGCAGCTTATTCCCACCAGGTTGCATTCCTGATCATAATCAATGTCCTCGATCTCCTCCTCGATGATCTTAACATCATAACCGCGCGGAGTTAACCCTTCCAGGATATACAGGGCAAGCTGTGGCATCATTAGACCTTTGTTGGTTCTTTTGTCAGCATCAATAGTTGGAGAAATGAGTAGAATTTTCATAATTATAATTCAGCGAACCCCCTTATTTTAGTATATTCCCGTTGGTGATAGACATATGCAGCTCAAAAAATAATATATTTACAGTAACAAAGATATCACGGGTTAGATTCTTTTCCATATCGTTTATCAATAAATCAAACATGGAATCCGGAAATTCCGATACCGCTGATTACCGGAAAGCAATGGTGGTCACACAAATCGTATTTATTCTCAGTGACTCAAAATCAATTGATTCCAGGTTGCAGCAGATATGTGACTGCATACCATCTGCTTTTTCATATCCCGAATATATTTCAGTCAGCATCACGTATGACAACCGCACTTTTACCAGTTCCAATTTTGCAGGTTCACAATGGTTTGAAGGGCACACCTTTGTAACGCCCGATAATGTGCAGGGCTCCATAGAAGTGCATTTTGCTGAAAAGTATGTGGAATTGTCCGGAAAAGAGACGATGATCCGTGATACCGGTTTTCTGTCCAACATTGCCTCCCTTATCACGGGGACAATTTCTACTGGAAAACTCGGGCAGTTGCTGTATGATAACACCGAGCGAAAGAAGGAACTAAGGGGCATAAACCTCACCGCACAAATCCTGAACCAAAGCAAATCCATAAGCGAGGCGCTTCAGGAAATTTGTTCCATTTTGCCGGATGCTTATCAGTATCCCGAATTTACGGTTGCCCGTATACGTTACGGCCCCATGGTGTTTACCAGCAGGAATTTCAGGGAATCGCCGTGGATTCAGACCCAGGCCTTTGATGTACCCAACAGGGCCCGGGGAACCATTGAAATATTTTATGCCAGGGAGTTTCCTTTGGCAGATGAAGGGCCTTTCCTGAAGGAAGAAAGAAACCTGCTCATCAACCTGGCCAGCCTGATCGCAGGATCGGTCACCCGCGATGCCCTGGGCCACCTCCTCTGGGAAAACAGGGAGCGCGTGAAGGAGTTGACCATGATCAATCAGACCTCCCAGATCATATCGGAGGCGAGACCCATCGACGAAACCCTGCAAAATATCTGTTCCATCCTTCCCAAATCCTGGCAGTTTCCTAGGTATACTGCAGTTAGGATAACTTATGAAGGCAAAACCTATAAGAGCCGGGAGTTCAATGATACCGAATGGGCGCAACGCGAGAATTTTGTTACCATCGACAACAAAAAAGGCAATATAGAGGTATTTTATCTGAAGGAATTCCCGAAAGCTTTTGAAGGGCCTTTCCTGAAGGAGGAAAGGCACCTCATCACCAACCTGGGGAGACTGATCAGCGGATACCTGAACAATTATAAAGGAAGAGAGATATACAGCAAAAGCAAATTCGAGGAGATCATGCCGTACTTTGCAGGGGAATACCGGCAGTCCCTTGTGAAGAACAAACGGCCGCTGCAGCTTTTCTTCAACCAGCAGGCGCTGGATAAGTACATCTACCTCGATATGATGAAATACAAGGTCAAGGAAATCCTGTTTGTAGCTACCTTGTACGATGCTTTCATCCTGGAGAACGAGGACAGCTTTTTCGAACAGTTCATGGGAATCATTTACCAGTACAGCCTGTTCTCGCAACCCAGGATCACCGGTGTCAGCACATCTGAAGAGGCACTCGAACTGCTTGACACGGCGCATTTCGACCTGGTAATCCTTATGGTGGGAATTGACAAGGAAACCCCCATACAATTAAGTGAACGGATCAAGCAAAAACGTCCGAACCTAACCCTTTACCTGCTCCTGAATCAGAAGAGCAACATTAAATATTTTGAGGAACTGGTACCTTCCCTGAAATCGGTAAACAAGCTGTTTGTATGGAGCGGGAATTCGCAGATATTTTTTGCGATAGTGAAATCAATTGAGGACCAGGCGAATGTTGAAAACGACACGCGGATAGGACTCGTACGGATCATATTACTCGTGGAGGATTCGGCACAGTACTATTCAAAATATCTCCAGATCCTTTACTCCATCGTTTTCGGACAAGTGCAGCAGGTTTTGCCGGAGGTAGAAAAGAATGAACTTACCAAGATCAGCAAAATGCGTTCGAGGCCTAAGATACTGCTGGCAAGGAATTATGAAGATGCCATGTACATCTTTAATAAATACAAGGATTTTATGCTTTGTGTAATTTCGGATGTTGAATTTGAACGCGAGGGTAAAATCGACAAAACAGCAGGCATCAAATTCATCAAATACATAAAATCGCATATTCTAAATCTTCCCATAATCCTTCAGTCATCGGAGAAAGGCAATGAACAGGTCGCCAGGAGACTGAATGTGAGTTTCATCAATAAGAATTCGGAAACGTTGTTAAATGACCTGAAGAATTTTTTGACATATTACCTGGGTTTTGGTGACTTTGTTTTCAGGAACCGTGAGGGTAAGCCCATAGCCGTCGCCAGATCACTCAGGGAATTTGAGGCCCTGTTGCCGGAAATTCCCGATGAAACTTTTTACCTGCATGCGAAGGAAAACCAGTTTTCACTGTGGCTTATGGCAAGGGGCGAGATACAACTTGCCAGGACACTGAATCCGATGAGGATCGGAGATTTCAAAGAAGTCAGGGAATCGAGAAGGTTTTTTTTGGATACCATAAAGAAATACCGGGAGGAAAAGAAACGGGGTAAAGTACTAAGTTTTGATGAAACCGCTACCCTCGATGAAAAAAATATTATGGCACTGGCCGGAGGATCCTTTGGTGGAAAAGGAAGGGGCCTGGCATTTATCAATGCCCTGGTATATAATTATGATTTCGGGGAGATCAGCCGGAAAATAAATATCAGGACCCCGATTACAGTCATCATTGGAACGGATGAATTCGAGAATTTCATCGAGACAAACGGGTTATTTAACTTCATCATAAAACCCGGTATCGGATACAAGGAAATACGCCGGAATTTTGTTCATGCCGAATTGTCGCCGGCCCTGGTAAAAAGACTGGAAGTATTTGTTGAACAAATTGAGAAACCAATCGCCATAAGGTCGTCCAGCCTGTCGGAAGATTCTCTTACACAACCGTTTGCCGGAGTTTTCGACACATATATTATTCCCAACAACCGCACAAACAAAAAGAACGTGCTGGAAAACCTGATCCGGGCCATTAAGCTTGTTTTTGCGTCGGTATTTTCCGATAACTCCAAAACATATTTCCAGGCTATTAACCATAAGGTTGAAGAAGAAAGAATGGCCGTTGTATTGCAGGAACTTGTCGGAAATCAGTATGATAATTACTATTACCCCCATATCAGCGGAATAGCGCAGTCCTACAATTATTATCCGGTTGCCCACATGATGCCCGAAGAGGGTTTTGCAGTTGCTGCCGTGGGATTGGGATCCTATGTAGTGGATGGCTGGAAATCCTACCGCTTTTCACCCCGGTATCCCAACATTGAGATGTATTCCACCAGGGATTTGATTAACAGTTCACAGGTGAAGTTTTATGCCCTGGATTCATCAAAAAGCGATGTTGATTACGTAAATGACGGTGAACTGGCTTCCCTGGCAATGCTGGATATCAGTGAAGCCGAGAAGCACGGAACCCTCACGCATTGTGCGTCGGTATACAATCGCGATAACGACCAGATCGAACCGGGTTTGAATTCCTACGGCCCGAGAATAATCAATTTTGCCAACATACTTAAATTCAACTATATCCCGTTGTCCGAAACCATTGATGTCATGCTCGGAACCATTGAGGACGCACTCGGATCTCCGGTGGAAATTGAATATGCCGTTGATCTGAATAAAACACTGAATGGACTGCCGTCATTTTATTTGCTGCAAATTAAACCCCTGGTGGGAAGTCAGCTGAACTACAACCTTGATCTGAAAAACATTGAACAATCAAAGATCATCCTGTTCACTAAAACAAGCCTGGGTAATGGTGTGATCAATACCATCCGGGATATTATTTTTGTTGATGAAAAGAAGTTTGATAAGCTGAAAACTTATAAAATTGCTGCTGAAATTGAAAAGATCAACAACAGTATGGTCAAACAGAACAGGCATTATATACTCATCGGTCCGGGCAGGTGGGGCTCACGTGATCCTTTTATCGGGATCCCTGTAGCCTGGTCGCAGATATCCAATGCCCGGGTTATCGTTGAAGTAAGCCTGGCCAATTATCCACTCGATTCTTCCCTGGGATCACATTTCTTTCATAATGTCACCTCTATGAATATCGGTTACTTTTCTATCCTTGATTCATCACGGACTGATTTTATAAGGTGGGACCTGCTTCATGAAAGTGAAGTATTGCATCAGACACATTATTTGAAACAGGTACGGTTCAAAGAGCCTTTGCAGGTGCTGATGAACGGCAAGCAAAAAACATCAGTAATCCTTATCAACTGACAGGGGTATGATAAACAGGATACAGCTGGCCATTTTTGATGATCACATGATCGTTCAGGAAGGAATCTCCTTTTTGTTGAAAGACGTGGAGGATATAGAGATATGTATGAAAGTAACACAACAGGACAGTTTGCTGGAAAATTTAAAATCCACGCCTGTCCATATACTGATCATCAACGTGCATCATTTCAATCAGCAGGTTGTTGATCTCATCAAGCATATCAGCACCATTTATGCCAGGATCAGGATACTGATCATTTCGGTTCTGAATGGGGAGGAAGTAGTGCTTAAAACCATCAGGGCGGGTGCGAAAGGGTTTCTGGCCAAGGAAACCGACCGGAATGAGCTGGTGGAAGCCATATATTCCCTGCGGAACGGGTACGATTATTTCAGTAATTCCATTACACATATTCTCCTTAACCGGTATATCAATAACCTGAAGTCCGGCGAAGAGAGGCCGGATATCCGCAGCCTGAGTCCCAGGGAGATCGAGATCATGAAAATGTGGGGAAACAGTCTTACAAATAAGGAGATTGCCGATAAACTGTACCTAAGTGTGCGGACGGTAGAAACCCATAAAAATCATATTATGCAGAAGTTGAACCTGAAAACTTCCGTAGATATGATAAAGTTTGCCATACGGAATAATATCATCGATCTCTGGTAAGAGAAACACGTAATTGCATACGTACATCACTGAAAGTGCATTCCTGCAAGGTTCAGCTGCTATAATTGTTTATAGATTTGGGGAAAGGAAGTTTGATAGTTGTGAGTTGTGAGTTGTGGAAGAAGCAGCTGCAACTTCCCCAACCCACAACAATCACAACCCACAACCTCTAACAATTATTTAACCAAAATAACTACATACTCATGGCCGACATTCTCAACGTAAAAGTCAATGACTTCATGGCAAAGCTGATTGCCAGGAACCCCGGTGAACTCGAATTTCATCAGGCAGTGAAGGAAGTAGTGGAATCCTTAATGCCCTTTATTGAGGAGAATCCCAAGCTCAGGCATGGTAAAATTCTGGAGAGAATTACCGAACCCGAACGGGTGATCCTTTTCCGGGTGCCCTGGGTGGATGATAACGGCGAGATACATATCAACAAAGGATACCGGATAGAGATGAACAGCGCAATCGGACCCTACAAGGGAGGCCTTCGCTTCCATCCCACGGTGAACCTGGGGATACTGAAGTTCCTGGCATTCGAGCAGGTCTTTAAGAACAGTCTCACCACCCTCCCCATGGGTGGCGGTAAGGGAGGGTCGGATTTTGATCCCAAGGGGAAATCCGATAATGAGGTGATGCGTTTCTGCCAGAGTTTCATGACCGAACTGTACAGGCATATCGGTCAGGACACCGATGTTCCTGCCGGCGATATTGGAGTTGGCGGACGCGAGATCGGATATATGTTCGGCCAATACAAACGTATCAGGAATGAATTTACCGGAGTTTTGACCGGTAAGGGAATAGAGTGGGGAGGAAGTCTTATTCGTCCCGAAGCAACCGGTTACGGCGCCGTATATTTTGCCGAGGAAATGCTAAAGACCCGGAATGAAAGCATCAAGGGCAAAACAGCTGTTGTTTCCGGTTCCGGCAATGTTGCCCAGTATACCGTTGAGAAGTTGATATCGCTTGGTGCACAGGTGGTGACATTATCGGATTCATCAGGTTATATTTATGATGCCAACGGTATTGACCCGGAGAAGCTGGCCTGGGTGATGGAACTGAAAAATATCCGCAGGGGAAGAATTCAGGAATATGCAGATAAGTTTGGTGCAAAATATTTCGAAGGCAGACGCCCCTGGGCTGTAAAATGTGATATGGCCTTCCCGGGTGCAACACAGAATGAGATCAATGAAGAAGATGCCGAACTGTTGTGCAAAACAGGTTGCCTGGTGGTTTCCGAGGGTGCCAATATGCCTTCCACACCCGAAGCTGTTGAAATGTTCCTGAGGGAGAAAATATTGTATGGTCCGGGTAAAGCTGCAAATGCGGGAGGCGTGGCAACATCGGGACTTGAAATGACGCAGAATTCAATGCGTCTGCCCTGGACAAGGGAAGAGGTGGATCAGCGTCTTCACATGATCATGGTAAACATACATGCCACCTGCGTGCAGTATGGTAAGGAACCTTCGGGCTACATCAACTACGTTAAGGGTGCCAATATCGGAGGATTTATCAAGGTGGCGAATGCCATGCTGGCTCAGGGAGTGGTTTAGCAACCATTTACTTCCTACCTTTGCCACATGAGGCGTTTCGTCATCGGCGACATTCACGGCGCCCACAGGGCCATGGTACAGTGTTTTGAAAGATCAGGATTCGACCGGGAAAACGACCTGCTGATCTGCCTGGGTGACTTGTGCGACAGCTGGCCCGATGTGGATAAGGTTTTTGAGGAATTGCTGCGGATCCGAAACCTCACATTATTACTGGGTAACCATGACCAATGGCTGTTGGACTGGTTCCTGACAGGAGAGTCACCGGATATTTGGCTTATGCAGGGAGGTGACATTACCGTAACCGCTTTTAAAGGAGGCGTGCCGTCCAGGTATGTGGAACTGCTGAAAAGTGCCGGATTATATCATATTCTCGGCAATAATCTCTTTGTTCACGGCGGGTTTTTGCCTGACAGACCTATTGAGCAGCAGGACAAAGAAATATTCCTGTGGGACAGGTCACTGGTAAAAACAGCCCTGTTACACAAACATCGTGGCGAAGATGTCAAAATCACCAGGTATAACAAGGTATACGTAGGCCACACTCCTACGATCAATTACAGTGAAAGTAAACCCATTATTGCTTGTGGCGTATGTATGTTGGATACGGGAGCCGGATGGCCGGGAGGGGTGTTGACCATAATGGATATTGACACAGGTGAATATTGCAGCAGTGACGTGGTGAATGATTTATACAATGAGTTTAAAGGACGTGGTTAAAAACTACACAACCATCACAACCATCACAACACTACTGTTGCATACACTACCCCTGCTGTTTCATACAGCACTTTCCGCCATCCTTTCCTGGTTTTCCACCAGTTTTCGCTGGAGACATGCCTGTCGGGGCAGGAAATCACACCAACAGGTATTGAATCCCCAAAGGCCTTTCGATATGAGATCCAACTGCGACGGGCATGAGGACCGGGAGAAAAAATTGTGACAGGTTCAGGGTATGCCGGCCGGTTTTTTTGAAGCCAGTTATTAAGATCGAGTGCAGTGGTATATGTTTTTGATTTGATCTTTCTCGTTGTGACCAACGGTATGATCATGGAATCAGGTATACCGGAACTGATAAGGAAGTTGGCCACATCTTCAGCGGAACTTGAACTGAAATGAAAACGAAAATAGTATTTGCCGCTTTTCCGTATGTAATAGGTGACCTTTTCATTGTCGGCCATAAAAACCTGGTTATTGACAGTAACCGAATAAATGAATAAATTCCTGTCGCTGTTTTTTGTATAGGTATCATTGTCAAATTCAACGGCTATAAAAGATGGAGGATTATCCAGTTTTACATCACAGGTGAAA
>Ga0209431_10002038_pt1 | contig 16539 bp, 7 predicted proteins | sample RifCSP13_3_FD_184021 | JGI IMG/M metagenome (GOLD analysis project Ga0209431, IMG submission 184021) | Soil microbial communities from Rifle, Colorado - Rifle CSP2_sed 13_3 (SPAdes) (version 2) | ecosystem: Environmental > Terrestrial > Deep subsurface > Rock core/Sediment | place: Rifle...
AAAGCTTCTTAGTGAGTATGAAAGGTTTTTCAGCGGGTGAGAAAACGTTTTCAGCACCTGAGAAATTCATTTCAGAACGCCCGCCTCGAAGGTCCTCACCCAGCTTTTATTGACCATTTCAGCCGAATTCATCAATATGGATCACGGCTGAGCTTTCCTTCAGTAACGCTTACGGCGTAATAGCCATTTTTTGGGCGCTTTTTTAGGTTGAACGCCTCGCCAGATTTGACGCGCCAGACTTTGAAGTTGGAATAGGTTAAGGGTTTTCCCTTCTCGCAGACTTCCGGCTTGTGGTCTCCGGTTATGAAATACGAATTACCGGTGCCGACGACCGTTGCAATTCCACCCCTGTCGACAACAACTGACGTTCCTTGGTCGACAGCTATCGCGTGCACCATCTTTGCCTTCCCGTCTTGAAGTTGGCGGGCGACGAACGCGAATGTGCGGCCTATCCGGTCGCGCTCGACTACGTGCTGATCAGTGATCGTGTTCTTCAGAAACTTCCAATTAAAAAGATCTCTTGAGAAGGAGATGTTCGAGTCGTATGGATCAGCAAGAGCGATCTCGGAGGTAAGGGCCATCGTAGTCACGTTGCAGCCGTCAAAGATGAAGTCCCCCAGAACCGCTTGTCCAGCACTGCTGCCGCCTATCCCCCCACCTCGTTTGTAAACGGCCTCGATCGCTTTTTCGACACGAGTGCCGCGGAATGCTTTCAAATAGTCGCACTGGCTCCCACCTGCGATGAAAACAATCTCCGCCGATTCGATCGTGCGCGCAGCCTCCTCTCCGTTCGCGTCAGCCGGGTCGGTAAAGTAGAGCAGCTCCACGGAATCAGCCCCTTCCATCTTAGAGATGGGCGTAGTGTAGAACTCCGCAGTCCGCTTGCGATTGCGATTCAGGGCTGATGAACTGCTGAACGGGTTGGTAACGTCGAAGGTGGTTGCCGATATGACCACAATGTCGATTCTTGGTGGGCAGTTGGCGCACCCCCGAACCTTGTTTATCATCGGCTGGATCCCGTCGAAATTCTTCGATCCGCCATCCAGATCTAATACCGGGCCATGAAGTTTTGTGACCACGTCGTCATTTTCGCCCAGCAGGAACCGTTTTATTTTGAGAAGGTCCGGATCAAGTCTGATACCGATCACTTGTTGGCGAAACGCGATGCCGTCCTTCTCGATCGTAAAATCGTACGCTTCGCCCGGCTTTAGGGAGAAACCGAACGATTCGAGATCGGAGGTGTACTTCACTGTTCGCGACTTACCATCCGGCACATCGAGTTCAAAAACATTTAGTTTGCCGGCCTCCCCTATACGTCGGCGAATGGATCTTCCATCGACCTCAAGGTCAACCTGGTTCTGGCCCGATTTGATTATCCGTTTTTCCGCTTGGCCGTCAGCAAGACCGGCCGCCAATCCTAAACAGGCAAGGATTAAAACTGTCTTCATGATTAGTTAGTTTTCTCCACCCTCGCGGTCACCTTCAGCTTGACAACGGTATACGGCGATTGATTCGGCTTTGTCTTGAAGCGCCACGTGACGGCCTCACTTACAGCGCCGGGGGCCAGCGACCCAAAACCGCTGATTGCTTTTGTGTAATCGAAGGCGGCTCCGACTCCCGTTTTGCCATTATTGGAATTCAGAATATCCGAAGGCGTGTCATATGGTGATGTATACGACTCCACCTCAATCTTGATGGGGCCGTAGATTGACCGGCCGGACTTGTTCCTCAACCGTATGGGCAGTTCGGTTACATCAGCAGGTGTCAGCCGAAGCATTGCGTCGAGCATCACTTCGACCTGGCTGCTGATATCTGTCTCAATGAGATCCTTGGTTGTCGTCCCAGATTTCCCCTGACGGTCAACTTTGACGCGCGCCGTCCATACCTGGTAACTCCCTGTCCGATCGTCCGCCCAGAAAACATGAAAGTCTCCGTTCGCGTCCGATGTAATAGGAAGATAGTCGCCCCCGATATCTCGGGCTCCGTCTCTCAGCAAAACAAACGTGCTTCTCTGGACCAGAGTGTTGAAAACCTTGCGCACAGCACTAGAAGGTTCGGTGGAGACCCTAACGGCCGTCAGAAAGCTTTCACCACCGTCGAACGAAACGCTCATGTATCGGTTGATCGAAGTTTTGGCCTCGCCATCGGGCGTATCGCGCGTATCGTACCAGGAAACGGCGACGGTTCCGTCCTTGTTGACAGCAATCGACGGCCTGAACTGATTGCTCTTGCCCGGAGCCTTCATATCGACAACGTTCGGTTTTGACCAGCTCTTACCAAGGTCAGATGAATACGAAATCAAGAGGCGCGATCGCGTGTGCAGGTCCGGATTTCGAACATCAAACCTGGGGTCGTCCCACACGACATAGATCCGGTCCTTGAATCGACCCTCGGACTCGTCAATCGTGTAGAACGGCGTGCTAAGGCCGATCTTTATGTCAGAGCCGTCTTTCGCCTGAAGCTTTTGGCGATCGGAAAAGGTCGCTCCGCCATCACGAGAGATAGAAAAATAATGTTGTTTTATCTGCCTACCCGACTGCTCCGCAGCCCTTATAGCTTCCGGATCTAATAAGAACTCAAAAAAAGGCACAAACACCTCGCCGCTCGAGAATACACCCACGAACGTATTGTTCACGCCGACGCCGCGGCCGCGTGTTGTAGCCACTTCAACCGGCTTCGACCAGCTCTGTCCATCATCTGTCGAGCGAAGCAGACCAAGATATGAATCGGGCTCTGCACCGTCTGATTCCGAAAATATTCCTTTAATGTATAGATTACCTTTGCGGTTACTTTTGCGATCGACGACGAGAACAGGGCGATCTGCCGCCTGAAGTGGGATCGGGGCGTCCCACGTGTTCCCTCCATCTTTCGAGCGGTAAAATAACAGTGCGTCTTTCCCGTCCCTAGTATTTCCAATTACAAGAAAATAAGCCGTGCCAGTGACGCCATAGTCGGAAATCGGATCTCCGTCGGCTTCGGGAAACAAAATCTGTCTCCACGTATAACCACCATCGTCACTATAAAACCCTTGCGATCCAGGGCGATTCTTGGAAGGCTGATTAAACATAGCAGTTACAACGACCTTTTTAGGTTCGGCCGGGTGCACTGCGGCCGACATCTCCGTGAACGTAGTGTCATGATCGCGACTTACACGGATATTGGGGCCTACAAGAAGCCTCTCTTTGACCTGTGCAGGAGCACCCGATGAGGTGCCCAGAAGGATTACGAGTAATAAAAGCAAATAGGACTGTTTTTTCATAGTTATTCTTTATATCGAGGATTCGAATATCTCCCGCATGCCTCCAAGATCTGGTCTCGATCTCATACAAGTCGGCGTCGCCCGCCGAGCATTGCTCAACGGGGGTATATAGAGGAAGCCATAACCATTCGGGCTTAATGGCAGGAACCAATGCTCAACTTGCTTCCTCCATTTTCACGGTTTTGACGCCGTTATGCTGTCTGAAGGAAGCGCTTTGACCCACGAGGGGGCGGATATGAGTGGGGGCAGGTCAGCAATCCTTTCCCCTTTTGAAAAAAGGTGTGCAAGAACCGCTCGCTGCATGTTCCGCAGGCGATCCCAACGTTTCGCGCGTTCTGGGTCGGGCGGGATTTCCCCTTTCAGCCAAAAGCAATACCAATCGACCACCGCGGTCATCATCTCGAGTCGCTCCTGCGGCCGTCTTAGCTGATGGTCCCCCTCGGGAAACAGTAGCATTTCCATCGGCTTGCCGTTGCGCAGAAACCCGCCGTAATTCAAAAATAGATACGACCGCGTTAAAAAGATGTCATCATTCCCGGCTCTGCTACGATTTGCTGTAAAGAGGGCCGGCGTTCTAACACGATCTATGTTGAAAGATGTTTCACTTTCCAGCCATTTGTCCTTATTTTGCCAAAATGCTCCCCTGTCACTAACACTTTCGAGACCTCTCACGGACGATCCATTCTGCCCGCCAGCGGCTATATCCCGAACGTACGAAGAATAGCTGCCGTCGTAGGAATCAGCGATTATGCAAGCTGCAAGCTGAGTCCGGCCCGGGTGAGTGATGGTCCAATAGGTTAGGTAGCCCATTCGCGAGAAGCCTGTCAGTCCAACACGATTTGAATCAATTATTCCATCTGCGACCAAGCTTTGAACGACTAACCCGATTCGCTCGGCGAAAAGGTAGTATTCCGTTTTACGCTCCTCTGCAGACGCGCTTAACCCAGCCATGCGAGTGGGAACCTGAGCAACGGCAATCCCGCGAGCTGCGAGTGCCTGAGCTGCATCGGAAGTGGAATTTGCCCCGTCTGGAAGGAAAACATTAGGTTGATAATCGTAGGTCTGTATGACAAGAGGCAACCGAACATCCGGAGACCAATCAGTCGGTAAAGTTAGTCCACCAACAAATTCTTGCCCCCGCTCACTCCAAGTAAACGTTTTTTGTTTTGCAATACGAACGCTAGCAAGTATCGGATCGTGGTCTAATAGAACACCTTCGCGCTTGCCATCCGATACAGTAATAGTTGCCGGCTCATTGGCGCTCTGCTGCATCTGGATCTTGAGCGCTCCACTTGAGCTCTTGGGTACGTTCGTTCCGTACGGTAATTCTTTTTGAGAAATGGAATTGGCCTCAATTCTGAAAACTACAGCAAACGATGGTTTTCGATCAGCTGCAAATTTTGCTAGCAGTTCTTTACCAGGTACCATCCACTCTACTGATCGAACAGCAAACTGTTTACCTCCCTTGTGTACCACCATCGGCGTAATGCTTCGCCACTTCTTTGATTCAGTGTCGTACTCTACGATGTGGCCGGTCTGTACTCGGCTCGAAATATCAGACTTCTCCGATATGTGCGTATTGACAAGTACGACACTCCGACTGTCCGGCGCCCAAAGAGCCTTCGGGAAGGCTACCGGATCGGTTCCGGCGAACTGCGTTCCTACATCCGTAGAAAGAAGTGCGTCCGACCGCGTCGTCCTGGTATCCAATACGACGAACCTATTCGCATCGGGATTAGACGCATCCCTAATGACTAACTTTCGGCCATCGGGCGACAGCCATAAAAAAGCTGACGCCCCTAATAGGTCGGGAATTTTCAGGTTTAGTCGACGTGATTGGTTATTGCCATGTTTTACGTAGACTTCCTTTAAAGTGGTTTCTATAGCTTCGGTCCGCATCGTCTCCTCAGGTTTTCGAACAGCTCCATTTAAGGACAATGGAACTGTTTCCATTGGATATCTTGCTTTTGCTGTCTTTTCTTGGTAGCCGTTGTGAATGAGGGTTCCATTGGAGTATTCAAACCATCGATACGAAGCGTGTGCCGTTTTGCCAAACCGTGTCATCTGAACCACTTGACCCGTTTGCAAATCGAACTTAAAAACTTGAGATACGTTCCCCGGATCAAGACCCCAAAACGCAATCGAACGATTGTTGCCTCCCCACCTTGCGTCGGAGATAGCTGGACTCGACGATGAGGATCTTCGTACGACCAAACGAAACGGCCGTGGTGGAGACCTGAGTTGGTTCGAAGCGAGCCACTTCAAGACGTCAGTGGCTCGGTACACATGAAGCTCATAGATATTCGTGTCTGATCGTAAATCACCTGTCCGCGTGACGAAGAAAAAATAGTCACCATCAGGCGATACAACAAAAGGTTCGTGCGCTTCCGTGGAGCTAGCCGCGACTGACTCATCCGGCGAAGACTGGTAAAGCGAGATATGCCGGCGCGAGGCGGAAACCTCGGGCGTCCAAGGAACGAGTTGCCCACTCGTCTGACCATAGGACAGCCCTGTTAACGCAATTAACAAGGCAATTAACAAGGAAAAAAGTTTTGTTCTCATATTTGGTACCCAATAGCTAAAAGCTTAGTCTCGCAGAAAGTTGGATCGAACGCGGTCCGCCAAGCTGATACAACGAATTGAGCCCTCCGAGCCTTTGGCTAAGAGTGGACGTCGGCACACCAAAAGGTGTGACACCACTCTGTCCGAACGCAGTGTTATAGCCCCCGAACATCGGACGGTTAAAGACATTAAATGCCTCAGCTTTCAATTGAAAACGAGCTTGTTCCGAGATACGAAACATTCTAGACAGTGCAAGATCAACTTGGATGAGGGGCAACTCGCGCAAGGCATTACGACCAAGGGTGCCTTGGCGGACAATTCGCGCAACACATGTAGGGGAGCCAACAGGGAGGCACTCGAGCGGTGAGGCGAAGGCAGCTGGATTGAATCTCCTTCCGCCGGGCACACTTGGATCACTCAAGTATATCGGCACGTTGGCGACTCGATCTGGACGTAACGCAAACGTTTCTCCCTCCAGGTCGACAAAAGTGCCATTTCCAGCCGACATTGAGACGTTCAAGGGCTTTCCAGTTTGTCCGAAAATGATCGCACTCAATGACCAGTCGCCAGTTAGCCATTTAACGAATTGCCCAAGATTTAACGGCGAAAAGTTATAGTAAACCGCGGCCGAAGCGTTGTGACGAACGTCGAAATTCGCGTCTCCCCTGTCCAACATGCCTCCAACGCTTGTCACATGATCAGTCGAGACCTCGTCGATTGCGTGTGACCACGTATAGTTTACGAGCGCGTTTGCACGGTCTTTAAGCCTCAGTGTGTACTGGACCTGCATCGCATTGTAGCTTGATGGCGGACCATTAAATGAAAAAGCGATATTTCCAAAACTTGGATTGGGGCGGGGCAAGAGGGCCCCACTAACCAGATCCCGTGGTTGCCTATTTAGGTGCAGTGTAGTTAGCAATCTTTGACCTGTGGAACCCACGTAGGCGACAGTGAGTTTTTGCATGTTTCCCAACGACTGTTCCCCTGTTAAGTTCCAGTGCAAACTGTATGGAAGTTTCAGATCTTCGTTTGGCGATTGGAAGCTGAACAATGACGTATTTGCAGGCGTAACCTGGACAATGCCCGGGCGGGCCGCGCATGCAGCGGAGATAGGAAAAATCATTGGACATCCAGAAGTAGGCGGCAACTGCGATCGACTTGCAACGATTGGCCAACCGGCCGCCGCGGTACCGCTTCCTAGATCGTAATATACTCCGAATCCGCCCCTTGCGACTGTTTCCCACCCGCTAGGTCCCCGCAGAATGAGGGCCGCGCCGAGCCTTGGCGCAAGCGCCGTCCAAAAGGTTTTGTAAAACTCTGTACCCAAGGGCGCGAGGGTGGCATTTAGCACATCTTCCCTTACATCGCCGAATACGATGGGGGGCATGCGACCATTTTTTTCTGATGGAGGGGGATTAAGTTCCCATCGAAAGCCAACGTCAATCGACATACGCTTCATTGGCTTCCACGTGTCCTGCGCAAAAAGTGAATAGTTATTAAATCGTGGCTCCGACGGCTGCGACGTCGAAATGCTCATGATATTTGCTGTGCCATTTACAACACCAGCCTCGGTAGAGAAGAACAAGGCCTGCGAATCTTGCGTTCCGTATAAAGGAGATAAATGACGAAAGTCTATCCCGACTTTCACAATATGTTTGCCTGTCGTGAATGTAAGATTGTTCACGATGTTCATCTGGCGTTGATAAGAGTCGGCCCGTGTTCCCCCAGCAAGCGAAATACCTCGTATGCTAACGGTTCCCGATCCCGGTAAACCGTTTGTATAGATCGCCGAATCTGGCAGAGGCATCGCGCCTCCCAAATCGGATTGTAGAACGAGGGACTGTGCTTGATAGCGGCTCCAATTGAACCGTAGCTCATTTAATAGTGACCCGCTTAAGACCGAGGTAAGACCTAAGGTGAACGTCCTGGTATTCGCTACAGTTTTGAATCGGGAAACCGTTCCAGAATTTACGTTCGAAGGCGATTCATTTGCGCGGCCAAATAATGTATGGTTCTTCGCGATCAAATGGTCAATACGAATACCTAATGAATCGACGTTTGACGGATCTCCCGATCCATATGATGCTGGAGCGAGGCCCGTAAACCGGCGACCGTTCGGAGCGCAGGACGGATCATTCGGTGAGGGAGTACAGACCTGAAGAGCATTGGTCGTTTCGGGTCCGGTTGGAATTGGGAAAGCCTCTAACAACGGGCGCAATGGTGCGAATGCAAGAGCCCGAAGCCGCTCCGACGGAACATTTACAGATTGCCTGCGTGGTATGAGCAGTCGTTGAGCTTCATATGAGAAGAAGAAAAAAGTACGATCCCTTCCGTTATATATTTGCGCGCCGCTATCGCCGATTGCCGGGAGAAGAACTGGGCCGCTGAACGTACCGCCATAGATGTTTTGTCGCAGCGCATTTTGTGCTTCCGGTTTCTTATTGAAATAGGCGCGTGCGTCGAGAGCTTCATTCCGGAAGTACTCAAATAGCGACCCGTGAAACGGGTTCTTCCCTGATCGCGTAATAACCTGAACCTGACCTCCGGGCTGGCGGCCACTTTCTGCCGTATAAGTAGAGGTTTGTATCTTGAATTCTTCTAGGGCTTCTATTGAAACAAGGTTGCTAGTTCCTCCAGTTACACTGGTTCCAGGATATGCTCCCGCTAGAGCGGTACTCGTGGCACCACTTTGCGAAACACCCATACCGAAATTTGCACCTGCGCCATCTATGGTAAAGTAATTCGTGCTGGCTCGCTGTCCGTTGACACTAAACTGTCCCGAATCGGTTGTGTCATTGGCCGCCGTTACGGTGACTCCAGGCGTCAGCAACACTAGAGATGAAAAACTGCGCCCGTTGAGCGGCAGATTCTGAACAAACGTCCGGTCAATCGTCGTCGCGACCGCCGGCGACTCATTAATCAACGGCGCTTCTCCGGTTATCCTAACCATCTCGGTAATATCGCCCGCCTTCAACTGAATCTGAAGCGCCTTCTGATCGCCAACATTGAGCACCACGTTCTCAACCTCCACGGTAGCAAAACCGTTTCTGGCAATGCTCACCTTGTAGGTCGTGGGGGGCAACAGAGGAACTACAAAGTATCCCTGATCGTTTGTCGTAGTCTCTCGTTGCCGGCGCGTGTTGACGTCCAGCACCGTGATATTTGCTCCGGGAACAACGGCGCCATTCTGATCCTCTACAGTACCAGTCAGGGTTGCAGTTGAGCTTTGGGCGCGCGCAATAGTGAAGGGCAAAGCGCAAAGGGTAAGGAGCAAGACGAAATTCCGGATTGCGAATAACGGGCCACCCCAGCCGAGATGCTCGGCCGGGGACCCCGGTGGATTGCGAATTTGTAATGTCGACAACGGGCGTCTGGTGTTCATGTATTCCTCCGAAAAAGAAGTTTCAAGTTCGACAGGATTTACAGAATTGACAGGATAGAAAATGAATCACGTAAATCTTGTTAATCCTGTCTATCTCAATGCGCGTTCTGAATCCGGGTAGCTAATTTTTCTGCGCTTCTCAACGATTGCCAAAACTGCGGCGTCTTCAACGTTGACGTTGACGCATTTTCCGTTGAGATGGCGAAAGCCGAAGAAATTGCCCGATCATTCTCTGCGCCGAGGGCGAACAGCCGCTCGATGGCGCGTCTTAGTCCAGCGTCATCGCTGAACTCAAAGTCTCCGCCCTGGCCGCCTGCGTTTCCAGAAGAGGCGGAAAAGATCGGCCGCAATTCCTCATCCAAGTTCGCGGTTTCTTGTTCAAAGGCGCGGGCGTGAATACGAATCAGAGAAAACAGCTTTGTCCGTGCCTCAGGGCTGAGCGTGCGCAAGTCTTCCACGGAAAACTGATTGAGCAACTGTTTGAGTGCCGCGGCATGTCGCATCGCCTTGCCGGAACGAGTGATCATCCGCCTGCCAAACGCCTGCGCTTCGGCGTCAGACAAGCGAGTACGGAGATCCTGGTAAGCAGGAAACGTGTCGGCGACAACTTCCACGCCTTGCACGGAAGGAACAGCAGCAGACCGCTCGCGACCTCGTTGCTGTTGGGCGATGACTTCCCCGACGCTTCGGATGGCAAACTTGACCGGGCCACTGTTAAGGACCGGAGCGAGAGCACGCTGGATCTCGCGCTTGCGCTCGTCCGTCTCAACCAACCCGGTTATATGAAGCAATCCGTCCGATGCTCGGACAACATCTATCTGCTCGCCCAAGTCAGCCCCAGCTTGGTTGAGGAGGCGAAGCACCTCCACTTCCAGATCAGCCGTGGCCACAACGGTGGCCGGAGGCAGGGTCCCGGGGGCCGGAGAGGAAGTGTCGAGTTTCGTGTTTCCGGTTTCGAGTTTGGCCGCCAGCAATTCGGATTCAGGTTCGAAGACCTTGGGCGCCACTGCATCGACGGGTCGGCGCTCGAAGCTGGTCTCCATCATTCGATACTCGCGCAGCTCATTACCCTGACGAACGGTAAGCGTCTGTTGGGTGGAATGTAAGTCGGCCCGGCTCAGGACGAGCGTAGCCTTCACTAAACCAGTTGCTTCTGACTCAGACTGTTTGCGCGAGAAGCTGATCCGGTATTCAGTTGCGAGATCTTCGACGCGCACTTCTCCGGAATTCCCAACCAACGAGCCAAATTCTTTTGCTGATGGCAAAAACTGCCATGCGTTCTCGAAGCTGAGCAATGCCGCGACTGAGGCTTGCTTCTCGGGCACTGGTTTGATTCGCGGCCGTGAGCTGTGACTGTAGAGCGCTTGTACGCCATCGGCTCTTCTCCAGTCGCCTGCGATGAGTGACCCTTTTTCGTCATACAACCGCCGAGCGCTGATTCCCCGTTGAGCGCTTTGCCAAACGTCAACTCGACGACTCGAAATCAAAGTGCCGGCTGCGCTCCTCTCTTCGAGATTGACCGTGCGATGCTGAACCTGATCAATTCTCGCGGCGATGGCCGTTTCTTCTGCGCTCGCGCGATTGAGTAGGTCTGCCGCGGTGACGGCAGGTACCGGGCCACGGTGCAACTTCACAAAAACCAGCGCGGCGATCACGAGAATGGCGATCACGGCGGTCGCTGTGCCCGGTCTGAGCCAAAAACTCCAATTACCAAGTGCCCGGCCTAACGTCCCGAATGAGTTTGAGAGAGCACGCTTGACCCCCCTTCCGATCCGGCCTTCGCGGGACTCTCTTTCGAGAACGGGAGTTGGAGGGATTGCAGTTACCAATTCCTGGGCTTGGGTCTCTTCAGTCCGCGCCGCATCATCCGAGCCCAGTGCCGGATCATGATAGGCAACATTGACCCTCGGCCACGGGCCGCTGAAGTTCAAATTCAAATCGAGGGTTCGGCCTTCGCTGAACTTGACGTGAGCCTCTTGCTCCAGCGGCCCATCCGGGGGCGCGCCGATGCCGGAAAACAGCAGGCAGATTCCCTGCTCGCTGAAAACTTCGACAAATCCAACGCGTTCTGTAAGGTTCACCGAGAGAGCCAGTTTGTTCGACTCAGCAGAAACACTCTGCGAGCCGAGCACATAGCCATTGACGGCCACGCGCAACTCCTTGGGCCGATGCTCGAGAACATCGCTCACTCGGCGGCGCGATACTTGTTTCAGCTTGTTAATGTTTCGTCCACCAAACATTCCGGTGCCTCCGTCGTCTCCCGGGCCTGAACCGCCGGGCGGTCTCGGATCTCGTCCGAAAGTCTCCATCGGGAAACGCTCAGCCAGCGATGGGAGATCAAGCAATGTGTTGATGCTATCCAGGCACCGGGCACAGCTGACGATGTGACTTAGATATTCGGTGCTCATGTCAGCAGGTTGATTCGAGTAAATCTGTCTGAGTTCCGCCTCGTTCCGGCAGGCGCCGTTGCGTGCCAGGAAGATGTTGGTCCTTAGGTCGCTGAGGAACGTAGCAACAGGAACACCGATGCGGCTGTCAGGAATAGCAGTTTCGGGTTGGCCTTCAATCAGTTTTAGAGCGGATGGATCTTCAACGTAAACGAGCGCCTCATGACGTGCCAGCGAAAGCCACTTATCAACCACATCCCGCGTGCTGCGAAAAACCTTCGCCACCTCGGTGGGGTAGTAGCCGTGAAAGAACCTTAGAATCAAAGCGCTGCCAATCTTTGACCGCTCTTTGCGACGACAGGCGTACTGACATATCAAGCGCAGTTGCTCGCGCACTTGCAGTTGGGTGTGGGCATCGGCGGCGCGCAAGCCCGCTTCGGCGGAATCGTAGTCGGTAGCCGAGAGCGCCACGGTCTGCACGATCGCGGCTCTGCGAGCTTGTGACACGTTCAAATTGCGCAGCATGATTAAGAGGTAACCATCAAGATCCTGGATGGAAGCGATGTCGGGACGAGACAGCATGAATTGCACAAAGGCGTTGTGGACTAAGTCCTGGGCCCGCTCGCCTCCGCTGGTCAGGCGGCGCGCGGCCTTTAGCAGCCGCTCGTAGCGCTCCATAAAGAGGTCTTCGTGGCTGGGCTCAGTCTCTGGAGAGAGCTTTGGTTTAGTTAGTCCCTTTAACATTCCCGTAACATCGCTTCTATTAGATAAGGACGCACGAGCAGAGGAAACCTGACGGGACTAATTTAGGTTAGACGAAGTTTTTTTGATATGAGGACGGGTGGTGACTGGCGGCGCGATTGCCAGCTATTTAGCAGAACAGTCTTGTCTGTCTTTAGATGGTGGGGGCTCATGACTGAGCGTGGACGCCGGAGCCGGACAAGCCATCGGGGGATATCAACGAGGGGCTGCCCAAGGCACGCTCTGGTGTTGAGCAGAGCTATCAATCGGAAGTTGGAGCCAACAAACAGATCTATGTGACTCAGGTTGATTCAGCGGGACAAATCCGAACTGCCGGCTTTGAAGCGGCCAAGTTAAGACAGACTGCAGCGGTGATTGCAGCGGTCGGGCGCGAGATTTCGCGCGAGGTAGGACAAGGGATGCGGATTCGCTTCTGAGCCGCTCAGGCAACGAAGACCTGTTCGACGGAATTCTTGACCACGCGATAACACTCGCACGCGGCGGCTTCCAATCCAGCGCGATTGAGAATCTTCATGGTCCCACCACCGTACTCAATGAGTCCTTGTTGCAACAGCTCACGCGCGGCAAGTGTGCTCCTATTGGGCTGGTGACCGAGCACATTGGCAATGTGCTCCTGGGTGACATCAAAGCTGTCTGCTTGAACATGGCTTGCCTAAAAACTCATGAACGGTGCCCGGATACGGCTTTGCCGCCGGGTGTGAGGCGGCGGCTCCGCCCCGCCGGTCACCCACTGATTTCCTTCTGGGCTACGCCCTTGGTGTGGCCTTGGCGAACCAATAAGAGGGGCAAAGCCCGAACCAGGGGCCTAGCCCGAATACGAATCTAGCCACCTGCGGCGGGGCATGAAGCCACTCCTCACATCACTTGCTTGAGCGGTGTGCCATTGCGTGACTTGACCTACTACTGTTCTGGCCTCAGCCCATATGCGCTTGGGCGAGCGCGTATACACACAACCCGAACGGCTTGCCCACCTTATGGGTTTAGCTTCAGATGCACCTCGAACCACTGAATCATCCTCTGGGCAGCATCTATTTTATTCGCATAACTCCACACAAAAGGTGAGTGTTGTTCTCCATGATATTTTGCATACTCCACTCTCTTACCGAGTCGCCTGAGACCCACGAAGATCTCATCTGATTGGGCAACACAGCACGGATCCTCCGTCCCTTGCAAGATAAGGAGCGGCGTCTCAACTCTATCGAGAAAAAACCAGGGCGAGTTGCGGACATACTGCTCTCGAGACTCCCATGGTGACCCCTTCATGCCCTCTTGGCCTTCGGTCCACGGTATTCCGAAGGTGGTGCCGTCTTCATTCAGGGGAATACCGTATATGCTGAACATATTGCCCGGCCCTGCGCTATCGACAGCGGCTTTAAAGCGCGTGGATTGAACGATGAGTGAAAGCGTAACGTACCCACCGTAACTATGCCCCATAACGCCAATCCGGTTTTCATCGGCGATTCCTAGTTCTACAACCCTGTCGATCCCCGGCAAGACAATTTCAGCCACCCCTTTCATCGGCTCCCCTTTCCGGATTGGCACATGGGGAAAGAAAACGGCGTAGCCGCGTGTGGCAAAGAATTGCATATTGAAAAAATCTCCCCAAAAGCCGAACGTGTTTGCATAGTTCATTGATTCTGCGTAGACCCAGACAATCAACGGATAGCGTATGCCTTTGCGGTAATTGCTAGGAAGGAGCATCAGTCCGCGATGGCGTTTGCCGCCCGCGTCGATCCAGTCAATTACTCGTTGCAACCCCATGATTTTGGGATCGATTTGCGAATTAACCCTACCCAATTGCGAGACCTTACGACACCCGTCTTCCGCCAGAAACAACTCTTCACTGCGGTGTGCGCTCCCCGTCGCGAACACCAAGCGATCACGCTGCGCTGCTACATCCATTTTTAAGATTGCCGCCGAGCCACCGAGATCTTGGTTGTCGACAAATAATGGTGAAACGCCCCCCGTCTTTAGTTCAACTTTGTAAAATCCGGACTGCAAATGTTCATCGTTACGCGCTATAACTACTACCGATTCTTCACCGCGTGTTGACCAGATTAGGTTCCTTGACGCATCTGGAACAATATCGCTGATCCTTTGTGGAATTTTCGCGATTTCCCCAGCCGAGTTGTCGGTCGGCGACAGCCGCCAGAGAGCCCCATCCCCAACCGCATAAAGGTATCTACCCGCACGATCCCACAAAGGCGGAAGGTACGAATGGCTTAACGAGGGGTGTTTACCAGCAGCAATCTCCCTGATGCCGCTCCCGTCAGATGCGGCCACGAACAGTTGGCCTCCCGCCTCGGGTCCGCTCGATGTATAAGCAAGCGCCTGACCATTCGGCGACCACGAAATACCAGCTCCAGCTTGATGCATGATGTCGGTCACAATCGTTCGAGTGCTTCTCGTAGCGAATTCAACTAACACGAGATCGGCATAACCCTGCCAACCCGTTTCCGGTCGTCCTGGTTTCATGACCGTGAAGGCTACTCGGGCACCGTCCGGCGAGATCCGTGTCCACCGAGGAATGATTCCGCGTGCGATGCGCTGGGCACGTCCGGTCGCCAAGTCAATCAAACCTAGATCTGATCTCAAAATGCCGAGTTGTCCCGCTGTTTCACCACGCTTTGAGGCTAGATCGTCAAGTCTTGCTGGTAAGGGTGAGCGGTAGAGGCGGACCGTGACACCGCTCTTGCCGGTCGGGTTTGATTCTGATCGTAAACGGCCTGCCTCGATCCGCTCGCTGGCAAGAAGCATCTTTTCCGGGCGCAATCTAACTAGGATCTGTTTTTGGTCAGGAGTCCACAAAGGGTTGCCATAGCTATACGCCGCGATGACCACATTTGAGACCTGCCGCAGCTGATTAGTCGTGCGTTCCCAAACCCAAAGATGCGCCTCTCCGGCACGGTCGGAATAAAAGGCCAGCTGCTGACTGTTAGGCGACCACACGGCGCCCCAACTATTTCCCCTGCCTCGCGTTAGGTTTCTTGAAACTCGTAACTTAGTATCAGTAATCCATACATCGCATCCCACCATTTCACCTGAAGCGACGGCGCGCGTAGATTGCTTGGGGCCGTTCTTTTTCCTTCGATCTTCTAACGTAAACGCTACGATCTCTCCGTCGGGTGAAACATCGATTCCGGTTTTCAGATGCAACATCGAGTAGACATCTTCAAGCCGAAGTGCTGTCGAGATCGACTGCGGAAATACGTGTGAGGGCATGACGAGCAGAGCGATACAAAGGAATATCACCTGTCTCATAGTTAGCCCTCCAGTGTGAAACACGCTGTTAGCTCATGCGTCAGTTCACATGCGACCAGAGAGTCGCCGTTTTCCGAACATTGAAAAAGACCGATTCCTTGTTCGTGTGCCGTGGTTGGGATGATTTTTTTCAACCGAAAGAGTCCGTCTGTTGCTGTACCCGAATACGACGCCAGGCACAAAACCGAAGATAACCTGGTTGCTACCTGAAGTAGCAACCACATCAACAACCGAAATCTTAATCGAGCGGGCAGCAGAGGTGGCGGTCGAGGGTGCTACGATACGGAGAACCCTGGTACCCTTGTAATGACTAATACTTTTTTCTCTTGACTGCCGTTGCCCATATCAGAAAGTCAACCGCAGTGAAAACTGCATTGACCGCGGCCCGCCTATCTGGTAAAGCTGACTGATTCCGCCGAGTTGGCGGTTCAGCATGTTCGTTGCCTGACCGAAGTTGGCGGCATTGAGGTTCGTTTGGATTGTCCCAAAGTTAGGGTGATTGAATACGTTGAATGCCTCGGCCCTAAGCTGTAGTTTAAGAGACTCCATCAGCGTGAATTCTCGGCGAAGTGCCAGGTCCACTTGCCAAGCAGGTAGCCCCCTCAGTTCGTTGCGTCCGAGATTGCCGGATTGCCCGGGCGGTGGAATAGTGAAAGCGGCCCGATTAATCCGCCTTCCTCCAGGCGCACTGGGGTCATTTAAATAGAACGGGGTTCCTTGATTTACGTTGGGTCGTACGTTGATTAATAAACTGGTCACCGGGTCGACCAAGGCACTAGCCACCACATCCACCGGCAAAGCCGACTGCGCACGGATAACACTATCGACCGACCAGTGACTCAGCAATAACTCAGCCACGCGATTCTTTGAGAGAGCCGGAATGTCGTAAGTTACTGCCGCCGAGAAAACTTGACGAATATCAAAAG
>Ga0209431_10002040_pt1 | contig 16537 bp, 15 predicted proteins | sample RifCSP13_3_FD_184021 | JGI IMG/M metagenome (GOLD analysis project Ga0209431, IMG submission 184021) | Soil microbial communities from Rifle, Colorado - Rifle CSP2_sed 13_3 (SPAdes) (version 2) | ecosystem: Environmental > Terrestrial > Deep subsurface > Rock core/Sediment | place: Rifle...
CAAAACTCTCTGTCATCCCCGAAATGTTCTATCGGGGATATGGTTTCCTTATAATAAAACACCAGATTCCCGCTTAAACAATGCGGGAATGACAACCTTTTTATACTTTTGCAAGAGGCTCAATAATTAAGAATTAAGTAGTATGGAGGTTAATCATGGATCCAAAGGAACTGAGCGCAAAAGGGGAAGAATCTTTCCAGAAGGGTGAATATGCCAGGGCAGAGGAACTTTTCCTGAAGGTCTTAGGCGCAGGACAAAGGTTCGCAGACGTATACAACAAACTGGGGCTCATCTCTTGCGCCAAGGGAGCATATGACAAGGCTTCAAAATATTTTGAAAAGGCACTGGAGATCAACCCCAAATATACCGAGGTCTCTCTTAATCTGGCCGTTACTTATAATGAGATGGGGCAATACGACAAGGCCAGAAAGGTTTACGGTGCAGCTGAAGGGATAGCAGAGGCAGAAGTGAAAGGGATTGACCCGTTTGTAAAGGGTAAGCTTGCAAACCTTCATTTCAGCACAGGGGAGATATACCATGAGATGGGCCTGCTTGATGAGGCGCTGACAGAATACCTCAAGGCTGTGGCCCTAAGGCCGGACTTTGTGGATGTAAAGGTGAAGCTCGGAATAGTGTACAGGGACAAGGGGCTTAGTGATAAGGCCATCCATGAGTTTAAGGAGGCAAAGGGGAAAAACCCGAACTATACCCCGGCTGGCATTAACCTCGGCGTTACATACTACACATTGTCTAAATTCGATCTGGCTGAAGAGGAATGGCTGGATGTCCTGAAAAGACATCCGGAGAATAAGACTGCAGCAATGTATTTGAGATTAATTAAGAAAAAGGCTTAAATAAGGCTGAATTAGCCGCAGATGAACGCAGATAAACCAAAGCCAAAGTCAGAGGCCAGAAGTCAGAAGATAGAAGGCCAACCCTCATCGATTTCCCCATTTATCAATTTATCCATTGCTCATTGCTCATTGCTCATTGCCTTTTTGTTTCTTCTCTCCGGCTGCACTTCCCGCCCTGAACGCATCCCTGGATTCCTCTACTTAAGGCTCTCTTCAGACATCACCACCCTCGACCCGGCAATGATTGTTGATGTTGCAGGCGGATCTGTTGCCGCAAAGATATTTAACGGCCTTGTCAGGTTCGATGAGGAGTCAAGGATAGTCCCTGACCTGGCCGAGGGTTTCAGCATATCTGCTGATGGGAAGACCTATAGATTCAGGCTGAGAAAGGGAGTCAGGTTTCATAACGGGCGAGCGTTCAAGGCGAAAGATGTAAAGTATTCATTTGAAAGGGTATTGAGCCCGGAGACCAGGTCTTCCAGGACATGGCTCTTTGACAGGATATCAGGGGCAAAGGAGTTCATGAATGGTGCAGCTCCTGATCTCCAAGGGATCAGGATACTGGATGAATATACAGTTGAGATAGAGATAATGGAGCCTTTTGGCCCATTCCTGAGCCTCCTTGCCATGCCGCCTGCTTATATCGTGCCATTGGGCGCGGCAGGAAGGGAGTTTTCTTCAAACCCCATAGGCACAGGCCCATTCAGTCTAAAGGAATGGAGGAGGGGAAGGGAGCTTATGCTTTCAGCCAATGTCGATTATTTCTCCGAGAAAGCAGAGATAAAAGGCCTAGTTTACAGGATCATCCCGGAAGAGCTGACTACCATAGCAGAATTTGAGTTAGGGAATCTCGATATAATGGGGGTTCCGTCCACAGAGTTCAGAAGGTATTCAGAGTCGTCAAGGTGGAGCGGCCAGATACAGAAGTCGCTTGGCCTGAATATCTTCTATCTTGGATTCAACTGCCAGAAGGCCCCGTTTAACGACAGGAGGGTGAGGCAGGCCCTGAATTATGCCGTAGACAGAGAGAGGATTTTAAAAACAATACTGGAAGGGAGAGGGGAGCTTGCCGCAGGGCCCATACCCCATCTCCTTTTGCAGAGCGGGAACAAGGGTTACAGGTACGACCCTGATAAGGCCAGGGTCCTTTTAAAAGAGTCGGGTCTTGAGAATAAGCTTAAATTCAGGATTTATCAGGCTGCGGACCAGGATACGGTTGACATTATGGAGGTGGTGCAGCAGTATCTGAAAAGTATTGGTGTTGAGGCGGAAATAGTCCAGCTTGAATGGAGCGCCTTCAAGGATGCCGTCAACAATGGTGAGGCCGATTCCTTCTGGCTCTCATGGCGCGCCGACTATCCTGACCCTGAAAACTTCTTGTTCCCGGTATTCCATTCCTCCAACTGGGGCTCGGCGGGTAACAGGGCCAGATTCAAAGACTCAGATATAGACAGACTGATAGAAGAGGCTCAGATAGAACCTGATGAAAAGAAGAGAACCGCAATTTACATGGAAACCGAAAGACGGGTTATAGAAGAAGCCCCCTGGCTCTTCTTCTGGCATAAGAGTGAATATATCGTACACCAGCCCTGGGTCAAGGGTGTAAAGGCCTATTCCATATACAATGCGGACAAGGGCACGGATGTCGCTATCAGGTGAGGGGGTTGGTTTGGGCAATTTTAATAGTGTTGCTCCTGAGTAATATATGGTTCTGCCGCTTAAGGGAAGAAAAATAATGAATGTCTTTCGATGAAAGGAGATCCTATGAAATTGAAAGCTCTGATCTTGTGTTTTCTGCTTCTTGCGGGTTGCTCAACAACAAGGCCGGCTGGCCTTGGCAATTCCAAGTATGCTTTCAACAGGCATGTTGACGTATACGTCATCCCTTTAGATGGGGTTCCTGATGAGTTCAGCAAAATGATTGCTGAGGAGATCCGCAAGCAGCACGCTCTCCATACAAAAACCGTGACCAGGATCAGCCTGAGTAAATCCATGTACGACCCAAACTGGAATCAATACATGTCTAACCGTATTGCAGACGAGGCCTTTAAACTTACAAATAAATTTCAGGATAAGCACGACAAGACCTTTTTATTGGTGATCACCAATCTGGACATAAACGCTGAGGGTTCTCATGCCAGATATAATTACGCAACCCATTTCAACCATTTGTCCGTCGTTTCCACAGCACGAATAGACCCAAAAAACATTGGGGAGCAGGAGAACGAGCAGCTCAAGAAGGCTCGTCTGTTTAAACTCATCAATAAGGCCATCGGGCAGCAGGTTTACGGATACGCTGCATCCTCAGATATCAGGAGTGTAATGTACAGTCCTATCACTAGTCTGCAAGATCTTGACAAAATGGGGTCGGCCTTCACTGGCAGTGAACAACGGGCTCAACCCTAAAGATGAAACGCAGGACGTGTAGAGGTAGTTGTCGATCGGTTCCCTCCAGATGTAATTGACTTTTTACTCATGTTCACTATAATCAGCAGTCATGGCTGACCTTGATGAGATACTCAACAGCATCGAAAGACCCCTCCACTTTGCATCCAAAAATTCATTCTCTCACCTGCCAAACATCAAAGGCATTGAATCCACCGTCCGACAGATAGTCGCAAAGGCAGATCACCTTGAGTTAATACAACACAAGAGAGAGAAACTCCAGTGGATAACAGAGGCTCTTGAAGGTTTTGATTCTATGCCGCTCTCTGACAAGAAGGAGAGCGTAGTCAGGGCTATGGGGATAGTTAGGGAATTGCGGAAGAGTGCGGAAAAGAAAGAAGATGAGAAGATAAGAAGTTACGAAGATGAGAAAAGTCTCTCAACTTCTCAAACACTCAACCTCTTAACCTCTGATATGCCTTCGGCATTTAACCTCCTTGCTTCTCAAAAAGCCCTTTCAACCCCTATTCAGTTCATTAAGGGGGTCGGCCCCAAGCTGGCCTCCCTCCTGGAGAAGAAAGGGATAAGAACAGTGGAGGATGCGCTGTACTTTATCCCCAGGGAGTATCAGGACAGGCGGGAGATAAGGAAGATATCGAGGGTTGAGATCGGCAAGGTGGAGACTGTAACAGGGGAGGTCCTTGCTGTTGATATTGTCGGGTTCAGGGGTGGAAAGAAAAAAGTTTTCGAGATTATGGTCGGGGACGGGAGCGGGGTTATAGTAGGAAAATGGTTTCACTTTAATCTCAGGTTTATGAAGGGGAGGTTTAAGAAGGGGGACAGGGTCATAATGACAGGGGAGGTAAGGGCCTTTGGCGGACAGAGGGAGATGCACCACCCCGATATTGAGCCTTTTGACGATACGGACAAGCTGAACTTCGGCAGGATAGTGCCGGTATATCCCTTGACAGAAGGGCTTGGAGAGAAGACGTTAAGGAAGATAATAAGCCTGGTTATTGCAGGGTATGCAGATAACGTGAAAGACGGCTTGCCGCAGGGAATAGTGAGAGACAGGGGATTAATACCTCTGAGGGAGGCGCTGAAGAATATTCACTTTCCCGGCAATACGGAAGATATTGGCTCCCTGATGGCTGGCAGCTCTCCTGCCCGCAGGAGGCTTGTATTTGATGAGTTTTTTTTCCTGGAACTGGGGATGGCGCTGAGGCATAAAGGGGTTTCCATGGAGAAAGGGATTCCAATGATCGATACGGGTGAGCTTACAGGGAGACTCAGAAAGCTCCTTCCGTTTGCCCTGACAGCGGCGCAGGAGAGGGTGATAGGCGAGATAAAGAGGGATATGGCATCGGCACATCCGATGAACAGGCTGGTTCAGGGGGATGTGGGGTGCGGCAAGACCATAGTGGCCCTTATATCTCTCCTGATTGCAGTTGAAAACGGATACCAGGCAGTTATTATGGCTCCGACCGAACTCCTTGCAGAGCAACATTATCTTAATATGCATCGTTTTGTAGAACCTCTCGGTGTCAGGACTGTATTACTTACCAGCGGGATTAAGGGAAAAGAGCGGGAAGCGATCCTCTCAGGGATAAGAAATGGCGTGGTCGGGATTGTTATAGGAACCCATTCGGTTATCCAGGAGGTCGTGGAGTTCAAATCCCTTGGCCTTGCAGTAATTGATGAACAGCACAGGTTTGGCGTTATTCAGAGGGGGGTAATAAAGAAGAAAGGGGATAACCCCCATGTCCTGGTCATGACGGCCACTCCTATTCCAAGGACTCTGGCCATGACGGTCTACGGGGACCTGGATATCTCTGTGATAGATGAGATGCCTCCAGGAAGAAGCCCTGTGGAGACCAGGATTTACAGCGAGAAGGAGAGGGAAAAGGTTTATGCAGTCATCAAAAAAGAGGTGGAGGCCGGAAGGCAGGCATATGTAGTCTACCCCCTTGTGGAGGAGTCTGAAAAGAGCGACCTCATGGATGCCACAAATATGGCTGAGAACATTAAGGTTGCCTTTCCTGATTTCAGGATAGCTTTATTGCATGGAAGGATGAAGGCTGAGGAGAAGGAGGGGGTGATGAAGGGATTCAAGGGTAGGGAGATTGACATCCTTGTTGCAACGACAGTCATAGAAGTAGGAATAGATGTCCCGAATGCCACTGTCATGGTCATAGAGCATGCAGAGAGGTTCGGTCTTTCACAGCTCCATCAGCTGAGAGGGAGGGTAGGCCGTGGCCCTCTCAGCTCTCGTTGCCTGCTCCTTGCCCAGTATAAGAGATCTGAAGATGCCTGGAAGAGGCTCAAGGTTATGGAGGATAGCACGGACGGCTTCAGGATATCTGAGGTAGACCTGGAGATACGCGGGCCTGGCGACTTCCTTGGGATCCGTCAGTCGGGGATGCCTGATTTCAGAGTTGGAAACATCATCAAGGATGCGAGGATACTGGATGAGGCCAAGACAGCCGCTTTCTGTGTAGTTGAGAATGATCCCGAACTGGCAAGGCCTGAGAATTCTATTTTAAGAGAGGTCTTGAGGGATAGGTGGAAGGGAAGGCTTGAACTGGCAGGAATAGGGTGAGCGTTACTCTTAGAATCGGACGGGAGGTTGATATAACAGCCTTTAAGATTGTGAATGCACAGCCTCATGATAAGTAGCTGATTTTCTATTTTCTTCTTGTTTTTTAATGTTGAAAGTGATATCTATAATTTAGAGGGTTACATTTCCCCTGCGATGTTCGTGATTGGATTAAAAATTTGAGCCAACAGTAACAGTACGGGAGCTTTCTCTCACTGTAGTGTGCAAGCCTCCACGAAAGAGGAGGACGCCTTAAGCAGTAATAAAGCGCCCACTTGAATCGAAAAGGTTCAAATCTGTTATCCACACGGCAGTCGTGGGGGATTTTTTGTGAGTTTATCCACAAGGCATATGAAAATCGAGATACCAAAAAAGGATTAAGGTCAGGGTGAGGATTGATGTTTTTGGTTTTATTGACAATTATTAGTTTGGCATCCATTGTTGTAAGGGCATGCGGCTATCTGCATTTAACTGAGCCCAGAATGGGTGTTCTATATGTTGTCATGCCTCTTAATGTATTTAACGGGCACTCCTCCATCCAATATCTAAAGGGAACCAGGGTTTTAAATATGAGTAGAGCCAGGCGGCTCCATTCTCCCTATTCCCCGCAGATTTAATCTATTTCTCTTGATTTTCCTATCCAGTTACCCTCCAGTTTTACCGTAAAAAATATCAAAAAAGACAATAGTTGCCACTAAGACGCAAAAAAAGAAATGGGAACTAATCAGGTACCTACCTTTTTTTGTCATTCTCGCAGTCCCTTAGCGGGAATCTGGTTTTTCTTTAAACCATATCCCCGATAAAAGCACTCGGGGATGACAGTATGGTAGGGTGGGCAATGCCCACCCTACCGGAATAGTTACAAAATTTTAATTGATGGAATTATGAAGGCAAAGATCCGACGGGAGATGATCGCAAGGCGGAACTCGATTTCTCGCGAAGAGATAATGGAGAAGAGCGCTGTAATTCAGAAAAGAGTACTGGAACTGCCCATCTATCAGGAGTCAAAAACGATAGGGCTTTATGCCAGCTTCAATAATGAGGTTTCAACTTCTATTCTCTTTGATAAGGCGCTTGAGGATGGGAAAAAAGTATTGTTCCCTTATATAAGAAAGGCAGATAGGGAGCTCGCCTTTCTCCCTGTTCGTGGATTGGATGAGCTGGAGTTGGGGCAGTTCGGGATAATGATGCCTCCTTTTGGAGAGGGGAAAGACGATTATATAGGAGATATAGAACTTCTAGTAATACCGGGCGTTTCCTATGATTTAAAAGGCGGACGGATTGGCTATGGCGGAGGATTCTATGACAAGACTTTACATAAACTTGCAAAGCTTCCCTTTATCGTAGCCCTGGCCTACGAGTTCCAGGTATTGGATGAATTGCCAATGCTTCCTCATGATATAAGGGTTAACGCCGTTGTTACGGAGCAAAGGGTAATAATCCTAAAACCCGCAGTTGGCCACGAATGAACACGAATATACACGAATAAATACTAATGTTCTTAACGACCTGCCTTTTATGCGGGTTATCACTGAGTGGGTGATTGGTATCTGTCGTATAACTCATTGGAAATTCGTGAAAATTCGTGGCTGAATGATTTTTTAAGGATAATCTGTAAATAGCATAGGAGGTAATAAAATTGGAAACATTGTTGATAGCGTTAATTGCCGTATTAGTGGGTCTTGCCGGCGGCTTTCTTCTCAGGAAGTTGGTGGCAGGGACCAGGATTCAGGCAGACGAAAAGTTTGCCGAAAAGGTCTTGAATGACGCAAAGAGGGAGGCCGATACTATAAAAAAGGAGGCCATGCTCCAGGCTAAAGACTACCTTTATCAGGCGAGGGGAGACTTTGAGAAGGAAAGCAAGGACAAAAGACTGGAGCTCCAGGGTATAGAAAAAAGGCTTGTCAGCAAAGAGGAAAATCTTGACAAGAAGCATGATCTTCTCGAGAAGAGGGAGAATGAGGCTGTCAAAAAGGAAAAGAGTCTTGCCTTTGCAGAGTTGCAGGTACAGGAGAAAGAAAAGAAGTACACTGATATGATAGAGGAGGAAAGGAAAAAGCTGGAGAGCATATCAGGTATTTCCTCGGAAGAGGCAAAGCAGCTCCTGATCGCCGACATGGAGAGCGAGGCCAGGCAGGATGCGGCTAAGATCATAAAGAAGATTGAGGACGAGACCAGGGAGGTCGCTGACGGCAAGGCGAAGGAGATAATCGCTACTGCAATCCAGAGGTATGCCGGTGAATATGTCGCTGAGAGGACAACCTCTGTCGTTCACCTGCCAAGCGATGAGATGAAGGGAAGGATCATAGGCCGGGAGGGCAGGAACATCAGGGCTCTGGAGGCGGCAACTGGAGTGGATTTTATTATTGATGATACACCCGAGGCTATCATAATATCCGGGCACAATCCTGTGAGGCGCGAGGTTGCAAGGCAGTCAATAGAAAAGCTTGTCACTGACGGCAGGATTCACCCAGCCAGGATCGAGGAGGTAGTTGCCAAAGTTTCACTGGAGATTGAAAACTCCATCAAGGTGGCAGGGGAGCAGGCAACCTTTGATACGGGCCTTCACGGGATACATCCCGAACTGGTCAAACTTATAGGGAAGCTTAAGTACAGGACCAGCTACGCCCAGAATGTTTATGCCCATTCCATGGAGGTTGCCTTTATCTGCGGCGTTATGGCTGCGGAGCTTGGGATTAACCAGAAACAGGCAAAGAGGGCAGGCCTTCTCCACGACATAGGCAAGGCAGTTGACCACGAGGTTGAAGGTTCTCATGCGGTAATAGGGGCGGAGCTTGCTAAAAAATATGGAGAGCACCCAAGGGTTGTCCATGCAATCATGGCTCACCATGAGGAGGAGAAGCCGTCTACGGTCCTTGCCTTCATTGTGGCGGCTGCCGACGCCCTTTCAGCTGCAAGACCAGGGGCCAGAAGGGAGATGGTGGAGACCTATATAAAGAGACTTGAAGACCTGGAAAGGATCTCCACATCGTTCAAGGGGGTGAACAAATCATACGCCATCCAGGCTGGAAGAGAGATAAGGGTGCTGGTGGAGCCTACAGAGATAAACGATGAGGCCTCACTTATGCTGGCAAGGGATATAGCGAGGAAGATAGAGAGCGAGATGACATATCCAGGCCAGATAAAGGTGACTGTGGTCAGGGAGACCAGGGCGGTAGAGGTAGCAAAGTAAGTAATGAAGGTACTTTTTATAGGCGACATAATAGGTAATCCTGGAAGGAAGGCCGTCAGAGAGCTTTTAAACGGCCTTATAGACAGGAACAATCTTGACCTCATCATTGCCAACGGCGAAAATGCTGCCGGCGGCTTTGGTATAACCCCTGATATTGCAGAGGAGCTTTTCGGTCTGGGTATCAATGTAATAACCACCGGAAACCATATCTGGGACAAAAAAGAGATAATCCCCTACATCCCAACGCAGAAGATGCTGTTAAGACCAGCCAATTACCCCCCAGGAGTTCCAGGGTTCGGTTCTGCGGTTGTATCTGCGCCTTCAGGTGAGACGCTGGGGATTATAAACGTCAACGGCAGGGTCTTCATGGATGCCCTGCTGGACTGCCCATTCAGGGGGGTGGATGCGGAACTTGAGAAAATGAAGGGCAAAACAAAGGCTGTCTTTGTCGACTTTCATGCGGAGGCAACGTCTGAGAAGATGACGATGGGGTGGTACCTTGACGGCAGGGTGAGCGCTGTAATCGGCACTCACACCCATGTCCAGACAGCTGATGAGAGGATACTCCCGAAAGGGACGGCCTTCATATCAGATGCAGGGATGACAGGCCCACTCGATTCCGTTATAGGGATTGACAAGACCCAGGCTGTAGGAAAGTTTCTGACCCAGATGCCGAGGAAGTTCGACATCCCCAGTAAGGATATTGAGCTGAACGGTGTTATTCTGGATATAGATGCAGAAAGCGGCCTGAGCAGAAGTATATCCAGGGTCAAGATGAAATTGGATAAATAACTCCCACCCTCACCTTAATCCTCTCCCTGAGGGAGAGGAAACTTTTTTGTTCCCTCCCCTTCAAGGGGAGGGTTAGGGTGGGGATGGGGGAAAGAGGGTACTTCAAGTGAAAAGCATTCAAGAGCAATTGGAGATCATAAAGAGAGGCTCTGTAGAGGTTATCTCCGAGGATGAGCTTGTAAAGAAGCTTAATAGAGGTAAGCCCCTTCTTATAAAGGCAGGGTTTGACCCTACGGCCCCGGACCTTCATCTCGGACACACCGTTCTGATCCATAAACTGAGGCAGTTCCAGGAGCTTGGTCACAAGGTAATCTTTCTCATCGGTGATTTTACCGGCATGATTGGAGACCCTACAGGGAAGTCTGAGACAAGGAAGTCCCTCACAAGGGATGATGTTCTAAAGAATGCGGAGACATACAAGGAGCAGGTCTTTAAGATTCTGGACCCTGAAAAGACAGAGGTAAGATTCAACAGCGAGTGGATGGATAAGATGACTGCTGTTGATTTGATAAGCCTGGCTGCAAGATACAATGTGGCAAGGATGCTGGAGAGGGACGATTTTCACAAGAGATACAAAAGCGGTCAGTCCATATCGATCCATGAGTTCCTCTATCCGCTGATTCAGGGTTATGATTCTGTGGCGTTGAAGGCTGATGTGGAGGTAGGCGGGACTGACCAGAAGTTCAACCTCCTTGTAGGGAGGGAACTCCAGAGGGATTATGGTCTGGAGCCCCAGGTGGTGCTGACCATGCCTCTTCTGGAGGGCACAGACGGTGTCAACAAGATGAGCAAGTCTTTGGGTAACTATATAGGTATAACCGAGCCTCCAAAAGAGATATTCGGGAAGGTAATGTCTATCACAGACGAACTGATGTTCCGCTATTACGAACTCCTTAGCCATATATCAACCCAGGAGTTGACTTCATTGAAGGACGGGGTAAAGAACGGGACCGTTCATCCAAAGGATGCAAAGGTAACCCTTGCAAAGGAGATGGTGGCGAGGTTCCACGGTGAGTCAGCGGCTGGGCAGGCAGCAGAGGAGTTCAGCAATATATTCAAGGCCGGCGGGCTGCCGGATGAGATTGAGGTGAAGGTTATAACTTGTAAAGGGGACGATATCTCCCTGGTATCTGCTATGACTATGACAGGGCTTGCTTCGAGCAATTCAGAGGCCAGGAGACTTATAGAGCAAGGTGGCGTTAGTGCTGATGGTAGCAGGGTCATCAGTATCAACTTTGAACTACAGGTGGAAAAAGAATTTTTGATTAAGGTCGGGAAGAGGAAGTTTGCGAAGATAAGGTTGAAGAAGGAGTGAGTATCATGGGAGAGAGCTTTATTCAGTCACTCTTTGCTGCGAGGCTTGGGGGGAAGAACTTCGGTAAGGACACAAAGATTTACAAGTTCGAGAAGATAAAGAGGGCAAAGAGGGCGGCCATTGCAGCACATCCCGGGGTTGAACTCATAGACCTCGGAGTCGGAGAGCCCGACGAGATGGCGTTCCCAGGTGTTGTGGATACCCTCCGGGTTGAGGCAGGGAAGCCTGAGAACAGAGGATATGCCGATAACGGCATCCAGGAGTTCAAGGACGCTGCTGTCCGGTATATGGACAGGGTGTACGGCATAAAGGGACTTGACCCTGCGACTGAAGTGTTGCATTCGATAGGTTCAAAGCCCGCCCTGGCCATGTTCCCTTCCGTATTTATCAACCCAGGGGACGTGACCCTCATGACTGTCCCAGGTTATCCTGTAATTGCAACGCATACCCGCTGGTACGGCGGGGAGGTGTATAACCTGCCGCTCCTTGAGGAAAACAACTTCCTCCCGAACCTCGGAATCATCCCCGCAGATATCAGGAAGAGGGCAAAGCTGTTGTATCTGAACTACCCCAACAACCCCACTGGGGCTGTGGCAACAGTGGAGTTTTTCAGGAAGGTGGTGGATTTTGCGAAGGCCAATGATATCATAGTAGTTCAGGATGCGGCCTATGGGGCCCTTACATATAACGGAAAGCCTTTTTCGTTCCTGTCCATTCCCGGAGCCAAAGAGGTTGGTGTAGAGATACACTCCATGTCAAAGGCCTACAACATGACCGGATGGAGGCTTGCCTTTGTTGTCGGGAACCCGCTGGTTGTTGCTGGTTTCGCCAATGTGAAGGACAACTATGACTCAGGTCAGTTTATAGCCATACAGAAGGCCGGGATATATGCCCTTGAACACCCTGAGATTACTGAAGAGATTTGCGCGAAGTACAAGAGGAGGCTTGACCTTCTGGTAGATGCCTTGAACTCGGTTGGTTTTAGCGCAAGGCAGCCAAGGGGCTCATTCTACCTCTACGTAAAGGCTCCCAGGGGGATAAAGGGCGGAAGGAGATTTGCTACTGCCGAAGACTTCTCAGAGTTCCTGATTACTGAAAAGCTTATATCTACTGTTCCTTGGGACGATGCAGGGAGCTTTATCAGGTTTTCCGCCACATTTATCGCCAAAGGAGAGGCGGAAGAGAAGAGGGTTATAGCAGAGGTCAATAAGAGGCTTTCGGGACTGAATCTGGAATTTTAATTTTGACACAGATTTTCACTGATCAAAGACTATGATTTACACTGCAAAGAGTCTTTCTATCTGTGAAAATCATAATAAATCTGTGATAATCTGTGTCTAAAGAGAATTAAATGCATATTGCTTATATAGGTCTCGGCTCTAATATGGGCGACAAGATTGCCAACCTTAATAAGGCAATAGAGGAGCTTGGGAAGGTTCCGGGAAATAAAGTCTTAGCTGTATCGTCATTCTATAAGACTGAACCTGTGGGAGGGGTAGAGCAGGACTGGTTTGTAAACGCAGCGGCTGAGATTGAAACAAGCCTTACCCCCAGAGAGCTTTTAAATAAATTGCTTTATATTGAAAAGAATCTTGGCCGCGTAAGGGATGCAAGGTGGGGACCTCGTGTAATAGACCTCGATATCCTTCTTTATGATGACCTGGTAATGGATGAAGAAGGGCTTTCCATACCTCACCCCTACCTGCACGAGAGAGGATTTGTCCTGGTGCCATTGGCTGAGATAGCGCCGAAGGTGATACATCCGAAGTTTAAAAAAAGCATCTCAGAGCTTATGAGAGGGATTCACGACAACAAAAAAATAGAGAAGATAGGAGGTGTGCCATAATGAAAACAACACTGCTGCTGTTATTTCTGTCTATGTCAATTGCAGTAATAGGGTGCAAAAAGAAGGAAGAAGGCACTAAATACCAGGGTACAGAAGGTGCTGTAAATGCCCTTCAGGACACCAGCCGGATGGAGGGGCAATACAAGGATGTTATCGCAAAGGACCCAAAGAATTATGATGCCATAGTTGCCCTTGGAAACCTCTATTTTGACAGCGGCCAGACTGAAAAATCAATAGAGATGTATCAAAAGGCCCTGGAGTTAAACCCGAATGATGTCAATGTCAGGACTGACATGGGGACAATGTACAGGAAGATGGGTAATCCCGACAAGGCAATAGAGGAATTCAGAAAGTCCACAACCATAAATCCTAAACACGAAATGTCATGGTATAATCTTGGGATCACGTTTTATTATGACAAAAAAGACCTTAGAGGGGCAGCCGATGCCTGGGAGAAATTACTCACCGTAAATCCTAATTATCCTGACGCAGAAGGGTTGAAGCAGATTATCAACCAGGCAAAGAATCCGCAGACGTCTGAACCAAAATCACCGGCGAGCGGGTGGGTAAATTAGCCTTGATCAGATATTTAATTATATTCACATTTATTTATTTTTGTTACAGGCTGATCAGATATCTCATTGTCCCTTCGGCCATCGACCATGATAATGCCAAGACTCCTATCGGAACGGACATGGTTAAGGATCCTAACTGCAACACCTATATTCCTCTTAAATCAGCCATAGTGGGCAATATAAAGGGGAAGTCTCATCACTTCTGCAGTAAGGAATGCGAGAATGAATACAGGACTAAGTAAAATTGATTCATTCGTAAAAACTAAAAATTAACCGCAGAGACGCTGAGACGCTGAGACGCTGAGTTAAACATCTTGAAATTATTGATTCTTTTCTCTGCGCCTCTGCGGTGGGAATAAGAGTTCTTACGATTTTATCAAAATTGGAGGTACAGACATGGATTGGGGAATGAAAAACCGTTTGTCGCGGATAATCAAGCCTGACGGGAAATGCCTGCTTATGCCTATTGACCACGGCTATTTTCTTGGTCCGACTTCGAAACTGGAAAGGCCTGGGGAGACCATTAAACCGCTTCTTCCATACAGTGACGCCCTGTTTGTCACGAGAGGGGTATTACGTTCATGCGTGCCGCCCGACAGCAATATACCGATCATCCTCCGCGTATCCGGCGGAACCAGCATTGTAGGTAAAGACCTGGCAAATGAGGGGCTCACTACATCCATAAAGGAGGCCATCCGCCTAAATGTCTCGGCTGTGGGTCTCTCTATCTTTGTGGGTAGCGACTATGAACATCAGACCTTGATGAACCTGTCAAACCTTGTGAATGAGGCTGAGGAGTACGGTATCCCTGTTATGGCGGTTACTGCGGTCGGAAAGGAGCTGGAAAAGAGGGACGCCCGTTACCTCTCCCTATGTTGCAGGATAGCCGCAGAGCTTGGCGCAAAGGTTGTAAAGACTTACTGGTGTGAAGATTTTGATAAGGTTGTTAACAGCTGTCCAGTGCCGGTGGTCGTAGCTGGGGGGCCAAAGACAGATACTGAGATGGAGGCGTTTGAATTCATTGCAGACGGGATGGAAAAGGGAGCTATAGGTGTAAACCTGGGAAGGAACATCTGGCAGAACGCCCACCCGGTTCCAATGATAAAGGCCATCCATGCCATTATCCATGAAAATGCCTCTGCAAAAGAAGCCAACAAGATATATGAGAGTGAGAAAGGGAAAAAGTGGAAGAGCAAATAGAGTAAGATACTTTTGAGTTGGCGGATAGGATTTATTTATATTTGAGCAATTAGAATACGGACTCATTCTCTCTTAGAAAAACTTCAGTTCCACGACCTTTGCAATCATTTCAAAATCAGAGTCATTGTGGAGCAGGAGAAGATTATTTTCAATTGCTGTTTGAGCGATTACAAAATCTATGGTGCTGCTTGCGGTGAGACCTTTCTTGCGGCACTTGAAATAGATCAAGGCTGCCTCAGCAAAGGAACTTCTGGGGTGTTTAAGACCATAAAACCTTTGTGTATCCAAGTACTCCTTCAGTTCGTAAAAACCCTTTTCTGTCTTTACCCCTTGAAGAAGCTCCTGGTATATGAACGAATTGATCCCGTATGGTATGCCTCCGTCAAGGATTGATTGGAATTTATGAACGGCCGGATTATCATTTCCCTTCAGGTAATCTATCAGAACAGAAGTATCAACGAGGACCATTATTTACCTCTTCTTAGCCCCTTGTAGTCATACTCTTTCTGAAATTGGATATTCCCTCTCAGCTTCCGCAAGTCCATTCTTTTATGGTGCTCAACAAACTCTCTCAGTGCTTCATTGATAAGGTCTTTCTTGGTATGTAGCCCGGTATATTTAAACGCCTCATTCAAAAGGGCATCATCTATAACAACATTTGTCCTCATATACACCTCCTTATACACCTTACTTAGCACATACATGGGAAATTGACAAGATTTTTTATTTATGTACGCCCTAAAGCGGAACAGATGGGGTGTAAGGTAATGTCTAAACAAAACCAGAAAGGGCCAATTATATTAGTTCTCCACGATCTGCTCTAACTGATCGTCTTCAACTTTATATAGGAGGGGTGCAATCAATATTTTTGGATATAAGCTTTGAAGCCGGGCTGTTTCGGCGAGGATAAATTTTATCGGATCTCCTATCTGGTATAGGTCAGCATACTTGTCGAATTGCCTGGCTGCGCTGTCTAAATCATATCCGGCACGCTCGACCAAACCACGTATGAAAGAGTCTCGTTTCTCGCTAACGTGACTCATACCACAATCAGTATGCGCCAATAATGCGATTGTTGATACACCACCAACTGCTATAGCATATGATATCTCAAATTCACTGCCATGTAGATTTGCACCAGCCCCTCTAATTATGTAAGCAAATTCATTCGGAATGATTAGGTCCTTTCGATTATCCATGCACATCCCTATGAGAAGTTCAGCATAAATAGATGTAGACGGTAACTTCTCCCTGAGATTATGATATAAAAATAATCGCTCAATAGGCGTATTTCTATACTTTGGTAAAATCTGATCTGGCTTTTGCACAGGAATAAGTTTTACCATTTACGTTACCTCGCCAACGCGCAGCTTTTTAGGTTTGTAGGTTGGGTTAAGCGCTGCGCAACCCAACGGCCTTTGTTGGGTTTCACTCCGTTCAACCCAACCTACCAGACTGAGGATCGAATGCGTCGATGAATACGCAGGAATCTACGAGTAGCTTCATATTTGCCTCGGGCACGTAACCAGTAATTATAAAGTTTCTCGCCTTTATCAGAATTTATTTGCCAGTTCAAACAAATTATAAAATCAAAGGGACGTACCTATCTTGATTTATTAGGGTTGCTTTGGGCTAGGGGGATATAAGGCTACTTATATTAAGCAGCAATGAGCAACCTTGATGCGTGTTTATCCATTTCCTGAATAGCCGCCTGGATTTCCTCAACTTCCTTTTCCTCAAAATATGGCTCGCCACATTGAGAGCAAATCCATGCAGGCACC
>Ga0209431_10002045_pt1 | contig 16520 bp, 10 predicted proteins | sample RifCSP13_3_FD_184021 | JGI IMG/M metagenome (GOLD analysis project Ga0209431, IMG submission 184021) | Soil microbial communities from Rifle, Colorado - Rifle CSP2_sed 13_3 (SPAdes) (version 2) | ecosystem: Environmental > Terrestrial > Deep subsurface > Rock core/Sediment | place: Rifle...
CCGTCCCCGACGCCCGCGGCCCCTGCATACTACCCAGGACCCCCACACTGCCCAACAATCCTTTCAAAGCCGGGCTTTCGAACCATTCGTCCAGGAAATCGGTGACCGGCATGGGTAACAGGCGCAAGAACTCCATCATTTCCTGTTTCCCCAAGCCCTTGAGTTTCAAAGCGACTTTAAACCAGGGCATCAACTCCGCAGAACGATAATCGGGGATCGTGGGAGGAGTTAAAGTCATGGTGGTGGCTACCACGCTGGTCATTTGTTCAAGCCACTGCAGGAAAACCGGGTAGCGATCCGCATCTCGCTGTGAAAATCGGGTGATCTCCATCTGAGTCCTCGCCCAATCCACCCAGATAATCAGCGACCGGCCGTAGGGTTGGGGGGCGAGGGCGACCGCGGGACTATCGATAAATTCTAAGCCATTTTTTACCAGGTTGAGATCGGTCAAGATCTCAGGCCGGAACAACCCCGCATCGAAAGAACCGGTATCCACCCGGAAGCCAGGGAATACCTCTTCGCTGGCAGCTGCACCCCCCAGGAGTGGCCTGCGTTCGAGCACCAACGTGCGGTAACCAGCTTTCGCCAGGTAGGCGGCCGTCACCAACCCGTTATGTCCTGCACCAATCACGATCGCGTCGTACTTCCTACCTGGAACTTCAGCTTTCATTGTTTCAAGTCCTTCAATATCTCCAGAGCGGCCAGACGGCCAGGGGCTCCGGTGATCCCACCGCCGGGATGGGTTCCGGACCCACATTGGTAATAGTTCTGGATGGGTGTCCGAAACCTGGCATAACCAGCCGCGGGGCGTAGAAAGAATAATTGCCACAAGCTGAGTTCACCCTGGAAGATATTGCCCTCCGTCAAACCGACCGTCTGCTCGATGTCCCATGGCGACAGCACCTGGCGGTATAGGATGATATTCCGAATATTCGGGATATATTCCGCCAGGGTGTCTACCACCGCCTCCCCAAATTCATCCCGGCGTGCCTCCCAATTCCCTTCGTTCAGGTGATAGGGAGCATACTGCACAAAACACGACAGCACGTGCTTGCCTGGCGGAGCCATATCTGGATCGATCATCGAGGGGATGACAATGTCAATGTAAGGCTGGTGCGAGAAGTCGCCGTATTTTGCCTGGTCGAAGGCGCGCTCGATGTAATCGATGCTGGGGCTGATCGAGATCGCCCCGCGCAGATGCGGTCCTGGTCCTGGCCAGCAAGCGAATTGCGGCAGGGCATCCAAAGCCAGGTTGACCTTCCCCGATGAGCCGTGAATATTGAATTTACGGATAGCAGACACCAGGTCGTCTGGCAATTGCCTGGGGTCCACCAGCTTTAAGAAAGTTTGCTTAGGGTCCAGGCTGGAGATGACCCTATTGGCGAAGATTTCGTCCCCATTCTCCAACACAACCCCTGCTGTTTTCGCATGCCGGACGATCACTTGCGCTACCGGCGCATCGGTGCGGATTTCGGCACTAAAAGATTGCGCCGCCCGGGCAATAGCTTGGGAGAGTCCCCCTGTGCCGCCTTTCGAGAATCCCCACGCCCGAAAGACTCCGTCGATCTCCCCCATATAATGGTGCAACAAAACATACGCCGAGCCTGGAGAACGCGGCCCCAGAAAGGTACCGATGATGCCGCTCGCCGACATCGTCCCCTTGAGCGGCTCGGATTCAAACCAGCGCTCCAGAAAATCTGCCGAGCTCATCGTCATCAGCCGGGTTAATGTATACAACTGCTCCTCTCCCAAACCGAGGAAATGTTTCGCCAGGCGATACAGGCTGCCCAGGTCACCCGGGTGAAGCGAGGTAGGGTCTGGGGGCACTATACCCAGGATATATTTGACCGCTTTGGCCATAAAATACATGGCGTGGCTGTAATCCTCGTAAATGTCCGCATCCCGGCGTGAAAATCGGGCAATGTCCCGCATGCTGCGATAATGATCGCTATCGCGGTACAGTCGATCGCCATTGGACAATGGTGTAAGGGTGCTCTCCAGGGGCAGGATTGTCAGCCCGTGTGCCGGAAGGTTTAAGTCGCGCACGATCTCCGGCCGGAACAGGCTGACCACATACGAGAACACCGAGAACCTGAATCCTGGAAAGACTTCCTCTGTCACGCTCGCTCCGCCCAGCACGGGGCGGCGCTCCAGCACCAGCACCTTTAACCCCGCCCGCGCCAGGTAAGCGGCATTCACCAGCCCGTTATGCCCTCCCCCGATCACAATTGCATCGTATTTATTCACCATAGTTCGATGTAGACTCTCAGATTGAAAAGAACTCCTCATGCCCGTTTTCTGGGCGGATCGAAAAAGGGCAGCCTGACAATTGTCGCCCGCGCTTTTCGACGCACGTACTCCACCGTGATTTCTATCTCCACCGGCGAGCCTAATTCAGCATAACGGCTTTCTATGGTGGCGATGCCGATGTATTTCTTCAAGATCGGCGAAAAAGTATGGCTGGATACATGGCCGATTTGCCAATCATCTCGATACACAGGCACCGCTGAACGTGATGCCCGTCCGACTACCTGCGGCACCAGGTTTACCCCGCTAAACTCTCTTTCCAGGGAAGTCCAATCGACTTCCACCCCAACCAAATTCCATTGCGAACCACGTCTTTTCTCAGCCAAAAGGGCCTTCCGCCCGATGAAATACTCCTTCTTGAGGTCGACTGTCCATCCCAGGCCGAGCTCAAATGGAGAGGATTTCTGCTCTTCGATCAGCGCTTTGCGTGCCGAAATGTAATCTACCTGGAGCATCACCAGGCCAGCCTCGATGCGGGCGATATCCAGGGCCACTATCCCCACCGGCGCAATGCCAAAGCCTTCCCCCTCCTCAAAGATTTTATCCCACACCTTTACTGCAGTCTGCGGATCGATCCACAGCTCGTATCCCAGGTCGCCGGTGTATCCAGTTCGGCTGATCAGGAGAGGGATACCTCCCATATTTCCTGGGGAAAAGCGATAATATCTCAGGCCTTCCAGGTTTGCGTCATTGACTACTTTAAGAAGTATACTGCGCGCGTTTGGACCCTGCAAAGCCAGCGTTGCTAATTCTTCCGAAACGTCACGCACCTGGGCGTTCAAGCCAACCCCGCAATCCTGGAACCAGGCCAGGTTAGGCTCCGCGGCGGTGATCCGGAAGCGATTTTCCTCCAGGCGGGCTATCGTCCCATCGTCGATCACCATCCCCAGATCATCGCACCACGGCGAGTACATCACCTGCCCGACTGCGCACCTGGCGACATTGCGCGTTATGATGCGGTTCACCAGGCGCAACGCATCTGATCCGTTGACCTCGTACTTGAACAAGGGTGAGACGTCGATCAATGCCGCTGCATTGCGGATGGCGTAGTATTCTCGCTCATGCGTCGGCTCATAGGTCCCCGCAGCCAGGTAACCTGCCCAATTGCGCCATTCCTGGCTTTCACATAAAGCGGCTGTGCGCGGATGAAGGGGGGTCGGGATAGGCACGTGAGTACGAATTACTTCTTAAGATGGTATGTAATATCGATGATCGCCCGTTGAAAGCCATGCTGCCGCCGCCGGTAGAGCATTACCGACTTGAGCAGCAGTGCGGTCTGGTTGTGTAACAAGCTCTGCCACCACTTCGCTGGGATGAATTCTGGTAACACGACCGTAGCCAGCTGCCCATCGTTATGCTTCTCGTCGGTCTCGTCCAGGAAATCTAGCAAAGGCCCGATGATCGATCGATACGGCGACGGGACAACAACCAGAGGAACATCCGGCCACCATTGGTCCCACTTCTTCAGGATTTTTTCACCCTCTCCCGGCTCCATCTCCACATACACCGCGGTCACATCCTTGGCGATCGATTGAGCGTACGCCATGGCGTCGATCATCCCCCGGTGAACGCCAGAAATGGGGATCACTACGCGTGGCGGCGGGGCGGGTTTGAGTGACGGGGGCAACCCGCGCATGGAGAGTGCCCGCGCCACCTCCTGGTAGTGGGAGCGAATCTTCAGCAAGACCACTACGATCAAAGGGATCAACAAAATGGTGATCCAGGCGCCGTCCAAAAACTTGCTCACCCCGACGACCAGCAAAGTTACCCCGGTTGCCAGTGCGCCAATGGCGTTGAAAGCTGTTTTCACGATCCACCCTCTGCCACGTTCGCGCCACCAATGCACAACCATTCCGGATTGAGAGAGCGTGAAAGCCAGGAACGCGCCCACTGCAAACAAGGGGATCAGCGAGTGGGTATTCCCTCCAAAGGCAATGATCAATACGCCGGCAGTGACCGCCAAGGCTCCGATCCCGTTAGCAAAGACTAAGCGGTCGCCCAGGCCAGTAAACTGACGGGGCAAAAAACCATCTTTAGCCAGGATCGCCGCCACGCGCGGGAAATCCGCAAAGCTGGTATTGGCTGCTACCGTCAACACAAGCAAAGTAGATGCCTGAATTAAGATGTAACCAGGCCCACTTCCCAATATACTTCGAGCCAGGGCAGATAGGATCGTCTCCTGTGGTCCGGCGACTACTGCAAATCCTTGCGTCAGTCCAATGCTGCCGACGAACAGGATCCCCATCAAAGCAGCCATCACAATCAGCGTCCGCCCGGCATTCTGCGCTTCGGGCGAACGAAAAGCCGGCACACCATTACTGATCGCCTCGATACCGGTCAACGCCGTCGATCCCGAGGAAAAAGCGTGCAGAATCAAAAAGGCGGTTAACGGTTGGATAGCCGACGGTGCAGTGCTGGTGAAAGAAACCGGCCCCTCGATCAACAATCGCACCCCACCATAGACGAGCATTGGGAGATAGGTGAACAGGAAAAGGTACACTGGGATGGACATCACCGTGCCAGTTTCGCGAATCCCCCGCAAGTTAATCAAAGTGATCATCAGTAGGAGAGAGAGCGCCAGAACAACGCGGTATGGCCACAGCCCAGGAAAAGCCGAGGCGATCGCTTCCACACCTGCGGTCAAACTGACCGCGGCGGTTAATACATAGTCGATCATTAACGCCCCTGCGGCGACCAACCCGGGAAGCGTTCCCAGGTTGCTGCGGGCGACGATATAGGACCCACCACCAGTCGGATAGCCGTGAATTGTCTGGAAATATGAAAGAGAGACGATAGCCAGGACAATTGCTATCGCCACCCCAATCGGCCAGGCCATGGTCAAACCCGCGCTCCCCGCTACTACCAGGCCAAGGTAAATCTCCTGGTTGGCATAGGCGATGGAGGAAAGCGCATCGGGTGAAAAAGCCGCCAGGGCGCGTACTTTATTCAGTTTCTTGTTACCGAGTTCTTGCGTCGGGAGCGGCGGACCGATTAGTAAATCTTTTAGTCTATTCACTTTCCCCGTCCCGCCAACACCGCCTCCAAGGCATCCCCCCTGTGCACCACGCGCACGGGTATCCGTAAGAAACGTAACATCCCTGCTAGCTGATCTGTGCCCGAAGGCCCATTAAAAGATGCTGCGTCGATCAGCACCACTACCGGCCGTAACCCACGCCGCAACAAGTAATCAGTAGCCAGGGCTACATCTTCTTCCACCGAGTGGGTGATCAACACTACCGTGCTGCCGCGCGTCAGGTGTTGTGCCTGCACTTCGACCAGTCCCCGAATCGGCAGGTCGCCCTCCGCGCGCAATAATGCTAACGCTTCGAGGAGTTTACCAAGCTGCCGCCCGCCGCGGTCCGGAGGCAATAAACTCAGTGTTTGCCCGGAGCAAATAAACCCGACCGTACGCCCCTGGCGTAAAAAATACTTTCCCAACGAGGCCGCGATACTCACCGCATATTCTTCGGTTGTGGGAGGCAAAGTAGCGATCGCCTTCCGCTTCCACAGGTCTTCGGCTTCTTTCAAGTTAAGGGGGAGAGGCAGCGAAGCCTGGCCGGTCTGAGACGCGTCCAGGAAGATCCACACTTCCGCCTGAGGATCAAGTTCAAACTCCTTGGCCATCAACCGGCCGCGCCGGGCAGTGCTCACCCAATGTATGCGGCTCAATGGATCACCTGGGGCATATTCGCGCACCCCGGCCGCGTTGGGCGTCACCTGGGGTGTCCGCCGGCGCAAGGCATCGCCGCCGGGCATAATCCCTGCCGGGTTGGGGAAATCGGATACCTCGGTCATCATTGGGTAGACAAGCAATGATTCTGTCGCTGGAATCTGGTGTCTGACCGGGAACAGACCAAACGGATCACCTGTTTCCAAGAAAGTGGGTCCCAATGGATATACTCCCCGTGATAACAATCGTGTGCGCGCCAGGAAGGTTCGCCCGCGCCTCCCCTCGACCAGGGGAAAAAGGCGTGATCCTTGCGTCCCGGGCAGGGGCGATTCGTCGCGCACCGCCAGCCAGACGCGCGGCAGGCGACCCAGGTTGTCGATATCGAAACGCTCCTCGAAAATCTGCCCCACCTGGGCGCGTGTGGCGCGTGGTCGGCGATGCATCTGAATCCCAAGCAGGGAATACCTGGACCAGATCCAGCTGGCAACCAACAGCAAGCCCCACACGTATGCCATGCGATAATAAATCTGGAAACCGGTCACCAGACCGGCCAGCAAAGAGAACAATAACAAGCCGAGCACGATGCGCGCGCCAGTGGTCATCATCAAACCTCAGCGACCAAATCCCCCCCTGGAACAGGAACGCTGCCTAAAATCTCTTCCACGACCTCGGCCGTACTCAGGTCGCGCAAGCGGGCTGCCGGTCCCAGGATCACCCGGTGGCCGAGGGAAACTTCAGCTAACGCTTTGATATCATCCGGAAGGACGAAATCTCGTCCATACATCGCCGCGCGGGCCTGTCCAGCCCTGTAAAGCGTCAAACTGCCGCGCGGGCTAGCTCCAAGGTAAACCTCTGGGTAATCCCGCGTACGGCGCGTGATTTCTACGATATACTGTTTCACTCCCGCCGAGACATGCACTTTTTTCACCGCTTCCTGCGCCTGAGTCACTTCTTCGGCTGTTACCACTTTGTCCAGGGTTTCGATTGGGTGACGAAATTGTTGGCGGTCGAGCACCTGAATTTCGTCATCTTCCGCAGGGTAACCCAGCCGGACGCGCAGTAAGAAGCGATCCAGCTGTGCCTCTGGTAGCGGAAAAGTACCTTCATACTCGATGGGGTTCTGCGTCGCCAGCACCATGAAGGGCTTCGGTAACATATGCGTTACCCCGTCCACGGTTACCTGACGCTCCTCCATTGCTTCGAGCAGCGCAGCCTGGGTCTTCGGCGTAGCCCGGTTGATTTCGTCGGCAAGGACGATCTGCGCTAAGATTGGTCCTGGACGGAACTCAAATTCCCGGCTGACCTGGTTGAAGATCGATACACCGGTAACATCGCTTGGTAGCATATCGGGAGTGAACTGAATGCGGCTGAAGACGCATCCTAGTGAGCGCGCCAGGCTTCGAGCCAGCATTGTCTTGCCCACCCCAGGTACATCCTCGATCAAGAGGTGTCCCTGGCATAGCAAGCTGATCGCCACCAGTTCCACCGTCTCTCGTTTACCAACGATCACCTGCTCAATATTTACAACGACCCGTTCACAGAAAGACTGTACCTGAGACATAATCGACTCCCATGGGTTAAGAATCTCTCCTTCGACGAAATACATATAACCCCACTCCCAACCAGGACAACCCACTCACGCATGCACCCAGGTAAAAGGTCAGCGGCCGGTAAGCGAAAACCACTTCGTGCTTGCCAACAGGGACTTCCACTGCTCGGAATAAATAGTCCGCTCGCAGAATTCGGGTTGGCTGGCCATCTACCCGCGCAACCCACCCAGGATACCACACTTCAGCCACCAACAAATAACCTGTTACGGCTGCTTCAATCTTGACTTCAAGGTGGTTGGGATTCTCAGAAATGACATTCAGCTTTGTCTGGCTCTCCCCTGAGCAATTGTTAACTTGGAGCGCTTCCCTTGTCTCCATGACCGCTACCTTATCAAAATCGACCTCGTTACTCAATATCTGCTCTAATGCTTCGCTAGAGCTTTGGGCACTACGCACACAAGAGGTCCATCGAACGTGGGGTAGGGTCGGTCGCGCATCATAACGCACTCCATAAGGATTTGAGGCATCCATCTCTTCTACTACACTCACGCTCATCAGGTTCAGCAATCGTTCTTGCAGCTCGGGATCGGCTTTTGCTAGTTCCTCCATCCAGCGCGCATAGATTCCCGGTACCAATGGATCGAAGTTATTTACCGATGGAATACCATCCAGTAGGTTTGTGTTCGGTAACATCACCGCTCTAAGAATTTTCCAACCTCCCTCCGGTAACCGTGGGTAAAACGTGTCAAAGCGAAATAATTTATCAAATTTTATCGCACGTTCTGTCCTGGTGGACAAATACAACCGTGCACCACCGGCCTTAATGCGCACTTCTTCTGCGGCAGGAGACGGCTGATTGTAAATGTCCAGGTCTACCTTGGGGTTAAGTCCCCAGCCTGCCACCAGCAGGTCTGTAACAACCAGGGAGATCACGGCTAGCGACCACTTTCCAGGTTTATTCTCCGTACCCGCCTCGAGAGATGTCTGCGGAGCAGTCAGGGTCAGAAGGCCAACCCCCACTCCCCAAAATCCTGCCAGGGCGGTGGCTCGGATGAGAGATGGCTTGATCGCTCCCAGATAAGACTGGGCACCCAAAGCAGCCACGCCTGCCCCCAAAGCAACCGCCGCGGCGGCCATTGTCCCAAGGCGTGCCCAATAAAGGTTACGTCCTTTTGGGCGCCTCCAGGTCTCTATCCCAATCCCTGCCAGCAATGCCAGTGCAAACACTCCCATCAGGGAAATGCGCGACGGTGCCTGGAACATGGCAAAAGTTGGGACATGCTGGTAGAGCCAGGGAAAGACTGGTGTATTCTTTCCGAGTGCCAGTAGAAAAGAAAAACCGATTATTCCGAGCAGGAAGTAAACCAACGCCGCTGAATGGCGATCGATAAATGACGAACGATCAATGATTTGATTACTAACTTCTGACCGTTGGCTACTAATCGCAGGATACTGATCTCTGTCCCTATTCCCTTTCCCCTGATTAATAATTGCATAAACTGCCAGTATAAACGGCAACAATCCCACATAAACGGCATCTTCCCAGTAATTCGCGTACCCCCAATAGTCACTATTGGCTGGATTCCCGAATAAGTTCGGAGCCAATAGTGTCAAGAACCGCCAGGGCCAAAAGGAATACGTCATGGCAAGTTCATAATCCAGAGCCGAGGCGCGTTGAGACTGCTGCAGGTATTCAGCTGTCGGGAGCAGTTGGACGGCTGAAAGCGCAAATCCTATCCCAACAGCCGCCGCGAGAAGGAAAATAGCCCTACCCAAATAGAATATGTTTTGACTATGCGAAAATCGTCCCCGCCACCAGGCCAGTTTTTTGCCTTCTGGTTGAGGAATTGACGGCGAACTCATCAATCCCCAGAATATCACCCACATCCCGGCCAAAATTAAGGTATACCAACTCGTTTGGGCGTGTCCGGCAAGCAACTGCAAACCAACACAAATTGACAATAAATTAAAATTGGGAACATCCTCACCAAGACTTATCACCCCTAGAATCACCCACGGGACCCAAGCCACGCTTGCATTGATGCTTAAAAAGCCTGCTCGCGCTACGAGATAACCGCTAAGGCCGAAGGCTAAGCCGCTGATTATCTGGGCTAATATCCCAAGCCCAAGCCGCCGGGCCAAGAAAGCCATGCCAATTGCTGCCCAAGCCAAGTGTGCCGCCACAAGGAGAGATATACCCCAGGCTAAGGCTGGAGTGCCTCCGATAGCGGCTAATATGAAATACAGCCAATTTGGAGGATACAGCAACCCAGACTGGTAATTGGCAAGTAATGGCGCTCCCATACCCAGGAGAGGATTCCATAATGGCAAATGCCCCCCACGCAATGTCTCCCAAGCCCAAGACCACCAAGGTACAAATTGGGCCGCAGGTGTCCCCCAGAATAATGCCTGCCCAGACAGAAAAACTGGAGCCATCAATCCGAACGGCGCCAGAACCAACACAAGATAAGGCAGGCGAAGGATCCGCTTAATGCCTTCTTTCAATGTTTAATTGATAACCTAATCCTTCACGATTGAGGATTAACCGGGGATCATTGGGATCCTGCTCCATTTTCTGCCGGAGCAGGTAGATCAAGTATTTAATGCGGTTGCGAATCTTAAAATTATCATCATCCCAGATCGCCTCCGCAATTTCCTCGTATCGCACCATACGCGGCGCCTTGTTGGCCAGCACCGCAAGTACCGCAAACTCACGCGGCGTTAGCTGTACGGGTTTATTGTTGAGGGTGACGTCATTCGTTTCGATGTCAAGGCTCAACCCAATTTCAGGAAAAACACGTGCCTTAACCGGCTGAGAATTCTTTATCCGTCTCAAGACGGTATGGACACGGGCGATGAGTTCCGGCGGGAAAAACGGCTTGGTCACATAATCGTCGAACCCTAGGTACAAGCCTTCGACTACATGCTCTTTCTTGGTGTCCGCGGATACAACGATAACCGGAGCATCTGTCATTTTACGCAGACCCTTGAAAGTCTCCCAGCCATCCATGCCTGGCATCATCAAGTCGAGCAGGATGACATTCGGTTGCATATCTGCGCATTTCTTTAAAGCCTCATTCCCACTGAAGGCCCCCACTACGTCCATGCCCGCGTTGCGAAAGATGATCTTGATCAGATCTACGGTATCCGGATCATCATCGACAATGAGCGCTCGTTGAGCAGACGGTTTGACGGTAAACATGTCAAGGTCAATCCCCTTCTTTGCCACGGTACTATCGTGAAAGTCAGTTGGAAGACTTATCATCCTGGTTCTCCCCGGTAGAGCTGCCAGCTTTCTAACGGATCCATTATCAATTTGTTACCATTTTATCATTATTTTACTCCTAACACAATTGTAAGTTTTATTTAAGGGGTAACCTCGAATAACGAATATTCGCCTTGTTTAAAGACCCTCAGCAGGTACGAAGCTTTCCCCGGATCCCATCCCCCAAGATCACGTTCAGCCGGTCCCCATAAAATATACTCAACCGAGGCCTCCTCAAGCAGTGCTATCCGCGCTGCATCGCTTGTGCCTGGCTCGAAGAACTCAGACAACCTGCGTTGGGTTTCCTTGAAATTGGCACTTTCAGGGCCATGTCCGATTACCACTCGCTGGGGCGACCATGCCGGTAAGGCATTGCCAGTCTCAAAAGCGGTTAGCACGACCGCATCTGGCTCCGCCTGCTGCGCTAAATATACAAACACAGCGACTTCATCAGACGGGCGAGAAAGCGGCCATCCCGGTCTGGCAGCCGCCTTGATTCCTCCCATAAGTAAAAATAAAGTTGATCCAATCGAAACCATGATAACCGAGACAAGGATAATTGAATGTTTGAACGTGCGAACCTTTAAACGATCAAACGGTAACATCCCAAGCGTTACGAGGGCGACCCAAATTCCTTCTGGCAGCCGGCGCTGCAAGTTAAAGGGAGCATAAGCCAATGCTGGTAGAGACAAAACCCATACTGCCGGCATACTCCCCAACCAGGGATTCCGTTTCAATAAATACGAAATTCCAATTAATGTAAACGGTAGCAGCACTCCAAATGCAAGCAGGTAATGAAAAGGATGTGGAGAAGGGATAGTGTTCTGAGCAGTCCAAGCCTTCAGAAAGGGGTCAAATAAAAAAGAGACAAAAGTATAGAGCAGCAGTGGAACGGGTACCAGCCCAGCCCAAATTGCGATGCAGGCCATCCTACGCCACCTCAGCCAATCCGTCGGCTCCGACCGCCAGCCTCGCCAGGCTTGCCATCCCGCTAAGGCAAACAGGTGCGAGCCCACTACAGCCAGGATCACCAATCCGGCTAGTGGTTGCGCCAGGCTGGCTAGCAACCATATAACGCCAATCTTTGCTCCATCCTTAAACGAGGGTAGCGTATCGGGCATAATAACCGTCTTATCCAGGTAGGCTGCCAATCCCCAGAGCAGGAAAGCCCGTGCCAATGCCAGATGTGGGATGCCATACAAGGCCAGAAACCCAAAAGTTTCCGGAGAATAAAAATCCAAGGGGAGTGATCCCAACCAGTTCGTTCGCCCAATCATCACCAGCACCCAGCCCAACCCTCCTCCCAGGGTAACTAAAACTAGCCCAATTTGCCTAAGGCGAACATCACGAAGAAACAGCGCCAGGAAATTGTAAGTCGCCAGGATTGCCAATATCCCTGCTGCGATGCGAAAAAGGTGAAATAGCCCCAGCAACTGCTCATGCACCCCCGGCGGTGCAGCCAATTTCCCCAACAGGAGATAAGGCAAGAAGATCATGACGCCACGCTGTGGCATCGCTGTGTACGGTGTCTTAAACAGCCACTCTCCGGCTGAACCGCGTAGCATCTTAGCAATATATGAATTCCCGTCCTCGACATTGAACACAAATCCGGTGAATTGCCAATTTTCCCCTTGGTTGGCATAACCGATCAGGTAAGGCAGGGTGGCGATTAGCATCACCATCCCGGAAAATATTACTACCCACCTGTACTCGGCTTTAGTAACAAAACTCGTCATCAAAGCATCACTCAATAACTTCGCCTGCTTTGGTTATTCGCGATGAAGTCTACTGGTGATAACAGCAAACAAACCGGAGAAAAAAGACTTTTGCAAGAGAAGAATACAACCAGTAATGAAAAAAAACAATCCCAAAAACAAGCTCAACGGCCTGAAAGTAAAAACCACCTGATGTACACCACGTTCTAACGCTACGCCGCGCAAAAGACCTCCATTAACCACTATCTCACTGGGCTCCCCATCCACCCAAACCTTCCAACCCGGATAAGTCAGCTCCGCTAGCACCAGTGTACCTGGTCCTCTTGCAGACACTTCAATTCGGTTTGGGCTCCAATAGACACGGTCAGCTGGATAGAATGCCTCGCCAAGGATTGTATCAGGAGGCTGAATCCAGGCTCTTGGCAAGGCGCGCAGGTTTTCATAGACGCGCGTCTCTCCATACTGGCGACGCAGTTTCAATCCTTCTATCGGTAGGTCATATCCAGCAACCACATATTGGACGTTAAGCAACCCCAAAAGAGCCGGGTCGGGACGATAGGTAGCGTTGTCTCTAGCCGGGGTGCCGGTCTTAAAAGGCGGTAATGTTACACTGTATCCCTGATGTGGCACCCCACTCGCCTGCTCCATAAAGGCAGCATAAGTCTCTAGTTGCAGGGGGTCCACGCCATCCGCTTGTTCCAGGCGATACTGTCCGGCCGACTGTTGTGGCAGGCTGTACGAGGGCGAAAATACACGGTATTCGCCTGGTTGGGATGCCAGGAAGTTTGCAGCCATTTCCCCCTCAGATAACACCTCCGCAGAAGGTCGTGAGAAAAAACTATACCTGTCGACTACACCCCAGTCAATTGCCGCCAGCGCCACTAGAGCTAGGAGCCATATCCGTGGAGATAACCTGGAGCTCAAAACAGTCCATGCCCAGAATACTCCCATACCCACCGCCCCCGCTCCCCAAATCAAATAAATCGGGAACTCTCGGGTGGATATCCATATTCCCAGAATCAAGGTAATAATCAACAAAACCAGCGCTGCCAATCCCAGCCTTACCCGCCGGGGTCCGGCGGGTGTTTTTTCGCTGAGCAATCCATCGAGGCCGTAAGCCGCCAACGCAGCCAGAGCTATGCCGGTCAAGAAAAGCGCTCTCGCTGGGACGCGCAGCAGGTCCAAACCAGGCAACTTTGCCACCATTGAGAATCCTGGCAGATGAGTCCCCAATGAAAAAAACATGCTTAATAAAAAAACTGCCAACCAGAAGCGCTTTCTCTGCGAGGCCTTTCCCAGGAGAATCGCAGCCAGGCCCAGTACTAATACCATACCGCCCGGATAGAGCACCCATTCATGGTGACTCCAAAATCCAGGGAAGAACAACCCTAACAACCGCGGTACAGGCAAAGAATACGCCATGATGTCACCCGCGGTCATGGCAGATCGGGTAGATAGGCGGGTATATTCCAGAAGGGGCAGCAAGAGCGGCGCGGCGAGCAACCCAGCTAAAGCTGTCTGGAGGAGCAAGTCTTTCGCTGTTTTTAATATAGAGTTATCTTGCCTATACGTAATAGTGTACCCCCACCATAATCCCCCCGCATATACCGCCCAACGCACATCTGCCAGGAAAATGAACGCAAGAAAGACTCCCGGGGATAGGCGTGACGCATATCCAGGATCGTGTGATCCTGGATCCAAGTTCCGTGAACTTTGGCTCGCCAATAACCACGGTGTCCATGGCACGGCGTAAAGCAACGTCAGGTGCCCAGCTCCGTAATGGGCGAATAACTTTGGCAAGCAGGCGAACGCCAACCCACTAAACAAAGCAGCCGGATGGGTAATGCCTTCCATCCTGATCAACCGGTACATACCGACCCCGCCCCATACCAAGTGTGCGGCGACGGCCAGGTTGAATCCCAGGGGCAAAGGCAACGCCAATGCCAACCAGCCAGGTGGGTACCACAACCCCGAAAGCGGGTTAGCAACGAAAGGATAGCCGCTCAAGATAGTTGGTGACCATAAGGGAATCGTCTGCCATAAGCGCAACGACTGCAAAAGATAAAGCGCGTTTGGATAATGGGTAATAGTTAGATCAGAGTATGCAGCTTGGGGCGATGGGTATGGGAAAGCCTGAATACCTGGTAACAATAACGCAATCGGTAACAACAAAGGCCACAGGGACCTTAATCTGCTATCCACTGCTTACTGATCCCCTTTCCTAACCTGGTACACCGTTACCCCTCCTGCCTGGTAAACCGTCACCATCTCCCGAGTAAAGACTGTTTCTCCCCAGGCGCGCTCACGCGGCCCAACGAATACGTAATCCACTTCCTGGAGTATCTCTAGATCTTCATCTGTCGCAGCTCCCTGGAATAAGCGGTTAACCTGCGCGGCGCGCTCCCTGGCTGCCAACGTTTCAAATGGGTGTCCATACACTACCCGTCTTCCGGTTCGCGCTGGGATGAACAAGCCGGTATCAGTGGCGGCCAGGATCACTGCCTCCTCAGGGGTATTTTTCGCTAACCAATCCAGTGCTTCTGCCTCCCCCCGCCCCAGGTAAAGCAAAGAAGCATGCGTCAGGACTCCGTGTGCTGAGGTCAATAGAACCACCAGGTTAGTCGGGAGTGCCAGCAGGAATAAACAGACGACCATGACTAGGGTGCGTCGCTTTTTCCTCCGGGCCAACGCCTGCAATCCGAGAGCTGCCAGCCCGGCCAGGGGGATCGCCAGCCCAAGCATGAACCGCCTTTGCAAGCCAAACGGCAAGTACAGGAGCAGGACTCCCACCAATGACCAAACCAGTAGGGCATGTTGCTGAGCGCGTTGGCTTCGCCAGGCAGACCAGGCTCCAGGCAAAGCCAGTACGACGAATGGGGCAAAGGAAAGCAGGAAATCCCAAACCGGTGGAGAGGGTGTCAGGTTCTGTTCATGCCATCCTTTCAGCACGGGGTTGGTAGCCGTCACCCAAAGTTCGTAGATCAGCACTGTCACCCCGCCGGTTATCAACAAGAGCAATTTCCTTGCGGTAAATGAATGCCAAAGACTGGCAATCACCATCGATCCTCGGGCCGTCAATTGCTTTCCCAGGACTTCCCATACCACCACTCCTGCCAACACCAACGCCGCTACTACAACCCCAAACGGCATGACGATCCCCAACGCGAATGCAGCAAGAAAATCGATCATCGCATAGATAATTGAATATAGAATATTGTGTCCCGATAACTGTTCCCCGATCAATTTATCGGTTTCGCTCTGAGGGGCCAATAGCCAGACCAATAATGCCAATCCCAATGGAAAATGTGGATTCGCATACGCGGAAAGAAACGGAAAGGCTTCCGCCACCCAAAGGTCTGAAGTGAGGACCCCAAAAGAGATAGCCAGCCAACCCAACCCCGAACCGACGACCGATAAAGCGAACGCCAACCTGTACAGGTCGGGTGCTGGCATCACCCGCGTGAAAAATCGCCACAACGCCAGCAGCATGAGCAGGCTTCCGCCCAGCCGCGCCAGGTGGAATGTCAACAACAAGGATAATCCCCCCAAGCGTGCCAGGTGTCCTAGTAAGAGATAATACAGAAATAGATAAGCTCCCTCCCCGGGGTTGGCCATAAAGGGCAACCTGAACTGCCAGTTTCCCAGCCACCCCTGATACATTTTTGCCAGGTATGAATTACCATCCATGGGATTTAACAACATCCCCCCAAAATCATAATCCTGCCCTGCGGCTTGTGCCGCCCATAAATATGGGAGCGTGATTAGAATAAACATCACTCCGCTAACAAAAAAGAAAAAACACTCATCTCGACGAATATGCATAGATTTATTGTACATGGAGGTGCAAGATTCTATTAGGGTTTACAATTCACAAAACCGCAAGTTTAGATAAGTATGATGAATTGCCCTTGCCTTTCTCATCGTCCACCTCTATAATCTTTGTTATGAGCCAGTCCTTTAAACTTTATCGCCTGCAACAGATCGACAGCCAGATCGATCACCTCCACTCCCAT
>Ga0209431_10002046_pt1 | contig 16519 bp, 11 predicted proteins | sample RifCSP13_3_FD_184021 | JGI IMG/M metagenome (GOLD analysis project Ga0209431, IMG submission 184021) | Soil microbial communities from Rifle, Colorado - Rifle CSP2_sed 13_3 (SPAdes) (version 2) | ecosystem: Environmental > Terrestrial > Deep subsurface > Rock core/Sediment | place: Rifle...
AAATTAGTTTTAACTAAAGAGCAGAGGGAAGAGAATAAAGACAATATGAAGGATCTTTTAGCAGGAGCCTTTTGTTTGCAGGAGTTAGAGGGAGTACCTTTTGTTGTCCAGAATGAGAAGGGAGAGACTCTCGAGGATTACTTCAAGAGTGCATATGATAATATAGGCGACAAGGCATAACCCTTTGCGCCCACTCTCGCAAAGAATAGAGGGTCAGTCCTATGGCTCGACTAAGGCAATATCTTTTATGTCTTTAAGAACTTATAATGGGATCAAGTCTTAAAAAATCATTTCCCGCCCCCCCCCTTCTTTTACACGATGTTGAAAGATCACATTTTCATCTGCCTTTGTGAGCCTATGGCTCATGATTATCTCATTCTGACTCCTTTATTCTTTTATCTTCTGGACAAACAGTTTTAGATTTTGACATAATGGACGTCGTTAAGATTATGAGAAACAGAATTGATAAATCAGACCATCTTCACAAGAGGACAAGCAAAGGGACTCAACATGAAGATCCGAAGAAAGATAGAGGCCTGGGGATTGTAGAGACGCGATATTTTACATTTCACGAGCTTGTCACTTTGGGCGGCAGGAAGTTGTCTCCCGTGACATTGGCGTATGAAACTTACGGCAGCCTGAACAGCGAGAAATCCAACGCTATCCTGGTGCTCCATGCCTTCTCAGGAGACGCCCATGCAACAGGATTCCATGAAGGCGCTGAGAAGCCGGGCTGGTGGGACATCCTGATAGGGCCGGGAAAGGCATTTGATACCGACAAATACTTTGTCATCTGCTCCAACGTCATCGGGGGGTGCAAGGGGTCAACTGGCCCCTCTTCGATAAACCCTGAGACCGGAAAGTCTTACGGTCTTAAGTTCCCTATGATAACCATAGACGACATGGTGAACGCCCAGAGGCATCTGATCGATCACCTTGGTATAGACAAGCTCCTGGCAGTTGCCGGCGGCTCTATGGGCGGGCTGCAGGCGTTGCAGTGGATGGCATCCTATCCTGAGAGGGTGAGAAGCGCCATACCCATAGCTGCAACGGTAAGACACACGCCGCAGCAAATCGCCTTCAATGAGGTTGGGAGGCAGGCGATCATGGCGGACCCGAACTGGAAATCAGGCGATTATTACGACGGCCCGCCGCCATCAGCAGGGCTTGCCGTAGCACGGATGGTCGGCCATATCACCTACATGAGCGAAAGGTCGTTGGAGGAAAAAACCACGGCCAGGCGGGACCCTGCTTCAACTTTCAAGTCTACTGCGGTTCTTGAGGTGGAGCAGTATCTGAGCTACCAGGGGAATAAATTTGTTGAGAGGTTTGACGCAAACTCTTATCTCTTTATAAGCAAGGCCATGGACCATTTTGACCTCTCAGGTGAGTTGACCCATGCCTTAAAGCGAAGCGGCATGAAGGCCCTGGTTATAGCCTTTAAGACCGACTGGCTTTACCCGCCGGAACATTCGAAAGAGATTGTACGGGCCTGCAAGATGGCCGGGGTAAATGCCACTTACTGCGAAATAGATTCACCTCACGGCCACGATTCGTTCCTCCTTGAATCGGAGCAGCAGGGACATCTTATCAGGCATTTTCTTGAAAAGGTTGCAAAGGAATGAATATGGCGCACGGGGAGATCAGGCTGGATCATAAAGTGATCCTTGGCATGGTTACAGATGGAGCTTCAGTGCTGGACCTGGGCTGCGGCGAAGGCGAACTTCTCTCCATATTAGAGAAGGAAAAGAAGGTCAGGGGGCAGGGGATAGAATTCAGCGAGCAGGCCATTTATTCCTGCGTTGAAAAGGGGCTTAGCGTCTATCACGGCGACATAGACACCGGACTGTCCGAATACGGGGACGGGTCGTTTGATTATGTGATCTTAAACGAGAGCCTCCAGCAGGTGTGGAAGTCGGGCGTTGTCCTCAATGAGGCGCTCCGGGTGGGGCGGAAGGTGATAGTTGGATTCCCTAATTTTGGTTACTATTCCGTCCGGCTACAGGTATTCTTCGGCGGTAGGACGCCTGTAACCCCTTCTCTTCCTTACATGTGGTATGATACGCCAAACGTCCATTTTATAAGCATCAGTGACTTTGAGGAATATTGCAAGAATAGGGGTGTCAGCGTGCTGGACTCGGTATTCATCAGGAAGAACAGTGTTACAAGGATACTGCCAAATCTGTTCGCAGATACCGGGATATTCATGATATCGAAAACCCCATCCCCTCCCTGACCCTCCCCTTGAAGGGGAGGGATTATTATACTTCTCCCCCTTCAAGGGGGAGATTGAGAGGGGGATGGGGTAAAGAGGGTATTCAAATGAAAATCAAGGGCCTCTATGCAATAATAGACAACTCCATCCGCTCCGATCTCTCGAATATTGAGATTGCAAGAAGGGTATTGGCCGGGGGAGCAAGGATAATCCAGTTTAGGGGGAAGGGACTCTCATCAAGAGAGCTTCTGGAGCAGGCCAGGGAGATAAGGGAGCTTACAAGAAAGGCTGGAGCAACTTTTATAGTAAACGACAGGACAGACATAGCCATCCTTGCGGATGCAGACGGCGTTCACCTCGGCCAGGATGACCTGCCGATTGACGAGGCAAGGAAGATATTGGGAAAGGATAAGTTGATAGGCATCTCTACCCATAGCCTTGAACAGGCAGTAAAGGCTCAATCGGAAGGGGCTGACTATATAGGATTCGGCCCGGTATTTGGGACAACAACCAAGGCAGATGCGGAAGAGGCCAAGGGAAGCGAGGCACTGAAAGAGGTCAAGAAGGGGGTTTCTATACCTGTAATTGCCATAGGGGGAATGAACCTTGAAAACCTGAAAGAGGTTATAGATGCAGGCGCTGATGGTGTTGCTGTGATATCGGCTGTTGTAAAGGCTAAGAATATAGAGGAAGCAACCAAAGGGTTTATTGAGGTATTCAAAGGATGAAGACAGTTCTATCCATAGCAGGCTCCGATCCATCCGGCGGGGCGGGTATTCAGGCTGATTTGAAGACCTTCTGTGCTTATAAGGTCTATGGGATGGCAGTTATTACCTCATTGACTTCCCAGAACACCGTCGGCGTCCAGGATGTCTTCCATGTGCCCTCTGCCTGTCTGGTTAAGCAGCTCAAGGCCACTCACGAAGATATCAGGATAGATGCAGTAAAGATAGGGATGCTGGGAACTCTTGAGAATGTCATTGCAGTAAGTCAGTTTATTGAGGAAACAAAGGTTCCGAATGTGGTCCTCGATCCTGTCCTAATATCAGGCAGCGGAAAGCCTTTATTGGAAGAGGACGCCGTCCAGATTCTAAAGGATACCTTGCTGAATCTTTGCACCATCGTTACCCCAAACCTCATGGAGGCCTCGGTCCTTACTGGGATAAAGGTTACGGATGTCAGTTCCATGAAAGAAGCTGCCGCTGCCCTGTTCATGAAGACAGGCGCCAAGAACGTCCTGATAAAGGGTGGGCATCTGGAAGCCAAGGCCGTTGACATATTTTTTGACGGGATGAAGTTTGAAATATACGAGGCCCCGAAGGTTCAGAAGTCAACCCACGGGACAGGATGCACCCTCTCATCCGCCATTGCCGCAGGCCTTGCCAGAGGATTTGAACTTAAGGATTCAGTAGCAAAGGCCAAGGGGTATGTCTTAAATGGAATAAAAAGCGGTTTTGATGATATAGGAAAGGGAAGCCACCCTCTCAACCACTTTGTACCGATCTAAAGGAGACAAATGGAATTACTTACCAACTTCATAGATATCTTCATGCACCTCGACAAGCACCTGAATACCGTAATACAAAACTACGGCACCTGGACATACCTTATCCTTTTTCTCATTATATTCTGTGAGACAGGCCTTGTTGTGACACCAATCCTTCCCGGTGACTCCCTCCTCTTTGCGGCAGGGGCCTTTGCCGCCATTGGGTCCCTCGATCCTGTATGGTTGTTTGTCCTTCTGACGATAGCGGCAGTTGCAGGGGATACCCTGAACTATGGCATAGGGCATTTCCTTGGACCGAAGGTGTTTCAGCAGGAGGATTCCCGGTTTTTCAAAAAGGAGTATCTTGAGCGCACACACCGGTTTTATGAAAGGCACGGAGGGAAGACCATAATCATTGCCAGGTTCATGCCGATAATCAGGACCTTTGCTCCGTTTGTGGCCGGGGTAGGGAGCATGACTTACCTGAGCTTCATTTCATATAATGTCATTGGCGGGGTTCTCTGGATCGGCCTCTTCATCTTCGGCGGCTACATATTCGGGAATATCCCTGCTGTCAAGCACAACTTTACCCTTGTTATATTGGGCATTATCCTTGTCTCAATCCTTCCTGGGGTAATTGAATTCCTTCGGCATCGCTATGGGAAAAAATAGCTGGCGCATCACTTACCGATACAGAACTCGCTGAAAAAAAAGGGACAACCGTCCCATTTATTCCATTTATCCCTCCATTTATTCTTAGGTTTCAACTTCCCTATCTGGTATCGCATTCTGAACCTTATTGATTAGCTTTACTCCAGGACTCTTGCTTCCAGTTAAATGCTTTGCTAATGCCATTTTTATTAAATATTCTATATCACTCAAAGTGCGCGACGACGTATAGCTAAAGCGATATTGTGCCCGGAGGTTGCGATGCACATCCCATAGGTAAAATGAGTTTTTTGCTATAGATGAAATATAATGCTGAGCTTGTGTTTTCCATCCGCGAGGCCTTTGATTAATTAGCATTAATATTATTTCATGCCGTCTAATCTCACTAATATCATTCGTCAAATGGTTTATTAGTAATGGTCCCATTTTCTGTGAGAATAAATCCTCCTGAAACCAATTAACGACATTAATTGGCATTTCATTCAGTATGCGATACAATCTAGTCTCTGGCGTATCACCAAAGTCCCCATCTAGCAAAAAAGCCTGCCCATCGAATGTTGCATACCCCCTTTCTGCAAGAATTGGTGTCAATATCAACATCACCTTTGAAACCTGTTCCCAGCAACGCATTATTTCACTAAGCAACTGGCGCTTAGTCTCAGGATCCACATAATCGCTATTTCGAAGGGCTCTTGCCCCAGCACGCATTGCCTGAAACATGAACACAAATGAATTTTCTGCTAGGAGATTTCGAATATCCTGGTAATACGGTCGCGTTCGGTCATACTGTCTATCTGCGAAATGATCTTTGACCGAGTCCGGCAAATTGGAACCAAGTACGCCATCGCTTATCTCATTCTGCATTTGCTCTGTCGCAGCTTCAGTCGGGGTCCATTGCGCAAATCGATATGGATTCAATCTGTCTGGAAGACCACACTTAGTCTGGACTTTATCACACGTGGCTCGGATATCCTTTATCAAGATATGTAAAGCATCTTCACGCCGACGGTCAATGCCTGTATAAAACTCTATTATCTCAGGGTACTGGGCGTACCGCATATTCTCATAAATGAAATTGGCGAAATTCTGGCTGTGATGCATTCTTTGGGCGGCAAAATAGTATATCCAAAAAGCGAACCTGAAGCCGAATAAACTTCCGCGCTTTATCAAAATATTATTTGTGTGGAGTACATCAAATACAATTTCGACCTCTAAATCAATGAATCTCTCCTTGCAACACTCTTCTAGCACATTCAGAAAATGATCCCTCGTAAAAAAGTAATTGTTTTCTCTGATCATTGTTTCACAGAAATACCCCAAAACATACTCACTATCCTTAAGATCGGGCCGTACTTTATATGTCGGTATGTCGTCCACGTTGAAAAGAAGAAATAACACCCTTTTTATCATCTCAGAGCGATTAACAGGACTCACGTCAAAATCAATTTCTGAAACTTTTAACAAAGTCAGGCAATTTAATGGCGTTCGATGCAGATTAAGGACTTCAAGATCAGAAACAACCTTTGTTGTTATTGCATCTTCATCCCCCATGTGCTTCGTTTCATTATAGTCGGCGACAACTTTACGTACATGCCCCATAGACAACGACCAGAGAAAGATCACCTCAAACTCCCGATCAAGCGCCACTTCTTCGGAATCAGTCAAAAATTTGGTGATATCGAGAGTTTGCATTACAATAACCGGCACGTCACTGAAACGCGCACATACTTTTTGAAGAAGTTTGTGGGCGTCTTTCTCCTGACTTGTCCATGAATCAAGGATCACACATTCAACATCCTGCGCAACACATCCGAGAAGCTTCAGTTCACCCTCGACAGACTGTTCTATTGAGGAGGAGTTTGGTTTTAAGCTCTTTGAATCAAGGTATACCCACAATGACTCTTTAGTGCGCCATGCTTCTCTGGCGAGGTAATGAGCTAAGCATGTTAGGCCAAACTGGGGAGGGGCTTTAATTATCGTTGATTTTGGATCAGATATAAATTCGGTCAAATCAACTTTAGCCGCTGATTCAGCATCCTTGGCAACCTCGGCGCTCTTGCAGAGGATTGGATCAACCCAAACTTTTGGCAGAGAAGAAAATGATACCAATGCCTCATCTAACCGTTTGGTAAGGTATCTATCCACGAAAGCCACATCGACCTTATGTTCTGTATTTAATGCATTTAGGCTCTCTGCCGATTCTCCAATTTTAACCCGTCCATCATCTGTGTTCGAAAAGTTCACCCCCGCGACGAAAGATTGATGCTTTGTCCACTGTCTGTAGGCGATGCTTATCACACCCTTATCGGGGCTAATGGAAATAATGGAGTATCCTAGATCACCTGTCTTCTTCGTGAACAAAGGTGGAGCAGAGCACTCAACTAGAGATAAACCTTTGCATATCGAGTGGAATGTTGACTGATCGTGTGCATGCCCAGAGAGACACAGAGCAAAGTCCTTGCGTAATATGGCCTTGACCTCACGTTCAGCCCATTCAGTCAGCCAGTTAAGAGGATGATGCATAATGAGTATTTTCCAACGAGCCTTACAGCTTATGTTCCACGAATGAAGATTTCGAGTATCTATTAAGAGCCGCCTCTTATCTACTAACGTTTTGCCGTCACTCCCTTTCAGGCCACCGCTACTGCACAGCGCACTGTTCAAGCAATAGACCCCAATATTACCATCAATCTCCCATCCCGCACCGGTTATTGCCGAGTCACGGAATGCACCAAAGCCTGCGAATCGGGACTCGAAGTTTTTGTATTGAGAAAAATTGTCAAAGAACACATTTGATGGTCTTTTAATATAATCATTAAACTGGGTTTCGTTCAACCCTTGGCCTACTACACCCTCATGGTCCACAACATTTGCTTCAATTCTCTTTATTGAAACATCGTGGTTCCCTGGAACACAAATTCGGCGGCTTTTTGGTATATTTAAATCATTTAGCTTGGCATCAAAATGATGCATGAAATCGTCATATAGATTAGAGTGCTCACCAGCTTGAACGATATCTCCTGAAAAGGCCAGATAAACGTTTGAAGTTTTTAGGTGCACGATTTGTTGCCCTAAATCTTTAAAAAAAGCTTCCAAAACCACGCCATGACCTTCTATCCAATCTTGTAGATAATGAAGATCTGATAGGTGTATTATTGCAGTATTCATGAACCCTCCTGTGGGAACTAATCCATTTACGTCCCATTTATTCCCTCTGAAACTAGTTTTTCATAACGCCCCTCCCCTCTTATCTTAAGAGGGGAAACCGCTTTTCTCCTCCCATTAAATTAAGGGGAGGTCGGGAGGAGTTATCTTCCATGCTATCTTTCGTAACGCCCCCTCACCCCCTCTTAACCTAAGAGGGGGAACATCCAAAAAAAAGGGGGCCTTCCGGCCCCCTTCTCATTAACTGCACTTTGAATGCCCGCAGGCCCGGCAAACCATGCATCCTTCGAGGAACTCGAGGACGTGGCCGCAGTCGGGGCACATGCCCGCCATGTCCCCTCGTACCGATTTCGCTTTTGATATATCTATCATCCCTCTGTTCATAAGGTGCCTCTTCAGGACCTTGGCTATCCCATCGGGGCAGGAGAGCACCATCCCCCCGCTCTGCCACTGGGGCATAGGGCACCTTATCCCGGCGAGCTGCTCCAGGACCGATTCAGGGGCAACGCCCGCCCTTAGGGCAAGGGATACGAGGCGGCTCACTGCTTCGGACTGGGACGCGGCGCATCCTCCGGATTTACCCATCTGGGAAAAGACCTCGCATAGTCCATGCTCATCCTCGTTTATGGTGACATAGAGATTGCCGCACCCTGTGCCGATCTTCTGGGTGGTCCCTGTGGTGACTTCAGGCCTCGGCCTTGGGGTTATATTCAGCCTGAAATCGGGTTCTTCGACCTTTCCAGCCGGAGCGGACTTCGACTTGCTGTCTCCGGCATATAGCACCTGAACGTCCTTGCTCCCGTCCCTGTAAATAGTCACGCCTTTGCACCCGGTCTTTGCTGCAAGGCTGTAAACCTTCTCTACGTCCCCAATGGTTGCGTCATTGGGGAAGTTGACGGTCTTTGAAACCGCGTTGTCCGTGTATTTCTGGAATGCGGCCTGGATGCGGATATGCCATTCAGGGGAGACGTCGTGGGCCGTGGCAAAGACCTTCCTGTACTTCTCAGGCACTCCGGCCACATCGGAGACGGTGCCGTGCTTGGCTATCTCCCTCATGAGGGCCTCGGAATAAAACCCTTCCTCTTTTGCTATCTGCTCAAACAACGGATTCACCTCAGGGAGCTCCGTGTTGTCCATGACGTTTCTTACGTACGATATGGCAAAGAGGGGCTCAATCCCGCTGGAGGCGCTGGCAATGATGCTTATGGTCCCAGTGGGGGCAATGGTGGTGGTTGTGGCGTTTCTCAGCTTGGGTGCGCCTGGCTTGCTGTAAATGCTCCCGTCAAAGTTGGGAAATGCCCCGCGCATAAGGGCCAGCTCCAGGGATGCCTTCTTTGACTCGCTCTGGAGGAAACCCATGACATCCTCGGCGAGCTTTACCGCTTCTTCCGAATTGTACGGGATGCCCAGCATTATGAGCATGTCCGCGAATCCCATGACTCCAAGACCTATCTTCCTGTTTCCCTGGGTCATCTCCTTGATCTTGGGAAGAGGAAACTTGTTCATCTCTATGACGTTGTCGAGGAAATGGACGGCTGTGTGTATGAGGGATGCAAATTTTTCATAATTGATCTTCCCGTCCTCAACCACCCTGGTCAGATTTATGGAGCCCAGGTTGCAGGACTCAAAAGGGAGAAGGGGCTGTTCACCGCATGGGTTTGTGGACTCTATCTCTCCAAGCTTGGGGGTAGGGTTGTCCCTGTTCATCCTGTCTATGAATATGATCCCAGGGTCCCCTGTCTTCCATGCCATCTCTGTGATAAGGTCGAATACCTGCTTTGCAGGGAGCGTCCCGCAGGGCTTCTTTGTCCTCGGGTTTATAAGCTCGTAGTCCTCGCCCTTGTCCACCGCCTCCATGAACCTTTCGGTTATGGCCACCGATATATTGAAGTTGCTGAGCTTGTCGCTGTCCTTTTTGCATGTAATGAAGTTCAGGATATCTGGGTGGTCAACCCGGAGGATTCCCATATTTGCCCCTCTCCTGGTCCCGCCTTGTTTCACCGTCTCTGTTGCCGCATCAAAGGCCATCATGAACGATATGGGACCGCTGGATACGCCCTTTGTTGAGGCAACGGTGTCGTTGGACGGTCTCAGGCGGGAGAAGGAAAAACCCGTGCCTCCTCCGCTCTTGTGGATAAGGGCAGTGTACTTGATGGCATCAAATATCGATTCCATGGAGTCCTCCACAGGGAGGACAAAACAGGCGGAGAGCTGCTGGAGATCACGACCTGCATTCATAAGGGTAGGGGAGTTGGGGAGGAACTCAAGAGAGGTCATGACGCCGTAAAACTCCTCCTCTATCTCCTTCACATTGGCCGTAGGGTCGAAGAGAAGGTCAGCGGAGGCGATGTTTCTTGCCACTCTCCTGAACATGTCTTCAGGGGTCTCTATGGGTTTCCCTGTATCATCCTTCTTCAAATATCTCTTTTCGAGCACCTTCATGGCATTGGGAGCAAGGCTGAGTTGAGGCTTGTGGCCCCTTGTCCTCTTTCCCTTTGAAAGATGCCCTGTAGTAGCACTTCCTATGTGTCCACCTTCGCTTACATGCCCGCTGATCTCTTCCATGATATACCTCCTATTTTTATTCGAGGGCCCGTGCGTCGCTGCGCTCCTCCGATGCCCCCAGATCCCCGCAGCTGGCCCGGAATGAATCCGTTGCCAGCCTGTTGTATACAATATCTTAAAAAACCTGCTGAAATCGAAGCCTTACAGCTCAAAACATACCCTATATTGTGTCTCATTTTCAATTAACCACAATATATTGTGGATGCATTACGTTGTCAAGATAATTTTTATCTAATTTTAACCAGGGGTTATTACTGTGAAAATCTCCCGACCCATTTCAACTGGCTTCGCCGCAATGGGTGCCCGCCACCGGGAAGGGGGATGGGGGATGGGGCCGATTTTAATAGTTTGGGGGGTGACGTGAACTTGGAAGTTCCGTCATAACTATTTAGAAGGAAAAGTCCTTGACAGGAGAGGGTTTTTGATGCTAATTTAACCGTTGTGCCGAAGTGGCGGAATTGGTAGACGCGCACGTTTGAGGGGCGTGTAGCGAAAGCTGTGTGGGTTCGATTCCCACCTTCGGCACCATATTTATACCAAGTTGCTTTAAAACATATGATTATTGCTGAAAGCTTACTTGGTATTATGCGCGGGCATTCAAATGTCTTTATTTGAATGCGAATTTGCACTAAAACTCAAAAAGAAGCCCAATATTGTAATTCCATCCTCCCAAATCTACATCCTCTCCGCCAAAATCATCGATTATTGAATGGGTTGCGCCGATAGTGAGATATGTGTTTTCAATCCAGTAGTCTTCCTCCAGATCGAATGCGCTTCTTCTGTCAATATTGTCCAGCAGGAGTTGTAATCCACCTGTTGCATGGTATCCCCACATGCTTCCCTTTAACTCCTTTCCATCTTTCACATTTTCCCAGTAATAGTTGTAACTCATCCCACCGCCGATATATGGGATTATTACCTGCTCGTCAAAGTAGTTCAGCCGGTAAATGAGGGTAACATCAACCGGCGCTGCATGGAAGGTCGTCTCCACACCTGTTTCCTTTCCGGTAACAGTCTTCCCCTTCCCATCTTTCGTTATATAGCCTGCCCCTGCCTCAGCCCCAAAGTTACGGTTGAACCTGTATCCCAGAGATAACCTGTAGGTTGATACCCTGTTATCGCCATATATCTCCTTCCATTCATCAGATGCCGGTTCGAGCTGACCATAGCTTAATCCGAAGGAAAGGCCGCTTCTCTCATCGCCAAAAGATGTAGCGGGCATTATGAGGACGAAGAATAACGTGAGAAGTGAGACGTAATACGTGAGACGTTTAACCCCTTTTAATTCCCCCTGCGCCCCCTCTTTGGCAAAGAGGGGGATGGGGGGCGTTAGCGTCAGAAAAATAAACAAGAACCCTGTGCAGACCAGGCTCAGCAATGGATGATTTATCAACAGCCATGCAACCACTATCAAAGGCAACAGCACTGTCCTGACTACGGCCTTTAGAGTCTCACTGTCCCTTATGAAACCCGCTATCGGCGGACTGGTCCTGTAGTAAAAGGATACCAAGGCCCTCCCCGGAGTGTTTGTAAGGAGGTATCTGTCCCTGAACTCCCTAAGGACCTTCACGTGCCTCTCCTCATATGACCCGTAAGCAGCGGTGGCAATGAAACACCCTCCAGTATCTTTAAGGCCAAGGATGCCCCTTATCTCCTCTGGAGACTGGCTCACCTCCGCCGATTTTGGGCCCTCATTTCCGGCATTGTCCACAGCGGAAACGGCTATAAAATACGTGGTGCCGTTGGCGAGGCCGGTAAGCTCGGAACTCGTGACGTTCCCTACGTCTACCGGAGTTCCATAATTTCCGGAAGATGTCCCGAAGTAAATCTTGTGCCCCTTTACGCCCGATTCGTTGTCGGTTGCTGCATTCCAGCTAAGGAAGAGCCTTCTATCGCCTATATCAGCTTTTAAGTTGGCAGGCGCCGTTGGCGGCAGTGTGTCGATGGCACCGAATATTCCGGAAGCTGAATCAAGGCCTTCATGATTGTTCCCATCTACTGCCCTGACGGAAAAATAGAATCTCTGGTTTAGTGTGAGATTAGAAAGGACTATAGATGTTACATCCCCCGCATCCACAGACGCAGTAAAGTTCCCTGGAGATGCCCCGTACAAAACCTTATAATTTACTATTCTGTAGTCAAGGTTCGCGTTCCACGAAATCGTCACATTGTCTCTGGCTGATGCAACACTAACGCCGGTAACAGTGGCCGGAATGACGTCGGCAGCTGGGCCGCCATATACACCGATGTCGCTGCTCGTGCCGTCGGCGGCATCGTTAAAGGACGGATCAGGATCACCGGCATCAATAGCGGGGGAACCTGACCTAAGGTGAAAGTCGCTGGCGTCATTTACGAATAGGGGATCCGGGTCACCCACGACGTTGAAGGAAGAGGCGGGTGGGGTTGCAATCCCGGAGAAGTTCCCAAGGACGTTATTGTGGAAAAGGTTGTAAGTGATGGAGTCTGCCTTTGAACCTACGACCCCGTATCTTGTGCTCCCGGCTATGATATTGTTCTTAAGAGTGGAGGAACTGTCTGTAAAAACAGCCTTTGTATTCCTGGAAAATGTGTTGTTGACGACCCTTGAAAACGAGGAACGGTTTTCAAAGGCGCTTTTATTTCCGATAAAGATATTGTTAGTGACATTGGCCTTGGATTTCCTTGATATTATACCGATGTCCGCGTTCTTTATTGTAAATCCACTTACGGCTGTGCCGCTGACGTTGTCAAAAGTTATTGCCGTACCGCCTGTGCCGCTGATGTTCAAAAAGGTGACCCCCGCGCCGGCCCCTTGAAGAATTATATTGTCAAGAGTTATGCCGTTCCTGTTCTTCCCTATAACTACCCTCCCCGTATAATTGCCGAAGGCTACTTCTATCGTGTCGCCCGGAGATGCGTTATTTATTGCCTCCTGGATGGATTGACCGGGTGAAACGCTTGTTACCGTCGCGGCAAAGAGGCGGGACAAGGACAGGAGGGTTGCAAGGAGTAATACAACATATACGATTTTATTTCTCAGATGCATTTACAGACCTCCGTTTTTTCATGTAAATCTCCCCCTTTCCACCGGGAATGGGGGATGGGGGGATGGGGGGATTTTCATAATCCGGTTGGCAACGAAGAAATTGAAACTATAGTAATGCCGGTTTATTATAGAGGAATCATAACAGGCCGGCAATTCATGTCAACAAATCTTTGCATTATTGGTACTCTTGACAGAGCCGCGTCACTTTGTTAATTATAATAAAAGATAAATGTCTAAGATTCATATTTATGGAGGTTAAGATGAAAGATAGGAGATTTACTTGGAAGACACTGTTAATTGCATCTCTATTTTCCCTGGCTACAGGCCTTTTGATTGCCTCTTCGCTCCCGACCCAAAGCAATATCGAGGCCTCGGACGGTAAGGAGTCAAAACCGGCCTCGATGATGGAAGGGAGGCCACAATCGTTTGCAGGACTGGTAAAGGCAGTGAAGCCCGCAGTTGTCAATATCAGCACCACCCAGGTCATTAAACAGCGCAGGTTCAGGGGTATGCCGGGACAGCCTGGACATGAATCAGACCCGTTCCACGACTTCTTTGGAGATGACTTCTTTGACAAGTTTTTCGGAGACATGCCTCAGAAGGAGCTGAAGAGGAAGAGCCTCGGCTCAGGCTTTATAATATCAAAGGACGGTTATATACTGACGAATACCCATGTGGTTGACAACGCAACAGAGATAAAGGTCAGTCTTTCCGACGAGAAGGTCTATGAGGCAGAAGTCATAGGCCGTGACCCGAAGACCGACATAGCCCTTATAAAGATAAAGGCCAACGGGGACCTGCCTATTGTTCCCCTTGGAAATTCTGATGAGCTTGAGGTTGGTGACTGGGTCCTTGCCATAGGAAACCCCTTCGGCCTTGACCAGACAGTGACTGCAGGAATAGTCAGCGCCAAGGGAAGGGTAGTGGGAGCAGGCCCTTATGACAATTTCATCCAGACCGATGCATCCATAAACCCCGGTAACAGCGGCGGCCCTCTCTTTAACACAAAGGGAGAGGTGGTCGGGATAAACACCATGATATTCTCTCAGAGCGGAGGGAATATAGGTATAGGGTTTGCCATACCTGTAAATATGGCCAAGGAGATCCTTGCACAGCTTAGGGAAAAGGGAAAGGTCACAAGGGGATGGCTTGGGGTGATGATCCAGCACGTGACGCCGGAGTTAGCCGAATCGTTCGGCCTTGCAAAGGAAAAAGGGGCACTGGTCTCAGACGTGGTCAAAGGCAGCCCTGCGGAGGCCGCCGGGCTAAGAAGAGGTGACATTGTTCTTAGCTATGACGGGAAGGACCTAGACAAGATGAACGACCTCTCAAGGCTTGTGGGAGCCACCTCTGTGGGTAAAGAGGTCGATCTCCTGGTCCTCAGGGAAGGAAAGGAGATGAAAGTAAAGGTAAAGATCGGAGAGATGAAGGAGGAGAAGGAGGCCACGGCTGAAAAAGGCGAGAAGGACTTAGGAATGAACGTCCGGGAGATAACACCTGAGATCGCCAGATACTTCTCCCTCGAAGATACTGCAGGGGTCATAGTTGCAGACGTAGAGGAGGATTCGGTCGCTGCGGAAGCAGGGATCATGAAGGGTGATATCATCAAAGAGATTAACAGGGTCCCTGTAAAAAACCTCTCTGATTACAGAAAGGCCCTGAAGGCCCCAAAGGGGAATACCTTGCTTCTCCTTATAAAGAGGGGTGAGAGCACGCTGTTTGTCACATTGAAGATAAAGGGACAATAGAAGTTTAAACACAGTGAGCCGTGACTTGAAAACTGTTCAACGATCACGGCTCACATCCATCAACCTGTGGCGGATGAAGAGCCGCGCAGGCACTATCGCACACAGACCTCTCTTATCGCGCATTCTCTGCACTTGTTTCCGTCCATCCGTGCAGGGCATTCATTCAGTATCCCAAGCCTCGACAGTGCGAAATCATATTTTACCGGGTCTTCCGGGTCAAGGACCTTCAGGGCTCCGGTGACTTCCACTGCCATCTTCCAATCCACTCCCTTTCTTTTTGTAAGACCAAGATATTTTGACAGTCTGGCCACATGGGTGTCTATGGGCATGATTAGCTTTGACGGAGGTATCTCTCTCCAGAGGCCGAAGTCTATGCTGTCCTTCCTTATCATCCAGCGAAGGAACATGTTAAGCCTCTTACAAGCCCCTTTACCTGGTGCAGGGAAGAGGTGCCTGAAACCGTCTGAAAGTTTGCCGCCAGGAAATGCTTCCCTGCAGTCCATTTCGAGTATCCGATGAACAAAGGAAGAGAGGGCATTTTCTGTATCAGGGTCATGAGTCGAATACCCCTTCATGAAAAAAGTCTTTACGGAACCGCTTGTCTTAATAATCCTCTGGATTATTGAGAAGAGGTGGATTATATCAGGGCCTCTGTTGAACCGGTATACGAAGGAATCAAATCTATGCTCCCTTGCGGGCTTAAATCCTTGTATATATTCTTTTGGCGATTTTCCCATCACATCAAGGATATAGGCGATCTTAGGTTTGAAGAGGTCGACCTTCCCGTAGGCAAGTGCCGAGGCTACAAGCCCTGCAATCTCGATATCTAACGGGTCTTTATATTGATGAGGGAAATAGATGGGGTCTGATTCAAGATAGGATAGTGAATACTTTCTGTATAGATCTTCGAGAAGGAGCTTTAGTTTTTCTGTGTTTTTACTGAGGTCTGACATTTTTATCTGCTGCAATTGTTTGAATAAAAAAAGGGCGGGTTTGACCCGCCCTTTTAATAGATCATCTTAAAGATGTTACAGTCCGCCTGCCCCTTCATGGGGATTCATGAAGCCGCCCCCTCCGCCCTGGCCGGCTTCCAGCTTACGCCTTGCGGCCATATCTAAGAGCACCCTCTCCTTGGCGAACTTGCCCCGTTCGTAATCCTTTATCTTGAGCCTTTTTCTTGCCGCCTTTATCAGCTCGACGGTCCTGTCAAATATCTGATCGGTGGTTTCGAGGAACTCCAGGGAGCCCTGGAGCATCTCAAACCAGTCGTCCCTCATGATCTTCTGGACCTTGGTGCTTCCGCCTATGATGGAGTCGCCGCCGAAAATGACCGGCACGCCCGATGCGGCAAAGTATACGCCGATGGCAAGGGCCTTTTCATGCATCCACTCCGCGCAGACGCCCACGCCCGGCATACCGCCTATATCGTCGGAAAGGCCGCCCTCTTCAGCCATAGCTGAGAGGACGGTGAGTATACTGGAGTTGTCAACGCAGGAGCCCATGTGAAGTACGGGGGGGATGCCGATAGCCTCGCAGACCTCTCGGAGACCTGGACCTGCCGCAGCCATCATTTCAGGGGTTAGATACCCGCCCTTCCCGAAGGCAACAGCAGCGCAGCCTGTGGAGACCACCAGGATGTCGTTTTC
>Ga0209431_10002052_pt1 | contig 16503 bp, 11 predicted proteins | sample RifCSP13_3_FD_184021 | JGI IMG/M metagenome (GOLD analysis project Ga0209431, IMG submission 184021) | Soil microbial communities from Rifle, Colorado - Rifle CSP2_sed 13_3 (SPAdes) (version 2) | ecosystem: Environmental > Terrestrial > Deep subsurface > Rock core/Sediment | place: Rifle...
GGGTTATACCCACGGTTATTGAAATTATACCCTTTCAGGGTAATATGCAGTTATTCAAGTTTCCAATTGATTATTGAATGATGATTTCAAATGATTATGCATGATTCCGGATACTCATATTTGATTTTTTTTAAAGTTCTTTGAGTGAATTAAACCATGCGATGTCTAAGGAATTTTTTGAATTTTAGTGACTTTATAGTTTACATTGACAGAAAACCTTACAATAATTATTGAATTAAATGGATTTTATTGGCTTCGAGACACAATATCTCAATCCTGAAAAATCGGTTTCCTATGACACTGATAAACACAAAAAGATAACATAAAGGTGCGCAACAGGGTGTAAGTTTAAAAAACTTCCGGATCAAAGATTCTTAGTATATTTGTAAAAAGTGAGACCATGATAATTGAGAGGACAGATAACGAGATTATAATAAGGCTTCCTGGAGATATGAATATTGATGAGCTTCAGGACTTAAAAGATTGGTTTCAATATAAGGAAGTAATCAGAAAATCAAAGGCTAAACAATCAGATGTTGATGCCTTTGTCAGCAAGATTAAGAAAGGACGCTGGAACAAGAGAAAAGCTATGCTCATTAAATGAGAATTGTTGTTGATTCCAATATCGCCTTTAGCGCAATTCTTAATACCAATAGCTTAATTGCTCGTGTTATTATGCAGCCAAAATCAAAATTCCATTTTTATTCAACGGATCTACTTTCCTTAGAAATTCAAAAACATAAGAGTAAATTAAAACAATTCTCAGGTCTATCAGAGTCAGAGCTTGCAACATCAATTCTATTAATTACTAGTAAGATTAGGTTCATAGATGCAACACTAATACCCACTGAAATATTATTAAAAGCGCAAGCCTTATCCAGGGATATAGATATTGATGATACTGAGTTTATTGCATTAACCAACCATATTCGTGGCAAATTGTGGAGCGGTGATAAGGCACTTCAAAGGCGTATATAACCAATTGTTGGCCGTGGGTTTGCTATGGCTTGATCTTTTGGTTACCTTGTGTTACCTAGACCACAAAACGCCCTTCATAGTAATTCTCGAGAAGTTTTCACTATTAGTTAAATTCCAAGTATTGGTGTGAATACAAAAAAAAAGGATAAAAAAAATAGTTTGATTTAATCGCAATTTTTAGTCAAGAATTAATTTTGTATATTCCAATGCTAATATTTAAATCAAATTAGGAAAGCCAAATAATATAATCCTACTAAGGCAAAAAACCATTGCTAGAACATAGATCGAAAATAGCCTGAACATGTCGGTTTTTAAATTGCTTGATTTAAATTGGATGTTTTGGGTACTTTTCTGGGTACCATAAAAAGTAAAGCCCTTGATTTTACAACTAATCAAGGGCCTTTCGGTACCCGGAGCCGGAATCGAACCGGCAAGGGAAAAATCCCACTGGTTTTTGAGACCAGCGCGTCTACCTATTCCGCCATCCGGGCAATTGGGGTGTGTGTGTGAAAATAAATGCAACTGTGCATGGGAAGAGCATGGGCGGTCAAAAATTCAAAAAACGATTATGGGAGGGCGAAGGTAAAGAATTGTTTTTGTTTGCACAATATTATAAATGCAATTACCCTATATTCATCGTACCTTTGTATCAGAACGCCGGAATACATAACAAATTCCCGGTATTATGCAACATAAAAAAGCGCAATTAACAAGCCGGAGATTGGCCAATGGATTGCCGGGCTTTAAAAAACGGATATATTTCAACAAAACAAATACATTTAATACGTTATATCTTTTTTAAAACTTTGGTATGAAAATCCGGGTAGTTTTTTATACATTATAAGGGTGTCATTGCCGGATAAAAAGCAATATACAGCTGCTCAATTCCTTATCTGGCCGGGTTAATAACTCTTTGGGAATGTTAATAAAAACGATAGAACTGATTTTGTCTACGATTGTTAGTCTTACTAACTTGCAGTACTATCTGACTTATGCCTGAAAACATATTTTCAGGCAAGTTTCCAACGATTTAAAAATTTACCCAGATGCAGGCTGAAGACACCAAAATTAAGAACTTGACCTTGAAACCGATCGAAAGCAAAGAGCAAGTGAAAAAAGTTGCACCCATTAAAAGCGACGGCACTTACACCTATGAGGAAGCCTACAAGAATACCCTGGAATATTTCAAAGGTGACGAACTGGCAGCTACCGTTTGGATCAATAAATATGCGCTAAAAGATTCCTTCGGTAAAATATACGAAAGAGATCCCGACATGATGCACTGGAGAATTGCAAGGGAAATTGCCCGTATCGAGCAAAAATACCCTAATCCGCTGAATCTCGAGGAGATCTATTCACTTTTGAAGGATTTTCGCTATATCGTTCCACAGGGTAGCCCGATGACGGGTATAGGCAACAATTTTCAGATTGCTTCATTGTCCAATTGCTTTGTAATCGGTAATCCTGGCGTATCCGATTCCTATGGCGGAATTATGAAGATTGACCAGGAACAGGTACAACTAATGAAACGTCGCGGTGGTGTGGGTCACGACCTTTCTCACATTCGCCCGAAAGGAACTCCCGTGCTGAACAGCGCCCTGACCTCTACCGGAGTGGTCCCCTTCATGGAGAGATACTCCAACTCCACCCGTGAGGTTGCCCAGGATGGCCGTCGCGGTGCCCTGATGCTCAGCATATCTATTAAACACCCCGATTCGGAGCAGTTCATTGATGCCAAGCTTGAGCGGGGCAAGGTTACCGGTGCAAACATATCGGTGAGGATCAATGATGAATTCATGAAGGCCGTTGTTAATAACGATGTTTATGAACAACATTACCCGGTTGATTCGAGCAATCCGGTATTTAAAAAACAGATCGAAGCCCGCAAGCTCTGGGAAAAGATCGTGCACAATGCCTGGAAATCGGCTGAACCCGGTATCTTATTCTGGGACACAATTACCCGTGAATCGGTTCCCGATTGTTATGCCGATTACGGTTACCGCACTGTTTCCACCAACCCGTGCGGTGAAATACCCCTGTGTCCTTATGACTCGTGCAGACTGCTGGCCATTAACCTGTACAGTTACGTAAAAGAACCTTTCACAAACAAGGCAGTTTTTGATTTCGACCTGTTCAAAAAACATGTTCATTATGCCCAACGCATTATGGATGATATCATTGACCTGGAACTGGAGAAAATCGATGCCATCATGGATAAGATTAACAGGGATCCTGAAGACGTGGAACTGAAACGGGTTGAAAAGAAACTCTGGGAAAATATCCGTATCAAGGCCGAAGAAGGCCGTCGCACCGGGATAGGCATTACAGCCGAAGGTGACATGCTTGCAGGTCTTGGCCTGCGCTATGGCAGCGATGATGCCATTGATTTTTCGGTGGAAGTGCAGAAAACACTCGCTATTGAAGCATACCGTTCATCCGTTGAAGTGGCCAGGGACCGCGGACCTTTTACCATTTACGATGCGCACCTCGAAAAAGACAATCCCTTTATTATGCGCCTTAAAGCCGAGGATGAGCAAATGTATCACGATATGGTGAAATACGGTCGCAGAAATATTGCCCTTCTCACGATCGCACCTACCGGTACCACAAGCCTGATGACGCAGACCACCTCCGGCATCGAACCGGTATTTCTGCCGGTTTACAAACGGAGAAGAAAGGTAAATCCAAACGATTCAAATATCAATGTAACCTTTACGGATGAGGTGGGTGACAAATGGGAGGAATTCAACGTTTTCCACCACAAATTCCTTACCTGGCTCGAAGTTAATGGGTACAACGTTCAGGAAGTAATGAAATATGAGGATGCTAAACTTCAGGAAATAGTTGCAAAATCACCTTACTACAAAGCCACTTCCAATGATGTCGACTGGATGAACAAGGTGAGGATGCAGGGTGAGGTTCAGAAATGGGTGGATCATTCCATAAGTGTCACCATTAACCTGCCCACACACGCATCCGAAGAACTTGTCGGTCAGCTCTATGTTACCGCTTGGCAAAGCGGATGCAAGGGAGTTACTGTTTACCGCGACGGCTCCCGTTCGGGTGTGCTGCTGAACAATAAGGACAAGGAAGGTGATGAGACCGACGGGCAGAAATTCAAAAGACCACGCGTGCTGGATGCCGAGATCATCCGTTTCAGCAACAATGAGGAAAAATGGATCGCCTTCATCGGACTTAAGGATAATAAGCCTTATGAAATATTCACCGGTATCGTGGATGATGAGATGTTCCCCATCCCCAAATCCATTGTAAAGGGAAAGATTATCAAGAACAGGGATGAAAATGGCAGATCGCGGTACGATTTCCAGTATATTGACAAATATGGTTATAACAATACGCTCGGCGGTCTGTCCCATATGTTTAACAAGGAATACTGGAATTATGCCAAGCTGTTCTCCAGTGTTCTCCGACATGGAATGCCTATTGCCGATGTGGTAAACCTTATTTCTTCGCTGCAGCTCGACAGTGCTACCATCAATACCTGGAAGAACGGTGTGGAAAGAGCCCTGAGGAAATATATTCCCAACGACACCCGGGCTAAGAGGGGCAAGACCTGTTCGGAATGCGGTTCCGAAAACCTCATCTACCAGGAAGGTTGCCTGAAATGCACAGCATGCGGATCATCTAAATGCGGATGATGTTTGACAGTCTTCTTACTATTCTTCCTTTTCTTCCGCTTCATAAGCTTTAAGCAGCTCTTCCTGGATGTTGCCCGGTACCTGCTCGTAGTCGATGAATTTCATGGAATAGATAGCCCGGCCTCCGGTAAGTGAACTGAGGGCCGTGGAATATTTGTTCATCTCGGCAAGCGGAACCTTGGCAGTAATTTTCTGAAATCCCATCTCGCTGCTCATGCCCTGCACAATAGCACGGCGTCCCTGCAGGTCGCTCATCACATCACCCATCCGTTCACTGGGCACCAGCACGTCAACCTGGTAAACAGGCTCCAGGATCTTCGGTGCTGCTTTTTTGAATGCTATGCTAAAGGCATTCCTGCCCGCAAGCCTGAAAGAAATTTCATTTGAATCAACGGGGTGCATTTTACCATCATACACATATACCCTGATATCACGGGCATACGAACCGGTTAACGGACCTTCCTCGATCTTTTCCATGATCCCTTTGAGAATGGCAGGCAAAAAGCGGGCGTCAATCGAACCTCCGACAATACAATTGTAATAAATCAATTTACCACCCCATGCCAGCGGGATCTCTTCCCTGTCCCTGAGTGACATTTTCTGGTCCTTGCCATCGATTTTGAACATTTCGGTGTCGGGGGTACCTTCCTTGTGCGGTTCAATCACCATATGAACCTCACCAAACTGGCCGGCTCCTCCCGATTGTTTTTTATGCCTGTATTCTGCTTCGGCAAACTTGGTAATGGTTTCCCGGTATGGGATCTTGGGAGTCAGGAACTCGGTCCCAATTTTATATATATTGTCGAGATGCCACTTGAGAATGTTCAGATGATACTCACCCTGGCCCGATAAAATAATTTGTTTGAGCTCCTTTGAGTATTCAACCTGAATGGTGGGATCTTCGAAATACATGCGTTGCAGTGCTTCACCCAGCTTTTCATCATCACCTTCGCTGAGCGGTCTGATGGCTGTACGGTATTTGGGTTCGGGAAATTCAATAGACGGAAATTTAAGATTGCCGTCAAGCGACAGCGTATGATTTGTTCTGGTAGCTTTAAGCTTTACCGTGGCTCCGAGATCGCCGGCCAGCATATTGGGCACTTTGGTCCTTATTTTGCCTGCAACTGCGAATATCTGGGCAATCCTTTCCTTGTTATGCGTGGAATTATTGGTAAGATCGATGCCTTCCTTGATCTCACCCGACATTACCTTGAAGTAGTTGATCTCACCGATATGGGTTTCAACAGCTGATTTGAAAACAAACAACGTTGCCTGTCCCGCAGGATCGCACTTTACTTCCTTACTCCCGGCCATCGGAGCCGGTAAATCATTGGGACTTGGCGCAACCTGTGAAATGAATTCCAGCAACCGGCCAACACCCATATTTCGTTTGGCGGAAACGCAAAAAATCGGGAATAGTCCGCGTTGCACAAGGCCGGCCTTTATTCCCTTCTGCAACTCATCCGGAGTAAGGGTATCATTGGCAAAGAATTGCTCCATCAATGATTCATCACTTTCAGCAGCTTTCTCAACGAGCACAGCGTGAAGTTCCTCTGCCTGCTCCATATGATCTGCAGGAATATCCAAAATCTGAGGTTTGCCACCCTCTTTCGGGAACTTGTACATTTTCATCGTCAGCACATCAATCACGGAATCAAATCCGGTGCCCGGATTAACCGGATACTGCACTACAACCGAATTATTCCCGAATTTCTCCTTTACCGATTCAATGGTCTTTTCCCAATTTACCTTTTCGTGGTCAATATGATTGATGACAAATATGAAGGGCTTGTTGTCCTTCGCGAGGTAACGGCCATGAATTTCGGCTCCCACCTCAATGCCGTTCTGCGCATTGATCATCATCAGGGCGCAATCGGTTACAGTTAGGGCTGAAACCAGACCGTTGACGAAATCATCCAGACCGGGAGTATCAATAAGGTTTATCTTGTGATCATTGTGCAAGGTGTATAAGAGTGTTGAAAAAACCGAACAGGTATTGTTCTGCTCAATTTCCTTGAAATCGGATACGGTATTCTTGCTTTCAACATCACCGCGCCGTTCAATCACTCCTCCTTCAAAAAGCATAGCCTCTGCAAGCGTGGTTTTTCCTGATCCCGAATTTCCAACAATTACTAGGTTTTTAATTTGGCTCGTTGAATATGTCTTCATTTCATAAAATATTTACTATTAATACCTTATTGATTACCCCATGGCAGGAGCATTGCAAAAATAACAATTTTTTACTTAGAAGCAACAAACAGCAAGGATTTCATGGGGTTAGCCATTTCTTTATGAATCATACATTTATAAAAAAAATCCTTTCCCGAAATTTCAGGAAAGGATTTCACCTCTAATCCAAACACTATTAACCAAACTGCATTTTACATACCCATATCCATTCCTCCGCCGTCGTCACCACCCTGGTCGTCGCCATTTCTGCGGGCTGCCTGACGGTAATTGTTGATCCTGTAAGTAAGGTTCAGCATTACAACCGGTGCTTCACGCCTGAACTTGTTATAGGTATAAAAATTCTCACCGCCGGAGGTAAATGTATTATAACCGGTAGCGAATATATCCCGTGCATTGACGGAAACACTCAGTTGTCTTTTCAGTAGTTCTTTCCGAACGGCTACATTTGCCATGAAAAATCCGCTACGTTCTCCCTGAAGGGTTTTTGACGGTCCATTATACATTCCTGTCAATTGAAGCCGCAAATCCCATTTCAGTTTAAAACTGCTGTTTAAATTGGTACGCCAGCTGGTGGAAACCCTCGATACATCTTTTCCCCCAACTTCGCCGTTTAACTGGTACCTGAAGAGATTTCCCGTAAGGCTGATCTGCCACCATTTATTCAGATCAAGATTGGTCATCAGTTCCATTCCCAGGGAATGATCTTCATCTGCGTTCGTGACAGTGTTTACGAATACCTGCCGTCCTGAAAGCGAATCTATCCCATTGATCCATGTAATCTTGTAGGTTGTTTTCCGGTAATATGTTTCAATTGATACGGTACCCTTTTTAAAAGAATACTGGTAATTCAGCTCGTAAGCATTGCTAAACTCGGGCGTTAACGAAGGATTCCCGTAATATATGTTGTTGGAGCCCCTGAATTCCTTGAAAGGGTTCAGATTCCACATACTGGGACGCTGAATCCTTGTAGAAAAGGTGAACTGAAACTGGTGTTTATCCGAAAGCTTACGCAATACATAGAACGACGGGAAAAAATGCATTTTCTCATAGGTGTAAGACTCGGAACTGGTTTTTTGCTTAAGGGTCCGGTTATCATATTCCGCCCTCACACCGAGCTGGTATTCGAACTTTCCAAGGGGCGCCGAGTATATACCATATACCGATTGCAATGCATCCCGGTAATCCAGGGAATTGCTGATGGAGTCGTTGACCATCCATTCTCCGCCAAGCGGCTGATAGTCCTCAAAAATATAATTCCCTTCCTGATTGTCCATTCTGCTTTGCAGACCGGCTTCCAGCTTACCGCTTCCAACCGGTCTTGTATAATCCAATTCTATCCGGATATCGGATTCGGGATTCCGCATCCTCGAACGTGAACTTTTCGGATCTGTTCCCAGTATTTCATAGTTGCTGTCGGTATGCCTTACAATCTCTTCTTCAGTTTCAACTTCCGTAGCAGCGGAATAGTATACCGAAGCCTGCAACGCATGACCGTTATCATCAAACTTTTTCTGGAAGTCGAGATTCAGGTTGTAAAACTTGTCTTCATCCGTGCTGCTGCTTTCATCGGTGTAAAACGAATCCACACTTGCAGGCAAAGTAAGCCAATGGTTGAGCGACGTGAAATCGCGGTTTGAATTCCGTCTCCCGAAGGCCCCGGAAAGCGATAATGTGGAATTGTCATCGATATAATAATCAAATCCCGATTTCAGATTGTATGAATTCCTTGCAAAAACTCCTTTTACATCGCCAAAATTGGATGTAGTGGTGTCGTTAATAAACGTACTCCGTTCGTTTTCTCCCTTCATATGAAAATCCCTGTCACTGTATTCACCGCCAATGAAGTAATTTAATTTCTGTCTTTTAAAATTAAGGAGGAAATCCGCCGTATATTTTTGCCTTGTTCCAACCGAAACATTGGCAACACCCCCGATACCGGTATTCTTCTGTTTCTTCATAATGATGTTGATAATCCCCGCAGCACCATCGGGATCATATTTGGCGGAAGGACTGGTGATAATCTCAAGACTTTGCACGGCACTGGCAGGTATCTGCTGCAACCCCTCACTACCCTGCACCACACTGGGTTTGCCATCGATCAGCAATTGAAAATTTCCGCTTCCTCTGAGGCTTACATTACCTTCGATATCTACCTCTACCGAAGGGGTGTTCTCCAGCACGTTCACGAGCGATCCCCCTGCCGCAGAAATGTCCTGGCTGATATTAACCACCTTTTTGTCGATCCTGTATTCCACCTGCTTGCTCTGGGCAACAATTTCCACATCAGCAATCTGGGTTATATCCGGATACAACACGATGACTCCAAAATCAACGGTAGAAACCTGCGGAGTAATGTTTACCGATGATAAAATCTTTTTTGTATACCCGATAAAACTGGCTTCGAGATAATAACTGTCATAAGCCAGGTTCCTGAATGCAAAAGCACCTGTTGAACCGGTAACCACACCATTTACCAGTGAAGAATCACCCTGCCGGTACAGGCCCACAGTGGCATATTCTATGGCTCCGTTGGTGGTTGAATCATGTATTACGCCCCTTACTACGCCTGTCCGCATACCCGCGGCAGGATCAACGGTGCGCTGGGGGCTTTGGGCTATAGTGGAAGTTTGTGCCATTCCAGCAGCCAAAAGCAATATCAGAAGTTTTTTCATTTTCATTTTTTTGTTGTAACGTTTGCAAAATATCATCATCTCTCTTTATTATTCATCTTACAAAGCAACAAACAAATCAGCAATATGCTCATTGACATAGCCAACAAATCGACAAATGACAATTATTTAAAGACAAACGAGTATTATTTTCCGATTTTAAAACCTCAGGGATAATTGAAGTTTTACCTCACTGCGTGAAGAGGATGAAATCTCATCCAATCCGGTGCCGAAAGAAGTTTTATTGCTGTAACAGGTTTGCGCAAACCTTACACGGATGGATGCCCTGTCATGTATGTCATACCGTGCCATCAGATAGGTCCGGTACCCCACATCATACATCGGTGAAAAGGAAAAGCCGGATATAAGATCCTGCTCATAGGCATAAATTCGCGATTCATACGAGCCCGTATTGAACCAGGCAATCCGGAAATGGAGGACCAAAGGCAACCGGACAGGTTTGTATGCTGCATCCTGGTAAATCATGATACCATTGTTATACCGGCCGTTTGCAGCTTCCACACCGGTGAACTCTATCCGGTTCTGAATTTCAAATTTCGTGTTGATCCTCCAGGAAATATGATATCTCAATCCACTGCGTATAACATCACCCACTACCGGTAACGGCAAGGAATCGATCCTTTCATTTTCAGGTTCCCTTTCAATCCGCAGGCGCAAAAACATGGCAACCTTACTGTCCGGGGAATAATCAACCTGCAGCAGGTAATCATTTCCCCCGGACGGAGCACTCACCTGGTACTTCAACCAGGGAAAACGGTAAAAATCGGCATAGGCCGAAATCTTCCAGTTTTTTCGCGGATGGATAACCGTGCCCGCATACAAACCTTCCTCATTGCTGTTTGAAGAAGCTTCGGAAAATGCTCCCGAATGCATGCTGTAATATCCTGCAGGAAAATAACGGTAAAGCAGTGAAAACGAAGCATACTTGCCGGCATTGAGCAAGGCTCCGTTCAGTGTTGCCCAATACCTGTTGCCATAAGATGCTTCACCAAAAAGCTGTATCCTGTCCAGCGTGATCAGGTAGTCTGTTCCCCAGTTGAGCAGGGCGGTGCCATGGAAATCATACAGGTCCTTCGGATCATCTCCGGCTTGCAGGTATTTATCCAGATGGTAATACACCAGTGTGGTTCCCAGCTTAAGCCAGTTATTGCGGAAACCGATATTTCCACCTGCAGCGGTCTTATGTAAGGAATTTTCATCGGCAGTCTCAGCCGGTGTCCGGTGATATCCGCTTTCCTGAAAAGAGGAAAAGCATATCTCCCCCGATTCCAGGGTATCTGTGATGTTGGCATCCTGTCCGGTTAATGAATAAAAACCGGTGAGGATAAATTTCCCTATGGTACCGCTTGCAGCCAGGCCCCTGAAATAATCATTCTCATCGGTGGAGGTGAACGGTCTTATAGCATCCTGGTGCTTAACAATATTGAGCGTAAGCGATGATTTCCCGGTTGCAAGCCCATTCCACAGGGTAAGACCCTGGCCGAAATGAAGACGGTAATCTCCTGCCAGCAAAGTCTTCACCGGTCCGGTATTGCTGATCATCACATAACCGGAATAAAAATCAAATCCGTGCGGATTGGTGCCCCTGAAAAACTCCTCACCATGATCCTTTTCCAGAGTTATCCCTGCAGAAACACGGTTCCCGGAAGTATATCCGTACCGTGCATAATAAACCCATGGATTCCCGGGATATTTTGTGGTGCCTGCAATACTGTCGTATTTGCGGTAACCTTCCGCTTTCTGCAGGATGCGCTGCATCCTGAGGTTAATTTCATGATGGCCGGCTCTGAGAATTTCTTCCGGCCTGAAATCAACTGCCTTATCACCAGGTGCCACAGTGACAAAGGGAAGCATCAGCCGGATAACCTCCCCGGTATATCCATAAACCATAGCCAGTTCATAGATGCTGAGCAGGTTTCCGTTAAGACTGCGATAAGCTAACAGACTGCTGATTTGAAAATCGGTAAGAAAGGGTAATTTTTGCAGATCTTCCCTGCCGGCGGTATTGATATTGAGTGGCACCTTCTGGAACTGCGCCAGCTCTGATAGCACTGATTCATAATCGGTCGACACATCACCGGAAGATTCAACCGACTCAACCAGGGTTTCCATGATCTGTCCGGGTATTCCGGATTGGGCAAGGGAAAGGCCAGGTAAAACACATCCTGCAAAAACAAGCAGCATGCAACGGGGTTTCATTGGCTAACGGTTTACTGATGCAATGTAGCAAAATTATAGCAGGAAATCAATGGAATTTTGTCAATACGGCAACAAATCCCCCGTTGGGTGCAACATCGAATTTCAGTTCCATGCCCCCGGTCACCGGCATCACTTTCCGGGTGAGTTTTCTCGGGCTTTTGTCAGCATCCGGCGCATCACACCAGGTAACTGCCTGATAACCTGCATCTGTAAGAAAATCCGTTTTAATACTAAATCTCCTTTTAGCGGTACTCATACCTCCGATGTACCAGGTGTCGCCCGACTTGCGTGCAACGGCAATATATTCTCCCGGCATGCCTTCCAGTACTTTTGTATCATCCCAGGTGGCAGGTATTCCCTTCAGAAAATCACTTCCCGGTTGATTCCGGACATTATCTGGTGATTCGCAGAATACCTGGAAAGCGCTTTCATACACCACCATCATGGCTAGCTGGAAACAGCGTGTACCCATAACATGGGGTGCCGGGCTGTCTCCACCCACAACCCTGAACTGGTCCGGTTGGTCATTCAGAAAGCCCCCCGGCGTGAAATCCATTTCTCCTGCAAGTCCCCGGGTAAATGGCAGTGTAAGGCAATGTTCCGGCGTTATGCGATCGCTCCATTTGTTATATTCGTTTCCCAACACACCTTCACGCGTGATCAGGTTGGGATAGGTGCGGCTGAAGCCATCCGGAACATAGGCTCCGTGAAAATCAACCACCAGATGGTGCTTTGCAGCCGTTTTCGCAACACGGTGATAAAAGTCCACCATTTCCTGGTCATTCCTGTCCATGAAGTCGATCTTTACTCCGGCCACTCCCCATTTTTCATAAAGGGCAAAAGCATCCTCCATCTGCCTGTCGGCATTGGGCCAAAGCAGCCAGAGTATGATCTTAATATTTTTCCTGTCTGCATAGGCTACCACTTCGGGAATATCAATTCCGGGAATCATTTTTGTAATATCGGCATCCGTATTAAAGGAACCATCTTCCTTGAAAGGAGGACCGTACCATTGCCAGTCAACAATCTGATATTGCCAGTGGTTTTCAGCCGCAAAATCAATAAAATACTTCATGGTTTCCGTATTCGGCCCCAGCTTAAAACCGGCACCGGGTGCATATGAGCCGCACCACCACCAATCCCAGGCTGAAACACCGGGTTTTATCCACGAAACATCTTCGAGCACACAGGGCTCATTCAGATTCTGGATCATGTCCGATTCGATTAAACCTGCCGGTTTATCAGCTATCATCATTACTTTCCAGGGCGATAATCGCTGTTCCGCAGTGCGCACCAATATGGTGGTGTCACCGGGCAACCAGGACGGCTGCGAAACAAGTGTATTGGGATGACCGGTATCCGCAGTAAATCCTGAACAGGTCCAGTTGGTTATATTGGCCTCCAGTAATGCAACCCAGGCATGGTTACCGGCTTTTATCAGCAGGGGTGTTCCGATAATGTTCCCGGGCTTGATATCACTGAGCAATACCTTGTCGAATTCCTTTTCCTGCGACAGGTGGAATGTGTTCCAGAATGTCGCCCACGCAGTATGATCCTGCGGAAAACTGAAAGCGATTTTTTCCCGTGTCAGCACAATGGTGTCCATTCCCTTTTGTACGGGCAATTCATACCGTATGGCAACGCCATCGTTGTAAACCCTGAAGTATACATTAATGAGCCTCCCGGGGTTAACAGTTTCCTGCAGTTCCAGCACAAGCTGATTATAATGGTTGGTGACGGTCTTTCTTTTTCCCCATACCCTGTCCCAGGTTTCATTTACCGGTTCATTCCGGACATTTGTTATCTTCAGGTTGCCCTGTAATGGTTCCATGTTCCTGAACCCAAGTTCGATACCTGAGGGACGTATGATCTCTTCCCTGTTGAAAAAGACCGAATATAGCAGTCGATCCGCCAGGGAATCACTGATTACACATTTTACCTGCAGGGAGCTGTCAGGCGAGAACACGGTTGCTTCGCTTACCTTTTGCAATTTATTGCATGAAATACCAAGCATGGGACCTGCCAGGATAATCAGGCAGAACCTGAACAGCGGATTCAAATGTTTCATGATTAACCCTAATTTTATCCATTAAAGTTAATCAAAGAAGTCAATTTACCTGTCCCGTTACTTTATTTTATGCTTTCTAATATCCGCAAAGCTTCATCAACGTGCATGGTGGCCTGTCCCTGCGATTTAAAAACATGCAGCACGGTTCCGGATTTGTCGGCGATATAAGTAACCCGGCCCGGTAAAATACCAAACAGGTTGGTGGGTGCACCGAATAGATGCCTGACCTTATTCCCCTCATCACTCAACAGGGTGTAGGATAACCTGTACTTCTCTGCAAATTTTTTATGGCTTTCAACCGATTGCCCGCTGATTCCGATGATCAGGGCATCAGCCTGGTTAAAAACCTCAAACTGGTCGCGGAAGTAACAGGCTTCTTTGGTGCAACCCGGACTGTCATCCCTGGGATAAAAGAATATGACCAGGTTTTTCTTACCGGTCACCGTAGCAATATCAAACAAATTACCATGCTGATCAGGTAGTGTAAAGGAAGGAAGCTTACTTCCTGTTTCGATTTTAGTCATTTTGCTGTTGTTGGTGCTTTGGGATGTTGCGGGCATAGAAAAATATAAAACGAATAATAGCAAATAAACTACGGCTTCGTAAATATATCGTACCGATCTCCTGACGCTTTCGGCAAACTCCAGAAAGGAATAATACAACCTCCGTCCATTCATATGCAGGACCTGATTTGAAAAATGTTCCATTCTGTTCGATTAGGGTAATTAAACAGCCAGGTGTATTATTTGTTCAATAAATAAACAAATTTGTTAAACAGAATGTCAGAAATTCACACTGTCATACACTATCACCTTGCTGCACAATTCATCCGCAACTTTGCGGAACATGTCGTGCACCGGATGCACCTGATATTCATCCTGAGCAGCCTTATCATTGAAAATGGTGAGCAGGGAGTACTGGTAACTGCTGTCGATAACTTCGCGCCGTGTTTCTGCCGGTTTCCCAAGTTGATAACTCTTAATGGCTCCGATGGTTACCAGTTCTTTCAATGCTTTTTCAAAACGTGAAGCCTGCAAGGCATTACCGGGTTCTTTAAGCCAGAAAAATACATGATGTACAAACACATTTTCCAGGGAGTCCCTGTTTTGTCCGATTCCTGCGGTCAACATGAGTGCGCCTGCAGCCAGAGTGGCTTTCCCGCCTTTTTCGAAAAAATTCCGCCGATTTATTGCTCGCATGGTTATCTTTATTTAATTATGACTTTCATTCCGGTCGAATTCAATAACATATTCCGACATGTACTCACTCCTTTCGGGCTGGATGTTCTTAACAAACAACCTCGCCCTCCGGCCAAGCGTTTTGCCTTGCCTGCGTGCTTGTCGAGATTGCTTAGGCTGATCCTTGCCACGATGATACATTGTCCGCTCCATTCGTATCCGGGATCATAGGTATCCTCGTCATAGATCCCGGGGTAACTATCCTCCAAACCGAAGTTATTATTAAAAAATTAAAAGTAAGATATATTGCAGATGAAATCATTTGTGGTTTGAAACTACATTCGAATGCCGGTGTTGCCTTACGATGTACCGGCCAATCCGTATGCCCTACAGGCAACGGATGGTTAATAATTGATTTACTTAAATGATTATTCCGGCATGGTTATAGTTTTACAGGTTATTTCCTATATTTACTTACAACAAATCCCTGAAAATGAAATCACGTCGTCAGTTTATTAAAACCGCAGGCACAGGTATCCTGGCAGCGGGAGTTACCGGTGTATATGGCAATGGAAATGCATTCGCCCCGGCCAAAATCACCGGAGATGCCTTTACATTAGGGATGGCAGGTTATACTTTCAGAGAGTTCACCGTGGAGCAAACCATTGACATGATGAAAAGAACCGGTGTCTCAAACCTCTCGCTGAAAGATTTCCACCTGCCCTATGACAGCACTCAGGAACAGATCAATGAGGTGTTGCAGAAATTTAAAAATGCCGGGATCACCGTATATACCCTGGGTGTTATTTACATGAAAACCCGGGAGTCAGTTGACCAGGCCTTTGAATATGCAAAAATGGCCGGGGTTGATATGATAGTTGGTGCTCCCGATTACGAACTGCTTTCCTATGTAGAGAAAAAGGTAAAAACCTATGCCATCAGGCTGGCAATCCATAACCATGGTCCGGATAACCCGCTATATCCCAATGCCACCGACATTTGGAATCATATCAAAGACCTGGACCCAGGGATGGGGATCTGCATCGATATCGGACATACCACCCGGGATGGTGAGGATCCTTCTGTGGATATTGAGAAATACAGTTCCCGCATCTATGATATGCACATTAAAGATGTGGACAAACCTGCAAAAGAAGGAACAACCGTGGAGATTGGCAGGGGAATCATCGACATTCCCCGGGTAATTGCCACCCTGCGTAAAATAAATTACAGCGGGAAATGCAGTCTCGAATTTGAAAAGGATATGAAAGATCCCCTCGCCGGTATCGCCGAGTCACTGGGATACTGGAAGGGAGTTGCGGCTGTAGGATATAGGCTGTAGGCTATAGGCTGTAGGCTGTAGGCTAATACTTCTTCAACAATTCCAACAGCCTGCTGTCGAGTTTATGACCGTACCAATCGGTATAGTTAACATCTTCCCGTCCCGAATCAAGGATGCCGAAATCACCCCGGAAATTCCACAACGCATATCCAATATCATTTTTTGTAAGGATATCGATCACATCACCAAACCAGGCCAG
>Ga0209431_10002053_pt1 | contig 16502 bp, 14 predicted proteins | sample RifCSP13_3_FD_184021 | JGI IMG/M metagenome (GOLD analysis project Ga0209431, IMG submission 184021) | Soil microbial communities from Rifle, Colorado - Rifle CSP2_sed 13_3 (SPAdes) (version 2) | ecosystem: Environmental > Terrestrial > Deep subsurface > Rock core/Sediment | place: Rifle...
ACTCCTACGCTAACACCTACCCCCACTGCGACTCCGACACCCACACCTTCACCTACACCGACAGTGGAGCCGACAATTACGCCCACTCCAACGCCAACTACAACTCCCACACCCACCCCTACACCTGTGCAGGACATTGAAGAAATACCGTTATTTACAGGTGAAATAGTTATTTTCTCACCTGAAGATGGTTCAAAAATTTCCGGAGAGAAAAAACTTAAGATATATATTAAAAATATAAAACCAAGTAATTATGTAGCAACTTACAGCGTAGATGGAAAGCCGGAAGTAATAATGGAAAATTCAAGTATATACAAGCAGTCAAAAGTGAATTTTGATTCGTGGAACTGGAACGAAGACGGACCATATAAAGTTTTATTCAGAGCTTTCGATAAAAATGGTGTGCTTGTAGATACCGCGGATTTGACGCTTTTCATTAGAAGATAGTGAAATACTATTGACAATTCAATTAAAAATTTATAGTCTGAAATTGGAAATATACAATGATAACTGCCCTAACCTTATTTAGATATTGTTCCTTATTATTACACTATATTTTTATAACTCCGAAAAATAATTTTAATAAAAAATTGTTAAACATATGAAGGAGGTGAAAAATTTATGAACAAAGTTGTTTCTGGCTTATTAGGACTGACTGTAGTAGTTGGTTTGGTAGTTGGTGCAGCTGTTGCACAATTTAATGATGCAGCAAGTTTAACTAATCTTGCATTGTCAGTTGGTTCACCAGACTTGCTTATCAAACTTACTGGGGGAGAATCATTTTTGCAAGAAGTAAATATTGCAGGATCTTTTTTTGACACACTTGTACCGGGAGAATTTGATGAAGTGTTGTTTGAACTTAGGAATAACTCTACAGGTAACTTAGATTTTTCGTTAACTGGAAAAATACCGGTTGTACCCACCCCATCAGAAGATTGGACAGCACTAAAAGATGAAGTTGAATGTGTTGTCTATCTACAAGGTGGTGATCCAGAAAGCGTAGATACAGCTGTAAGCTCTGGATGGAAAACTCTAAATACCTGGTTAGCTTCACAGGATCTTCCGGGTGATCCGTTAAATAGCAGTTCAGAAGAACAATTGGTATTGAGGTGTAAAGTTCCGAGTGATGCTCCAAACTCAGTTGCTGGTCAAGAGATAACTGACTTGGAATTCGAGGTTACAGGGGAACAGATATTAGGACCATAGAATTATAACAATATAGATTATTTCTTTTGAGGGAGCACAAAATTAATGTTTTTGTGCTTCCGATTGAATGAATAAATCTATTATTAAAACAATTTTAAAGGTAATTGAATGGGAAATATTTTTGGTCTTTCTGGTTCTTATTTTTGTTTTGATTTTGCCCATCCTTCCGGTTAACCTAGGTATTTCTTCTTTTATTATAATTTCCGGTTCGATGGAACCCACAATTCATAAAGGATCGATTTCTATTGTAAAAAAGGTCAATCCTTCAAACTTGGAACCAGGCTCTATTGTGGCATTTGAATCTCCTATGAACTTAAAAGATACAATAGTTCATAGACTGGTAGATACAACTGACAATAAATTTATTACAAAAGGAGATAATAATAAAACAAATGATAGTTGGAGTTTAACAGCATCGAAAATTAAGGGGAAAGTTTTGTTTTCACTTCCATACTTGGGGCACATATCGCTTTATGTTAAATCGGTAAAAGGATTTGTGCTGTTAATAGGCGTACCCTCTATGGTTTTGATTGTCTTGCAAATAAGAAAAATAAAAGAAGGCATTGAAGAAGAAATTGAAAAAAGGAGTTTGCAGTTAGTTGCCAAATATTCCAAGGAGTCTATTAATAGTTTAATTTAATGAAAAAAATAATAAGTGGAATTTTAATATTGATGGTAACACTAACAGTTCTAACTTCTAGTGCTTTCAGTCTATTCTCGGATTCCGTTACACTCTCCTTTGGTTTAACCGTCCTTGCATCCGAACTCGATATCGACGTCAAAAACCTCATAAATAAAGCATTTAATCTTGACGATGTAGAGCCGGAAGATGATTTGGATCCGGGAAGTTTTGAAGTTTTCAACAAAAGTATTGAACCGGCCAAAATATTTTTATATTTTGACAAGCTTGACGGGGATGTCTGTGAAAGATTGGACATTAAGATCGGAGTATCCGAGTCATCTGAATCTACGGAGTCTACCGAATCTGAAAATGGAGCTTTTATAAGTATTTTCGAAGGTGCTATGGAAGAACTGAAAGGTAAAAAACACAAACTTCTATTATCAAGTATTTTGGCTGATGATATTTTGGGTGCCAACAGTAGCATATTTGTAAAAATGTTTCCGTCTATTTCGGATGAAATAGATAAAAACGAACAGGGCGATGAGTGCAAGTGGGATGATATAGTTTTAGCAGAAAGCGAAGCTTTGAAGAAAGATGACCCTAAGTCTACGGACAACGAAAAAATAGAAGATAATAATATTTCGCTTGGTTATTGGATACTTCCTTTTGTAGAAGTGAAATCACCAAACGGAGGAGAAAGTTACGAAGTCGGTGAGAAAGTTAATGTTAAATGGAAAGTTAAAACCACACACCACGATAAAGATGACCAAGTAAAAGTAGACGTTTTGTTATATGGTGACGAATTGTTACTGACTATAGTCAACACGGAGGAGAATGATAGCTCTTATCATTGGATTGTTCCGGAAAGTCTGGCCGGAAGAAATGACCTGAAAATAAAAGTTGTTGCTGTTGACGGTAACGGCTTAACGGCGGAAGACTTTAGTGACGGTACCTTTGAAGTTTTGGGTGATTTAATAGACTAATCTTGATTCCTGCAGCATTTATCCACTTTTACAAATGAACAAATGGTGCAGCTATAAACTCGGACGAAGTGGATTTTGTCTTTGTTTATAGGGATTCTATCTCCGATGGAGACGAACCCGACCCCTGATGTAATCAGGCGGTCCTGAGAACTGCTTTCAGTGTGGTTTCAAGCGTTGTGAATTCCTCCGCCCACTCCGGACTGCCTTTGCCCGTTTCTACTTTCCAACACAAAGTGTAGGAAACAACGACTTCCGCACACTTTGGGCAAATGAGTGACACTGATGTAACAAGCATCGATTTTGGTGTCGGCGGTGAGTATTTGATTGCGGTTTCCAGCGCTCTTGCTGCCCCAGCGAAGTCCGACGAGTTGGGTACCGGAACCGTCGTGGTTACGGTTTTTGGACCCAATTCCACGATAGTTGTAACTAAAACTCCGGTTTCCAGGCACATGGCCATCCTCCTATAGGTTGATGTTGATTGCAAGCTTATTACAACAGAAACCGGAATAAATCAAAACACCATAGAAGACTTATAGTGATTAGTATAAACCGTATAAAGGCTTTGACACCGCAACCCATAATATGATATAAACCAATCACGATAGTAGTATTTACCGAAGGGAAAGCCCTGCTCCTAAACTAAAAATGAATAAAGATAAACTACTAATATATCCTATATTAATGCTGGCATTAAGCCTAGTTTCGGTTAACTATGCTCATGCCCAAAATAACGATTCACTAATAACAACTAATAAGACCCTTGATCCATGGAATATCAGACTTTGTGAGTCTTCTACGGTAAATCTGGAAGTAAAGGTAAGTGACGAACAGGCTACTGTTAGAAAAAAGATGGATATTATACTGGTTATGGATCATTCCTATAGCATGTTCGAATATAAGGACGGCAGAATGGACGAAGCCCAGGCGGCTGCTGTAAGTTTTATCGACGAGCGCGATCCGGCTTATGATAATTTGGGTCTGGTAAGATTTTCAACCAATGCGGAGCTTCAGGAAAAATTAAAAAATAATTATCACCCTATTAAAGACACTATTAATGGTTATTATCATGATTCTTTCTCGGATTATACGAATATTGAAGATGCTATAAATGAAGCAACCGATGAACTGACTTCTTCCAGAGCCAGAGGTGAGGCAGTTAAATTTATTATTTTAGTTTCAGATGGAGGAGTAAATAGGCCTTTAAATAACGGAAAAGAAGATAAAGCATACGCGAAACTTCAGGCATTAGAGGCTGCCGACGACGCCGACAACGAAAATATTATTATTTATACAATTGCCGCCGGAGAAACAAATTACGACAGGGACTTATTGCAAAATATTGCGGCTAAAACAGGCGGAGAAAGCTTTGAAGCTACAGAGCCTGGTGACTTGATTGCTGCGTTTGAAGCTATTTCTGAAACAGTTACAAACGTTGTAATAACAGACGCGGAAGTTGTAGATATATTAAGACCCGAATTCAATATAGTTCCGGGATCATTTAATCCCGTGCCTGCGGCCGTGAATACACTGGTAAATGGCAAAACCCAAATTATTTGGGAAGTCGGTGTTCTTACCGCAGGTGAAACCAGGACATTTTCATATCAGATCACCCCAACGGTTGTTAGTGATGTTCAGGTTATAGATTCCTATCCCGACAGCGGGGTTGAATTTGTAGACAGCGAAGGCAATTTTCAACAGTATCCCTTTGATGGTACCGATTTAGATGTAAGTTCAACTTGCGATGAAGATGGTGGCGATGGAGGGGACGACGGAGACGGTGGAGATGATAACGGAGGTGGAATCGGGGGCGGAGGCAATGGGGATGAAGATAATGGCGACGGCGATAACAATAACAACGATAACAATAATGATGAAGATACTAACTCCAACGGAGACGGCGACGATAACAGTGACGGAGACTTTACAGGCGAAAATTACAGGGCAGCATTAACTCCGGTAATAAACGGTGTTAATAAGGGTGTGGCACTTGGCCTAGGTAATATTGATGAATCTACTGCTGCGGCAATATTAGGTGATCTGGATTCGGAAGGTGAAGCCGCTCCTTGCTTAGATCCTACATTGTGGTGGTTGCTGTATCTTTTGCAGTCTTTTATACACTTTTCAATTTATTCCTTAATAAATGAATCCAATGTGAATAAAAGAAATTTGTTTTATGTATCTCAAATAGCCAATGCTGCCGTTTTCGTTGCTATATTTTTAAAATATTTCTGCCCTTGGTGGGACTACTTAATATCTTTGGGCATAGGAATCGTGTTCTTGTATGTCACAAAAAACAAACTTGATAAAGCTGCCGAACATAGAGCATGATGTTCTAGTTGCCATACTCTTTTTTGCTGCTGTATTAATTTCATTTTTTCTTAGAGTTCAAAATTTAAATTACAACTCTGCTTATAGTGAAGAAGCAGTTTACACGATCGTAGGAAAAATGGGGATTTTTTACAGGGACTGGCACACATTTAACAGTTTCAATTGGATGGGTGGCCTGCCGTATTTATATCCGGTTTTATCGGCGCTGGCTTTTGAAAATGGAGGTATATACGGCTCAAGGTTATTAAATGTATTTTTAAGTCTACTCGTTTTGGAGGAGTTATACAGGTTTACCCTATATATAAATTTATTCAGTAAACGAAAAAACTCAGCCGCCGGTCTTATATCAGTTTTTATTGTCGGATTTTCTCCGTTTGCGGTGTTTGTAAATACCCTGGCTACGTATGATGTTGCGGCTTTGCTGCTTTTACTTTTTTCAATAAACGCTCTTCTTGTTGCCGATACTTATAAAGGGGGAAAGTATTATTTTGCTTCCGGCCTCTCTCTTGTTTTAAGTATGTTAACCAATTACTTTTTACTGACATTTCTTCCTTTTGTTTTATTACTGTCTTTAAAAGTTTTTAAAAATCTGAATTCCGAGGAACAAAAAAATTTTATGAGATCATATTATTATATTCCCGTTTTCTCTATAATCGGCGCATTTTTAATTTTTAATTTAATTTTTATTTTTCATTTTACCAGAACCCAAATAATCGACGAGATGGAATCATTAGCAAAAACACTAGCCTATTTGTGGAGTAAAGATAGCATGATAGTTGTCTTATGCAGCTCACTTGTAGGGTTTGTTTATCAATTTAGGAAGAACATTGTTTTGGGTTTTTCTTTTTTATTAAGCTTATTTATACTACTTATCCATCTGATTTTGGGAAATGTTTCCGCTTTAGGCAAACATTTGTTTTTAGTTGAAGTATTTATCGCACCCTGTGCGGCTTATTTTATTGTTTATATATTTTCATTAAAAAAACCAGCATTTAAAGTTATTTCGAGTATTGCTCTAACCTCAATATTTATTTATTATATTTTTAATCATCAATATACATTGAACTATTTAAGAAACGGATGGTTGAATACAGATGATACTAACGGGTATATAGCAAATCGGGTTAATTACGGCAGTAGAGTGCTTTCGGAATCAGGTGCTCCTACAGTGCTTTATCTGTTTAATGTTGTAGAACCCTCTAATATAGTAACGTTTGAATGGTTTAACTACAGTAAATTACAGGGATCGGAAGCATACAGTCAAGCGGTGGCGGACGGATACTTCAATTTAATTGAACTAAGCGGTACTTATACCTCTGATCCGGAAATAGCTTTACTGGTAAAACAGAATATGGGTGATAGATACACACCTGTTTATAAGAAAGGCGCTTTCGAAATTTATGAAAAAACAAGATAAGAACAAAGCGAAAAAACAGAATTTGGGAAATTACCGTAAAAGCTCAAAGGCGTCATTCTTATTTTGGCTCGTAATACCCCTGGTTTTAGTATGGTTGTCGCTCAATTACGTGGTGGGTTTGAGCAAAGACAAACCGCAGTGGGTGCTTAGTAAAACCACTGGAGATGATTTGACTAATGCTGAACCTTATAATATTAAATTTGAGAAAGTTCCTCCGACTTCCACGGGTTATGTTACTCTTTGGCTCGACGATGCCTGGCTTTCTCAGTATTTGGTTGCCGCTCCGTTACTTAGAAAATATGAATTTAAAGCCGCAATTGCTGTTCCTCCCTTCGCAATAGAGAAGCAGAATTATGTTAACTGGGCTCAGTTGAGGACTCTTCAGAACGACGGCTGGGAAATTAATAATCACAGTTACAAACATGACTGCACTATGCAAAATTGGGAATCCGAAAAAATCGGAGAAGAATTGGACGTTGCCACTAAATATTTGTGGAAGAATAAATTGTCTGCCGATATATTTGTGTCTCCCTGCGGTGTTATTAGCGACACGCTTCTTGAAGAAGCAAAAAGAAAATTTATTGCGTTCAGATCCGTGGAGCCGGGATTCAATGAAATAGATAATATCAATCCTTATGATTTAAAGGTAAAGAATATAACAAGCTCTACTACATTTGATGAAGTGATGGAGTGGATAGACCAGGCTTATAACGATAATTTGTGGCTGATACTGGTTTTCCATAAATTTGATGAGGAAACTGGCAGTACAGACGTGGATTTGTACAATATTAGTTCCGACAACTTTGAAGCGATTTTGTATTATCTGAGACAGATCGAAATGAAAGTAGTTCTGCCCAGCCAAATATTAACTTTATGAAAAGAACAGATGTAGCAGTATTGATACCGGCGATTAATGAAGAGCTGGTATTAGGATTGACCCTGGAATCATTGTTGAACATTGTCGATAAAAAACACATCTACGTGGTAAATGACGGTTCCACCGATAAAACCGAAGAAATCGCTAAATATTATATAGATAATATTTTAACAATACCTAACGGAGGGAAAGCTAAAGCTTTGAATACAAGTTTAGAATATTTTAAGTTGCCCGATAAATATGAATATATATTTTTTATGGATGCCGATACCCAGCCCAACGAGGAGTTTTTGGATGTGACGATGAAACACTTTGATGAAGATAAAGATAAAAAGGTAGTTTGCGTTGTCGGCAGAGTTCACGGTTTGGGTGGTTCCTGGATCTCAAAATACAGAAAATGGGAATATTACATTGCGCATACGATTCATAAAAGAGCACAAAGCTATTTGCGTTCAATACTTGTGGTTCCGGGTTGTGCAACCGTTTACCGGAGTTATGTATTTAAAGAAATTAAATTTCCGCGTGGTACCTTAACCGAGGATATGGATTTCACATTTCTTCTTCACAGGCACGGTTATACTAATATGGTTTATGAAGACAAGGCCGTGGTATTTACACAGGATCCGCAGACATTAGTCGGATTCTTAAAACAAATAAATAGGTGGTATATAGGTTTTTGGCAGTGTGTCAGAAAACATCAACTACCGTGGAAAGGACAGCCACTGGATTTTGAAGTGGCTCTGCTGGGTATTGAAGGACTATATAACGGTTTGTTGATATTGATGTTTTTTTTGGGTTTGCCTTATTTATATTTAACCGGTATTTTACACTTCTTTTCCAAGCCGTTGCTGCTGGATTTTGGTATCTTCTTTTTTCCCACTATTCTTTTTAGTGCAATAAAAAACAGAGACATGTCACTGATTTTATATATCCCGCATTTTTATTTCATGAGGTTTCTGGCATGTTTTGTATTTTTGAAAGGTTTTTTCAGCGGCTTTATGAGCGAGGAAAAAGATTATAGTTGGGATACACAAAGGTTTGTGATAAAATAGCGGCATGTCAATACAATCTCCGCAGGTAGGAGGAGTGTCATTATTGTTTCATCTATTGATAATTATGATAATAAAAATTGCGGGTGGATTAAAAAAATTGAAATCAGTAATTAAAAAATCTTACGTCCATTCCGCCAATTTGCCATAAAATAAATTTATTCACACCCAGATCTTTTACAATGTCTATTTTCTGTTTTACCGAAACATAGTCCGATAACCATCCTTCAAAGTCGGAACCTTTATAAACCATTTCTCCGGATGCTAGATCCCTTTTTACCTGGTAATCTGCAGGAGCCTTTTGAGTAAGATACTCTGAAAAATCATCATATTGGTATCCATCTGCACTTAATACTTTTCCGTTCTCCGTTTTCCATATATAACCATAAGTAGGTATTCCTATTACCAGTTTTTCTGCCGGTACAAGCTCTTTACTGTATTCAACAACTTCTTTCAGCCAGTCTTTGGGCGTTATGGCTCCCGGTTCGGAAAATGTTCCATGCTTGTCGTATGCCATGATTCTAATTTCGTCTGCTATATTAGCAATATATTTGGTGTCCTGTCCTTCGGAGCCTTTATAGTCGTTTTTACCGGTTTTTGAATGGAGAGTAACACTCGTTTTAAATTTTTCCTCTTTTAGTCTTCCTGAAAGGTTAAGAATATAAGAAGAAAAACTTTCTTTGTAATCTTTAAATATTTCCTCAAAATCCAAATCCAATCCGTCTACATCGTATTTTTTTAACTCGTCTACAACTTTATCATTAAATTCATTTACAGCCGCAGTGTTATTTAAAAAGTCTCCCATCTCGTCGTTTTTTATTTCCGAACTTAAAGTTATGTAAACGGAAATTCCCTGGGATTTTAATTCATTCAATATTTCATTTTTGTTTACTTGGCCATTTATTTTTAAGTTGTAATCCTTATCTAACGAAAACCAGAACGGCGAAACAGAATTGAAACTCCCGCCGTGGTTTTTTACAACCTCCAAGCCAGAAGTTTCTTTCCAGTAGGCTATCCACCCTGAAAGTTCAGTTTCGTGGACTTCCTGAATTTTGGTCATTTTATTAGATTCAGCCTTTTTAAAGCTTGCACGGTTAATTACAACTACAGTTATCAAAATTCCCGCAACAAGCACAAATATAGGTTTTAATGGAATTTTGCCCATTATTACTAGTTTAACATTTTCAATAATATCTTTATAATAAACTTATGCCCGATTTAGATGTTCCTGATAATGCCACTGACCGGCAATTGGTTCCCCAGCCGTCCCACGATTTTTTAATCGTAAAATCGCGATACGAGAACAATAATAGAAAAATATTAATTCTAGCGGCTTCAGCCGTATTTATATCGTTCGTTGTATTTTTAATATCGTATTTAATATTATTGAATTCTAAAAAGGAAGTTGAATTAATTACTCCGATACCGAGACCTGGTTTAAAAACCAACGTTCCAGAGGAAATTCGAAAAGTACCCAACCCGATTACCGGTGAACTTTATAACGAAGATACTGTGCCTCCCTGGATCAGTAATCGGCCCCTCGGAATTATGATAAATAACCACCCCGACGCCCGCAATCGGCACTTTACCAAGCCGATATTGTATACGAAATAGTAGCTGAAGGCGGAATAACAAGGTTTTTGGCATTCTTTTTAACTCATACACCTGAAAAGATCGGCCCTGTTAGAAGTGCCCGCGAATATTATTTAGTTCTGGTGAAAGAACTAGGAGATGCGATGATTATGCATATAGGGTGGTCTCCTCAAGCTTTAGTGGCAATTGAATCCTGGCCGGTGAGAAGCCTTTCCAGAGGTGGTGCAACGTTCTGGAGGGAAAATCCGAATAATGTAGCCACCGAGCACACTGCTTATGTAAACGGCTTAGATCTTAGAAAACGGGGAGACGAACTTGGATGGGAAGGAACCAGAACTCTGACATCGTGGAAATTTAAAGACACAAAAAACTACGCAGAGGCTAAAGATGCGTGGAATATTTTCGTAGATTTTTGGTATAAGGGTGACTTTTCGGCAATCTGGAAATACAATCCAGATAAAAACACCTACATGAGGTATATGGGTTATGATGCAAGTGATCAGCCGCTTCCCCATTTGGACAGGGAGACAAAAGAGCAGATTAATGCTGAAAATGTGATAGTGCAATTTGCACGGGAATCTTCGATTTTAGGAGATGATAAAAATAGGTTGGAATATGAATTACTAGGGAGCGGAAAAGCTTTAGTATTTTTGGATGGAAAAGTTGTAGAAGCTACCTGGAACAAAGCGGGCAGAGATGAGCGTACTAAGTTTTTTGACATGAACGGTGAGGAAATTGAATTCAACAGAGGTAATTTTTGGATTGAGATAGTTCCGGACAGAAATATTGATCAAGTCGTCTTTAACTGATAGTATGTAATCAAGACTACTGCCTATGTCTTTATTAAAATATGTTAAAGGAACTCTTTGTATCCGAAGTAAGAGTGAATATTCTTAAAATCATGTTGGGCAATCCTTCTAAGCCGTTTCATGTTAGAGCACTTGTCCGGGCAGTTGATACAGAAATAAATGCCGTACGAAGAGAGCTTCTAAGGTTAACCACTGTTGGGCTTTTAAGAAACAGACAAAGCGGCAACAGAATATATTATTCGGTGAATACCAATTCAATCTATTTTCCGGAATTATTATCATTAATAGCAAAGGAGCAGGGTTTGGGAGCGGATATAATCAAACACATTAGACAGCTTGGAGATATAAGGTTTGCAGTTTTATCCAGAGCATTTATGAGGGGAAGGGCGTCATCGGTTTTAGACGTGGATTTGTTTATTGTGGGTTCGGTAAACATGGAAATATTGCAGAAATTGGTTAAGGAAGAAGAATCAAGAAGCGGGAAAGAAATAAACTACACAGTAATGCCGGAAGATGAGTTCACATTCAGGAAGAGAAGGAATGACACATTTATTTCAAAAGTGCTGGCACAAAGCAGAACCATGTTAATAGGTGATGAAGAGGAATTTTGCGGAATTTAACTGTAACTCACGTTTCTAATGTGGTAAATTATCTCCATGCTCAAGAACGTACATTTTAGATTAGGATTAATTGCGGCCATATTAGTAGTGTCTGTTCTTATTGTTTTACCAAAAACCCCGATAGTTATAAAAAATAAATATATTGATCTGGATTCTAATATTGGCGGTTATTATATTAATTTGTTTGGCGGGAAATTAAAAAAAGACTTAACCCAATTTAAGAAAGGATTAGATTTGGAGGGAGGAATTAGAGTTGTGTTAAAAGCAGATATGTCCGGTATTTCTGATTCTGACAGAAATGGGGCAATGGAGTCAGCAACCGGAGTTATTGAACGAAGGGTAAATTTGCTGGGGGTTTCAGAACCGCTTATTACACCTTCAAAAATCGGAGATGAATACAGGATTGTAGTGGAAATTCCAGGGGTTTCTGACACCGAAACAGCTATAAGTTTAATTGGACAGACAGCACAGTTGAAATTTAAAAAATTGAGGGCCGAGCTCGAATTCACCGAGGAAAAGTTTAAGGAATACTATGTCGACCCAAGTGTTTGGGAAGATACCGGCGTTACAGGAGCAGATTTAAGAGGGGTTGATGTAGTTTTTGATAGACAGCAAAATTTAAATGATTCTAATTCTCCCCAGATTCAATTAAAATTTACACCGGAAGGACGCGAGAAATTTTCCCAGGTTGCAAAAGAAAATGTGAACAGGCCTGTCGCGCTTTTTTTGGATGAAGATTCTTTTCCACTTTCTGCTCCTACTATTAGTCCGGACCTTGCTGAAGGTTTGAAAAATGACCCTGTAATATCTGGAACATTCAGTTTAGAAACAGCAAATGCTTTAAGTATTCAAATCAGAGCAGGCGCTCTTCCCGTGCCAGTCGAAATATTAGAACAGAAAACAGTCGGGGCCACTTTGGGGGGTGAATCTGTTAACAAAAGCTTTACAGCCGGTGTAGTGGGTTTATGGCTGGTATTTATGTTTTTAGTGTTTATGTATAAAAGACTGGGTATTCTGGCCGGACTAGCATTATTAATCTACTCATTAACAACACTAGCAATTTTTAAGCTCATCCCGGTGGTGCTGACTTTACCCGGCATCGCAGGTTTTGTGCTGTCAATAGGTATGGCAACCGACGCTAATATATTGGTATTTGAGAGAATTAAAGAGGAAATTTCCTGGGGAAGACCCAAAAACTTAGCCATAAAACTGGGATTTGATCGGGCTTGGAATTCTATTAAAGATTCAAACATGTCTTCGCTTTTAACGTCTGCGGTTTTGTTTTATTTTGGCAGCGGTCCGGTTAGAGGATTTGCTTTGACTTTATCTATAGGTATTTTAGTTTCTCTTTTCAGCTCTATTTTTGTGGTTAAAACTTTTATAGAAGTTTTCAGGTTCGGAAATCAGAATTTTTCAACAGTGGAGGTTGAAAGGAAATGGGAACCAAAAAGGTTATTTAATTTAATTAAAAGAGGAAGGAGCAAATGAATATAATTAAATATACAAAAATTTACTTAATTATTTCATTACTTGTACTCGTTCCGGGCGTTATCTCATTAGTGGTTAACGGGTTAAATTTAGCGGTTGATTTTACCGGAGGTTCTATTTTTAGGTATAAATTTCCTTCCCAAATCGAAAATAAAGATGAAACTCAAAATGCCATTTGGGAAGTGTTTTCATCTAAGGAAATAATTGTAGAAAATCTTACATTTGAAGAAAATTCAGTTGTGATCAGAACCAAACCAACGGAGACTTCTCAAAATACTGATTTAAATAATGAAATGGAGAGTAAGTTTGAAGGAATTACTCAACTCTCTTATGAAACCGTAGGTCCGTCGGTAGGTAAAGAAACGGCTAAAAACTCCTTTATCGCCGTTGCGCTGGCTTCCGTAGGAATATTATTTTACATCGCGTTTGCTTTTAGAAACGTACCTAAACCATATTCCAGCTTTCGATTTGGTGTTTGCGCAGTTATTGCGATGCTGCACGACGCGTTTGTTGTTTTAGGGATCTTCTCAATATTGGGTTTTTTGCTCAAAGTTGAAATAGACGCCCTTTTTATTACTGCAATGTTGACAGTGTTAGGTTTTTCAGTGCACGACACCATAGTTGTTTTTGACAGAATCAGGGAAAATCTGCAGAAGCTGCCTAAAAACTGGCAGTTTTCAGAAATCGTCAATTATTCTTTGGTAGAGACCTTGAACAGATCTTTAGCGACTTCATTGACTGTTATAATTACTTTGACATCGCTGCTTATTTTAGGCGGCGAAACAATTAAGTATTTTGTTCTGGCTTTGTTGATAGGAATTGTTTCCGGAACTTACTCGTCGATTTTTAACGCCTCGCCTTTGCTGGTGCTTTGGGAGCAATATAATATCAAGAGAAGCGGAAAGAACGTTTGATGCTTCTGAAAAAATGGAATCTGCTCAAAAATTATGACAGCTCTGTTCCTGTTGCCGATCAATTATTGGAAAATCGCGGGATTATCGGCGAAGTTGAAACCGAAAAGTTTCTTAATCCTCCAAAATCTCTCAATTTAATTCAAATTCTTGACGATGACTTTAAAGATTCTCTGGAAAGATCTAAAAAAATAATTCTTAACGCAATAAATGAAAAATTGGCGATTGTAGTTTATGGAGATTACGATGCCGACGGCGTGTGCGCCACCGCTATTTTGTATAAAACAATATCAGGAAAAATGAAATATGAAAACTGCTCTTATTTTATCCCTAATAGGTTTGAGCACGGATATGGACTGTCAAATAAATCTATAAATGAAGCGGTTGCTAAAGCGGGAAGTCATAATAAAAAAATACTGTTTATTACGGTGGACAGCGGGATTACCGCTGTGGAAGAAACAGAATATATTAAAAGTCTTGGCCACTCAATAATAATAACCGATCACCACCAAAAACCCGGTATTTTACCTAATGCCGATAATATATTATGGACAGATAACTTGGTAGGGTCGGGGATTTCATATATTCTTTCTTGTTATTTAGGATACAGTGATGACCATTTATTGTCTTTGGCGGCTATTGCCACTGTTACGGATTTACAACCGGTTTTAGGGTTGAATAGATCTATTGTGAAAGACGGGTTGGAAGTTTTAAATTCAGACCCTCCCATGAGTATTAAAACTTTGTTGCAGCTTTCAGGAAAGAATATTACTGAAGTAACTACTTACGACCTCGGATGGATAATTGGTCCGAGACTTAACTCTTCCGGGAGAATTGTAGACGCGGAAGATTCATTAAAACTATTACTGTCTGATTCTGAAGAAGAAGCACAAAAATATGCTTTAAAGTTGAATAATGTAAATTCCGAACGCCAGGATAAAACTATAGAAATGTATGGAGTAGCCGCGACTTATGAAAAGGCAAATGTACCGAAACTAATACTTTCTAGCAGTGAAGATTACCATGAAGGAATTATAGGGCTGGTGGCGGCAAAGCTTGTGCAGAAATATTACAGGCCCTCTATAGTAGTTAGTTTGGGCGAGGAATACGGTAAAGGGTCGGTGCGGTCAATTCCCGGAGTGGACATTATTTCTGCTCTTAGAAAATACAGCCACATGTTTGAAAGTCTGGGAGGCCACCCTATGGCTGCAGGTTTTACAATACTTCGATCAAAACTGGAGGAGGTCCATTCACTTCTTTTAGCCGAAATGGAAGAAATAATTACCGGCGATCTGTTGACTCCTTCCATTGAAATAGATTTAAAAATTTCGTTGAATATAGTTAATCCGGAATTTGTGCGGGAAGTAAGTTCATTAAAGCCATTTGGTATGGGAAATCCCGAACCGCTGTTCTTAAGCGAAAATGTCGGGATAGCAAATATGAATATTGTCGGAAGAGATCGTCAGCACTTATCTTTTAGATTATTTGACGGTTCAAATTATTTAAAGGGAATATTCTTTGGCGGCGCAGGCTACGCGGATTCTCTTAATATAGGGGACAGAATTAATGTAGTTTACTCTTTAAAAGAATCGGAGTTTAATGGGTCAAAGTATATTGAACTAATAATTAAAGATTTGAGGAAGAATTCAGACCTTGATTATTAAATAGTAGTTTGAGAGGGTTTTTTTGAGTTTAATTTACGCGGGGGTATTATTTAAAAATATGAAACAACTAACTAGAACAATGTCTATAGAAACTTTGAAAAAGGTGGGAGAAATCGTTTTGCTTCAAGGCTGGGTGGATGTTAAAAGAGATCACGGAAAAATAACTTTTATAGACTTGCGCGACAGGACAGGCAAAGTTCAGTGCGTGGGAATAGATAAGATGTCCAATCTTGTGGAGGAATCCGTAGTTGAATTGTCTGGGGTGGTTAAATTGAGGCCGGAGAAAATGGTAAATCCGGATATAGAAACAGGAACCGTGGAAGTTGAAGTGCAGGAATACAAAGTACTTAATAAAATTGAGGAATTGCCTATTCCCGTTAACGGTGACGGTTATGAAATTAGCGAGGAAAAACGTTTGAAATATAGATATTTGGATTTGAGGCGCGACAGGATGACTAAAATAATAAAGCTTCGTTCCCAATACGCAAGAGAGATAAGGAATATTTTGTACGAAAAAGAATTTGTAGAAGTTGAAACTCCAATGCTGACGAAGTCTACTAAAGAAGGTGCGAGGGATTTTATAGTACCTTCCAGGCACAATCCCGGAAAGTTTTATGCCCTCCCTCAAAGTCCTCAGCAATATAAACAGTTGTTAATGACTGCGGGAGTGGAAAGATATTTCCAGTTTGCGCGCTGTATCAGAGATGAAGATTTAAGAGCCGACAGGGGTTACGAGCATACACAAGTAGATTTGGAAATGAGCTTCGTAACCAGAGAAGATGTTATGGCGACTGTGGAAGAAATCGTTAAGAAAGCTGTTAAAGCCGTGGGAGGAAAACTTCAAAAGGAGAACTTTCCGGTTTTTGATTATAAAGAAGCCATAGAAAAGTTTGGAGCCGATAAATTTGATTTAAGGACGGAAAAAGAAAAAGAGG
>Ga0209431_10002060_pt1 | contig 16463 bp, 21 predicted proteins | sample RifCSP13_3_FD_184021 | JGI IMG/M metagenome (GOLD analysis project Ga0209431, IMG submission 184021) | Soil microbial communities from Rifle, Colorado - Rifle CSP2_sed 13_3 (SPAdes) (version 2) | ecosystem: Environmental > Terrestrial > Deep subsurface > Rock core/Sediment | place: Rifle...
TTTGGGCATGCAGCAAGGTGATCCCGATGTCATCCCCCCCAATTGGCTGATCCAGAACTTCATCCTGTCCCGCGACACGGGCGGGAAGTGGAAACTAGAGAGTCAGGAAATCTGGCCCTACGCCCTGCCGCCCATCATCCACTGGCAGAACCTGCCGATGGTGGGCAGCACCTGGGGCATGCCCGATATCCCCGATGACGTGATCGAGATGCAGGATAAGAGCAACTTTGCCTTATCCAACAATAATCGCATCCTGCGCCTGTTCGCCCACCCATTCAGGTGGTCGCGCTTTTTCGGCGGCAGCCGCAACACAGGCCGCAATGAAGGTGAGACCGACCTGGATGTTGGCCCCAACAAAATGCCCAATGCCAGCAACGAGAAGGCGGAGATATTCCAACTCCCGCCCGTGGGCGACCTGCCTGGGGCGACCGGCCATGCTCAGAACCTGCGCCAGATCATCTTCGACATCACGCGCAACTCGGATATCGCCAGCATGAAGGACAAAGTCGGAGCGCTGACAAACTTCGGTTTGCGCATCTTATTCTTTGACGCGTTGAACAAATTGGATACGAAGCGCAATTTATACGGTTGGGGCTTGCGCGAGATCAACCGGCGCTTATTCATATTCTCCGGCGCGGAGCCGGTCGAATGTAAAGTCATCTGGGAAGACCCTCTGCCGGTGGACGAGACTGCCTTGCGCCAGAACGCGCAAACGGACCTGAGCATGGGAATTGTTTCACGTGAAACAATTTCGAAGCGCCTGGGTTATAATTGGGATGATGAAAAGAAGCTGCTCGCGGCGCAGCAAACGGAGAGTGACAACGTAGGTGCGATGTTACTGCGGGCATTCGACCGCACAGGGGGCAATGAAGAGTCATTCGGGCAAATGCCGTCCGAGCGTACTCGGATGCCGATGGGAGGATCGGCCAATAATGGACCTGGCAACCAGCGTCGGAACATGGCAAGGTAACACACTTATAGATCCTGTCGTCTACCTGTGCATGATGCAGGTAGAGCCTGTGGTCATTCCGCGCTCCAACCGCATGACATTGGCGCGCCTGTTCGGGCAAATGGGCTACACGGTGGGCGCTGAGATTGGCGTAGGCAGCGGGCCATTTTCCGAAGCCATCTGCTTGGCGGACCCTGGCGTGCACCTATATTGTGTGGATGCATGGGATGCTTATCCAGGATATCGTGACTTCACCGACCCCAACCATCTTGTTCAAGATTACTCGATGGCACAGATACGGCTTGCTCCGTATCACACCACCCTGGTACGTAAGATGAGTCTGGATGCAGCCCACGACTTTAGCGATGGTTCGCTCGAATTCGTCTACATCGACGCGAACCACGATGCACCGTTCATCGGGGATGACATCTCGGCCTGGTCGCCCAAAGTCAGGAGCGGCGGGATTGTCAGCGGCCATGACTACACCAACATCCATCCGGACGTGATCAAGGCAGTGGACAACTACACCGCCGGTCAACACATCCACCCGTTCTACCTGGTGGGCGAGCCGCTGGAACATTCGAACGTGGACAGCATTTGCAGTTGGTTCTGGGTGCAGCCATGACATGGCGTGACAGTAACGTATTCATCACCGGCGCGACCGGCTTCGTGGGCCAATGGCTGACGCGGGAACTGCTTGCAAAAGGCGCGCGGCTAACACTTTTAGTACGGGACAGCGTTCCGCAAATGCTCAGATTCTTTGGGCAATGCAATATCGTGCGCGGTGATGTGTGCGGCCAATCCCTGCTTGAACGCATTCTGAATGAGTATGACATCCAGACCGTGTTCCACCTGGCAGCACAGGCGGATGTGACCTTCGCAAACGTCCACCCTGCCAATGCCTACCAGACCAACATCATGGGTACGGTGGCGCTGCTCGAAGCTGTGCGGCGCGTGAAGCCGGATGCAATGGTGGTAGTCGCATCCAGCGACAAAGCCTATGGCGACAGTGGCCACCTGCCCTACACCGAAGCTACCCCGCTGGAAGGCCGCAATCCCTATGATTGTTCCAAGTCATGCGCTGACTTGGTGGCGTTATCCTATCTACACTCCTTCGGCCTGCGCATCGCCATCACCCGCTGCGGCAACATCTACGGCGGTGGAGACCTGGACTTCAAGCGGCTGGTGCCCAACACAGTTCGCCGCCTGCTGCGCGCCCAGACGCCTGTCATCTACGGCTGCGGCACCGAGACGCGCGACTTCTTCTTCGTGCTGGATGTGGTATCCGCCTACCTGACCCTGGCCGAGAAGGATGCGCGCGGCCCGTATAACTTCAGCTTGGGCGAAGAGATCACCGTCCGGCGCATGATCGAGACGATATGCAAGCTGATGGATGCGCCTGTGCATGTCCAGACACTCAACCAGCCACATGGCATGATTGCCCATCAGGTATTGGACAGCTCGCGGGCGCGGGCGGAATTGGGATGGACGGCGGCTTATTCGCTGGAGAGCGGGTTGGAGAAGACGATAGAATGGTATAGGGAGTGGTTGAAATGAAACTGGAATATCTACAAGTCACGGTTGAACCCTGGACATATCCGCACACTAAGGCGCTACGAATAAAGGTTAGACGATCTCCTGGCCAGGAATATCGGCTGGAAGAAGTTTTTAAAGACGATGATTTTATGTCTACGTGGGATTATATTTGGGCAAGAGCGGGCAGACAAATAAAAGAAGAGTTGAAGGAAGAGAAATGATCGTCCCCGTCCACGGTCGCATTGTGGGCGAGCCGGAGCGGGCGGCCTTGCGCCAGGTGGCCGATAGCGACTGGTACACCGCGGGCAAGTGGTGCGCGCAATTCGAGAAGCGTCTGCGCGCTTACCTGGGCGTGCGTCACGTGTCGTTATGCAACTCGGGCAGCTCTGCCAACCTGCTGGCAATATCGGCGCTGGAGCTCAAGCCAGGCGATGAAGTCATCACCACCGCGGTCAACTTCCCCACCACGGTCAACCCCATCATCCAGGCCGGCGCCATCCCTGTATTCATCGACGTCAAGTTGCCCCAGATGACGGCGGATGTTAGCCAGCTCGAAGCGGCGTTGTCACCGCGGACGCGGGCGGTGGTGCTGGCTCACACTTTGGGTTATCCGTTCGACGTGAACGAAGTATTGGACTTCTGCCAGAAGCACAACTTGCGGCTGATAGAAGACTGTTGCGACGCGCTAGGGAGTAAATACGATGGAAAGCAGACAGGCACATTCGGGCAAAGCGCCACTTTTAGTTTTTATCCCGCTCACCAAATTACCACCGGAGAAGGCGGAGCCATTGTATCCCGCTCTGCTCGAATTGATAAGGCTGTTAGATCCTACCGTGACTGGGGGCGAGATTGCTGGTGTGAGCCTGGAAGGGACAACACGTGTGGGCGGCGTTATTCAGGCGACTATGATCATAAGTATACTTACTCCCGCATAGGCTACAACTTGAAGGCGACCGAGTTCGAAGGCGCGCTGGGCGTGGCGCAGATGGATAGGCTGCCGGAGTTTGTGGAGAAGCGCCGCCATAACCATGAGTACCTGCGCGCCCTGGCCTTCGAGCGTGGATTGAGTGAGTATTTCATCCTGCCATATCAAGAGCCACACATCAACCCGTCGTGGTTCGGTTTCACGCTCATCTGTCGCGGTGATGTAGCGCGCAACGATCTGTGCCACTACCTGGACAGCGTGGGCGTGGGCAACCGGCCCGTATTCGGCGGCAACCTGCTCAGGCAGCCAGCCTATGCCAATATCCCCCATCGCGTCATCGGCGTCTTGCCCAGCAGCAATATCATTCACGAGCGCGCATTCTGGATCGGCTGCTGGCCTGGGCTGGAGAACAGCCAACTTGAGTATGCAATAGAGATGATTTCGAAATATGTGAGAGGAGGCGTATGAAGAAGGTACTGACTACCGGCGGGAGTGGATTTATTGGCCATTGGTTGGAAGGTGAAAGCGCTCCATCTTATACTCTGATGAATATTGCAAATAGAAGTAATTATCCCCATATTCTTGAGCGGGATAGATTACCCAACGTGGCCATCTGGGATTACATCATCCACCTTGCCCCCGTCCCTATCGACCGCGTGATCGAGTGCGCCAAACGCTGTGGCGCTACCGTCCTGTTGGCTTCTTCCGGCGGGGTGTATGACCGCGATCCGGCTCCTTACTTCAAGATGAAGTTGGAAGATGAAGCCAAACTACGGGACAGCAAGCTCGATTACCGCATCGCCCGCATCTTCACCACTTGCGGGGCACATATGAAATGGGAACGCTATGCAATCGGGAACTTTATCATGCAGGCAGAGCGTGGCGAACCTATTAGGGTCCAATCCTATGGCTCGGTGGTACGCAGCTACATGTACGGCTCCGACCTGGCGGAATGGTTGTGGGCGATCCTGCTACGTGGGCAACCTGGGGGAGTTTACGATGTGGGCGCGGAAGAGCCGCACTCGACCAAAGAGCTTGCCTGGGAGATTGCGGGCAACTATGATCCCCCGCCACAAATCAACATCGCGCAAACATGGCAGCATGAGCCAAGGCCGCATTACATCCCTGACATCTCGCGGGCGCGGGATGAATTGGGGCTGAGTATCAAGGTTCCGTTTGGCGAAGCGGTAGCGCGCACGGTGAAGGATTATCGCGATGAGCACCGAAATCACGATCCCCTTACCTGACAAGGTTTATGTGGTAGCAGAAGCCAGCGTGGGCGTATCGTTCTACGAAGAAGGCGATCCAATGCCGCTTGTGCAGCATCCCCGTGATTGTGACGCTATTCGAAAGATGGTATGGAAGATCTGGAGAAAGCGACATGAGACCTAACTGCCCCCTATGCGGCAGCACCCACCGCCGTGACGACTGGAAGATGGAGTTTCTCGTGCCCGATGGCTGGCCCAACCCGACCACCAACACCGTCTGTCTCTGCCTGGACTGCGGCATGATCTATTACGATAATGACATGATGCAAGCCGATTATGATGAGTATTATCATAAATATTACGGCTACGATGGCAACGAGCACAGCGAGAACAATATGCAACGCCTGGACGAGATCGCCGATCTGGTGGCGCTGCCCGCTTTGGGTGTCCATAAAGATGACTTGATTGTAGACTTCGGCGGGGGGAAGAACAGCTATCTTGTTAGCCGGCTGACAGCATTGGGCTATACCCGCGCGGTGAACGTGGACGTGGGGGATGAGTTGCCCAAGGGCATCGACTTACTCATCAGCGCGCAGACGTTCGAGCATCTTTACGACCTGAAGCCCATTACCGCGCGACTTGTCGGACATCTTAGTTACAAAGGCGCGTTCATTGTCGAGATCCCATCCACCTATGAGATGACCTACATCGATCCACCAATGCCCATCTTGGACTTCCACCAGAAACACGTAAATCATTTCACCCACGTCACCCTCGACCGCCTGTTTTCGGACTTTGGCTTCACCCGCATCTATGCCCACAGCGGCAGCACCCCCTGCTATTTCGGCTGGCATTACCGCGCGGTCTATAAAAAGCACGTACAGACAAGCGCCTACGAGAACGCGCGCAAGGTGATTGAAGTCCGCACTTACCAGAAGTTAGAGAAGCTGCGCGCAATTGGCAATCAGCGCGTCATCGTTTGGGGCTGCGGCGACTTGTGCCTGCACCTACTGTCGCAAGTGAGCCTGAACGTGGCATATTATGTCGATAACGATCCGGCCTTCGATGGAGCGACCATCAACGGCGTGCCGGTGTGGGACAGGGTGACGAGCGAAGAGCCGATTGTGGTCATTGCACAAAATCAGGCGAGCGGGATACTCAAGCGCATCAAAGAACTAAATCTTACCAATAAGGTGATCGTCATATGAGCGCCGCTAACGCTATGCCCATCCGCGGGGTCAATCTCCGCAACAGAAATCGTATGCCGCTCCACGAGATCGCACCACTGGATTACCCGTTGGTGCTGTACCTGGAGCCCACCAACGTATGTAACTTCCGCTGCGTGTTCTGCCCCACGGGTGACACCAAACTCGTCAAGCAGCATCGCCCGGTTGGGATGATGGATTGGAAAATGTGGACAAAAGTCATCGATGACTTCAAAGACTTCGGCGTGCCTGCCGAGAACGCCCACTTGTTCAAGGACGGCGAATCTACCATCCACCCGCGTTTCCTGGATATGCTGGCCTACGTGCGCGACAGCGGTATCGTGCGCAAGCTGTGGCTCAAGACCAATGGCAGCAAGTTATCTCCGGAATTCAACGAGGGCATGATCCGCAACGGCCTGGATAACATCGGGATCAGCGTAGAGCATGTCCACATCCAGGGATACAAAGAACGCTCCAAAGTAAACTTCGATTACGAGCACTTACGTGAGATGGTGGCAGACCTGTACGCGCGGCGGCGGGATTGCAAAGTGTACGTCAAGATACCATACCAGGGGCTATCCGAAGACGAGATCGCTAAATTCTATGCCGATTTCACAGACCGCTGCGATTATATCGGCGTCGAGAAATATCACGGGTGGTCGACGCCCGAATTAGCAGACTTCACCCTGGGCTACAATGTATCCGACACCTACGACGGCGACCCGAAGACGGATAAGATCGTGTGCCCCTGGACGCTGTTCGAATTCACCGTCAATTGGAACGGGGCAGTGTCTATGTGTCCTGAAGATTGGGCGTGGAAGACAATCGTAGGTGACGCGTCGCAAGAGCGCATCGTTGATATCTGGAACGGGGAGCGCATGTTCGCATTCCGTAAGATGCATCTGGAAGGGCGGCGAAGTGAGAACATCGCCTGCCGTGGATGCGATTTCATGAAGACCCTGCCGGACAACGTGGATCCATGGCGCGGCGAGATATTGGGGCGGTATGAAGCGCGGCGGGAAGGGATGAAGGAATGAAGATTGGCAACACCGAAGTTGGTGACGGCCACCCCTGCTACATCGTGGCAGAGATCGGCATTAACCATAACGGCTCTGTGGAGCAGGCCATCCAGCTTATTGCCGTGGCGAAAGAAGCTGGGTGTAACGCGGTCAAGTTCCAAAAGCGGACGGTGGATATCGTTTACAGCGCCGAAGAACTGGCGCGGCCGCGGGAAAGCGTGTTCGGGAAGACGAACGGGGATCTGAAACGCGGGTTGGAGTTTGGCAAAGCAGAATATAACATCATTGATGCATATTGTAAGAAGGTCGGAATTGATTGGTTCGCTTCGTGTTGGGATTATGAAGCTGCTGCCTTCATAACTCTGTATGATCCACCTTGCTTTAAAATTGCGTCTGCTTGCCTGACTGATTATATCTTGGTCGCATGGACGCTTGCAATGGCCCACGTAGTGCCAATTATATTGTCTACTGGCATGAGTACCCTGGCGCAAATCGACCACGCGGTGGATATCCTGGGCAAAGACGACTTGATATTGCTCCATTGCGTGTCTACCTACCCCGCCTATAATAACGAGTTGAACCTGCGTGCCATCCAGACTCTAAAAGCCCGCTACGGCGTGCCGGTGGGCTACTCCGGGCATGAGTTGGGTCTGGCTTCTACCGTGGCGGCTGTTGCCCTGGGCGCGTGCGTGGTAGAACGGCATATCACTTTATCCCGCGCGCTGTGGGGCAGTGACCAGGCAGCAAGCCTGGAGCCGGATGAGCTAAAGGAGCTTGTACGCGATATCCGCTTTGTCGAGAGCGCGCTGGGGGATGGCATGAAGCGGGTGATGGAGAGAGAGATACCCGTGATGGAGAAATTGAGACGAGTGCATGAAAACATCTGACGCCATATTTGACATCCTGAAGCAGTACACCGATACTGTGTTCTTCGTTCCTGGCGGCGGAGCGATGCATTTGGTTGATAGCCTGGGTAAGAGCGGCCTGGCGCATATCTCCGCGCTCCACGAGCAGGGCGCGGCGTTCATGGCTTGCGGCTATGCACAATATGCCGGTCGCCTGGGCGTGTGTCTGACGACTACCGGCCCGGGCGCCACCAATGCCATTACCGGCTGCGCAGCGGCGTGGATGGATAGTATTCCTGTCCTGTTCATCAGCGGCCAGGCTAAAAGCGACACGCTAATTGGCAACACGGGCCTGCGCGTGCGCGGGGTGCAGGAAGTGGATATTATCAGCATGGTGAAACCAATAACGAAAAGGGCCTATCGTCTCATCTTTGCCAACCATATGATTGGTGGAGATGTGCGGGATGATATCCGCGAACTGGCAGAGCTATGCATGGAAGGCAGACGAGGCCCGGCATGGCTGGATGTTCCTTTAGACATTCAAGCGGAGCAATTGGAAGATGAATAAGCCCGTCATCCTTCTCGGCAATGGGATGCGCAATAATCCCGTTCTGCTTTCTATCTTATTCAATTTAGGCGTACCAGTCCTGGCGACTTGGATGGCAGCAGATTTGATCCCAGAAGATGATCCGGTCTTTTGTGGGCGCCCCGGTGTCTATGGTCAGAGAGCGGCGAATATTATTCTACAAAAGGCAGATATCCTTATGTGTTTCGGCGCGCGCCTAGACGAACAGACCGTTTGCTACCGTTATGACAACTTCGCTCCGCGCGCTCACAAGTACGTGTGGGATATCGACCGGGCGGAGTTGGATAAACTACCCGAAACGTGGGTAAAAATTCAGGGAGAAGTCAACCTTCACGATTTAACTCGGAACGAAAAAAGAAACAGAGATTTCGACTGGCTCAACTGGTGCAAGGCGCTCTACCATCGCTTCCGCCCCGAACTAGAAGGGTTGGAAGATGTGGGCTTTGTGGACCCATTCGCGTTCGTCTCTGCGTTGTCCGACTACGCGCGCCCGGACGATATCATCGTGGCCGGCGCGGGCAAAGCGGGCGAGATACTCATGCAGTCCTTCAAGGTCAAGGCCGGCCAGCGCGTGCAAACATTGGCGACCTGTGGGGCGATGGGCTACGATATCCCGCTCTCAATTGGCGCGTGCCTGGCAAGCGGCCGGCGTGTATTGTGCGTGACTGGCGACGGCGGGTTTATGCTCAACGTCAATGAGTTGGAAGTTATCAGGCGCTTGAAGCTGCCTATCCAATTCTTTGTGCATTCGAACAACGGCTACGCATCCATCCGCATGATGCAGATGATGCGCTTCGGCGGGCACGTGGTCGGGGCCAACCCGGAGACCGGCTTCACCATCCCGCACCTGGCCGAAATTGCGGATTGCTACGGGCTATCATACCAATGCATCCAGACATTGGAGCGGCCTTATACGTTCGATGCTGCCATCGTTGAATTGATGATAGACCCCGATTACGTCCAAGTGCCGCGCGTGGCAACGTCGATGGTAGGCGGCAAGTTTAGCCAGGATGATATGTCAGATATGACGCCGAAGCTGCCCGCCGATGAATTGAAGGAGATTATGGATGCCTGATGAGTTTTACGATTACAAGGGTTGGCATTGCTACGAATGGTCCGTAGAAAGTATGCCTTCTGATGTGATATTCTGTCGCACGAAATGGGAGAATCCTAATTATCTATGGATGCTCTCTTTCGAGAAATTTGCTGAGCCAAAGCAGGCAATGGAGCTTATCAAGGCGAATATCGACAAATGGATTTTAGATCATGACCACCCCGCCTAATCCAATCCTGCAAACCGTGGCGCAATTCCGCGCTGCCCTGGCCCGCCACGACGCGGCCGCGCTCAACCGCCTGACGGCTGCCTATACGCGCCTATATGCACGCTTGCAAGATAAGATCAACTTACTGGTGGACGCCATCGAGATGAACGAGCCGACAGTGGGCGAGCTTGCCAGGATGACCCGCTACAACGCGCTGATAAAACAGGTGGAAAGCGAGTTGCGCGATTACCAGGTCATCCTGCGCAACGAAGTGGGGGGGGTGAGCGAGAGCGCCATTACCTTTGCCGGTCGTGATACCGCCCGCCTGCTACGCGTGATGGCGGGGGAGTATGGCTTCAGCATCCAATTCAACCGCTTGCCTACGGAAGCGATCAAGTCGCTGTTGGGCTTTCTCTCCGAAGAAGGCCCGCTGTACGCGCGCATCGGAGAATTGGCCGGAACGAATGCAGAGCGAGTGGCGGATAAGATTTTGGAAGGGGTTGGCCTGGGCCAGAACCCGCGCGCTATTGCGGCTGCTATCCGTGACAGCCTGGGCGGTGGATTGACAGATGCGCTCAGGATGACACGCACTGTCCAGTTATGGAGCTACCGCGAAGCCACCCGCGCCAATTACCTGACGAACAGCGATGTTGTAGACGGTTGGACATGGTGGGCGCATCTGGCAGGCGGGCCATGCATGGGCTGCATCTCTAAACATGGATCGGTACATGGGTTGGATGAAGCCCTGGATGATCACTATAACGGGCGTTGTACTGGACTGCCCATCGTGCGCGGGATCATACCCGTGGAGCAGGGTGGCGAAGATTGGTTCAACCAACAGCCCGAAGCGAAGCAGCGCGAACTGATGGGCCAAAGCAAATTCGACGCTTGGAAAGATAATAAATTCAGCTTCGGCCAACTGGCGGGAAAGCATCAAGATACTGTGTATGGGCAGATGACCGTCGAAGCACCATTGGCAGTCCTATTAGGAGAATAACATGAAAACACTCATCGAAATCTTGCGTATGTGTCTATTGGTCTTTCTCATCCTGATGTCTGTTCTGGCAATCGTGATAGGCGATCCACTCACTGCCATTTGGTTCATGCTGTTCGCGCTCCTGGTCAAGCCGGTAAATGAGCAATGACCGATCGGGATTTCTGGCTCCTGATCCGTCGCGCGCTCTTGATGATCGTGCAGGCCATCGAGCGCAAATACCTGTGTAAGGACCCTGTTGATATTGTCCAATAAAGTGCTATAATGACCGTAGTCGAATAAGTCAGGATGCCGCACGCAAGCCCCGCATCCTGGCAACGAGATCGCCGCACGTCGCGCCCATCTTCAATCAGAAGATGGGCTTTTTTTATACATGGAGTAGTCGAGATGACCCAACCCACAGAACCAAACACGGTAGAACCCCAGGTGGGCGATACCACACCCCTGCCCGTGACTGAGACAGCCGAAGGCAATACGTTCGACCTGCCCCGCGCGATGGCGCTTATCGAAAAGCTGCGTGGGGAAGTGAAGGAACTCAAACCCAAGGCGAAAGCCGCTGATGACCTGACCGCCGCCGAGCAGAAGCGCAAGGAAGCCGAGATGACTGCCGTGCAAAAGCTCGAAGCGGAGTTAGCCAAGGCCAAGGCGGAACTGAAAGCCGCGCAGTTAAACGACATGCGCCGCGCTGCCGCCGCCAAAGTTGAGCTGCCTTTAGTGTTCGCAGATAGGCTCAAAGGTGAGACACCCGACGAGCTCGAAGCGGATGCAAAGTTAATACTGGCGGCGTTGCCTAAAGCAGCGCCCAAACCGCCTAACCTTGGGCCAACCAATCCCGGACCTGGCGCGAGCCAGGGGGAGAGCGACGCCCAGGCGCTGGCGAGAATTCGCGGCCAGAGTGTGAACCCATTCGATCCTGCCTTCGCTCAAGCACATGGCGGGGGCGTGATCATACGCGGGAAATCCCTGGCACGCACGGAGTAATCATCTATGGCACCACAACTGAACACTGAAGCCGATATCGCAACTTTTGTGAACACGATATGGGCTGATGCTATGTTGGTTGCCCGCGATAACAATGTCATGGCCCCCCTGGTCACCAACTTCGGAGACACTACCGGCTTGGCGGTGCGCAAGAATGCCAAATACGGTACGGCCACCATCAACCTGATCGCCGAAACGGATGACCTGACTTCCCAGGCTTTCACCCCATCTGTGGATCAAACCCTGACTCCCTACGAGTACGGTGCGCAGTTCTTCATGACGGATAGCCGTCTGGAAACAGACATCTTCTCCGTCCGCGCGGATGCCGTCCAGGAACTCGGTCTGGCCTATGGAGAGAAGATCGATGGCTTTTTGTCTGGCCTGTTCCCGTCTTTTACCGGCGGGACAGTGGGTGGGACCACGACTAACATGACGTGGGCGACCTTTTTGGCGGGTCTTACCGCCATGCGCCGGGCCAAGGCCCCGCGCCCGTGGCGTTGCGTCCTGACTCCGGAACAATGGATGTGCATGGGCACCGCCATTGCGCCGGGCGTCGCCGTGACTAACGCTCCCAACCTTCAGGATGATTTTATCCGCCAGTACTTCGTCAACAATGTGGGCGGCGTCGATATTTTTATCGACGGGAACATCACCGCCGCCGCGACGGTGGCGGGTGGGATCTTCAGCCCGAACGCCATCGCGCTGGATATGCGCCGGGCCTTCCGGTTGGAACCCGACCGCGACCCTTCTCGGCGTGGCATCGAACTGAACGTATCATCCGTCTTTGCTTACGGTGTTTGGCGGCCTGCACATGGGGTCGTCATCCTGACCGCGGGCACTGCGCCGGTGGCATAAGGAGAGTGTGACATGTCTATGGAATCCTATCAAGTCAACGTCTCACTCGTTTTAGGTGGCACAGGCGCGGTTGGAACAACTCAGGTCCTGGCGCTCTCCCTGCCTGGGACATCCCTGGGCGGTGGGGTCACCGTGACCAAGATCGCCTACATGAGCCAGGCCGCCATCGCGGCCGCTTCAGCGCCGCAGTACACCCTGGTATCGCTGGATTCGTCCAGCAATATCATCGCCACTATCGGGACGGCTACCGCTTCGGCAGCCTGGGCTGCCGGAACGGTGCGCAGTATCAACGTCACCGCGGCCAACGCGTATGTATCCGGCACAGTCAGTTATCTGGCCGTCAAGACAGCGCAGACCGCGGCCAACGCCGCGCAGATGTACGTATCGGGCAATATCCAATACGTGCTTGGGCGCGGCGACGATTAAGGCTTGTTTTCGCCGGGCTAGACTCTGGACCCTCCCTCACAGAGCGACAAGGGGTGCCGCACCCCGCCCGGCGATTTGCGGCTGAGGGAGACTGTATGCGTATCATGTTCCATTCCAACGCGCCCTGGTCGCCTAGCGGCTACGGCCAGCAATGCCGGATCTTCCTGCCGCGTTTGGCAGACCTGGGCCATATCATGGCAATCACTTGTTTCTACGGGCTGGAAGGCGGGGTCGTCAACATGGGAAAGTTCCTATGTTACCCCAAACGCTTCCACCCTTATGGCAACGACATCATCGTACCGCACACCATGTCATTCAACGCCGATATCATGATCTCGCTGATGGACACGTGGGTAATGAACCCGGAAGAATACCCGAAGCAGATGCGTTGGGTGCCCTGGTACCCAATCGACCATGAGACGATGCCCGCCATCATCCGCGGCAAGGTGTCCTTGGCTTATAAGCGCATCAGTTTTAGTAAGCATGGGGTACAGGCTACCCATAACGCTGGCCTCGACTGTTCCTATGTGCCCCACGGGATAGAGACGGACATCTTCCGCCCGCGTGACAAGGCAGAATGCCGGAAGAAGCTGGGCCTGCCGAATGACAAATACATCGTGGGCACCGTGGCGATGAACAAGGGCAATCCAAGCCGCAAGTGTTTCCCGGAGATGATGGAAGCTTTCTCTCGTTTCCACAAGCGCCACCCTGACAGTGTATATGTGTTGCAGACCGACCGCGGCGAGAACACCGAAGGCATGGTCAACCTTCCAGAGCTGGTGCGCAACATGGGCCTGGAAGAAGGCAAAGATGTCGTGTTCTGCAATCAATATCAGAACATGTTAGGTTACTCGCCCGATTACATGGCTGAGTTTTATAACGCAATGGATGTGCACCTACTCACCACTTGGGGCGAAGGGTTCGGTATTCCGATCTTAGAAGCGCAAGCGTGCGGAGTTCCGGTCATCACGGGTGGATGGACGGCATGCAAAGAGTTATTCTGGGCGGGGCAGATGCTTGATCCTGATAAGCATGCTGAGCGGCTGTACTCAGGTTTGGCGGCATACCAATTTCGGCCGCGGGTGAAAGCCATTGACGCGGCGTTGGAAAGGGAATATCGCCATCCGTCATCCACTAAAAGAGCGGTCAAGCGCGCGCAGGAATACAACGCCGATCTCGTGACAGAGCGATACTGGAAGCCGGTCTTGGCCGAAATCGAAGCGGGGCTGCAATGATCGACAAACCCCAACTCAAGGACGCCGTAATCGTTCAACAAGCCTGGCAGATCGGGCCATTCGCCGATATGCTGCGCCTGACTTACCAGCGCCACGCCGCCTACGCCTGGGCGCACAACATGGAGTATTGGGCCGTAGCGGGCTCGCTCAAGCCCGACTTGTGGCCGGGCGGATGGGGCAAAATATGGCTCTTGCGCATGATGTTGGAGCAGGGATACAAATACGTGTTCTGGATCGATACCGACGCGGCCATCGTGGACGGCGAATGTGACCTGCGCGCGGCCTTGCCTGAAGGCAAACTCATCGGGGCGGTTGAACACTGGGCTCCGGACTGGTTCCCGAATCTGGACATCCCCCGCCACTACAACGTAGGCGTGCTGTTCCTACGCAATGCACCGCGCACCATCGATTTCCTGGATGAGTGGCTGGCCCGCTACCCTGGCACGCAGAGATGGCTGGAGCAGGGCAGCTTCAACGAGATGGTCACAAATGGACATGTCGATATCTTCCACCCGCTCGAAGCCAAATACAACGCCACCATCAATGTTAATCAAGTCGAGCATCCTGTCATTATGGGTTGGCATGGTGTCATGCCGGAATCGAAAAGGTTCTCGCTTATGAAGGAAGTGTTCAAAGACGACTTCCTGAAGTTTAGAGTATGAAATGCCATTCAAATCGAAGCGCCAAAGAACGTGGATGCGCATCAATAAACCACGCCTGGCGAAAAAGTGGACTAAAAAGTACGGCTCCAAAGTTGGGGGCCGAAAGAGAAGGAAATAAACATGTCTAAATGGGCCTATAACGGCATTGCCGATTACGGTCTCAACAGCGGCTTTCAACAGGTCGCTAACCGCGTAGCAATCGCCACTGCACAGCCAACAACTTTCGGCACCTGGGAAACAACAGCCGCCGGAACGTTGTCAATCGCATCTGCGAATTGGACATTGGGCACAGGCGACACCAACGGGCGAAAGCTGACCTTGGGTGCAGCCACCATCGTGGTTGGTACGTCCGGCACAGTTAATCACGTCACATTCGCGGCCACGACCGGCTCAGGAACATTTATCTTCGCGGGCACATGCGCGCCTACCGCGGTCACGGCGGGCGGTACGGTCATCGTCGGCGCCTGGGACGTGGACGAGATCAACGATCCGGTGTAGATCCTAAGATATAGACGATGGCTAACCACGCCGCGTTAATCCGCCAGGAAAACTTAGGACGAACCGTTACCCGCCGGGGGAGACGGTTTATTGAGTTTGACCTTGGTGGGGGCGTAAGGCGGTATGTTGCCACTATCGATCCGCTGCACGTGCGCGGCAGCGAGACAGAGATAGACACTACTTTTGTAGCCGATACCGGGGCCTGGCAGTGGAAACTTGCCCAGGGCGATTTCCAGGTACACGCCCGCAGCGTGTTCAACGCCGGAAATCTGGTCGAGTGGCGGCATGAGAGCGGCGAGTGGATCATCGTCGATCCACAGTCTATCAACTGGATCAATCAGGACCTATCACGCCAGCAGATCGCTATCAAACAGGCCATTACGGGAGTTGCCAACGATTTCACCCTTTCATTCCCTGCTGGTTATGGGACAGGGATAGATTTCACGTATATCGCTCACCCCTCGCGGCTAATCAAGCACATTACCATTGGCCAACTTTCTCGGCTGCCTGCTCCAACTGTGGTAGGACCGTCGATTTGGTTTGAAGCCGAATGGACGCTATCCACATCTTCAGGCGTGGATCTGTGGCTGGATGGAGCTAAATGGGCAAAAACTAACGGCGTCAGAGTAAAGACTGCCAACAGGATTGAGTTCCGCAACACCGCCAATACGCAGGTGCTTTGGTACGCCGATGCGCCTACCGCCACGGATGCCAATGGGGAGACGGTAGTTTCCGAGTACGAAGTCAGGCGGCAGGGTGGGCCAGGAAATTTGTTTATTACCGTGCGCGTGCCGCGTGCCTGGCTGCTGGCTGCTGCCTATCCGGTGATGATCGATCCGACCTTCACCGATGGGTATGGCGGGGATGTGGCCACCGCCAAGGATACCTATGTCAACTCTGGTGCTGCCACCGTAGGTTATGGCGTCAATGCGCTGATCCAGGCAAACTCGACCGGGATAAAAGCTCTACTTGAATTCGACCTGTCGAGTATCGATGCGGCGGCCACTTGCAACAGCGCGCTGTTTTCCGTCTATCGTGCGGTGCAAGGATCGGCCAACGCATTTACCCTGACTACGTACCCTATTGCATCCGGCAACGCTGCCTGGGTGGAAGGAACCAGTGGCAACCCGGCTCCATCCGGATCGCCATGTTGGAACGCCCTGGCCGCGGATGGCTCGGGCGGCGTGACCACGGCCTGGGCGGGCAGCGCGGGATTGGCTACCAGCGGGACGGATTATGAAGCCAGCAGCCTGGGTACGGTCAATGGCAACCGCTCA
>Ga0209431_10002062_pt1 | contig 16458 bp, 29 predicted proteins | sample RifCSP13_3_FD_184021 | JGI IMG/M metagenome (GOLD analysis project Ga0209431, IMG submission 184021) | Soil microbial communities from Rifle, Colorado - Rifle CSP2_sed 13_3 (SPAdes) (version 2) | ecosystem: Environmental > Terrestrial > Deep subsurface > Rock core/Sediment | place: Rifle...
TCGTGTATCATTAACTCTGAACTAATATATACTTTATTAAAAATCTATGTTGGAGTAATATATGTTTGATAAAAGCATAGAACCAAAGGAAGCTAAAAGGGGGTAATTATGAGTTATCAAGTTTTAGGTGTAGTAATTGCAGAAAGATTTGATACTGGAGATATTGAATTTTTAGACTGTAATGGTTTGTCTCCTCAATTTTTTATGATGGGTTGGGCTCACGAAGCAATACAGAATCTTGAATATGATTTTATTCGTGATGATATACCGCAAGAACCTGGAATTTATGCATTATCTTATGTTTTAAATTTTAGTTCGTATCAAACTTATGATGGTGAATACGACGAAGACGTAGATGTTTTATGGCAAAAGATTAGGAAATTTAATGATGATGAAACGAAGGCATTTATAGAGTCACTTAATCCTCCAGTAGAATCTGAGGAAGAAAAAGTGTATTTGGTAAATAGTGGATTTAATAAATTATTTGAGGAGAGAAAAGATGGCAGCAGCGAAGACAGGATCGTCGGGGAAGAAGAAAGCCCCAAGAAAAGTAAGAATGCTTGATGGAAAAGTTGTAAAGAACGTACTTTATAACGGAAAACATGCGGACCACGGAAAGTATTTTGCTGCTGAAGTTGATGGTGTGTTGCTTCTCGATGAGAATGGTAAACCAATCCCATTCCGCTCCACCGGCAAATTAGAATGGGTTCTATAAATGTTATAAATGTTATAAATTGTCCTTGGTGTTTTTCCCATGGACCAATTATGACAATTCCGTATCCGGCAGACCTTAAGAGAGGATGTCCAGCCTATAACACCGTTGGTGAATGTGTGGTTTGCAGTGGATTGAGGTTTATTGTTAAAACTGATGAGGATATCGATAATAAAGAATAAATACCTTTATATATTGGAGATATTAAATGAAGCTTTACGAGATACAATTAGATGCTAGGCGCGGGGTTGGTCCTTCTTCACATGGAGAGGTTAGAAAAAGTATTATAGGTCAAATAGCTCAAACAAGTACCGACGAGCAAATGAAAGATCCAGCTTACTTACAAAGCACAATTGAATCCTTGTTATCTCAATCGTCTTATGCACATGTTCCAAATTTCATAAAGAAGCGTGTTAAAGCTGACGTTATGGATGCTTTTGGTATAACACCTGATGAGAGTAATGTTTCTAGTTTTAAACGATACTAATGCCCTTGTAGCTTAATTGGAAGAGCAGCACGATCCTACCGTGTTAGATACGGGTCCGACTCCTGTCAAGGGTGCCATTATTCTATGGAGTGTATTACAATGCCTAATATAATTTACATAGTTCAAGATGAATCCAGTTATATCCGTGGAGTATATTATAAATTAGAAGATGCTTTTGAAACTTGGATCATAGTTGTAAAAGAAATTGGTGAAAAACCAGAATTTGCTTATTTAAAAAAAGAATATGGTGATGATTGGTTAGAAGAACTAGAAAATTTACCGTGTATTGAAGTTTGGAATGTAAATGAAGGATACGTTAATACATATTATTATTATGAAGAAATTGAAGAAGAAATAAATAATAACTCTCTTGACGACTCTAATTATTTGGAGTAAGATATAGACTTTGGTGACGTAGCTTAATTGGCTAGAGCGCGAAGCTCATAACTTCGGGGATGTCAGTTCGAATCTGACCGTCACTACCATATTAAGAGAATTTGTATGATTTACGCTAGTAAAGAAGCAATGGAAAAGAATAGAAAACTAGAAAGCACTGTTGAAGTGTTTTTTTCTGGTGGTGAATTGGCTGTTTTTGCAATCCTTGGGGGTTGGGTGGGTTTTCTCGTGGGACTTGCAGTACAAGCAGCATCAACAAGTTAGGATTAAAAATGTTTAGTTTAGATGAAAAACAGAAAGTGAAATTAGAAGCATGGGTTAAGGAACGTGACGCAGAAGCTGCTGCTAAACAGCGTCAAAACCCAAATATTGTTCCGTATATGTTAGATGAATATACCCCATATGAAGGTGCTATTGGTGGAGGTTTAACATATATGTTTACTCCGACTGGTATTGGTGTTTTTGTTAAAGTTAAACATGCATTGACTGGAAAAGAACTTGATTTAAACGACTATAGTGATTTTTGATATGAAAAGATGTATATCTCATAAAAATGGAGAACGGTGCGTTAATGAATCTCGTCGTACAAGCAATTATTGTCAAGATTGCCGGGATAATAGACCATCACAACGAAAGAACAAAAATACATCTAAAGAATACGTAGGATTTTTTATTGGATTTATTAGAATTAACACCCCCGTAATTTAATTGGCTAAAATGATCGCCCGATTAGCGATTTTTCTAGGTTCGAATCCTAGTAGGGGTACCAAATAGGAGATTTTGAAGTGCGTTGGGTTAAAACAACAGGACGTTTAATATACGATCCTGCTCGTCCAAATTTGCGCAAGCAATCACGTAATACTCCTTGGTGGCTTATTGCTGAAATTACCGGGCATTCACCCGAAGATTTCAGCGCATACTATCGTTGGCATTTGCGTCGTCATGGTATTGGCCTATTACAACCAACTGCCTGGAAACCACATGTGACTATATTGGATGGTCGTCAAGAAGTACAATCAAAATTTCATCACCTTTGGAAGAAATACAATGGAAATGTTATTTCTCTTGAATATGGAATAGATATAGAAAAACGTTGGAAATTTTGGGTCTTACCGGTGCGGTGTGAATTCTTTTCAACAATTCGTAAAGAATTAGGATTTTATAAAGAATACCCTTTCCATATCACTGTAGGAAGAGAATATGAATTACCAGAAAAGGGATAGAAATATCCCTTTTCACACTAAATCAAAAAGTTTCTACTTTTTTGAAGCCAATGATAAATAGTGCTTGACATCCAACTCTGTTACTGATATAGTAGCAGATCTGGTAAAGAATTTCGATTTTGTCGCTGCGTAGTTAAGAGTTACTTCATGGATCGTTACCATCCTCCTCCCACTCTATGGGAGAGGGTTGCCGCCAGGGGCGGCGTTCCTCTTAACGACTTTTCTCGATAAGATCACTTATTTGTAAGAATTTCGGCTGTTGCGTCTTTGAGGGATACTTCGCTAAACGGTATAAAGCTCTCAATAACATTAACTCAGCGAATAAATTTAAAAATTTGGGCTGTTGCGTAGTATAGGGATACTTCAACATACTATCAATGTGTAAACGAAAAAAAGCTCTGTACGCTTTTAACTCAGACCAAATGAATTCAAACCCCGCTGATGAAAGTCAGCGGGGTTTTGTTTTATAACTATAGAAAAATTAAAGGAGAATATCATGAGCAAATTAAACAAAAAAGCAGTAGCACCAAAGAAGGCATTGCCACCTGTTGCCATTTCATATAATGGCAACCCACAATACGCTAAGAGCGCAAAGCAAGATTTATTTGAACTTGCTGTTGGTTTTCTTTTCGGCAAAGATTCTTATTACGAAAGCTCCGATGCCAAAGCAGAACGTATGCACAAAAATATTGCAACTTTAGTTGCAATGAATGAATTCGACTTTATTGCAAACACCATTAAATATGCCCGTTCCAACATGCATATTCGTACTGCACCAGTAATGATGGCAGTTATGTTTGCTTATGAACTTCGTAGACAAAACAAGTCTTACGAGCACCTTCGTGCTGTAGTTAGAGATGTTATTCAGCGTGCTGATCAACTTAAGGATACGTTCGCGTATGCTTTGGATGTTTTCGGTGCAACTCTTCCGGTAAACAAAAGAAAGAATGCTGTACCACTAGCTATTAAGCGTGGTGTTGCAGATGCATTTTCTAAGTTCAATGAATATCAGTTTGCTAAGTGGAAAGGTTCTGGCGAGGGACTTAAGCTTCGTGACGTGTTGTGGATTACTCACCCAACACCTGTGTCCGCTTATCATGGTGTGGTTTTTGATAAAATCATGAAGGATAATCTTACTGTTCCTTTTACTTGGGAAGTAGAACTTTCAAGAAATGGTCAGCTTCCAATTGGTGAACGTCTATCCGAAAAGGATATTTGGACCAAGATGGTATCAGCTAAGGATGAAAAAGATAGATATGTTGTTGGTTACATGGCATTGCTACGTAACTTGCGTAACATTCAAAATGCTAACTTGGACGATAAGGTTCTCAAGACTCATGTCTTGACTCGTATTTCCAATAAAGATGAAGTTTTGAATTCCAAACAACTTCCTTTTGATTTTGTTGAGGCATATGAAGCAATTAATGATGACAACAGAATCAAAGCTGCTGTTTCTATGGCAATCGATATTAGCGTTGCTAATATGCCTGTGCTTGGAAATAATGTTTGGGTTTTGGTTGATAATTCGTCTTCCATGAACAACACTTATGAGCAAATGAATTCTTACTACCGTAGAGGCAAGGGCGAAGAAGTTAAGGGTGTTGGTAAGGCACCATCCGTTACTGCTGCTCTTTTTGCGGCTGCTTTGTTTAAGGTAAGTGCTATGGAATCCAAAAACTTTGCTATCACTTTGTTTAGTTCCCATGCTACTATAGTTAAAAATTTGAATCCAACTGATTCAGTTATTACTATTGCTGAAAAGATTTTGGCAGGTATTGCTGTTCCGGCAGCAACAAATCTAAGTGCTGCTTTGGAAACAAAGCGTCAGCTTGGTTTTGAACCAGATGCAGTGATTATGTTTAGTGATGGTCAAGTTGATGTGATGCCACGCGGAACACGTATTGAAACCAATATCTTTACAAAGAATTGTGTAAAGGTTTCTTTCAACTTGGGTGCTTACTCTTCAACCCCATTGTCAGAAGCACATGGTTGGTATCAGTTATCTGGTTGGTCTCAGAGCATTTTTGATTTCGTACCACTTATGCGAGAAAAAGTAAGTATTGCCGATGTTATGTCTGGACCATATGTGCCGAATCCAAAGCCAGTAGCTAAATATGAGCCAAAAGTAGAAGCTTATTCTGTAAAGAAAAAGCCTGTTACAAAGAAAAAAGTAACAAAGAAACCTACAGTCACCAAGACAAAGGTTATTAAAGTAGCTACACCTCGTAAAACTTTAATAACTGAAACTAGAGTAGCTAAAAAGAAGAAGACTTCAAAAGCAAAATAGTATAATTATTTAACCGTTGACAAGGACTGAGGGGTTGTAGTACAATCCTTCAGTCCTTTTTTTGTGAGGTAAAAATGAGTCTGTATTTTGGACAAATGATTTGTGATGATCATGTAATAGAGTTTGAAAAGATTGGCTCTATTGAAGAGTTTATGAAATTACTCTTGACTAATCATACACTTGAAAGAAAATGTAGAGAAGCTATATTATATAGTCCTACTGCGCAAACAGAAATTTTTCACATTACTGGTGAAGAATTAATTGCTATTCAACGAATGAAAGAGAAAACTCTGGAAGGAATTTGATATGAAAAATGATGCTTTCGGTGATAAGATGAAAGAGTTTGAAATGGTCGAGGCTGGACGAAAAGCTATGCCTGGATTGCCTTTGCTCGCCCGACTTGATGGGCGAGCATTCCATACCTTTACTAAAGGTATGGATAGACCATTTGACATCGTGATGTCAACAGCAATGATTGATGTTACAAGATATCTTGTAGAAGAAATGCATGCAACTATTGGTTACACTCAAAGTGATGAAATTACTTTGGCGTGGCATATTACAAATCCGGCAGCAGGATTTTTATTTGACGGACGATATCAAAAATTGACCTCGGTGCTTGCTGCCGCCGCTTCAGCTAAATTTATGCAATGTTTGATAACAACCAGCAAAAAATATGAACACAAAGCATTAAAAATGTTACCTAGTTTTGATTGCCGTGTTTGGCAAGTGCCAAACTTGGAAACTGCTGTTGATGTTTTTGTATGGCGTGAAGCAGATGCTACTAAAAATAGTATCTCTATGGCTGCTCAAGAATATTTTAGTCATAAAGAACTTCACAAGAAAACTGGAAATGAAAAACAAGAAATGCTTTGGCAAAAAGGCATTAATTGGAATGATTATCCAGCATTTTTCAAACGTGGAAGTTATTTACAACGAAGGGTTGTACAACGTGAATTAACACCAGAAGAATTGTCTGCAATTCCAGAAAAACATCATCCAGATGGTCCGGTATTACGATCTGACGTTGTTGTGTTGGATATGCCACCAATTAAGCAAGTAACGAACAAAGTTGATGTTTTATTTTTACATCAACAACCACAAACAGCATAAATGACTCCAATTGATCAAAATAATTTTGGAAAAATAGGTAATTGCCTTACGGCGTGCCTTGCTTCGATGTTTGATTTAAAACTAGAAGAAGTACCAAACTTTTGGAAAGAACCAGAAACGAATGATAAACAATTTTGGGAAAATGTTTATGCGTGGCTTGCACGAATGGGTTATACAGGGATCATTGTTCCGTGGAGATATACAAACCATGTTGATGGGCATCTAATAGTAATGGGTTTTTCTCCACGAGGTAATTGGCATGCAACAATTTGGAGAGACAATCAGTTGATTCATGATCCACACCCTGAAAAAACTGGATTAGAAGAACCAAAGCAATGTTTTTTAATTTTTAAGAAGTTTTGATGAATAAAGATTATTATGAATACTACAAAATTATTAACGCGGGAGAAATTTCGAGCACAAGTGTTTGAAAGGGACGGCTATCGCTGTGTGTTTTGTAAAGAAGATGCAGTTGATGCTCATCATATAATGGAACGAAGGTTATGGGATGATTATGGTTACTATCTTGACAATGGGGCGAGTGTTTGCACACCATGCCATATTTTATGTGAAAAAACTTATTACTCTACTGAGGAAGTAAGAAGCGCCGCAAAAATTGACCGAATTATTCTTCCTTCTCATCTTTATGATGATCAGGAATATGATAAATGGGGTAACCCCATCATGCCTAATGGGCAACGCCTTAAGGGAGAACTTTTTCATGATCCAAGCGTACAAAAGATTCTAAGTGAAGGTGGGGTGCTTCACTTATTTTTGAAATATGTTAAGTATCCTAGAACATATCATTTGCCTTATAGTCCAGGGATGAATGATGATGATCGTATGTTGAAAGATGTGGATAATTTTAAAGGCAAACGTGTTATCGTTATGGAAAAGTTGGACGGTGAAAATACTTCAATGTATAACGATTATATTCATGCTCGTAGTATTGATTCTGGATCGCATGAGTCAAGAGATTGGATTAAATCTTTTCATGGGAAAATTGGTTATAATATTCCAGAAGATTGGCGAATTAATGTGGAAAATATGTATGCAAAACACTCTATTCTCTATAAAGATTTGTCTACTTATGCATATGGTTTTGCAATTTGGAATGATAAGAACTATATGTTAGACTGGAAATCGTCGTTGGAATGGTTTGAGCTTATCGGTATAACACCTTGTCCTTGGATTTATTGGGACATATATGACCAAAAAGCAATCCAAAAAGTCTATGATGAATGTTCAAAAACACATATAACAGAAGGTTATGTGATTAGAATTGATGAGCCGTTTCATTACAGTCAATTCCGAACACACGTTGGAAAATGGGTTCGAGCAGGCCATATACAAACGATTAAACATTGGATGTATGGTCAGAAAATTGAACCGAACATTTTAAAAGAAGGAATAACTGGATTCGAAGCCCTATTGTAATTGGGCTTCGTTTCTGGTATCATACACAGGTCGTAAACTTTTTAAGAGGTCAAAAATGCGTTTTTATACTTTTGGAAATTTCTATTTGTCGTCTATTCAACAGGGCATTCAAGGCCAACATGCCTTTGGTGAACTTTACAATAAGTACAATGATACTGGTACTCCTCAAGAGGATATGTATCGTGAATTCAATGCACGACATAAGACTTCCATTTATCTTAATGGTGGCATGCAAAAAAATCTTGAAGATTTGTATGATTATTTTAAAGAAGCCCATAAAAAAGGTTATAATGAATTTCCTTTTGCTAAATTTTATGAAGAAAAAGATGCTCTTAATGGTTCTTTAACTTCTGTGGCAATTATTCTTCCGGCTAGAATTTACAATTTTGGTGAAATTCTTAAAGACTCACAAAAATTTAGTGAACTTAGAATGGAAGAACAATTAAATCGTCATGGTTTTGCTAGATATGATTTTTCAGATATGAATGATCCTAACACAATGTTTAATAATCGTTGGGAATATGAATTTTCAAAATTATTAACCACCTTTCCTTTGGCAAAATAATATGACTGAACAACTTTTAATGTGTCTTCCTAAATTTTATGATATTAAATATGTTATTAACACATGGATGATAGATAATTTATATCAAGCAAATAAAAACTTAGCTTGGGATCAATGGGCTAAATTATATCTTACCCTCGTAGATATTATTGGTGCCGATAATATTCGGTGCATAACTGGTCATGAAAATTTACCAGATATGACGTTTGCTGCGAATGCTGGATTGGTGTTAGGTAAGACTGTTATTCTTAGTAATTTTTGGCATCTAGAACGTCGTCCTGAAAAAGAAATTTTTAAACGATGGTTTAAAAACGAAGGATACGCTATTTTAGAATTACCCGATCATGTTTTTTTCGAAGGCGAGGGTGATGCACTTTTTGACGATGACAAAAGGCTTTGGGTTGGGTATGGGTTTCGTTCTGACAAAAAGGCAGCAGATATCATACGTGGGTTAGGTATTGAAACCCATTCTGTTTCATTAATTGATCCAAGATTCTATCACTTGGACACTTGTTTTGCCCAATTATCTAAAGGTCATTTGTTATACTATCCAGAAGCATTTGATAAAATTAGCCAATATGAAATTGAAGATCAATTCAGTTATCATCCTAGTCAACTTATTCCGGTTTCTGAAGAAGATGCACTTAATTTTGCTTGTAATGCCATAAATCTTGGTGACTATATAATCGTGAATCGTATCAGTGATGCCTTAAGAGAAAAATTAGAATATCATGGTTATAACGTCAAAGTTACTCCAGTGGGGGAATTCTTAAAGGCTGGCGGTGGTACTGCGTGTTTAAAACTTAAATTATAAGGAGAACAATATGGGTTGGTCTAGCGGCATGAGTTTATTAGCGCAAGCCTGGGAAATTATTGAACCACGTTTGAAAGAAAATGATGTAAATCATGAAATCAAGGTTCAAATATGTGAGGATTTGATTGATCTTTTTGAAGATCAAGATGCAGATGATGCATCATATCTCATGGAGTATCCAGAAATGGTCGAAGCATTAAAGTCACTCCACCCGGAATGGGATTGGGAAGAGGAAGATGACGATATAGATTATGATGACGAGGATTAATAATGAATATTTTAACACCAGAAATACAACAAGATTTAGACAATTTGTTTATGTATCATGCTCCACACGGAGACCAATTAGAAAGATATCAGGCAATTAGAGAAGCTGGTAAGGCTTTTGCCACAACAATTTTGTTGTGTGCCCCTGCTTCTGCTGATCGTACAGCAGCAATTCGTAAGATTAGAGAGGCATGTTTTACTGCTAATGCTGCCATTGCTTGTAATGAGAAAAAATGAGAATCCTTGACGATATCAAACTAGACTATTCTGATGTTCTTTTAGTACCGAAACGATCAACGCTAGATAGTAGATCAAAAGTAGATTTAATTAGAACATTTAAATTTAGGTATGCACCATTTTCATATACTGGTTTGCCAATTTTGGCTGCAAATATGGATTCCACAGGAACCATGAAAATGGCAGATGCTTTCAATCCATACAATATGTCAGTCGCTTTACATAAATTTTACATTGCTGATGATTTAATCAAATTCTTTAGTAGAAAAAATAAAAATCCTCGTATATTTTACACAATGGGAATCAGTGATGATGACTATAGAAAATTTGAAAAAGTCCATTCATACGCTGAAATAGATTATGTTTGTGTAGATGTTGCTAATGGTTATTCAACTAAATTGACTGCTTTTGTTAAGAAACTTAGAGCAGAATATCCAAGATTGTGTATCATGGCTGGTAACGTAGTAACACCTGATATGGTCCATGATTTGCTTTTGAATGGTGCTGATATAGTCAAGATTGGAATTGGCCCAGGTTCGGTTTGTACTACACGTAAAATGACCGGCGTTGGCTATCCACAACTCAGTGCAGTCATTGAGTGTGCTGATGCAGCGCATGGCATAGAAAATGGTTTAATTTGTGCTGATGGTGGTATTACTTGTTCTGGTGATATTGCTAAAGCCTTTGGTGGCGGGGCAGATTTTGTAATGTGTGGTGGACTGTTTGCAGGTCATGATGAATGTGAAGGGGAGCTTGTTGGTTCTTTACGTGATTTAAAAGAATTTATAATAGAAACTGAACATACTGTTGATCCACTAACTTATAATGAAATTACTATAGAAAGAATGACATTAAAAGGGACTTCAGATACACAATATCGTAAATTTGATAAAATTGGACGGTTAATTGAATTGTCTCCTATACCAAAATCGTTTTTCAAAGATGATATAAGAATGAAATTCTACGGAATGTCTTCACATGAGGCCATGGAAAAACATTATGGTGGAAAAGCTAATTATCGTGCATCTGAAGGCAAAGCAGTAGAAGTTCCTTATAAGGGACCAGTAAAAGAGACTATCGAAGAAATTCTAGGTGGTTTGAGAAGCGCATGCACTTACATAGGTGCAAAGCAATTGAAACACATGTCAAAATGTGCAACATTTGCCAGAGTTAATCGTCAGATGAATTCGGTGTTTGGTTCTTAGGACCAAAAATTCGTTGCCATTCTTTTTCTTTCATCAAAACTCCTTCAGGCCCCCAACGATATCCTGATGGTGGAGCTTCAGTAGGATCAATGCCTCTGTGGCTTTCAATTAATCTACCATCACCTTCATATATTGGATATGTTCTCATTCCCATGATTTTTCCTTAAAAAGAATTTTCAAGCATTGACTTAAAATCAATTACGTTACAAATTTTTCTAACTCTACGTGCGGATTCTAAGGATAATAAAGCGTCTTCAAGAGCATTATGCTCATTTCGTATTGTGCCAATTGTCTCAAATAATTTATCTGAAGTGAATGCGCCCATTGTAACCCAACCAATAGTATTTGTGTCAATGAATTGATTTGAATGAGGAAAGAACGGAACATCGTATTTTTCAAAAAGCTTTCGCAAAAACCAAATGTCAAAAGATGAGACATTATGACCCATACAGTGTATGATTCTATCTTTTGCGTATTCAGCGCCAGAACTCCAATAAGTGCTAATAAAATCTACGATTTGAGCTAAGGCTTCGATATCCTCTACACCATTTTTTTCAAGATGTTCTTTAGTTAAACCATGTTTACGTTCCGCACCTTTATCCCAAAGGCTTTCACCGTCCCATTTAATCTCTACGTAGAGGTTATCGGCTGGCTTGAGAGTAACTGTATCTGCTACCACCAGACCTACTGAAACCATTTGATAATATTCACCAGTTTTCAAATTAACACAAGGATTTGCAGAGCCACGCATTAGTCCGCTGGTTTCTGTATCAATAACTAAAACTCTATCAAAATAACCAATCTCGTTTGCTTTATCCATTTTATTCCTTAATTTATAATATTTTTATGGTATCATCTAGTCTATATCAAAAATGTCTATTTGTCAAGTGTTGACAACACAAGTATAAGCTTGTATAATAAATACTTGGTTGAATTTGGAGATGTGTATGTATCGTGATCCAATTGATTCGCCAACCTATGGTCAACGACCATGGCATTGGCCAAAAGGAAGGTAAACCTGTTAGGGACAGGCAACGCCTGGAAAGTGTTTGGGACTGGCTAGAACCCGGTCTGAGTTTCGAGTACTCTGCCTTCCGCCAATTTTTAAGGAAAAAGAAATGCCAATTTCAAGAGGATAATAATGAAATTAAATTTAGAAAAAGCGCAAGAAATTGCGAAAAAACTAAAAAGTAAGAATGTACAAGCTATGGTGGGTGCGGCACTAGACAAAGTGTTCTTTTACGTGTATAGTATCGATCCATTGATCAAATGTAATTGTAATAGGAAAGCATTTGATTTACGTGCAAAGCAGCTTCTTGCAAAAGAAGTTTCGGAGTACGATAATGTAAGGATTGCTGTAACTGGTCCTGCGAAACCCGCTGGGACTCGTTAGATCAATAGTAGGAGGGTAAAGCAACAAGGCGTTGTTACTGCTTCGAAAACAGTGGGAGTCATGAAAAATGGCTTGAGTTTCGAGTACTCTGCCCTCCACCATTTAAATTATAGGATAGGAGAATAAAATGAGCGCAACACCACTGATTTTAGCATTGGACAAGAGCGGTCAACCATGGGGTTGGATTACCTGGGAAGACGCTGTGACCTATCACGCCAAAGACTTAGTCTTGTGGCAGATTGGCGAAAGCGATTTCGAGTTCTTGGGTGGTATCTCTCGCATGACTGGTCAGCGTTCTAGAATTTCTACACAGTCTATCATCGCTGTTGATGGTATGGACTTGGGTAAGCTTGGAGACAAGGCTTACAAAGAACCCGTGGTAGAAAACAAGTTGTTGTTCCGTCGTGACCGCCACTTGTGTGGTTATTGCGGTAACATCTACGACGAAGAAAAGTTAACTCGTGATCACATCTTGCCTGTTCGTAGTGGTGGTAAGGACAAGTGGATGAACTTGGTTACTGCTTGCCGTGGATGTAACCACAGAAAGGCTGACAGAACTCCAGAGAGAGCAAATATGCCGTTGCTGTATGTTCCATACGTACCAAACAGACACGAATATTTGATCTTGAAGAACCGTAGAATTTTGACGGATCAAATGGATTTCCTACTTAATGGCGTCCCGCCACATAGCCGTATTAGAGAAACACACTAGGGGTATCTCTTCCGCAAGGAAGAGACCCCACTATCCCCTTTTAGTTAAATGGACATAATGCGACGCTTCGAACGTCGAGTCGTGGGTTCGATTCCTGCAGAGGGGGCCAAAGATTTATAAATACTTTTATTCACATGGATGAAAGTATGAAACTTATAGAAATATTAACCGAAGATTTTTTAACATCTAAACAAACTAAATTATTGTTTCAACAGGTTGCTGCAACTAATTACAAACAATTAATGCAAGCATGGCAACAAGCTGGAAGCCCAACCGATCTTAATAATATTAGAAAATTTCTTTCTAATATGAAAATTTCATCACAAGTAATTGCACAAGCAATGCAAACTATAGGCGTTGGTGCATCAACGCAACCCCCCCAACAACCATTAACAATTCAAAAAACGTTTGATCCAAGAGCAGAAAAAATGAAACAACAAACACCACAACCAGGGGTACGCCCAAAACCTAAAATAGATGTAATGGCTAAAAAAGGGCCAACTGGAATACAATCATACACAAATTTGTGGAAATAATAAATTGACATAGGAAATAGCATATGAGACTATTAAGATACGAGACATTACAAGAAGGACAAATAATACCAAGAGATTGTTATATTTTCATTGGAAGAAAATTAGAAGAACATAATGGAAAAGAAGTTTTAAATGGATTCAAAATAATTTTAACTTCTCCTTTCATTAACACCGCGACTTATGTTAGCCCAGAAACTTTCAAAGAAGAAATCGGTTCTTGTCGTAAAACAGTTATACTTATGATTAGAAAAATTGCTAACAAACCTCCCTATCGATGGGTTAAGAATGTAGTCAATATGCCCGTATGAGTGATATTATTACAATTACTGATGCTTGCATAAGCAAGGTTAAAGAATTAATCAAAGAAGAAAATATCCTTGAATTAAAACTTCGTGTGTTTGTCCAAGGCGGGGGTTGTCATGGCCTACAATATGGTTTTACTTTTGAAGAAAATCTAAGTGAAGATGATATCGTAATAACCAAGGATGGTGTAGATTTTCTAATTGATATGATGAGCTATCAGTATCTTGCTGGTGCTAATATTGATTGCGTTGAAGACACTTATGGTGCGCAATTTGTAATTAAAAATCCAAATAGTTCTTCGGTTTGCGGGTGTGGGCAAAGTTTCAATGCATAATATGAATGTCGAATTTACCCCAGCTTTTTTAAAGCACACCAAAGAAATTATAGCAAAAGCAAATAAAAATTCAATGATAATTAAAACCAAAAAAGTTGGTTGTAATGGTTTAGCTTACGATTTTGTTCCTAATTCATGTGATATTGGAGATTTAATTGAAGGTGAAAATGGCAATGTAAATATTTCTTTATTTTGCGATTTTGCAATTATTATATCTTTATCAGACAAACAAATTTTCAATAATTGCAAATTTGATTATATTCGTGATGGTTTGAATTATAAAATTGAGGTTACCAATCCACAAAAAACTAGCGAATGTGGATGTGGGCATTCATTCAACGTATTATAAATTATAAAATGAAAGTGGTTTTACGTATGCTGGACCTGTTTTGATTTCACATGTGATATTAAGTGGATTTTTTAATCCTTCTGCCCAATTTTTAATCAAATTAACTCTTTCTGTAAGATTAAACATTGTAACTTTACAAATTTGTTTCTCGGGCGTCATTTTATAAACATAATCATTCATCATCAGATCAACCATGTTACCATAATGTTTGTTTATACCCCTAACGCCATCATCTCTGATCGGGAACAAACCGCCATGAATGTAACCAACACCAGCATAGAATTTTTGATATTCACAACAACGATCATAATACTCATTTAACCATGTATCATATTCATTGTTCTTTCCAAAATTTACTAAAGTATACACAAAAACATCTACGAAAGTGCGTTCAATAAACCAGACCCGATTTGGATCTTCGATTGCTTCCATTTCGTCTGCGTGTTTTCTTTTGATTACTTCTTCTTGAAATTTACGAGATAATTCGAAATCATTATTGACATCATGTAGAGTTAAATTCCATTCGCCAAGAATTGACCTTGCAGTTTTTCTTTTAACGATTGGATATCCCATGTGTTCTAGATTTTCGACTATGGTACTCTTACCGCCACCTTGAGGACCGGTTAACCCAATTAGCATACTAACTCCTTTTTATTATTCTTATAATGTATTGTACCAAAAAAGCCCAGCCAAGTCAAATGTTTAAGCTGCTTTTTCAGGTGCTTCTTCTTTAACTATTTTTGCTTCTTGTTCTTGCATTCGTTGAGCCAAAATCAATAAACCTTCAATATGTTGATTATTTTTAATCATTTTCTTCCTGTAAAAATTTACTTTTGCTCTGGTTTGGGCTGATTTTATTTTTTCGTTGAATTCTATTGTCTTTTTAGTCAAAACACCAATTTGTTTATAAATGATATCTGATTGATTATTGCTTGCCATTATTGTCTCCACCAGTTGTTTTTCTTCTAGAAACTTCTGTTTCTTCTTTCAATTTTTTATTAATTAGTTTTTCAAGATTGCTTATACCCATTTTAATTTGATTAGCAATATCTGGTCTTGCCATACCTAACACTGTATAATAACGATTAGTTAAAATATCTAATTGAGCATGTAAATCAGGTACAGTCATATCTTTCCAAGCAATTTTGTTTACTTGGTCGATTTGTTGTCTAGAAATTGGAGTGATTGAATCAATAGATAAGTCAACAGGTAGATCGACTGGAGCATCTTCATCTACTAATTTTTCTGTGAAATTTTCTAAAAAGACTGGAATTTGTTTCATCATATACTCCTTGAAAGGTATATATGGAGGGTGATAGAAGGATTAGTTAGGTAAGCCCTTAATGTTGAGCATCTGAACATTGCCAATTGACCAAATATCATAATATTGAGTGCCATCTTTAGATTGCATTTTTTCAATTGGAATATCGGTTCCTGCCAGAATACGTTCACGTATTTGAGTATCACTTTTAAAATTTTTGCCAATATTATATAACCACAACTCTTCGTATGTGCCATCCTCAGTTTCGCGCTTGAAAACCAAATGAGCATTTGGAACATGTCTTATTGTTCCTTGTCTATTTGGATCTTGTGTCTCATCTTCAACAGGTTGTTCACCGTCTGTGGCTGGTAATTCTACATCATCATCGGCTCTATCTGGATCTTGCGGCTCTTCCCCGTGATTATTACTTGCAGCAGCAGAAGATTGAGGTTCTTCAGGGGATTCTTCATTTTCTCCACCCATACCTAAACCTAATGAAGCACTAAAATTATCAACATCACTATTAGGAGTTGGCCCATTTTGTGGTCCGTAGTCATAATCTGGATAACTTTTCTGAAACTGTTTAAGTTTCGTTATAGTTCCACGGTCTTTATTTCCTTTTAGATAGGCTCGGAATGAAAGCATACATAATCCTCTGTTTATGATATTTATGGTTGAAGATATTCTATGATAAATAATTACACCAAAATAGGAACTATTATGGAAATAACCACAGATCAAGTAGTTAAGCGATCATTTCCCTTTATAATACAAAATCATCCTCAAGAATACACGGGATATCCGTTCTTGTCAGTGATTCAATATAA
>Ga0209431_10002064_pt1 | contig 16436 bp, 17 predicted proteins | sample RifCSP13_3_FD_184021 | JGI IMG/M metagenome (GOLD analysis project Ga0209431, IMG submission 184021) | Soil microbial communities from Rifle, Colorado - Rifle CSP2_sed 13_3 (SPAdes) (version 2) | ecosystem: Environmental > Terrestrial > Deep subsurface > Rock core/Sediment | place: Rifle...
GCCCCTACTGCGGCTCGGAAGACACGGTCCTCGAAAGCGCCTTCGGCCCCACCCTCTGCCGGGCGATTCACTACTGCAACAACTGTCGGCAGTCTTTTGAACAATTCAAACCGCTTTAGAACGGCAGGGATGCGCGGGGGCTTCGGGGGAATCTCCCCTGCCGGCTTATTCCGTCAATAACTCCTTCAAACGCGGATGTTCCGCATACACGCCCCGATACGCCTCCGGCAGCAGCGCCGCGATGCGGCACATGATTTCGGTCGTATAGGCCTCCAGTATTGCCTCGCGCTCGTGGCGGGGCGGTTCGGGCAGCGTGAACGGCTCCCCGAAAGTGATCGTCACGCGAATCCGCCGGAAGCGTTTGAGCGCGGCGCCGACCTTTTCGGTGTTCGTGATCGCTACCGGCACAATCGGCGCGCCGGTCATCATCGCCAGGAACGCCGCGCCGGTTTTGCCCGTCTGCAGGGCGTGCGTGGGGCTGCGCGTGCCTTCGGGCGCGAGGCCGAGGACATTCCCCTCGCGCAGAGCCCGGAGCGCAAGCTTCAACGTCGAGGGGGGAATCGCGCCGCGGTGCACCCAGATCGTGTCTATGGTCTCCACAATCCAGCGGAAGAACACGTAGCGGCGATACGTATCGGCGGCGAAGGCCGTTAACTTGCGCCCTTTAAGCAGGGAGAACATGAGGGGCGCGTCGAAGTAGCTCAGGTGGTTGGGCGAGACGATGAATCCGCCCGAGGCGGGCAACCGCTCGAGGCCGCGCACCTCCAGGCGGGTGAGGATGGTGAACAGCGTCGCCAAAGTCCCCCGGAACAACTCCCGCCCCCACGGGGGCAGGCGTCCGTGCACGAAGATAGGCTGGTCGGCCATGCGCCTGATTCTATTCGGTTCACCCGGAAGCGAAAGCCCTAGCCATCCGGCTAGCCGCCCGCATACGCGAATCTAATGCGCCAACCCCTACACTTATACTGCGCCGCCCGACTCGCTGTATAATTTCCTGTGATGGCAAAGGATGGGCGGCTGGACAGCGCGCAAAACGTGTGGGTGGCGACGGTTCGCCCGGACGGCCGTCCCCACCTCGTCCCTGTGTGGTTCGTGGTGGACGGGGGCCGCTGGTACATCTGCACCGCGCCGGACAGCGTGAAGGCCCGAAACTTGCAAACCAACTCCCGGATCGCCCTGGCCCTCGAGGACGGGAGCGATCCGCACATCGTGGAGGGCGAGGCCCGCGTGGTGGAACCCGGCCCGGCGGTTGTGCGTAAATTCAAAGAGAAGTACGACTGGGACATCGCCGAGGAGGCGCACTACACACAGGTGTTTGAAGTGACAGTAATGAAGCGAGTGATGAGTCAGGGACAATGACTATGACAACTAATAATGGATTCAAGTGGCAACCGATTGCCGACTTACCTGAAAATTGGCAGGATCTGAGTGTTCCTGAGTTGTCTTCGTTGGCTCTTGTCTGGGTGGAGCAACGGGATAGACTTAAGGAGTCGCAAGCAGTCAAAGAGTTCAATGAGCGCCTCTTACGTGAGTGGTCTATAGAAACGGGAGTAATCGAAAGGCTTTACACTATCGATCGGGGAATTACACAAGTGCTTATTGAGCAAGGCATTGATGCGGCGTTAATTCCGCATGAGGCAACGGATCGTCCTGTGGGAGAAGTCGTCAGCATTCTGCAAGACCATCGTGAAGCTTTAGAAGGCTTGTTTGCTTTCGTCGCCAAGCGTGTACCGTTAACCACAAGCTATATTAAGCAGTTGCATCAGGTGCTCACTCGGCATCAAACGTATGTTGAAGGTATCGATCAATTTGGGAATCCTGTTAAGATGGAGTTGTCATGGGGTACGTGGAAACAGTGGCCTAATAATCCTACACGCCCAAATGGGGCAATACACGAATATTGTCCGCCCCTGCAAGTTGCTGGAGAAATGGAAAGGTTGGTTGAACTCTATCACGCCCACCAAGGTGTAACACCGGAAGTTCAAGCGGCATGGTTGCATCATCGATTCACTCAAATTCACCCATTTCAAGATGGGAACGGGCGTGTGGCTAGGGCATTGTCAACCCTTGTGTTTTTACAGACGGGATGGTTCCCATTGGTTATAAACAGGGATCAGCGTGGCGAATATATCGCCGCGCTGGAAGCTGCTGACTATGGTGATTTGCAGCCCTTAGCAAGCTTGTTTGGGCAGAACGCCAAGCAGGCTCTCCGGCGGGCCCTGGCTTTATCTGAAGATGTGTTGCGAGGTGAAAAAGAATTGTCCCGAGTGGTGGAACGTCTAGCAAGCGTCTATGCGGAGCGACGCCGCGCAGCTGAAGAAACTTATCAGAGGGTCGACTTTATTGCTGAACAGTTGATGCGTGAGGCCGTTAATCTATTAGGGGGGGTGGCTGATCAGATTCGAGAACGTTTTGGCATAGTTGTAGCCTCGCCTCCTATCGTTAGAGTGACCCGGAGCCACGAACACAACGAGTACTACTACGCTGCACAGATTGTTTCTGTTGCTCAAAAACTTGATTATTTTGCCAATCTTGTACGCCGCCGCAGTTGGGTGCGGTTGCATCTAGCGGATGGGCAGAAGACTCATATCGTTTTTTCCTTTCACCATTGGGGTAAGGCAAATCAAGGAATTAAAGTTTGCACTGCGTTCACTTATTTCCCCGAAACTAAGCCAGAAATTCAGCCAGAAGCCGAGATGGAGCCAGAACCCATTGGTGAGACACATCATATTTGTGATGAGCCGTTTTATTTCTCGTATAAGGATGAACTTCGATTGGAAGGTTTGAAAGCTGACTTCCACAAATGGATGGAGCGAGCCATCAGTGTAGGTTTAGCAGAATGGGCCCAGCGATTGTGAGCAAGAGAATCTGTTTCGCACAAAGGACTGACGACTATGATGCGTTTTGACCGCTTCACCGAGCGCGCGCAGGACGCCGCGGCGCGCGCGTTTGAAATTCTGCAGCGTTACGGCCACAACCAGGTGGACACCGAGCACCTCCTGTTGGCGATGCTCGAACAGCCGGAGGGGGTGATCCCGCAAATTCTGGAGAAACTCAGCGTGGATCAGGAGCTCATCAAACGGCGGCTGGACGACGTGCTGCGCGCCTCCCCGCGCGGCGCGCAGATTTACGGCGGCGGGACCGGGCAGGGGTTCGTCACCCCGCGCCTCAAGCGGATTGTAGATCTCGCCAACGACGAGGCCAGCCGCTTCAAGGACGAGTACATTTCCACCGAGCACCTTTTCCTCGCCATCCTCTCCGAGCGCAACACGGCTGTCTCGCGCATCCTCTCGGAAGCGGGCGTGACCAAAGAGCGCGTGTACGAGACCGTCAAGGACATTCGCGGCGGTCAGCGCGTGACCGACCCGCAGGCCGAGGCCCGCTACCGCACACTCGAAAAATACTCGCGCGACCTGACTCAGCTGGCGAAGGCCGGTAAACTCGACCCGGTCATCGGGCGCGACAACGAGATCCTGCGCGTGATCCAGATCCTCTCGCGCCGCACCAAGAACAACCCGGTGCTCATCGGCGAGGCGGGCGTGGGCAAGACGGCCATCGTCGAAGGCCTGGCGCAGAAAATCGCCACCAACGACGTGCCCGAAATCCTCGCGGGCAAGCGCGTCGTCGCGCTCGACCTTGGCGCAATGATCGCCGGGTCGCGCTTCCGCGGCGAGTTCGAGGAGCGGCTCAAGTCCGCGATTGAGGAAGTCCAGCGGGCGGAGGGCGACGTCATCCTCTTCATTGACGAGCTGCACACCGTCGTCGGCGCGGGCGCGGCGCAGGGCGCGCTCGACGCGAGCAACATGCTCAAGCCGGCGCTGGCGCGCGGCGAGCTCCAATGCGTCGGCGCGACGACGTTCGACGAGTACCGCAAGCACATCGAGAAAGACGCCGCGCTCGAGCGCCGCTTCGCGCCCGTGTACGTGGACGAACCCTCGGTGGAGGAAACCATCCAGATGCTGCGCGGCCTGCGGGACCGCTACGAGGCGCACCACAAAGTCACGTTCAGCGACGCGGCGCTGGTGGCGGCGGCGAAACTTTCGCAACGCTATGTCACCGAGCGCAGCCTGCCGGACAAGGCGATTGACCTGATGGACGAGGCGGCCGCCAAGCTGCGCGTCGCGCTTTACTCCATGCCGCCCGATCTCAAGACGATGAAGGCCGAGATTGACCGCCTGATGGCCGAAGAGGAGCAGGCCGGGCTGGCGCGCGATTACGAGCACGCCGCCCAGAAGAAGGCCGAGCGCCTGCGCCTCGAAACCGAGTTCAAGGCGCAGCGCGACAAGTGGGAGAAAGAGCACAAACTCGATGAGGTCGTGGACGAAAGCGACATCGCCGAGGTCGTCTCCCAGTGGACGGGCATCCCGCTCAACCAGATGCTCGAAACCGAGTCCGAGAAACTGCTGCACATGGAAGACCGCTTGCACGAGCGCATTGTCGGGCAGGCCGAGGCGGTGCACGCGATTGCGGACGCTATCCGCCGCTCGCGCTCGGGGCTGAAGGACCCCAAGCGGCCCATCGGCTCGTTCATCTTCCTCGGCTCGTCGGGCGTGGGCAAGACCGAGCTGGCCAAAGCCCTGGCGGCCTTCCTGTTCGACGACGAGGACGCGCTCGTCCGCGTGGACATGAGCGAATACCGCGAGCAGCACACGGTCAGCCGGCTGTTCGGCGCGCCGCCCGGCTACGTGGGGTACGAGGAAGGCGGGCAGCTCACCGAGGCCGTGCGCCGCCGCCCGTACCGCGTGGTGCTCTTCGACGAGGTCGAGAAGGCGCACCCCGACGTGTGGAACGCGCTCCTGCAAATCCTCGACGACGGCCGCCTCACCGACGGGCAGGGCCGCGTCGTGGACTTCCGCAACACGGTCGTCATCATGACCTCCAACCTCGGCACGGAGTTCGTGCGCAAGTCCGGCACGCTGGGCTTCCTGCGCCGGGGCGACGACGGCTCGGACGAGGACGCGAACAACGAGAAGATCGAGCGCGCGCTCAAGGCCACTTTCCGCCCGGAGTTCCTCAACCGCGTGGACGAGATCATCACCTTCAAGCCGCTCTCGCTGGAGGACGTGGAGAAGATCGTGGACTTGCAGATGAATGAGATCCAGTCCCGGCTGTCGGAGCACGGCCTGCTGGTGCGGCTCACCGAGTCGGCGCGAAAGTGGCTGGCGAAGGAGGGCTTCGAGCCGGCTTTCGGCGCGCGCCCGCTTCGCCGCGCCTTGCAAAAGTACGTCGAAAGCCCGCTGTCGGTGCAGATGCTCAAGGGCGACTTCAAGCCCGGCGACACGGTCATCGTGGACTGGGTGGAGGGCAAAGGGATTGAGTTCCGCCGGGACGAGGCCGCGCCCGTGACGGTCGAGCAGACGGCGTCGGTGCCGCAATAACGCGATCGGGTGATTACCGTCGGCAAATGCTCCAGGCCCGCGTCCTTGCGGGCCGTCCGTCGCTGGATCTCAAAGCTGAATAAGCACAAGGACGGCTCACGCGAGCCGTCCTTTCTTTTTTCCCTCCTCGCTTTCATCACAGACAAGGGGGGAGGAGTGTGAGTCTCCTTCTCCCATTTGTGCTTTCGCGAAGCGAGATGGAGAAGGGATGTGGTGAGAGTGTCGGGGCGGGCAGATTTGAACTGCCGCTCTCGCGCTCCCAAAGCGCGCGCTTTAAACCGAGCTAAGCTACGCCCCGATGTTCAACCAGGTTTGTTGCAGATAATCCATCCACGCTTGTATCATGCACCGCAAGCGAGTGTCGCCAACTTCGATGGATAACACGCCATGCACTGACCGCCATTGTCGCCCGCTTAACTCCCCCGCATTCGACTTCCGCATGACTGTAATCCGTTGCGCGTTGACTCCCAATGCTTGCGCCCAGTATTGCTTGAGGGTCTGCTCATCATTGTCTACATGGCATTGTAGCCGATAGCGGATGTGCGAGTTGCGCGTCAATGCTTTGATGTAGTGATGAGCAATTTGGATAACCCCTAGATTTGAGTTGCAAATCTCGACTCGATTTCGGTCTCGCTTGAAACCCTCAGCGGCGTAGAGAACCACAAAATCTCGCAATCGCGCATCTTGCAAGACATTACCAGCCTCTGCGTAAGCCTCATTGTACCATTGCTCGCGAAGAGTGGCGTGCTTTTGGCTAATGGCATGGCTAGCCCGTAGACGTTGCTCAGTCTGCCGTGCAGTTTGTGGAATGGGAATATCTTTAATCCACCCATGCACGGTAGATTTGCCTAGCGCCAATTGCTCACAAATCTCGGTCAACGTCGCGCCTTGATGCCGGAGTTCACGTGCTTTCTCGCGCAAGTGAGCGTATTTCTTCATTCCGCCCTCGAAGGCAAGCGCAGTATAATCGGCGCAACTCTAATTTGTCAACATATCGCCCTTCCGAGAAATCCGTTCCATCCGTTGACCACACACTCATATGCCTGAAATCACCCTCACCCTCTCCAGCCACGTCGCCCTCAATGACCTGGCCCTCGACGGCGGCGCGGAAACCGCCGTGAGTTGTGACCTCCCACGTCTCACCTCTCACCTCCCATGACTTACGCCCTCCTCGCTCGCTACTACGACCTCGAAAACGCCGGCTTCACCGAAGACCTGCCCTTTTGGCAGGAACTCGCGGACGAGTACGGCGGGCCGGTTCTAGAACTCGGCTGCGGCACGGGGCGCGTCTTGCTGAACCTCGCGCGGCGCGGTCATGCGACCACCGGCGTTGACAACTCGCCTGAAATGCTGGCGCTGCTGGAGGAGAAAATACGTAGGGGCGAGCAGTTGCTCGCCCCTACCAATGCCCCAATAATCCTCCACGCCGACATGACCGACTTCGCCGTCGAGCGCCAGCATGCCCTCGCCCTCATGCCTTTCAACGCCTTCATGCACCTGCTCACTCCCGAAGCGCAAACCGCTGCGCTCACCTGCATCCGCCGGCATCTGCAACCCGGCGCGGCGCTCGCGCTCGACATGCCCAACCCCGGCGAGGCCTACGCTGCTCAAGAGCAGGGCCTCACGCTGGAGCGCACGTTCAAGGACGGTGAGAACACGGTTCAGCAGTTCTCATCCGTCGTCGTTGACCGCGCGGCGCAACTTGCGCGCATCACGTGGCTGTATGACTCCGTCGCGCCCGACGGGACGGTGCGGCGCACAACTGTCCCGCTCACATTGCGTTATACTTTTCCAGGCGAGATGCGGCTGCTGTTGGAGAAGTGCGGGCTCGCGCTCGCGCATCTCTACGGCGACTACGACCGTTCGCCTCTCACGGACGGCTCACCGCGGATGATCGTGGTGGCGAAAGCGGTGTAGAGGTGGGGGATTTATACGACGACCTCAAATCGCCTCAAGTGGGGAACACGGTCGAAGTGGGGGTCGTTGCTGGCAATGGCCTCGCAGCCAACCTTTTGCATGGCCACGACGTGCAGGGCGTCACGGGGCCGAAGCGCATAGCGCGGCATCAGGTCCAGCATCACATCCACATCACCGGCTGTGACATCGAGGACGCGCAGGTTGGGGAGCTGGCGTAACAAACGTAGGGACGGCGCAATGATTGGAGAGAATTCTGAGAGGAGCGCCGCCTCTTCAGCACGCAGCCGGTCGAGCGGCGAGCCGGGGTATTTGTCGTGGATAACGGCGAGCAGGAGGCGATAGGCCAGTTCGTCAAAGGTCAAGGCCGAAGTGTAGGCAGCTATCCGGCCCTGCTCAACAGACTCAAAGAAACCTTTGAGGATGGGACGAATCTGCGGCTCGGCGCGAAGAAAGACGTAGAGCATCATCGTGTCGAGATAGATGACGCTCTCGTCAAAGACGGCCAGAGAAGAGGCCATCAGGCGGTGAACCTCTGCCAGTCAAGGAAGAAATCGTAAGCGGCAAGAGGTTCGGTCCCGAGGTATCCCAGTAGCCGCTCAGTAAGATTACCTTCCCAATTCAAAGGCTCTGTCGCTGCCAACAACGCCCGGCGGATGGCCGTGACCTCTGCCATAATCGCATCCAGACGAGCTAAAATCGTGTCGCGCTCAGCCGCTTGCATAGGCTTGGCTACCTCCCGGCAAGTATTGTAGCATATCCCCTGAACCAGATTCGCCTCTTCGCGCCTGAGAATGCCAATGAGAAAACTTCATCTGCTCCTCATCTGCCTGACTGCCGCTTGCAGTGGTCTGGCCACCCCCTCCCCGACTCAGCCTCCGCCGCAGATTTCAGTGGTCACGGCGACTTCCCCGCCCCGGCCCACGGCGACCCAGCCCCAAGCCGTCACCCCCCTGCCCGCGCCGCCTGAACCAAAGAAGATGACTGTCACCGCGCCGGACGGGGCCTCGTTGGTCGGGACATTCTACCCGCCGCTCACCGCGCCGGCGCCGGGCGTGCTGCTGCTGCATATGCTGGGTGGCTGCGCCTGCAAGGAGGATTGGGATGCCTTTGCGCGCGACCTGCAGCGGCAGGGGATGGCGGCCTTCGCGCTCGACTTGCGCGGCCACGGCGAAAGCGCCAAGCCGGAGGACTGGACGAAAGCGCCGGGGGACGTGCGGGCCGCGTGGGATGCCTTCATCGCCCGATCCGAGGTGGACCCCAAAGACTCAGCCATCGTCGGCGCGAGCATCGGCGCAAACCTCGCGCTCATCGTCGGCGCGAACAACCCGGCCGTGGTCGTCGTCGTCGCGCTCTCGCCGGGGCAGGATTATCACGGGTTGAAGCCGTCGGCCCTGCTCACCAACTTCGGCCAGCGGCCTGTCCTGCTCGTCGCCAGTCAGGACGATTCATACTCGTACACCAGCGTTCAACAGATGGCGAACCTCGCCCCGGCGAGCGAGACGCATTACCTGACCAACGCCGGGCACGGCACCGACATGTTCCGCGACCCGAACTTGGAACTGGTGCTGTTGGACTGGCTACGGAAGCACCTGGGGATACTGAAGGGATGAGGTTCACTGATGACTGATTACTGTTTACTGCCGACTGCTCCTCACCACCAGCACCGGCCTGTTCACTGCCGAGATAATCTGGTCGGCCACGTCGTCTAGGAGATATTCCTTGAACCCGGCCCAGCCGCCGGGCAGGTCCGGCGCTTGGTGCGCCCCGATGACGACCAGATCATAATCGCCTTTGCTTGCCTCCGCCGCGATTTCCTCCAGCACCAGCCCGTGTCGCAGTTTCGAGCGCATCGCCGTCGTCACGCCCTGCTCGCGCAGCAGTTCCATCTCGCGCGCCAGGTGCACGCCCTCGCGCGTGCCGCCGGCTATGGCCTGCTCGGCGGTTTCGCGGAGCTCGTCGAGCGCGGCTCCGGACGAGAGCGGCAGCTGCGACATGACATGCAGCACCGTGACCTCTGCGCCCAGCCAGTGCGCCACCTGCCCGCTCCAGCGGGCCACGCGCTCGCCCGGCGCCTCGCCGCCCGTGCAGGCCAGCACGCGCCGGACGCCGGGGCGCTGGCCCTTCACGATCAGCACGGGCGTGCGCGCGTAGCGCGCCAGGCGTGACGCCCCCGAGCCATAAATCAGCCGGTCCAGGCCGCGCCGCCCGCGCGAGCCGAACACGAGCAAATCGTAGACCCCGCTCTGGTCTTCGGCCAGAATCTCGTCGGCGGCCCGGCTGCCAATCCGTATTTTCTCTTCGGCTTCGGAGAGAAACAGCGGCTGCGCCCGCGTAAAAGACGCGCGCACCTGCGCCTCGTCCTGCGGGGAGGCCGCCACCCCCAGCAGGGTGACCTCTGCCCGCGCGGCGCGCGCCAGCGGCGCAGCAAACCTCAGGGCGTTCTCAGCCAAAGGTGATCCGTCCGTGCACATCAGAAACCGCATAAGCACCTCGTCGGAGGTCGAAGAGCGGAAGACGGAGGGCCAAGCCTCCGCCTTCCATCGGCTGTCATCTCACAAGCATTAACGCCAGAGGCATCGCCAGGATGGCCAGCAGGAAAATCGCCACGCTGCGCCGCGTCCTGCCGATGACCTCCACCGCGCGCAGGATGGCGCGCTCGTAGGGCCGGTAAACCAACAGCAGAATGAGCAGGGAGACCACGGTCACGCTCGTCATCTCCACGACCACGACGGTGAACGCCCCCGGATTGGAGATGAGCAGCGAGGCGACGAGAGTGTCAATGAAAGTCGTGATGTTTGCGCCCATGATGTAGGGGATGACGTTCTCGCGCCGGATGTAGCCGCGCGCCGAGAGCGGCACGAGCAGCGAGAGCGACACGGACACCGACATGGTGAGGCTCGTGAGACCCGCCCCCAGCGCGAACGTGACCAGCGGGCGATACAGCATCCGCGCCATGCCGCCGAAGGCGCTTTCCCGGAGCCGCATGTCCGGCAGGGACTGGTCAATCAAGTTCAGGCTGTACCACAGGCTCCCAAAGCCCAGCAGAAAAACGCCCACCTGCGCCGCCGTCCGAGGCAGGAATGCGGCGAAGGTCGCGCTGGCCGCGTTGACTAGAGGATTGAAGACGACCTCCATCGCCGATCCCAGGGTGCTCTGGTTCAGCGCCGGGCGCAGCCAGTCGAGCGCCCGGATCTCCAGCAGCCAGTAACCCACGGCCATCGCCGGAGAATAAATGGTATAGGTGACCAACAGAGCCAGTAACCCCATCGCCAGGCTGACCTTGCGCTCGTGGCCCCGCAGGGTGTAGACGAACCCCAGCCCCAGCACGATGAACGACGCGCCAAAGCGGCTTCCGGCGATCATCGCAAACGCGCCCAGCCGGTCCAGCGCGCCCGCGTCGAAAAAGGTAAGCGCCGTCGCCGCCACGGGCGACCCGGACAGGACGAGATAGGCAAACAGCCACCCGAAACCCAGCGCGTTCCAGGCGTTCCGCACCGACAGCCCCTCGCGGATGAAGGGGACGAGCACCCTGGCCCCATTCTTCAGCAGTTGAATGGCGAGGACAAACAGGAACAGCGCGAGGAGAAGCTGGCCGACCTTGCGCCAGTTGAGGCGGCGAAACCATGCGCCCCCCGCCGGGCGTTCCCGTGCGGGGTGAGTGTTCACGCCTCGCCTCGCACCTCAAGCGCCAGCCGCTCGAAGTATTCGGCCAGGTAGCGGTGCCGCGCCTCGGCGAGGGCGCGCGCGGTGGGGGTGTACAGCCGGTCTTTGACGTGCGCGAGCTTGAAGAGGAACTCGTGGTAGGGGGTGTGCGGCTCGCCCGGCTCTTTCTCGCGCGTCCGCCGGAACGTCTCCGACGGCTCGCCAGTCAGCGGTTCTCCGGCGAGGGCGGCGTAGGCAAACGTGCGCGCCACGCCGATCGCGCCCAGCACGTCGAGCTTGTCGCAGTCGAACTGAATCCGGGCTTCGAGCGATTGCGGCGGCTCCGTTTCGTCGCGGAAACGGTGAGCGCGGATGCAGTGCAGGACGGCCTCAATGCGCTCGGCGGTCCAGCCCTCGGCCTGCAGAGCCGCCCGCGCAAACTCCGCGCTTGCGTGGTGGTGGGCCGCCCGGCTGTCGTCGCCCGAAGTGGAGCCGGCGGCGTCGTGCAGCAGCACCGCCGCGCGGAGGACCTCCATGTCCGCGCCCTCGGCCCGGCCAATACGCTCGGCCAGCGCCAGCACGCGCAGAATGTGGTTAAAGTCGTGGACGGGGTCGGCGTCCGTGTAATACTGGCGGGCCTGTTCGATGGTCGGCATAGGCGCATGGCATATTCCGTATTGAGTAGGAGTCGCCGTTACGCAATGCGGAATACGCAATACGATCTATGTTTCCCCCTCCACCGTTTCTTCCGAAGCCTTCTTGCTCCCGATCTCCACCAGTTGGATCTGCGCCTGGTAGCGCTTGCCGTCAATCTCCAGTTTGCCGTTGGCGTAAAAGCCTTTGGAGCCGGTCTTGAAATCTTTGGGGGGAAGCGTGAACATGCCCAGCAATTGGCCGTCGGCGGTCTTGAGTTCGGCGATGATGATCATAGGGCCTCCTGAGGAATAAATAACTGGAGAGCGTTCAACTACTGGCTACGACCAGCGCCATCGCGTGCTCGTGCGTGTGGCTGAGGCTGATGGACCACTCGCGCAGGCCGCGTTGCTCGGCCAGCGTTTTGGCCGCGCCGTGCAGGACGATTTCGGGGCGGCGCTGGCTGTCGCGCACGATCTCGATTTCCTTCCAGCCTACGTCGCCAATACCGCACCCCAGCGCTTTCGCCACGGCCTCCTTCGCCGCGAACCGGGCGGCCAGCGCGGGCGTGCGCCCCTCGGCCTCGATCAGCTCGCGCGGCGTGTAGAAGCGGTTGAAGAAGCGATCCTTGTGCCGGAGGATCGCCTGATCAATGCGCGCGACTTCGATGATGTCAACGCCCGTGCGCAGCATCAGCGCTTCTTCTTCCAGTAGTCACGAAACGCTTTCAAGCGCGGCAACGACTCGCGATCTTTTACCCGGTTGGCCGCTTCCTTGCTCGCCACGATGTCATCCGGATGGCAAACTGGAAAACCATCCACCTCGACGCGCCGCTCCCAGGCTTCGGCGAAAGTTTCTATTCCATCCGGCGCAAAGACCAAATCCAAGTCGAAGGGGCCATTTTTGAGCTGCACAAAGTCTTTGCCGCGCCGGATTTCGGCTACCTGTTCGGGGGTCAACTCGAAGCCCAATTCAAGCAGCGCTTTGGCTAAGGCTTCGCCATTCACCGCCGTTTTCTCTACGAAGAGGTCGGCGTCCTGCGTGGTGTCCGGGAAGCCGAGCAGAATCGCGCCCGATTTCCCGATGAACAAATATCGAACGCCGCGTCGGGCAAACGCTGCGCGGATTTCTTGCGCCTGCGGATAGTCAAAGCGAGCGGCCATACCCTAACCACTTCGGGAGATTCTTTTCGCACCATGCGCGGTATTCGGCCATGGTCTCAAACGACCGATAGGACGCATCGTCCAGCACCGGCTTGTAGGTACGAATAAAGGCATAGTGCATCCTCACGGCCAAAGGCCGTTTGGCTGCCGCCGCAAATTCGGTTTCCCACTCGGCTAATTGTAGATTTTGGATTTCGGACTGCGGATGGGCGTCCATGGTCTATCAATTCCCGAAGGCAACCCGCTCTCACATCCCACGCGCGCCGCTACCCACGCCCTGACATACTCACCCACTGTTCTCCGGCCCCGCGACCGCCAGCGCGTAGTTCTCTGCGCTCAGGAATTCCTGCGCCGCCTCCCGCACGTCGTCGCGGGTGACGGCTTTCACCAGCGCCGGATAGCGCTGCAGGTAGTCCAGCCCGAGGTCATACAGTTCGAGAGTGCCGATGGAGGCCGCCACGCCCTCGTTCGTCTCAAGACTCAGCGGCAGGCGGCCGACAAAGAAAGCCTGGTTGTCCTCCAATTCCTGCGGCGTCACTTTCTTGGTCGTGAATTTCCTGATCTCCCGAAGCATCAATTCAATGGCGCGGTCTACGTTCTTGGGGTTCACGCCTGCGTAGGCGTACCACGGGCCGGGGCCGAGGCCGCCGTCGAGCGATGTCCCGGCGTAATAGGCCATGCCGCCTTTCTCGCGGACGTGCTCGCCCACGCGCCCGCCCAGGCCGAACGCGCCGAGGATGTTGTTGGCGACGCGCGCGGCGACGAAGCGCGGGTGCTTACGCGCAGGGCCGGGCGCGCCGAGGAGGATGTCGCTCTGTATCTTTCCAGGCATCGAGACGCGCCGCGTCACTACGCCGGGGGGGACCGCGACCGGCGGCAGGGCAGGTTCGGGCGGCTGGTCGGGGTTCGCCCAGTCCCCGAAATATTTTTCTACGAGCGCGACCGCTTCTTCCGCCTTCACCGCGCCGACCAGCGTCACGATCATCCCGCGCGGGCCGAAGTGCTGGCGATGGAACGCGGCCAGTTCGTCGCGCGTGATGGCCTTGATCGTCTCCGAGTACCCGCCGTCGTCAATGCGGTAAGGATGGTTCGGGTAGGCAAGTTCGTGGAAGGCGTCGTCGGCGCGCGAGGCCGTGTCGTTGTTGCGGATGGCCAGGCGGGTGAGGATCTCGCCGCGCAGGCGCTCGACCTGCTCTTCGGGGAAAGTCGGGCGGCGCAAAGCATCGGAGGCGATGTCGAGCAGGAGGGGCAGGTCTTCCGCGAGGGCCTTGCCGCCAAAGCCGGAAGTGTGCGTGCCGCCTGAAATGCTCAGGCTCGCGCCGACGGATTCGATCTGCTCGTAAATCTCGGCAAAGGAGCGCCGCCCGGCGCCGCGCATGAGGGCCGCGGCGGTGAAGCGGGCCAGGCCCGCCTTTTCCCGCGCCTCCCACAGCGCGCCCGCGCGCAGGTCGCTGTCCACCACGACCGAGGGGCTGGTGTGGTTCTCGCGCACGAGCACGACGATGCCGTTGCCCAGCGCCCGGCGGGTGATATTCTCCGGGCCGGGGAGGGAGTGGAGGTCGAGGGTGAGTTTCGGAGTGCGTCTGGTTTTTGTAGGTGGCATTTTGTTCAGGAGACGCTGATCAGTCATCCGTGATCGGTGAACAGTGACGACGGGTGACTGATCACGGATGACTACTTTCCGGAATAAAGTGACCGACGGTGCGGTTGCTCTTCGCCAGATACTTCTGCGCGACGCGCTGGACGTCGGCGACGGTCACCGCCGCCAGGCGGTCGAGATAGCTCTCAAACCAGTGGTACGTGTCGAAGATTTCAGTGAACCCAAGCCAGAAGCCCTGATTGGTCACGCTCTCGGCGCCAAACGCGAACATCGCCTTTGCCTGCTTCAAGGCTTTGGCAAGTTCTGCGACGGTCACCGGTTCATTCTGCACGCGCTCGATTTCGGCGTCCAGTGCTTTCTCCACCGCGTCGGGCGTCTGCTCCTTGCGCACGGTAGCAAAAACTGAATACAGATACGGATCAACCGTAGGGCTGAGGCCGCCAGACACGCTCGCGGCCAGGCCCTTCTCCACCAGGGCTTTATACAGGCGCGAGGACTTGTTGCTCGTCCCGCCGCCGAACAGGTTGAACGAACTGGCCCCGGCGAGGATCGAGTCGAGCGCGACCATCGGGTAAAAATCAGGATCAGTCGCGCTGGGGGCATGGGACACCGCTTCGAGGTAGGCGGTCTCGCCTTCGCCCGTGAGGACGAGGCGGCGCTCGCCTTTCTGCTCCGGCTCGGGGCGCGGCGCGAGGTCGGGCGGCGACTGCGGCTTGTGCCCGCCGAACAGCTCCTGGAGGCGCGCGCGCATGTCCTTCGTCTTGAAATCGCCCACCGCCACGGCGATGGCGTTGTTCGGCGCGTAGTAGCGGCGGTAGTGGGCGTACAGGTCGTCGCGCGTCATGCTCTGCAGGTCGGCCAGGTCGCCGATGACTTCGTGATGGTAGGGGTGCACCCGGAACGCCGCCGCCTGCACTTCCTCGGCCAGCCGGAAACCGGGGCTGTTCTCGTGCCCCTGCCGCTCCGAGATGATGACGGTGCGCTCGGACTCCACCTCCTTCGGCGGGAACAGCGCACGGCCCATCCGATCGGCTTCGAGGCGCAGGGCGAAGTCAATCTTGTCGGCGGGCATCGTCTCAAAGTACGCCGTCCAGTCAATCCACGTCATCGCGTTGCGGTAACCGCCGTCGCGCGCGATCGCCCGCCAGGCAAAGTCGCCCGGGAACTTGCGCGTGCCCTTGAACATCATGTGCTCGACCCAGTGGCTGATACCGGTGTAACCGGGGCGCTCGTGGCGCGACCCCACGCGGTACCACACCCACCACGAAATCGCCGGGGCGGTGTGGACCTCCTTCAACAGCACGGCGAGGCCGTTCTGGAGCCTGGTTTTGGTGATTTTAGAGGCCGGCATACCCCTCCTTTGGGGAACCCGCGGTGTGCGCCGAGCGGCGCAAGTCTGGGACCATGCCACCCGTCACATTTCAGGCATGCGTGGTCGAATTGTACCCCCGCCCCACGCCGCGATATTGGAAGCCCAGCTTGTCCATCTGCGCCGGGTCGTAGATGTTGCGCCCATCCACGACGATCGGCTGGCGCATGAGGCTCTTGAGGCGGCTCAGGTCGAGCTGCTTGAACTCGTTCCACTCGGTGCAGATGACGAGCGCATCCACGCTATTGGCCGTCTCGTAAGCGTCCTCGCACAACTGCACGTGAGGCATCAGCCGTCCGGCCACGGTCATCGCCACCGGGTCGTAGCCCTTCACCTTCGCGCCTTCCGCCATCAGCGCCTGGGCGATGTCAATCGCGGGCGCGTCGCGCATGTCGTCGGTGTTGGGCTTGAAGGCCAGCCCCAGCAGGCCGATCAGCTTCCCTTCCAGGCTTCCGAGCAGGTCGCGCGCCTTGCTCACCATCTGGCGGCGCTGGTCGGCGTTGATGTCAATCACGGCTTGCAGCAGCTGCGGGTGCTTGCCTTGCACATTCGCCATGTGCGCGAGGGCCTTCACATCTTTGGGAAAGCAGCTCCCCCCCCAGCCCAGCCCGGCGTTCAAAAAATGCTTGCCAATGCGCGGGTCGTAGCCCATGCCGGTCGCCACTTCTTTCACGTCTGCGTCGAGGGCCTCGCAGATGTTGGAGATCTCGTTGATGAAGGAAATCTTCGTGGCC
>Ga0209431_10002065_pt1 | contig 16428 bp, 13 predicted proteins | sample RifCSP13_3_FD_184021 | JGI IMG/M metagenome (GOLD analysis project Ga0209431, IMG submission 184021) | Soil microbial communities from Rifle, Colorado - Rifle CSP2_sed 13_3 (SPAdes) (version 2) | ecosystem: Environmental > Terrestrial > Deep subsurface > Rock core/Sediment | place: Rifle...
TAGGCGGCCACAATGGGAGTGAGCAGGAAGAAGCTGGCGCCGATCACCAGGTTGAGGCCGGGGTTGAACATCAGGTTAACCTCGCGCACATCGTTGGTGGCGCGGGCCATGGTGTCGCCCACGGACTGCAGGCTGTGGAAGGTCATGCTCTTACCCAGCAGGCTGACGTACAGTTCTTCGCGGATGTCGCGCTCGAAGAGCTGGCCCAGCCATTCGGCGCCGAAGTTGCGGGCGAACTGCAGCACGCTGCGCACCGATTGGCTGATGAGGATGATCCACACAAAACTCCAGAGCAGGTCCACGCGCGGCGGGGATTGCAGGATGGCCTCGAAGGCATCGCCGATGACAACGGGCACCACGGCAGCCAAGGCGCCGTTAGTGATGGCGCCGAAGACCAGCATGAGGGCCAGGGGCCAATAGTGGAGCAGGCGGGAGAGCAGCCAGGGCAGAGGGGCGCGGCGGTTGGTGCGGTAGCGCTCGGGCAAAGAAAATTCGGCCGCACGGGTGGCGGGGAGGGTGGATGTGCTCATTGAGTTAAAGCGTGTCTAGCAGCGGAGGTTCGTAGGGCGGGAAGCTCCGTAATAGCGCATGAAGCGCCTAGTTAGGCAGCGGCGTTAGGATACCACAGGCAAGTATAGGGGAATAAGACTAAAAACCGCCGGTCTTAATAGTAAATGGCAGACATTTGATAGAGCTTGGCAGCTCGATTTGCTTTATTGTTGGGCGAACCGACCTGGAGGTCAGCTATGAGCAATTTAGCTTCTTCAACTTGGGTAGGAATCTTGTTTCAGCCGCGGGCCACGATTCGCAAGATAATCGAAACTCAACCCAGCAAGCACGTAATCCTGTTAGGGGCATTGGTTGGAATATATCAATTTCTAAACAATGCTTCGGGTAACAACCTAGGCGAAAGCATGCCTTTATTCGCAATCTTGGGGCTTGCGATCACCGCGGGTCCCATTGCGGGTATCGCGGGGGTTTATTTGGGAGGTGCTTTGTTTTGGTGGACCGGAAAGCTACTTAAGGGTCAGGCTTCTCCTCAAGAGGTAAGGGCAGCCTTTGCCTGGTCATCAGTGCCCTCAGTTTTGATGCTACCCCTTGTGGCAGTCGAAATATTTATCATGAGGGAGGCACTCTTTTCCGAAAGAGAGTTAATACTAAGCGGGTCGCCGTCAGTTGATCTATTTCTGGCCATCTTGCTATTTGCGATGGGATTAGCCATGATCGTTGCCAGCATTTGGCAACTAGTGCTCCTGGTGAAATGCCTGAGCGAGGTCAACGGATTTTCAGCCTGGCGGGCTCTCGCGACGCTGCTACTGCCGGTTGGTCTGCTCCTGGTATGTGCACTTTCACTTCTCCTTGTGTCATCCTAAGAGATAGACAAGAAAGGCGGCTTTAGGCCGCCTTTCTGTCCTAATTTCTTTGTAAACACGATATCGTGAATGGGAAATCGTTTTTGGGTCCAGCGGCAAACTCCGTATGTTCAGTGATCCGCCACTCGTCCATACTGAAGGCCGGGAAGAAGACGTCGGCGCTGGCATCGGCGTGCACGCGGGTCAGGTACAAGCGCTGCACCTTGGGTTCCTCAAGCTGCAGCGCTTGTTTGAACACCTCGGCACCGCCGATGACGAAGAGTTCCTGCTCGCCGGCTTGTTCAGCCAGCTGGATGCCGGCCTCCAGCGAACCGGCTACCAGGGCATCCCCAGGCTGAAAAGCCGGGTCACGCGAGAGCACGATGAGCTTGCGGCCGGGCATTTTCCCGGAGGCGCCCTGGTAGGTCTTGCGGCCCATGAGCGCATGGTGGCCCATGGTGAGGCGGCGGAAATGTTTGAGGTCGTCAGAGAGGTGCCAGGGCAGGCGGTTAGCGCGGCCGATGCCGCCGCGCTGGTCTACGGCGGCGACGAGGGAGATGATCATGGAGATGTTCCGATATTAATGCTAACGTCGACCTGCTTTGCATAATGAGGTTTTTTGGAAGACATGGTTCTAGGGTTTCCTCGCTGTGCTGGTTCGGCGGTCAGGCGGTGAAATCAGGACACCGCTCGGAATGACAAAAAGGGGACGGCGGCGACGAGGGAGATGATCATGGGACTATTCTATACGAAGGTCGTTGCGGAATAGGCTGGTTCCGGTGAGATGTGAGTCGGAAATCTCTTCGCTGTGCGGGTTCGGCGGTCTGGTGTCTGCGAGTTACCCGCTCAGAATGACACGAGAGCGTTGGCGGCGGCAAGGTAGATCAGCATAGGAGCGCTGCGATGTTGTTGCCGACCTGCTTTGCAGCATGAGGTCTTTCGGAAGACATGGTTCCATAGATTTCTCGCTGTATAGATTCGGCGGTCGGGTGGCGAGTTTAGGAGACCGCTCGGAATGACAAGAAGGAAGATGGCGGCGATGGCTGCGCCTCGTCCTCGATCGAAATGACAATAGAAGGGCGCCATGGATTTCACACGGCCACCGGGGCTTTGATATGGGGATGGGCCTGGTAATCAAGCAGGGCGAAATCTTCAAAAGTGAAATCAAAAACCGCGGTCACTTTTGGGTTCAGCTGCATGCGCGGCAGGGGGTATGGCTCGCGGGATAATTGCAGGCGGGCCTGCTCGAAATGGTTGCTGTATAAGTGGCAGTCGCCCAGGCTGATGACGAAGTCGCCGGGTTGCAGGCCGCAGACCTGCGCCACCATGAGGGTGAGCAGCGAATACGAGGCGATATTGAAGGGCAGGCCCAAGAAAATATCGGCGGAGCGTTGGTAGAGCTGGCAGGACAGGCGGCCGTCCGCCACGTAGAACTGGAAGAGGAGATGGCAGGGCGGCAGCGCCATCTGCGGCAGCTGGCCGACGTTCCAGGCGCTGACCAGCAGGCGGCGTGAGTCCGGGTTGCGTTGGATCTCGGCGAGCACGCGAGACACCTGGTCGACGGTATCGCCCTGCGGCGAGGGCCAGGAGCGCCACTGGACGCCGTAGATCGGGCCCAGTTCGCCCTGCTCGTCAGCCCACTCGTCCCAAATGCTGACGCCGTGCTTTTTGAGGTAAGCGGTGTTGGATTCGCCGCGCAGGAACCAGAGCAGTTCATAGATGATGGACTTGGTATGCATTTTCTTGGTGGTGAGCAGCGGGAAACCGGCGCTCAGATCGAAGCGCATTTGATGGCCGAAGACGGAGCGCGTGCCGGTGCCGGTGCGGTCTTGTTTGACGGCGCCCTGTTCGAGGACGTGGCGCATCAGGTCGAGGTATGTTTGCATGGCGAAGGCTGATGAAATTATAAGGCAACCCAGGGTCGCAGAATGATATTTGGCGGAACGAGGTAATTCGGAGAGATGAGGTTATATGGATTCTTCGCTGGCGCGGGCTCTCGGTCTGGTATTGGCTTAATACCCGCTCAGAATGACACATAAGGCGGATGCCGCTCGGAATGACAAAGCTGTGAGGGAGATTGCTTCGTCGCCTCTGCTACGCAACGTGCTCCTCGCAATGACGGAAGGATCTAAGACGGCTGTTCAGGGCAGGGTTCCGTTCCACCAGCCTTCGGCGCGTTCGGCGAGGACCAGGCGGCCGGCATCGATATCGCGGTGGATCTGGGCGAGCAACTCTTCGACGCCGGAAAACTTCTGCTCGGGTCGCAGGCGGGCTACAAAATCCAGGCGGAGGTCCTGACCATAGAATTCGCCTCCGTCGTAGTCCAAGAGATGGGTTTCCACAAGCGGGGCGGCGGGTTTGTCTTCGAAGGTAGGCCGCACGCCGACGTTGGTCAGCGAGCCCCAACGGCGGCCGCCGAGGGTGGCCCAGGTGACATAAACACCCAAGGCCGGCAAGGCGCGCTGGGTGGAAAGAGCCAGATTGGCGGTAGGGATGCCGATAGTGCGGCCGCGGCCAGCGCCGCTGATCACCTGACCGGTGAGCGCATAAGGGCGGCCGAGGAAGCGGGCCGCTTCTTCGACCTTGCCGTGCGCCAGCAGCTTGCGGATGCCGGACGAGGAAACGACCTCCCCGTTCAGCCGAACGGCTTCGACGGGATGAACCTCAAAGCCCATCTCTTTCCCGAATTCGATCAGCGTGGGAATATCACCCCGGCGATCGCGGCCCAGCGCAAAATCGTGGCCGACCCATAATTGCTTCAAGCCTAAGTGGTCCACCAGCTGGGATACAAAATCTCGAGCCGAGGTGTTGGCTAATTGCAGCGTGAAAGGTTGGGTGATGAGCAGATCGATGCCGAGGGCGGCGATCTGCTCGGCGCGTTCTTCCGGGCTGCTTAGATAGAAATATTCCACAGGGCCGCGCAAGACTTCGGCGGGATGCGGAGAGAAAGAAAGCACAACGGCCGAAGCCCCAACGGCATGGGCCCCGGCCTGCAGGTCCTTCAGGATCTTTTGGTGGCCAAGATGCACGCCATCGAAGACGCCGATGGTGAGCCAGGCAGCGCCGAGCTGCGCATCTTGCAGCCAAGGCAGATGCTGCATGACGGCCCCGTTAGGACATGAAGACTTTGCGCGGCTGCCACTCGTTGCCGGTGACTTCGACGACAGCGACCAGGTCGCCCTGTTCGCTCACAGCGCGGGCCATCCCCTGGGCCCCTTCCTGGGCGGGGATGCGATGGCCGTTGCGCACTTTTTCCAGCGTCTCGGCGTCCAACTCGATGGCCGGCCAATCGGCCAGGGCTTCGGCGGCCGGGATGAGGAATTGGGCCCAGGTGCCGGTTTCGAAGGCTTCGCGCAAGCGGCGCAGGGAGACGGCGTCTCGCAGGGTAAAGCGGCCGCTGCGCGTGCGGCGCAGGCCCACCAGGTGCGCCCCGGTGCCCAGTTTCTCGCCGATGTCGTTGGCCAGCGATCGAATGTAGGTGCCGGATGAGCAATGCACATCCACGACCACTTCGGGCGAAGCCCACTCCAGCAGGTCGAGACTGTGCACGTGAATGATACGCGGGGTTAGTTCCACTTCTTCGCCGCGGCGCGCCAGGTCGTAGGCGTGCTGGCCCTGCACTTTAACCGCGGAATATGGCGGCGGGACCTGCTGGATCTCGCCTACGAATTGCTGCAGCAATTCAGTGAATTGCTCCTTGGTCACAGACACCTGGACCTCAGGCTCCTTGGAAACCCCTTCGGCGTCGTAGGTGTCGGTGGAGGAGCCCAGGCGAATGGTGGCCTGATAACGCTTATCCTCGGCCGAAACAAATTCGCTGAGGCGCACCGCAGGGCCGATGAGCACCACCAGCACGCCGGAGGCGCGCGGATCCAGGGTGCCAGTATGGCCGGCGCGGCGAATGCCCGTGCCGCGGCGGATGATCTGGACCACATCGTGGGAGGTGAGACCCACGGGCTTATCGACCACCAGCACACCCGAGACCAAGTTCACTGCGTTTTGGTCCATATAGCCTCGGCCTTCACCGTTAGAGTTATAGTCTTTTTGCATCTACAGTCCGTCCTTTGGTCAGAGAGTTCCCTTTGGCTTGAGTTTCCTTTTGCATAATCCTAAGCCGGTACAACTTGCAAAGCGGCACGGGTGGCTTCTAAAACGCGAGCCTGCACTTCTGCCAGGCTGCCGTTGAGCACGGCGCCGGCGGCCGGGACGTGCCCGCCGCCCCCAAAGAGGCTGGCGATCTGGGAGACGTCCACATCCCCCTGGCTGCGCCAGCTGATCTTTACCTGGTTATCCACCTGCTCGATAAACAATACCACGACGGTGGCCCCTTCCACAAAGGCGACGTTATTGACCAGTTCGGCGTCGTCGTTGGCCGGGTAGCCGGTCTCCAGGCGCTCGGCTAGCGAAAGAGAGGTCCACACGAGGGCGCCCTGGCGCTGCAGCTTGTAGAGGCCAGCGCCCCAATAGCGCAAGGCCTCGAACGAGCGGCGCAGCAAAGCGCGCTCATAAAGCCTGGGCAGGTCGGCGCCTTTTTCCAGCAGGTCGGCGGCAATGCGCAGCGCCTTCGGATTCATGTTCGAGGTGTGCAGACCCATCGTGTCGGTGAGGACGCCAGTGAGCAGCGCGTCCACACTGGCGGGTGAGAATGACAAACCCAGCTCCGGAAAAGCCTCGGCCAGCATGGCGCAGGCGGCCACCGCGGTCGGGTCGATAATATTCATATCGGCGAAACGGGTATTGGTCACGTGGTGATCGATATTGATATCCGCCTGAGGGAAGGCGCTCAGGGCGCCACCCATGCGGTCGGGGGCGGCGGCATCTACACTGACCACCAGGTCCACCGGGGGCACCGCCTGGCGAACGATCTGCCCTACGCCGGCCAGGTGCTCGAAACCGGCTGGGACGCCATCGGCCAGCACCATCTGCACCTGCTTGCCTTTCTCTTGCAGGGCCAAGCCCAGGGCCAGCACGGAGCAAACGGCGTCGCCATCCGGGCGGACGTGCGAGCTGATCAGAATGCGCTGAGCACCATCCAGGCGGAGGCGGGCTTGCTTCCATAATTCCTTATCCACGTTTAGTTCCTTCGGGCTTGGGTTCGGGCGCTTTATGCAATGAGGCGATCAGCTCTTCGATGCGTTCGGCGGACTCGGGGGTTGGGTCATATTCGAAGCGCAGGCGAGGAAACACGCGCAGCTGGGTGCGCCTGGCGAGCTGAGTGCGCAGGTAGCCGGAGGCGTGATCCAGCCCTGCGAGGATCTCGGGGGCGCGTTGGGCGCCCTCCAAGGCGGACACAAAGATGGCGGCCTGGGCCAGCTCGCGGTCGACGCGCACATCGGTAACGAAGACGCCGCGCAGGCGCGGGTCGGTCACCTCAAAGAGCAAGAGCTCTGACAGGATTTCCTGAATGCCTTTGGCGATGCGGCTGGCGCGAGACTGAGAGACCATATCAAGACCCCGATACGCTTAGTAAACGAAGCGGCTCCAACCCTGTTATTGAACGGCGACCAGTTCGCGGATATAGCACTGGATGATGTCGCCTGGCTTGAAATCATCGAATTCTTTGAGATTGATGCCGCATTCAAAGCCTGCACGCACTTCCTTCACGTCGTCCTTCTCATGCTTGAGGGAGGTCAGCTCGCCATCGAACACCAGCTTGCCATCCCGCGACACGCGCACCATGGCGTTGCGGCGCAGCTCGCCTTCCAGCACGCGGCAGCCGGCGATCTTTCCAAAGCGGGTTATCTTGAAAATCTGCAGCACCTCGGCTTTGCCCAAGACGCGTTCTTTCAGTTCGGGTTCCAGCATACCTTTCAGAGCCTTTTCTACGTCCTCGGTCATGCGATAAATGATGTCGTAAAGACGGATGGAGACGCCTTCGGTCTCTGCCTTGCGCAGGGCGGCGCCGTCGGCCTGGACACTGAAGCCCATCACGATGGCCTTGGAGGCCGCGGCCAGGGCGATGTCGCTTTCACTGATATTGCCAGTGCCGGTATGCAAGATGTGCACGCCGATCTCGCCGACCTTGTCGCCCGTGCGCAGTTGCTCGAGCGAGGAAACGATCGGCTCCAGAGAACCCTGCACATCCGCCTTGACGATCAGGCGCAGTTCGCGCACGTGGCCAGCCTGGAAAGCGGCAAACATGGTTTCCAAGGTCAAGGGCACGGCGCCCGTCTTTTCCTGCTTTTCCTTTTCGGAGCGTTCCGCCACCAGGGCGCGCGCCTCGCGTTCGGATTCGACCACGCGGAACGGCTCACCGGCGGCGGGCACGTCATTAAGACCCAGTACGGAGACTGGAGTGGAAGGCCCAGCTTCGTCCAGCTTCTGGCCGGCGAAATCGAACATGGCGCGCAGACGGCCGTAGGCAGTACCCACCACTACTGTATCGCCCAGATGCAGGGCGCCGTTCTGGACAAGGAGAGTGGCGATCACGCCGCGGGACGGGTCTCGTTCGGATTCGATCACGGTGCCGATCACCTGGCCTTTGGGATTGGCCAGGATGTCTGTGTTGTCGGCCACCAGCAAAATAGCTTCCAGCAGATCTTGCAGGCCGGTCTTTTGTTTGGCGGAGACTGGCACGACGATGGTGTCCCCCTCCCAATCATCAGGAATAAGACCGTTATCAGCCAATTGTTTCTTGACGCGGTCAGGATTGGCGTTGGGCTTATCTATCTTGGTGAGCGCCACCACAATGGGCACGCGAGCGGCGCGAGCATGCGAAAGGGCTTCCTTGGTCTGGGGCATGACGCCATCATCGGCAGCGACCACGAGGATTACCAAGTCGGCGCCCTGGGCGCCGCGTGAACGCATGGCGGTAAAGGCGGCATGGCCGGGGGTATCCAGGAAGGTGATGAGGCGATCCTTGTGGCGGGCCTGGTAGGCGCCAATATGTTGAGTGATGCCGCCGGCCTCTTCGCTGACAACGGAGGTCTGGCGGATGGCATCCAGCAAGGTGGTCTTGCCATGATCGACGTGGCCAAGGATGGTGACCACCGGCGGGCGGGAGACGAGGTTCTGCTTATCTTCGCTGGCGATCAACTGGCGCCAAAGGGGCACCTCGCCCGCATTCTTGCTCTCAAGCTGGGCCATTTGCTGCAGGTTGGCTTCGAAACCCATCTCGGAAGCCACAATAGCGGCGGTATCAAAATCGATCTGCTGGTTGATATTGGCCATCACCCCATTGGCCATCAGAGTCTTGATAATTTGAATGGGGCTGGCTTCCAAGAGAGCCGCCAATTCACGAACCGTGAGATTGGATGGGAGCTCGATTTTCTTTATTTGTTTCTCGGTCACGTTCTCGGTCATGGCCATCTTCCTTTCTTCCCCTACCCCCGGCATTGAAATTTAGGTCTGCAAGACCGTTAGGTCAAAAGTGATCCCCCAAGCAGAGCTATTTTACCAAGCTTATTTTAGAAGGATTCAACCCCTTTTACGCCAAGGCTAAAAACTCCCTCAAGCGCTTGTGATCATCCTCAGTAAGGGTGGTGCGGAGGGCAGACCCCAGGAGGCCAGCCAAGCCGGCCTGCCAGCACTCGGGCTGGTTATGCAGGTAAGCGCCGCGCCCGGGACGCTTGCCCCTTGGGTCCGGAAACACGCCTTGGGGCGTGCGCACGAGGCGCACCAGCGTGCCTTTCGCATGGACCTGGCGGCAGGCCACGCAGGTGCGCAGGGGAACGTGCTTAACCCTGCGAGGAGCGCTCTGCTTGGCCATGGCGCGCAACACCCCAGGACGGTTGGGGGATCACCTATTCCTGTTCCCATTCATCGTTGCGGCGACGCACGAAGGTCACGTCCTGTTCGGGATCGTACTCCAGTTCACGGAATTTCTTCTTCTTGGCTTTCTTCTTCTTCTTTTCCTCGTCGGTTAAAGCCGGCTCGGCGTTAGCCACTTTGGCCGCCTGGATGGCTTTAGCGCCGAGCAACTTTTCGGCGCTGCGAGCGAAGATCTCTTCGACGGAGGGCTGCTGAACAGGGGCCTCCGGGGCCGGGCCACCCTCCAGTTGCGCCAACAGCCTTTCGTCTTCCTCTGAGAGCCCTACCGGTTTTTCTTCGACCCCAGTCTCAAGTTCAGCAACTTCTGCTTCGACTTCGGCCTCGGGGCCGGGTTGCGCGGCAACCACGGGCTCGGGTTTGGCCGCCTCAGGGAACTTAAAGCTGTTAAGGGCTTCTTGAATAGTGTCCATGGCTTTGGGGCCTACGCCACTGATCGCCAGGATCTTCTCGGGATCCACTTTCAATTGGAGCATGAGGTCGCCGATGGTGGAGTAACCCTCGCCGCTGATCTTGATGGCGAGGCTGGGGGAGAGACCCAACTCGTCCAAAGGAACGGTGAATGCGCCCTTAGGCAAGGTTGCTTCCAGGGCGGAGCGCTGCTCAAGCTGCGCATCCAACTCCGCTTCACGGCGATACTGGGCGCCGCGCTCGACGCGGTCCACGAAGCGGCCAAGCAGGGTGTATTCTTCCGGGGTGATCGGACGACCTTCGGCTTTCTTGGCCAAGACAGCCTCGACCTGCGGCAGGAATTCCACCAGGTCTGCGTTCTGTTCCAGGAACGCAGTATCAGTCAGCGCTTTGTGCAGTGCGTCGCCGGCGGCTTCGCTAAGGCTCTTGATATCAATGCGCCAGGAGGTGAGCTTGGCGGCCAGGCGGGCGTTTTGCCCATCGCGGCCGATGGCCAGGCTAAGCTGATCTTCCGGGACGACCACAGTGGCGGTCTTGCTGCCACCGGAATCTTCCTCCAGGTAGACCCCGGTCACGCGGGCCGGGCTGAGGGCCTTGGCAATGAACTGGGCAGGGTCGGGGTTCCATTCGATGACGTCGATCTTTTCATCATGCAGTTCGCGTACGATGGCCTGTATGCGCACGCCGCGGATGCCCACGCAGGCCCCGACCGGGTCGATGCCAGCTTGCAAGGCGGCCACGGCCACTTTTGAACGGTAACCGGGCTCGCGGGCGATGGAGCGGATCTCTACCAGGCCCTGATAAATTTCGGGGACTTCATCTTCCAGCAGACGGCGCAGGAAATCGCGGTTGCCGCGCGAAAGGATGATCTCCGGCCCGCGGGTGGTGTCTTTGACTTCGAGCAGCAGGGCGCGCACGCGGTCGTGGACGCGGAAGCGCTCGCCGGGGATCTGCTGGCTGCGCGGCATCTTGCCCTCGGCCTTGCGATCCAAGGCCAGGGTGATCATGTGCGGATTGGAAGCCTGCACGATGCCGTTGACGACCTCCCCTACCAGCTGGGAGAAAAATGCTTTCTGGGCTTCGCGTTCCGCTTCGCGGATACGCTGCTGGATCATCTGGCGGGCGGTCTGGGCGGCGACGCGGCCAAAATTGTCGGGGGTGCTTTCGACGATGACGATGTCGCCCAGGCCGGCTTTGGGATCTACATTGTGGGCGGCATCCAGGGCGACCTCAGTGCGGTCGTCCTGCACTTCTTCCACAACCTCTTTTTCGGCGAATATATGCACTTCGCCGGTCTGCTCGTCGATCTGCGCGTCAATAAACTGCGCCTGGGAGGCGTTCAGGGTCTTGCGATAAGCCTGGACCAGGGCGTCCTTAACGGCCTGCAGGATCACCTCGCGGGGTAATTGCTTGTCGTCGAGGACTTCGTTGAATGCCAGGGAAAATTCTTTTTTCATTGCTGCGATACTCCTTGCGCACCCAAGCTCAGGACTTACTAACAAGAAAAGTGGGGGTTGCCCACTTTCCAGTAAAGCGTACTATGGGTGCTACTGAACGAAAGGATTGTAGCACCTGGCGGGCGGAATGGCAAGGGCCTCTGGAGGGTTTCCATCATTTAGGTACCTCACGGCAGCCAGCCTCGCCTTAAACGGGCAGAACAATGGATATTCGGAAGATAGGCTGCAGGGATTTCTCACTTTCTTGAATCTCCATCGGTAGGGATCTATTAATACCGCTCGAAATGACAAAGGGGATGGAGTTTGCCTGTGTTTATCAGCGTTCATCCGCGGATAGTGACTTTCCCATGCGCCACCCGGGCTCGACCACATGGCGTACCAATCCCTGATGATCTTCGTAGGACCACTCCCCGGTCACCGGGGCCAGGCGGTGATAGCCCCGGCGTTCATAGAAGCGGATGGCAAGCTGGTTCTGCCGCGCCACGTGCAGGGAAACCGAATGGAAACCGCGCCGGCCCAGATCGGCCTCGGCCCAATGGAGCAAGTGCCTGCCCAGCCCTCCACGGCGGAATTCGGGGCGCACGCGAAAGGAATGGATGAAGGCCCGGCGGCGGCCATCAGCAACATCTAGATCCGTGTCGCTCTTAAGCAGCACGAAAAGCTGCCCGAGCATCTGTCCCAGAGGGAGCGCGGCAACCCACAGCAGCGCCTGGCCGCGACGAGAACGCTCGAAAGCCTTGGCGTAAACGCGGCGGAAATGAGTGTAAGCGCCTTCCCACTCCAGGGCGGGCAGGTCGCCTTCTGAGACCTGGCGGATCTCGGCCTCGGCCAGCCATTGTGACTGAGCGAGATGGTCAGCGATGCTCATGGATCAATTTTTCCAGCAAGGAAGCTTCCTGTTTGGCCGTGCGCACTTCACCATCCAGGCGGGCGGCGCGCAGCCGGCTCAGGACTTGCGTATAGGCCGGGCCGGGGCGCAGGCCCTTCTTCTTTAGGGTATGGCCGTCGGCAAATGGCTGAATGTGGCGCCAATCCTTGGCGAATTTCTCAAGTTTCTTACCGAAGGTCGTTCCGCGATGGGCCAGAAAGAGCGCATAGGTAGCCAGGAGGGGAGCTTGATCCAGGCGAGCGACAAGGCGACTAACCGGCAGGAGTCGCAAGGACTTAGATTCTGCAAGGAGCCGGGCGGCGGCCAGAACGGCGGAACGCAGATCGGCATTAAAGCGCAGACGATTGGCAATCCGATCTACAAATTTCGGCGACAAATGCATAAACCACAACACGAAGCCGAGGTCTGCGGCCGAAACCTCTTCCAAATTCCAGCTCGTTGGGATGGCCTTACCATCGGCTTTAACCAATAAGGCCGCAGCCTTTGGCAAAAAAAGGAGCTGCTTATCAATTTGGGGAAGAACTCCTAAAAACTGCACGGCCTGCAGGATCTCAACTCGGTTAGGTTCCGCCAACACCAGTTCCAGTTCATTGCGAAGGCGGTCCCCCGAGAGCAGCTTCAGCTTTGGTAACGCAGCCTGCAAGTGGCGCAAGGTGCTGGTTTCAATGCGAAAGTCCAAGCGGCCCGCCAGGCGCAGGGCACGGAAAGCGCGCGTAGGATCGTCCATGAACGAGAGTGGATGCAGGGTGCGAATCAGACGCGAGTCCAGATCGCGCAGGCCGCCCCAGGGGTCCAAGACCCGGCCGGTATGCAGGCCATTGAGAGCCAGTGCAAGGGTGTTAATGGTGAAATCGCGTCGGAACTGATCTGCGGCGATCTCGGCGCGGGCCACCTGCGGCAGGGCGGCGGGCTGTGTATAGTTTTCACGGCGTGCCGAGATCAGGTCCATGAAAGCCAATTGGCCGGCCTGCCGTTTTCGTCCGGAAAGCCACCAAACTGCGGTGCCGAACGCCTTGTGGGGGACAAGCCGGCCGCCAAAGAGCTGCACTAGCCTGCGGCCGAAGCGGATGGCGTCGCCTTCGAGCACCAGGTCCAGGTCCAGGCTGGGCCGTCCAAGGATCAGGTCACGCACAAAGCCGCCCACCAAGTAAATGGGAAGGCTCTGTTTTTCAGCTTCTTTGACGACCTTGCGCAGAAGCAGGCGGCCTTTGGAAGGAAGCGCGGCACCAAGAACGGACCCGAGGCTGGGCAGGACCCTGCCCTCGTTATCCAGTTCTATGCGCGCCATAAACTAATGATAGCGTAAGAATATGGATGGAGTTTGGAGCCTGGGGCTTGGAGATTTAGGTTAGAGATCGGGCGAACTTCTATTCAACAGGAAGCGAAACGCCACTCGCCCGATGTGCAGCAAGTCGCCGTGGCGCAGTTGGCTGCCTTCCGCCGAGACGGGGGCATAGTTGACCCAAGTGCCCGCCTCCGAACCCAGGTCGGCCACGTGATAGCCGCCATCCTCCAGCTTGTTCAGCCGGGCGTGTTCGGCGGCCACCGATTCTTCTTGCAGGCGGACCTCGCAGCCGCGTTGCGAGCCGATCACGAATTCCTCACCGAACAAGGGGATAACCATGGCTGGCTGCGAAGGCTCCTGCATATTCAAGCGCTGCAAATAAGCGGGCGCCAGTTGGGTGGCTGCAGCGCCCATGGTGGAGGCCATGTCCTCCAAGGGCGGTAAACCCTGTTCCAGGGACAAAGGTGAATCGACCAGAGGGTCGCTGGGGACCACGGCCTGGCGAGCCGCCTTGCGCCGGCGGCCGGTACCCCGGAGGGCCGGCTTAAGCCGGCCAGACAAGAGCATGACAAGGAACAAAGCCCCCGCGGCAAAAAGAACGCCGAAGATGGCCAACAAGGGGCCGCTACGAGCAAGCAGGGCCTGAACCCAAGGCAAAGGATTCTCAACCAGGATCTGGACAGGAAAGTCAATGCTGGACCCTTCCAGTCCTAGTTCATCCTCCGCCTCTACGCGCAGGTTGACCTGTTGGCTGACTATGTAGTCGCCCAGATCCCAGGTAAAACGAGTAAAGGGGGCTACCCGATTTTCAGCGACCTGTTCGTCGTTCACAAACAACGTGCTGCGCACTAAGCTGCGCTCGAATTTATCCGGAAATTCCACCAGGATCTCAATGGGCTGGCTGAACGGCGCCAACTGCTGCGGGTCCTCCTCCGAAGGGCTGCGCCTGATCTGAGACGGCGGCGAGACCAGGATGGGATTGGGCGGGCGAATATCCAGGTCAAAACTGAGCGCCTGCGAAGTGGCGGCGTCACCTTCGCTCACGACCTGCAGCTGGACTTGATGGGTTCCCGGGCTATGCAGCTGTGAACCGTACTGAAAAAAATACGCATTGCGAAATGGAGAAAAATAGTCTTCGGGGCTGGGGAAGGCCTCGCCGCCCGAGAAGCCAAACCACTGGCCGCGGCTGGCCTCAGCCAAGCTGCGCAAGGAGAGCGCGGCTTGGGACTCGAACGTGGAATGCGAATCCAGCTGCCAGACAAACAGCGGAATCCCCCGGCCGGCTAACACGGACTGCCAATCGGCGGCAGCTGCCAGGGTTTCCGCGGCCGGCGTGGCCGTCACCCACCAGATGACCGTACCCTGGCCGGGATTTTCGCCCGGTTGGGCGGCCAGCTCCAAGGCCTGTTGAAAGGCCTGGGCGGTGACCTGCTGGCCACCAAAATCGGGCGGAATGGAATTTAGCTGGCTGATCCACTCGACCGGCGAGGTGTTCTGGACCAAGACACCTTCAGGGGAGACCAGGCTGAGAGGGGTTACATTATCTGCGCGCAGAGCGCCCGCCCAAGCGAGGATGCGCTCCCTGGCATAATCGAAGCGCGTCCTAGCCTGGGCATCGCGGATAGAAAAAGGCTCGGCCGGATTTAGGACCAGGATAACGTGCAAACCGGGTTCCACGCGGCGCAATGAGGAGACGGGCTGGGCAATCCCGTCTTCCAAGGCCTGCAGATCCTCGGCCCGTAAATCGACGAATGGGGCGCCACTGGCATCGCGCGCGTCCAGGTAACCGGCAATAATTGGGAAGGCCTCGGTCTCCAGATGGCGCAAGGTGAGCGTTATCCCCGTTTGCGCGGCCGCCAGTTGTGGGAGAACCAAGGCGGCAATGGCCAGGGCCGTCGCAAGGAAAAGATGCTTCAACTGCGCGATTTTAGCATAGGGGAAACGAGGATTGGTGATCGGGAATTTGGAGACTGGCAATTGGAGATTGGGAGCCGGTAATACAAAGAGAAATGGGGATTGAACCAGCGCGTTGGACAGCATGGCGAGGTAAGATGACCTAGAATTATTCGGCATGTTCTTGTTCAGAAGAATAAGCGTGATCACCAAAGCCAGCCGGCAGCTTGGCCTGCGGTCCAGCCTGTACTACGCCAGCTATCAAGTCAAACTGCGCAGCGGTTGGCTGCGTTGGAGGACGCCGCCGGGTGGGCGCAGGATGCGCGCGGAAATATGCGAACCCGTATCGACATTGGAGCCGGCTGACAGAAAAGAATTTCAACGGTTGCTAGGCAAGCGGAGCAAAGCGATCCTTTTGGAGGCCGATGAGATATTGGGAGGCCGAGTGCGCTTGTTTGGCGGCGCCCCGCGCGAATTAGAACTGGCGCTCCCAGGGAAACTGCACCATTGGACCCGGTACCATGATCACCTTCCACAGGGTGCGGATATCAAACCTGTATGGGAAGCCGGGCGGTTTGGGTGGGCCACCCTGCTGGGGCGCGCCTACTGGTTAAGCGGCGATGAGTCCTATGCCGAGGGATTCTGGTCCTCCTTCGAGGAATTTGTGGCAGCCAACCCGCCTAATTTGGGAGCGCAGTGGAGTTCAGCCCAGGAAGTAGCCCTGCGGCTCATCGCCTGGGCGTTTTGCTACAGCCTTCTGGCGCAGGCTGACAGCAGCAGCCCCGCCCGCAAAGATCGATTGGCTCGCAGCATCGCCCAGCACGCCGAACGCATCCCGCCCACGCTAGATTTTGCCCGGGCGCAAAACAATAACCATTACCTCAGCGAGGCGCTGGGTTTGTGCACAGCGGCGGCCCTGCTGCCGCAGCACCCGCTGGCGCGAAAATGGAAACGTCAGGGCTGGGCGGCCTTCATCGAAGGGGTGGACAGGCAAGTGCACGCGGATGGCGCTTATGCGCAACACAGCGCCAACTACCAGCGCATGCTGCTGCAGTTGGGACTATGGGCGGAGGTTGTAGCAAAAGCCCTGGGAGAACCGCTGCCGGCGAGAACTGTGCTCAAGCTAGGCAAGGCCACCGATTGGCTACTGGGAATACTGGATGAGGACAACGGCGCGGTCCCCAATCTTGGACCCAACGACGGGGCCTACATCCTCCCGCTCAGCGTGCTGCCCTTTTCCGATTACCGGCCTGCCTTGCAGGCCGCCGGGCTAAGTTTCAGACGCGAGGCCGTTCTGCCCCCAGGCATCTGGGACGATCTGACCATGTGGCTGGGATTGAAACCCCTCAAGCGCAAGGTGCGAATCGAGCGGGG
>Ga0209431_10002069_pt1 | contig 16409 bp, 17 predicted proteins | sample RifCSP13_3_FD_184021 | JGI IMG/M metagenome (GOLD analysis project Ga0209431, IMG submission 184021) | Soil microbial communities from Rifle, Colorado - Rifle CSP2_sed 13_3 (SPAdes) (version 2) | ecosystem: Environmental > Terrestrial > Deep subsurface > Rock core/Sediment | place: Rifle...
TTTTTGCTTTAAGTTCAACAATTGTTTCTGCTCTTTTGGGAACATCAACATAATCGGGGGCAAAATCGTGTTCAACATCAACCCCCAGGGTACTTTTGGGCAAATCCTTAATATGCCCCATTGTCGCTTCCACCTCAAAGTCCCCTCCCAGAAATCTGGAAAGGGTTTTGGCTTTGGTCGGGCTTTCAACAATTACAAGATTCACGATAGTCAGTCTAGCAAAGATTCCACACTTTTACATCCCGATATTCTATCAAGCCGGTCAAGAGGAGCACTTAATGCCCCGAAATTCGGGCCGAAAAGTCAAGTTCTTCGAGTATGTCGCCAGCGTTTGTTGCCAGTTTTGCTCCGTTTTGAATCAGGAGGTGCGGGGCAAAGGAAGTTGGGGAAGTTGCCGGACCGGGAACTGCAAAAACATCCTTTCCCTGTTCTGCTGCGTGTCTTGCGGTTATGAGTGTTCCGCTTTTCTCTGCCCCTTCAATGACAACTACGGCCGCACTCATTCCCGAAATTATTCTGTTTCGTCTGACAAAATTTTCCGGTTTAACGGGGTAGCCTAAGGGATATTCGGAGACTATTGCCCCTCCACTTTTGACAATACTTTCGGCAAGGTATTTGTTCTCTGACGGGTAAACGATGTTAAGGCCACTGCCGAGAACCGCGATCGTCCGCCCTTTTTGCGAAAGCGTTTTTTTGTGGGCAATTGTATCAATCCCCCTTGCCAGTCCTGAAATTATTGTGATTTTGTGTTTGGCCAGCTCACCGGCTATTGCCTGCGTCATATAGTTTCCGTAAGCTGTCGAGTTTCTGCTCCCGACAACGGCAACGGAACGGACGTCGCTTTTTTTAAGAATCCCTTTGTAATACAAAACCAGAGGCGCATCGTTCAGACCTTTCAGATTTTGGGGGTAATTTTTGTCAAGAACGGTGACGGCTTTGATTTTTTGTTTTTTGAGTTTATTTAAGTACTCCTGAATGTTGAAATTCTTGCGGAATCCGTCAAATTCCAAGGCTTTATTTTTCCCCAACCCAGTTTCGCTTAACTCGGCGCTACTTGCTTTCCATATTTTCTCTGCTTTACCGAAATACGAAAGCAGAAGCGCAATTCTTTTGGGACCAAAATAATCGAAGGCGTAAACAGCAATTAGAAAACGGCTGTCAATCATAGTTTCAGTATATAGAAACTATTGATCTGCGTTAAGTGGGGATGTTGCGGCGAAGTAATAATCCGCGATTTTACGGGCAATGGGACCCGCAACCTGGGACCCTTGACCTCCTTCTTCAACCAGAATGGTTGCGACAATTTGGGGGTTTTCAATGGGGGTGAAGAAAACAAACCATGCATGCGGTTCCCCGTCGAGTCCGACTTCGGCGGTACCGGTTTTGCAGGCGACTTCCTGTTCATTATGCCTGTCGGCAAAATCAAAGAAAGTGTATGCCGTTCCTCCCGGCTCGCAGGCCGCTTTCATCCCCTCCGTAATCAGTCTAAGCGTTTCTGTCTCAAGGTTCATTCCATCACAGGAGGCCTTGGATCCCTCAAGGAGAAAGTGGGGTTGGCATAGCTTTCCTGTGGCAATTGCGGAAACATAACTATTCACTCCAATCGGGGTTAAGGCAACATATCCCTGTCCAATTGCCATGTGGTAAGTGTCTCCCAAATACCACCGTTCCTTGATTTTTTCTTCCTTCCAGTCAGGTGTTGGGATTAAACCGGCAACCTCCCCGGAAATGTCGACTCCACTTTCCCGGTTGAGGCCGAAGGCAGAAGCCCACTTGGCAATACTACCGGGACCGGCCATCTCGCCGATCTTATAAAAGAAAGTGTCGGTTGATCTTGCAATTGCCCGGGGCAGGTTAATTTCCCCTTCGGTTCTTCCGTACTCGGTAAAATACCAGTTTGTGTAGGAGAAAGTGCCGACAGTGATTACACCTGTGTCAACGTATCTAAAGTTTCTGTCGATTACCTTCTCTTCCAGGGCGGCTGTTGCCGTAACCAATTTGAAAACCGACCCGGGGTGAAAAGTTCCGCCTATTACCCTGTTGAAAAAAGGCAGTCCGGAGTCGTTAAGAAGTGAGGAAATAATGGCGGAGTTGGTGTCCGTTTTGTTTATAAAAAGATTGGGATCGAATGAGGGCTCCGAGTAGAAAGCAAGAATTTCCCCTTTTGCGTCGGTCACAATGGCGGCTCCCATTTTGCCGCTCATTTCCTCGGCAACTTTCACCTGAAGACCGTAATCGATTGTAGTTTTTACGTCCCTTCCGGCAACCGGTTCCTTCCTCCCTAATGTTCTTATTTTCTTCCCGGCGGTATCAACTTCAACAAGCTCTTCCCCGGGAATTCCCTCAAGAAGGCACTGATACTGGCCTTCAAGTCCGGTTTTACCGACAAGGGCAGTAAGGGGTCTCGGGCCTTTCTCGGGACAAGCGGGGTCGATTCTCCCGACTTCCTCGGGGCCGATTTCGGATAAATATCCAATCCCGTGGGAAAACTTATCGCCCAGGGGGTAAGTTCTTCTGAAATCCTTAATCAGTGCGTCGTCGTCCGCCCCGGTTAAATCATCCGTTATCTCGACTGCCCCGTCGCTTTTGAATTTAACCGCTTTCCTAACGTCAAGGTTTCCGGCAAGAACTTCCCCGCCCCTTGCCAAGATCCTTCCTCTGGGGGCGGGAATTGGAATGTGGCGGATGCGGTTTTCTTCGGAAAGAACGCGGAAGTACCCTCCTTTTACTATCTGGGTTTCAAAAAGCCTGGCAAATAGAACCAGGAATCCTACTATTAGTATTCCCCTCAAAAACCAGGAAAGCCAAGATTGGGGTTTTTGCGAAGCTAGCGAATCCATACTTTAATTATAGACCCTTGGTGACCCTTATCTTTTTAAGAAGCCCATTATCCTCAAGACAAATCCCGCAGCCCCTAACAACACAGGTTAACGGGTCTTCGGCCACCCACACATTCATTTTCGTGGCGTCGGCAATCATTTTATCGATTCCCGGAATCAGTGACCCGCCCCCCGCAAGAACAATTCCGCGCTCCATTATGTCACTCGTAAGCTCGGGTGGTGTTTCTTCAAGGGCATCGACAATATTGCCTATTATTTCCTGGAGAATCGGGGAAAGGGCTTCGGAAATTTCACTGCTTGAAAGCTTAATCGATTTGGGAAGACCTGTTTCAAGATCTCTTCCCCTGACAACCGCAAATTTGTCTTTTTCCGATATTGCCGAGCCGATACTTATTTTCACCTCTTCCGCTGTGGGCTGTCCTAAAAGAAGGGAATATTTAAGCCTTACGTAGTTTATTATCGCTTCGTCCATTTCATCCCCCGCAATTCTTATGCTTCTTCCCAAAACTATTCCCCCCAAGGAGATTACGGCAATTTCGCTTGTTCCGCCCCCGATGTCGACTATAAAATTGCCCTCTGGCCCCTCGATTGCAAGGCCCGCCCCTATTGCTGCCGCCATGGGTTCTTCGATAAGGTGGGCTTCTCTGGCTCCGGCATCAAGAGTTGCATCGGCAACGGCTCTTCTTTCAACCTCAGTAACCCCGGACGGGATGCCCACAATTACTTTCGGCCTTGGAATTTTGGGAAGGGCGGATCCCGATTCGTGAACTTTTTGGATGTAGTACTTAAGCATTGCGGCAGTCGCGTCAAAATCCGCAATAACTCCGTCTTTTAAGGGGCGGATTGCCTCAATCGTGGCGGGGGCTCTTCCCATCATTTTTTTGGCGGAAGCCCCGATGGCCAGAATTTCTTTTGATTTTTTATGCCGGGCCACTGCCGAAGGCTCTCTCACCACAATTCCTTTTCCTCTGACGTAAACTAGTGTATTTGCCGTTCCCAAATCAATGCCGATATCGTGGGAAAACAATCCGAAGAATCTATCAATTGGGTTTACGAATTTGACCATTTTACTTTAGCATCGCAGTATACCTATTTAGACTTAAGTTGCAAAGGGTATGTTAAATGCGCCGGAAAAATACTAAAATTACACGAATGAAAAAAACTATCCTTGTACTTTTCGGGGTTCTTTTCTTCCTGGTTCCTTTAATTCTCTGGCCTTTTACTTCCGAAGTTTTCGAATTCAACAAGATGGTTTTGGTTTATATATTAACAACGCTCATTGTTGCCGTATGGGCGGCAAGGTCCGTGACCGAAGGAAAACTTATATTCCGTCGCACAATGTTGGATATTCCCCTTCTTGTTTTTTTGGGGTCACAACTTATCTCAACCGTTCTTTCAATCGACCCGCAAACCTCATGGCTCGGATATTATTCAAGGTTTAACGGAGGGTTTGCCTCAACCGCGTGCTATTCCCTCCTCTTTTGGGCATTTGTCTCCAATCTTGAGAGAAAGGATGTCTATACAATCTTTTCGCGCTCTTTCTTTCCGGGTGCCGTTTTGGTTTCTTTATATGGGGTTGCTGAACATTACGGAATCGACAAAAACCTCTGGGTCCAGGATGTGCAAAAAAGGGTTTTTTCAACACTTGGACAGCCCAACTGGCTGGCCGCCTGGCTTATTTCCCTTATGCCAATCACTTGGGCATTTATGCTGAAGAATAAACTAACACTTAACTTTTCCTCCCTTAAGGATTCGCGCTTCTTCCTTTATTTTTCCCTTTTTGTTCTTTTCTTTTGGACTTTCATTTTCACCCGATCCCGCTCCGGACTCGTAGGGTTTGCCGTTGCCCTTGGGATATTCCTTCTGGGGTTACTCTGGATAAAGGGAAAGGAAGTCAGAAAAAACTTACGGGAAATCGGACTGGTTCTTATTTCGATTGTGATAATCACTGCGATTTCGGGAACCCAGTTTACTTTGGGTATCTCCTCTCTTCTTAAACACTCTGCCCCTCCGGTTGTGGAGGAAGTACAGGGACCGGCGCTTGAGACAGGGGGAACGGAGTCCGGGGCAATAAGAAGAATTGTTTGGAAAGGGGCACTTGATATTTGGGCGAACTATCCCGTTTTCGGTACGGGGGTGGAAACGTTTGCTTTCTCGTACTACAAATTCAGGCCGCCGGCCCATAACCTTGTTTCGGAATGGGATTTTATATATAACAAAGCCCACAACGAGTTTTTGAACATGGCCGCCAATAGCGGCACGGTGGGCCTTCTTTCCTATCTTATCTTAATCGGTTTTAGCATATATCTGTTTTTCGCAAAACTGAAAAATCCCGAGTCCGGAATATTAAACCTGGCTTTCTTGTCGGGATATTTAAGCCTCCAGGTGACAAACTTTTTCGGTTTCTCGGTTGTTCCAACCCAGCTTATGTTTTTCCTTCTTCCCGCCTTAAGCGTTGGGCTTGATTCCGAGGAAAAGGACACGGGAGGACGAAAAACTACACTTTCGAACGGACGGAAAACTGTGATTGCGATAGTTGCCGTTTTTGCCTTTATTCTCCTATATTCGATTTCAAAATACTGGTATGCGGATGTTCTTTTTAACAAAGGCAAATCGTATGGGGACGTTCAAAGACACGAAGCTGGAATCCCCTATCTAAAAGGCGCAATTGCGCTTATGCGAAATCAGGCAATTTATCACAACGAGCTTTCCGGGGCTTACGCTTCGGTTGCGGTTTCGGAAAACAGCAAAAAGAATACCGAAAAAACAATTTCTTTTGCAGAGCAAGCCGTGGAGGAATCGGACAAGGCCGTTTCCCTTTCCCCCGCAAACTTAAACATCAAAAGGACGCGCTTCGGGGTCTTTATAATGCTTTCGATAATTGATCCTAATTTTCTTATTGCTGCAAGAGATACGCTTACTCTCGCCATTGCCCAGGCACCGACCGACGCCAAACTCCATTACCACCTGGGGCTCACCTATGCCCGAAGTGGACAGCCGGAGCCTGCAGTCGAGACTCTAAAAAAGACCATTGAACTTAAACCCAATTACAAGGATGCAAGGCTTGCCCTTGCAATTCTCCTTATCGACCAAAATCAAAAGGCGGAGGCGGCTGAACAGCTTAACTACATTCTCACCTATATCGATCCTGCCGACTCCCTCACCATCCAAACTCTCGAAAGTATAAAATAGGCCGCATTTTTGATACAATTAGCCGTATGATCCGGAAAATTCTCCAGTCGGGCGATCCCCTTTTGCGAAAAAAAGCAAAAAGGGTTTCGGCGGTGGACAAAAAGGTTCTTGAGGTAATACGGGATCTTGAAGACACGCTTGGCGTGCAAAAAGAACCTGAGGGGGTGGGGCTTGCAGCTCCCCAGATCGGAAAATCCCTAAGGATATTTGCCGCAGAATACAAAAATTTCAAAAGGGTTGTTGTGAACCCGGAGATTATCAAAATATCAAAAGCCAAAAGCGCCTCCCCCCGCAAGTCCCACAAAGAAATTCTCGAGGGCTGTCTTTCGCTCCCCTATTATTACGGCCCTCTCAAGAGAGCCTCAAAAGTCACTCTCTCATACATAAACGAGAAGGGTGAAAACATCAGGGAAACTTTCGAAGGGTTCAATGCCCAGATTATTCTCCACGAGATTGATCACTTAAACGGAATTCTTTTTGTCGACAGGCTCCTGGAGGAAGGAAAACCTCTTTATAAAGTTGATGGAGATGAGTGGGAAGAGGTTGAGCTTATCTGATTTTGTAGAAAAATAAGTTATGAAAATCGTATTTTTCGGTACACCAAATTATGCCCTCCCCGTTTTAACCGCGGTTCAAAGGCGTTTTGTGACGGGACCGGGTAAGTCCCCCATTGTCGCCGTTGTTACTCAACCCCCAAGACCCGTGGGAAGAAAACAGCTTCTATCCTACTCCCCAATCGATAAATGGGCGCACGGCCACAAAATACCTATTTTTTATAGGGCCAAAGATTTGCTTAAAGAAAAGATTGACGTGGAATTGGGAATTCTCGCCAGTTACGGAGAAATTATTCCCCGCGAGGTGATTGATCTTTTTCCCAAGGGAATATTGGTAATCCACCCTTCCCTTCTGCCCAAATACCGAGGGGCATCCCCAGTTCCCGAGGCAATTAAAAACGGGGATCCCGTAACCGGGGTCACGATATTTCTGATGGACGCTAAAGTGGACCACGGGGCGATTGTTTCCCAGTTTAAGGAAGATGTGCTTCCGGAAGACACGACAGAAACGCTGCGGGACAGGCTTTTTGAAAGGAGTGCTGCAGTTTTGGTTGAGCTTATGGAACCCTTCCTCAAAGGGAAAGTTAAACCTAGGGCGCAGGATGACTCGCAGGCAACTTATACGAAAACCGTGAGGAAAGAGGACGGATACATCAATGTGGATGCAACGGATCCGGCGGCTACCGAGCGGTTCGTAAGGGCAATGGGTCCGTGGCCCGGAGCCTGGACGTGGGTTAAGCTCTCCGCCAAGGACGAACCGAAAAGGCTAAAAATTCTCAAAGCCCACCTGGAAAACGGAAAAATTATTTTGGATGAAGTCCAGCTTGAGGGAAAAGGGCCCGTTTCCTGGAAACAGTTTAGCGAAGGTTACAAAGACGCGGTTTTTATGGGAGCTTGATACTTTTTTATTTTCCCCTGTCTTTTGAAAAGTTTTATGCAGTTCGTGCAAAGCCTCATTTGGATGCTCTTCCCGTTAATTACTGCTGCAATTTTTTGCAGGTTGGGCTTGAAGGTTCGAACGGTCTTCTGGGCTCTTTTCTTCCACCTTTTACCAGCAACTCCCCTGCCGTGCGTGCTTTGACGGCCATGTACCAATGATTTTCCACAGTTGTCGCAAACCAGTGCCATATATAGGTACGGATTATACTATATAATGAGTACGGCTGGCAATGGAAATAATCATACTCGTTCTTGCGTTTGCGGTCACAATCACCATCCACGAAATGGCTCATGCCTGGGCAGCGGATAGGCTCGGGGATCCTACAGCCCGCCTTGCGGGGCGCCTTTCGATAAACCCCATGGTTCACTACGACCCGGTTGGAACAACCCTTCTTATCGTAACCGTTTTTCTCACTTCGCTTGGGATTGCTCCTTTCCCCTTCGGCTGGGCCAAGCCAGTTCCCATCGACCCTTATAACCTTAGGCATCCGAGAAAAGACGCAGCAACCATCTCTTTGGCCGGGCCGCTCACCAATCTGATTTTCGCCTCGATTCTTGCTTTTGTGGTAAGAGTCTCCGGCAATTCCCTTATCTTTAGCCTTTTTTATCCCGTCATACTTTTAAATGTTGCTCTTGCGGTTTTCAATCTTATCCCCATTCACCCGCTTGATGGAGGGAAAGTCATTGTGGGTATTCTGGGTGGAAGGGATGCAAAAGCACTTGACGCTTTCCTTAGCCGCTATGGGACACTTCTTTTATTTTTCCTTATTTTCCCGGTTTTCGGGGGAACTTCTCTTGTTTCTATTATAGTCATTCCGATTGTGAATCTTCTTATCGGATTTCTTCTTCCCGGAGCCGGACTCATCTAATTCTTTTCACGGATTTGCTTTTCACTGTATAATGTATATGACCCTGTAGAGAAGAGTTTGGATCAAATTTCCTGATCAAGTGAAGTTTTATGGGAGGACGGAGTCCGACCGATGTCTTTGACTAGGAAGGCAGTTCACCCACCTGGTTTTCCAGGAATGCAGCCAGACTTTTCAAAGCAGGGTCATTCTTGTTTTTTGGGGAATTTTCGAGCGGGGGCAATCTCCATGCTCTCTCGGTCAAATTCGACAACCCCGGGCCCATCCCCCTCAAGAACAACCGACTTAAGGCTCCCGGCAGGGTCAACTTTTATCCCCCGGACGACTCCCCTTGCCAATACCTCTTTTTCTTCCCCCATGCTTCGGGTCACCGCAATATCAAGGCCCATAAGTGAAGAGGGGTCGGTATAGATTCCACCCTTATCAAACAGTTCCCCCTCAAGCGCTTTAAGCAAATCAAAATACTCCGCCAGTCCCTGATCAGAAACAAAGCCCTCTAGGGAGGTAAGAAGGACGCGGTACTCATCCGCAATTGCTCTCGGGCTACGGTGGTCAATTTCTCTCATATTGAGCGAGTTTAATTCAGGACACTGAATTAATCAAGTGAGGCCGATTTTTTGATATAATTGGTCGGTACTGGCCGATGTAGCTCAGCGGTAGAGCACCTGTTTTGTAAACAGGGGGTCGATGGTTCGAATCCATTCGTCGGCTCCAAGCCAAGGTGGCGGAGTGGACAATCGCATCAGACTGTAAATCTGACGGCCGAAAGGCCTGCATAGGTTCGAATCCTGTCCTTGGCACAAAAGAGACCCTCAATCAACTCCGTGGAATGTCAAGTTGTATTGAATTAAACTGGCTTCAGCTTGGGTTCCCCTGTATGAAATAACCACATACTTTCCGGTGTTGGCGTTGTAAAATATATCTCCATAGCCCCCGTCCTCGTAAGACACGTCTATCCTTTTTGGATTTGACCACGTTGTTCCCGCGTCAGTTGAAAACCAGATGCAATTTATTCTTCCTTGTGAAGAGCCCGCGGTGGTGTGAATAAACCCGGTCATAATCAGATACCGATCCGTCCACCAGTTTGATTCTCCTTTAAGATGGGTGCGGGTGTAAACTCTTTGGCGGCCGGCAATACCTATCTGCGAGGTCATTTCAGTCAAAGCTCCCCAGGTTGCTCCCATATCCGTCGAAACCCGTTGGTATGCTCTGGTCAAATCCTGCATACGCAACTCCGCAATTATTGTGTTGTTGCCCAAATATTCCAAGCCAACTTCCCAGGCGCCCGTACCCCCGGCCCCTTCATTGTTTGCGCAAATAGTGCTCACTTTCTCCCAAGTTGTCCCGTTGTCACTGCTTTTAATGAGAATGCTTTCGCTTGGATTTTGATCCGCATCGTGGATTCGGGCTCCTGCATAAATGACGCTGTTATACACAAAGTCATCATCTGTGGCAAACACTTGGGAATCGTTTGCTATTCCGGTGAAATCAACCTGAGCCGAAGTTGACCACGTTTTTCCCCCATCGGTAGAACGACTCTGATAGGTCCCGTTCCCAGACACGTTGTAATCGACTCTCCACATGTGAAGCACTAAGTCACCATTGGGAGCCAAATAAAGCCAAGGTTCGCCGGCATCCTCCCCCGCGTTGAGTGTTGAGGGATTCATTGGGAACCCGCTCACAGCGGAACTGTCCGTAAAAGTGTCTTCCGCCGTCCAGGTCGCACCGTAGTCAGAACTAAATTTGATGTGCAATTCACCATCGTTGACCGCGTGGTGAGAACCATGACGATAGCAGCAAATCACGACTCCGTTTTTCACTTTGACGGCAGCTCTACCATACCACTCGTTGGTAGCACTTCGAAGTGTGGAAACACTGTCAACGTTTAGGGAGATACCGCTTCCAGTTATCATAAGTATGCGCACATAGCGGTGACCACGGACGGAATAACGTCGCCCGAAATTTTCAAAAAATCGACGCTACCAACCGTTGTTTTGGCGATAAGGTAATAGACGGTCTTGGATGTAAGAGTTATGACCTTGCCCATAACGAGTGTGCTAATAAACGCAGTTCCGCCGGGACTGGATCCGGCAAAAGCTGAAAACTCTGAATCAGATTCGCTGCTACTTGACGTTGAAAGCGAGGAATGAACACGCATTTGTAGTGTGGTGGAGTCATCTACCCTCACTGCAGCTTTGTAAAATACGTGCCATATCCCGATCGGAATTGTGAGCGAAAGACTTCCCGGATTGTACCATGTGTTGTTCACTGGACTCGTAATTTCCCTTGACAATGAATCGGTCATGCTCACCGTCCACTTGGTCGGCGAAAGAGGAAACCCGTCCGGACTTTTGGCTTTGCTTATAAATGGAGAGGTAATGGCACTGTTGGCAAAATCGTAGTCCGTCCCGCAGTAAATATCCACAGGGGTTCTGTTGTTACCACTGTCATAGCTACCAACCTTAACAATAAATCCATAAACTGTGGTTGAGTTATTCGTGCATTTTATCTTATTTCCCGCGCCGTAGTCGGCATCGCTTGTCACATTACCCGAAACGTATATTTGGTAAACGGGGTCGTCCGCACTGGCATACGTCCAGCTCTCCCCGGCTGAAGTCCAACCTGTCGCAAGAAGATACTGAGGGTGGTCGTCGTCAGATAATCCAGTAAGGGTCCCGTGGTCTACGTTGTGGGTTCCGTCCGAATCGTGCTCCACCTGAAGAAATTCGTTGAGAACTGTTCCCCAGCTGCCATCATCTCCCCCAACTGTTGGTAATCTTGCCATATCGTTTTATCCTCCGTAGGGGCCGGACCCGAAAGTCCGTTTCCCTTCGCTACTGCCCGAAACCTCTTTGGATTTTGACTTAAAATAATCCAATATCCCAAACAACGAAAGAAGAAGAAGACCGGAGATACGCAAAAATTGCTTTCTCGTCACTTTCTTATCAAGAAGTTTTTGAAAATCGGTTCCCCCAGGCATAGCTAATGTTATGTTACGCCTTTTTTGATGTCAAGGCTACGGCGGCCAGGGAAATCTGATACAGAACTATGATGGGAATGGCCATGACAAGCTGGTTTAAAACATCCGGGGTGGGGGTCAAAACGGCGGCAAAAACAAGGCTGATTAAGATAATCCACCTTTCAAATGCAAGTAAACTTCTAACAGTCAGTCTCTTGAATTTATTTACAACAACGATCACAACGGGCATCTGAAAAATGATGGCAAATCCCGCCAAATACCTGGTTACGAACGTCAGGTAGTCCGTTGTCGAAATCAATGCCCTAACCTCCTCTTTATTGAACATTCCCAAAAACCGCAAGGATGCGGGCAGGGAAATATAATAGGCAAAAAGGATTCCGGTCAAAGCCAAGAAAATTGAGGAAAGAAAAATGAGCAAAAGGAATTTCCCGTTTCTTTTGGGTAGCGAAGGCTTCAAAAACAAGAGCACTTGGTAAACCAAAACCGGAAAAGAAACTACGAATCCAAAGAAAAGAGAAAGGGAAATTGAAAAGCTAAAACCACCCGCGGGTGATGAATAATAAAGGGGTCCGCCTAAAGGCCCAACCAGAATACGAAGGATCTTTTCCTCAATCAGAAAACCTGCAATCGAACCCGCCACAAGTGCAAGTACATATAGTAAAAGCCTCAGTCTTAATTCCTGTATATGTTCCGAGAATGTTTTTCCCTCATCGCCCGCGCTTTCTTGTGGGTCATTTTTCTTCATCGTTAAGGATCTTTTTAAGTTCTTGCAGAGACTTGCCAATTCCCCGGGAAAATTCAGGAAGTGCCCTCCCTCCGAAAAGAAGAAGAATAACAATTAATATGACTGTCAATTCAGGGGCCCCGATTCCTAACATGCTAAACCTAAATATAACCCTATCAAAATATTGTTTGCAAGTATCAGGGAATAATTTTATGATAGTGTAATGAAACCCCCCGCCAAACTATTTGGCTTTATACTTCTTTTTTCCCTCCTCATTTTTGCAGTTCCGGGGCGCATTCTTGCTGCCAACTATGGAGAGGGTTCGTACGGAGAGGGTGTGTATAATGTCGGGGAAACACCGACACCCGCGCCGACTTCCGCTCCGTCCGTCTCAAGCGCTTCAGGATCAGCACCGGAATCCTGTACCGAGACTGTCCCGACGGGGCCTTCCCCCTGGCTCAACTTGGCATATGCCGAAAGTAGCCGGTCAATAACCTTAAAATTTGTAAGCTGGCAATCTCCGGTGACGCACTTTGCCCTGGAATACGGCACTGTGTCGAACAGTTATGAACATGCGGTAAGTAATATCGGGGGCAGCGTTTCCACTTCATACACCGTAGGATCTCTTCTCCCCAACACGACTTATTACTTTCGGGTCAGGGCTGGAAACGGTTGTGCCACGGGAAGTTGGAGTAATGAACTTTCGGCAACAACTTACATTCCCATAGAAACCGGGAGACTTAATATAGTGGATATCAAACTGGAAAATATTGATGTGGTTTCCCAATGCACGAATTATGAAGTGGTGTCGGGTGATTCCCTCTGGAACATTGCCCAAAGCCTGCTCGGCGATGGAAGCAAGTACCAGAAAATTGCTGACAAGAACGCGGACAAATATCCGGCTCTTAAAACTTCACCAAATCTGACGGTCGGATGGGAACTTGCCGTCGCCTGCGACAAGGAGGAAGCGGTCAGCGAAGGATACAATGTCGAAATAAAAATCTTGGATGAGAATGAAAAACCACTCGATGGCGTGGAGGTAACAATATATTCCGAGCCAAAGACCGCAACTACCGATAAAGACGGCATCGCCCACTTTGAAAACATTGAGGCCGGGGATCATAAAATCCAAATATCGTACGGCAACTATGAGGGTGAACAATCAATTAATCTTGCCGGTGAGGAAAAAGAGGTAGGCCTCACCATAACGGTTAAGCCCAAAAATGTACTTTTCGATCCGAAAGTGCTTGGCATAACAGGTGTTCTGTTGTTAACAATAATGGTTCTTTCCCTGAAGCTTATTTCCCTGCAAAAGAAAAGCCGCAATGGAAACATCAAGTCTTAACTACAATCTTCCTGCCGGCTTAATTGCCCAAACACTCAAGACAGGTTTGATAACTTTAGGAACTCGCTCGTGGGCAAAGCCTACACAGCAGCGATTGGAAAAAGATACCGCTTCTATTCATTTGGGGATGCATGTTTTATAATCTGACACTTTAATATGAGCATTGAATCGGGGCTTAAGCTTTTGTTATCTGCTGAAAGAGGGGTGTCTTCGGATGGCCAACGGACACTGGGGCCAAAAACAAAGGAACTTTTCAGGGCGGTGGGGACACACGATGTATTAAGCACGATGGTTGAAGCCTTTAAAAACAAAGAAGAGCTCCCCGCTGAAAAGCTGCAAATGGCGAATTCAATGGTCACAACGGAGATGATCCTTTTAATGAAAGACTACTACTCAGACTTCTACCAAAATGAAGATCCAGGCGTGATGTAATTTGCTTGCGCCTGGGTAATTCGGTGGTACTGCAAATCTACCGCTCGAAAGAGCTGCCTAGGATCATCCTAGACTCGCCACAAAAAGGGGTGTGTTTAATATTCTGTATTATTGAGCCTGGTGAGAGAGTCGAACTCTCGTCTAGCCCTTACCAAGGGCTCATTCTGCCGTTGAACTAACCAGGCACCTCTCTTAACGACTCAAGCTCGGTCATCATCCAATTTCTAAGTTTTACATTGCTCACCTGAATCGTGCACACTCCAAAACGGGACTTTCTCTTATAAGTCCCCTTGCCCTGCTTGGGAATAACTGTTATTTTACCAAATTTAGCCGGTAAAATCCCAAGCTTCTCAGACCAATAATTACGAGCGACTGCGGGATCTGTGTCGTTAAAGCAAATAATGCTGTACGTGGCCTTGTCCATTCGCAGCCCACATATATCCTTTAAGAATCTTCGGAACGATTTGATAATGCCCACGTCTGTATTTGAGACTCTTAGTGAGTGACTGCTCGTTTTTGACCCTTCGCCCCAATATATTCCCATCCCCAATCCTTTAAGAAAACTGTCCTTTTTATCCAAATTGTTTTTTATCTCAAAAGGATCGCCATTTGGGTTATATTTTATGTAGTTAGCTTCGCTTCTGGAACGCCTTGGGATTTCGTACTGGTTAAACCAATACGAAACCTTGTGCAACGAGCATCCGACTTTTGCAGCTATCTCTGCCATTGATTTACCGGACTTGTACAGGGTTTCTAGATATTTCTTGGCTAACCTTTTAGGCATAGTTATATCTATAATATACCGAGCTAGATTCAACTGCAATTAATTGGGGGGTCTTTTGGGATTGCCCTGTCTCCCTTATAATCAGGGATTGAAGAACATACCTGCTCCCATCCCGGACTCCGTTGACATACGCGATAAAAGTGTTATTCTTCAGGCGTGGCAGAAAAATTGGGTCCACTTTACGACAAAGTTTATGAGTTGAACATCGGGGTGGGTATGTACAAAAATGTGTACAATTTTTTTGAATCCCTTTTTAATCCCGAGGAAGGCGGTAGTCACATCCGTGGAAGAGTCAGTATTAGAAAACCAAGAGACACCGTCCCCGACCTTCTACGTCTCACTGTCGATATAAGGAAACCACTCTCGAAGTTATGGGTTGGGGCTTCTGTCATGGTATCAGAAAAGAATTTTATACCGGTCTACGAACGTCTCCTGCCAGACTTAGACCTCGTCAAGGGTGAGGAAATCCAGGAAATCTTGAAAGATGAAGTCCTAATGGAGATTTACCACCAGCTGCAAGTAAGCCCGAGGTCACGGGAAACATTTGAGGTTGTTCCGAATGGTTCTTGATGGTGTTTCCTATAACTGTTAAATCCGCACATGTCACCCCAAGCACCTTGCCAGTATGTCGTGCTCCGTGATAAAATACCGTCCGTATGGCAAAAAAGGGTGCAAGAGAAATTGTGGCATTGATCTGTTCCGTCTGTAAAAACCAGAATTACATTACAGAAAGGAATAAGGTTAACATGGACACAAAAGGAAAAGGAAAGCTCACCCTTAACAAGTACTGTAAACACTGCAAGAAGGTCCAAATCCACAAAGAATCTTCAAAACTCAAGTAGTCTTAAGGGTCCTCAAAACTGTGTAAGAAAGGCTATTCCACTTTTTTCAAGAAAGTACGGATTTTATCATTCTGGATAGGTCTCCTAAACATTGACTTTATTTCTTGCAGAGTTAAAATACTGGCTAATGTCGAAAACGCTGCTATATATAGGGAGTCAAACTACCTGTGAAGGATGTAGCGCCCGTGGGCATTGGTTGCAGGTCCCTATATGCAAAATGGCAGAGATGAAGTTATCGTTAGGCAGAGAACCGGAACAGGATGATCTTCAAAAATACAGCGTTGAGGCGGATGCCATTCCACCGGAATGCCCCAACGAGTTTGTAAGTCTTCCCTCCCGAGAAATACGCTGAAGGTTTTTAGGAGCCCTCGCAGAGAAAGCCCTAATCGTTTTCCTGCTTCTTTGCCTCTTTAATCATAAACTCAGAGATTAATCTTATCATCTCGTCTGTGTGTTTTTCATTTGTGTATCGATGGTCAGAACCTTTTATGATTTTTAACTGGGCATTTCCTGCTAATTTAATGAGTTTGAGGCTTTGGGCAAGAGGAACATCCGTGTCCTTATCGCCGTGGACTATTAATACGGGCACTCCAATATTCTTGATAGCTTCATATCCGTCGTTTTTCTTTGCGTCCTCATAGAAAGCATAGCTTAACCTTAATTCACGACTATCCCCACTAAAGTATGGGTAAAATCCGGTTTTTTTCCAATCTTCGAGCTGTTTTTTGGTTAGCTGGGAATTGTAAAGTTCAGCGTAATTGCATACGGGAGACTTAAGAGCCAAGGCAAAAAGATCTTTTGTTTTTGAAGCTGCAATGATACTGGAAATGCCTCCATAGCTTGAACCAAGCAAGCCTATTTTGTTATAACCGAGGCCTTCAAGATATTGGATGGCAGACAGAATACTTTCA
>Ga0209431_10002070_pt1 | contig 16400 bp, 17 predicted proteins | sample RifCSP13_3_FD_184021 | JGI IMG/M metagenome (GOLD analysis project Ga0209431, IMG submission 184021) | Soil microbial communities from Rifle, Colorado - Rifle CSP2_sed 13_3 (SPAdes) (version 2) | ecosystem: Environmental > Terrestrial > Deep subsurface > Rock core/Sediment | place: Rifle...
TCGTGTTTGGGCCCGTTGCTGGCGGCCTAATCGCTGCGGTTGGTTGTTGGGATCTTCGAGAACTGAGGCGCGAGATCTCGTTGACCCGCTCGCTTCTGAACAGGGCGCAAACCTCGCTTAGCGTCATGGCGGCGGCATGGGTATTTCAAGCAGTTGGTGGTCGTTTGGGGTCGTGGCCAAGCGCTGTAGGGGCGGCGGTGCTCGCCGTTCTTGTGGACATTGCTGTCAATTACCTGTTTGTCGGTCTTGCGTTCGCCCTGCCGGAGCGTACGTCGATTCTGCGGGTCATGGAACGGATGAGGCTTGGTTCCATGAGCGCGTTTGCGGCGTCATACTTGGCTTTTGGCTTTCTCGGCCTCTTGTTGGCCGAGATCTACTTGAAGGTGGGTATTGCGGGCCTCCTCGCCTTCGCGTCGCCTATTGTCCTGGCTCACCGGTCTTTCTCGGGGACGCAAAGAGTTGAAGAGGTGTCCCGAGAGATCGCGAAGAAGCAGTCAGCCCTGCAAGAGGTGACCAGGCAAGTTGGGGAGGAGAGGCGAGACGAGCGTCAGCGAATCGCTGCTTCGTTGCATGACGACGTCGTGCAGAGCCTGTACAACGTTTCCCTCTATGCCAACGTGATCCGAGAGAACCTGCGTTCAGGACGACTACTGCAACTCGATGAAGATCTCCCAATGCTCCTGCGTGCGAGCGAAAGCGCATCTGATGGACTTCGCCGGGCGATCAAAGGACTGCGCGAGTCGCCTCTGGGTCGCGATGGACTGGCGAGGACGACCGATCTCCTGGCTCGGGAGCTGGCGGAGGAGTCAGGAATAGACATCGACGTTCGCGTGCGCGTTGTGGAACTGGACCCAGATGTCCAGCTGGCCGTGTATCAGGTCGCGCGGGAGGCACTCGTGAATGCAGTCAAGCATTCCGGGGCCACCCGAATCAGTGTAGATATCGAGCAGGTACCCGGGGTTGTCACGCTCTCGGTTCAAGACGATGGCCTCGGGTGGCGGCCGGAAGGCGCGGAGTCCGGTACGCACGTCGGTATTCAGCTGATGCGGGAGCGTGTGGAATTGAGAGGAGGATCAATAGGAATTGAGTCACGCCCGAACTCAGGGACAAGAGTGAGGGCACGCTTTCCCTTGTCCCAGCAGACGGGCTCGCAAGACGAGTGATCCGGCGCGGCTGCGCCGGATCACTTGTCAGGCGATGAAGATAGTCGTTACCACTTGTAGTGCGCCCCGCCCGCGAGCACGAGGGCGAGCAGCGACCCGATGGTCAGAGCAAGTCGCTTCATCACGCGCATCGCTCTACCTCCTTCCGTCTATCAACGACGGGGGACTCAGTCCCCCTCCGTTCGCCCATCGGTTGCCTATGCCAACCTGGCCCCCATTTGGGGGACCCAGGATGCGACTATCGGCCACCCCGATCGGGGGACACAAGACACCTAAGAGCGCTACTGCAAGCGCAGTACTTCGAAGAACTACCTGAGCGCGATTGACTCTCCGCGCAGAGCCAACCACCATGGGGCTCTCCTACTAATTGGGAGGGCAAGGTTCAAAGTGCCCAGTATCGGGAAGTCGGACTCCCAGCGAAGTCCAGTGATTGCCGAGTTGTTCGCGGCGCTGGTCGTCCTGCCCACTCTTGTGGGCGTCGCCTTCTTGGCCACGCGCAGCGCAGGACAGATTAGGGAGGACGCCGTCTGGCTACTTGTCTGGGGGATCCTGACTGCAGGGGTTGAGCTAATGCCGGTGCCCACTTGGCATGGCGTCCAGGTCAGCATGGGCTTCCCACTTCTGATTGCTGTCGCGCTGATATACCTACCTGCCGAAGCGTCCCTCGTTGCGCTTCTAGGCTCGTTTGACCCTCGAGAGTTCAAGGGAGAGGTGACTCTACTGAGAGCCCTGTTCAACAGGTCTCAGGTTGCTCTTGCCGTCCTTGCCTCCAGTTCCGTATTCCACGCCGTCGCCAAGGTGGAAGAACCCTGGACGAAGGTTCTCCCAGCGGCCCTCCTCGCCACCTTGGTCGACTACTCGATCAATCTGGGACTGGTCGCAGTTGTCGTGAGCTTGGCATACCGCGTCAGGCTACATCGCGCTCTCAGGGAGCTTCTTGGTCGAGGTCAGGAGTTCCTTGTTAGCTATCTAGGGTTGGGGGTGGTTGGGACAGTTCTGGCGAAGTTCTACAAGTTGCCTGGCGTCGGGATTTGGTCCGTCATTACCGTCCTTGCTCCGCTCCTGTTCGCCAGGCAGATGTTCTTCCGGAGCCGGGCGCTCGAGGAGGCGCACAAGGAGCTCCAGGACCGCGAGCAGGTCCTTCGGGCCCTCTCGAATCGGATGGCGGAGGAACGGCAGGACGAGAGGGCTCAGATCGCTGCCTACCTCCACGACGACCTAGCGCAGCTCCTGTTCCGGCTCTCCATCCAGGTCGATGTGGCGCGCCGGCATCTGGACACGGGACGGACCGCGGAGCTCTCGGAGGAGCTCGAGAAGATCAAGGAGACCAAGGCGCTGACGGCAGATCGCGTCCGCGCGCTCATCCGCGACCTCGACCGCTCGCCGCTCGGCCATCATGGCCTGGCTGAAGCCCTCCAGGGTTTCATCGGGGAGACCGCGCGCGACTCCGAGGTGCGCTTCCACACCGACATAGCCGACGTCCGGCTCCCGCCGCCGATCGCGCTCCTCGCCTACCACATCGCCCGTGAGAGCGTGATGAACGCGGTCAAGCACGCGAACGCGAACAACATGTGGCTGACGCTGCGGCCCGACGGCGACGCCGTAGAGCTGATCCTCCGCGACGACGGTGCGGGGTTCGATGCCGAGGCGCCGGCGCCAGAGGGTCACTTCGGCCTCGCGATGATGCGGGAGCGCGCCACCGTGGGCGGCGGGACCTACAGACTGGAAAGCGCCGCGGGCGCGGGAACGACGATCACCGTCAGGTTTCCCACATCGCTGCTGCAGGACGGGGAAGCGACGCCCGTATCGACCTCGGCAGGCTCCGGTATGGGCGATGCTTCCCGCGGTACCCGCGATAGCTCGCAGAAACCGCAGGTGCCGCCGTCGCAGTCGGTGCCCGCATCGCCCCCACGATCGTCAGTGCCATCCCCGCGTACATGAGCAGATCGCCGACGCTCACCGTCTCGTGAAACGGCACGCCGAGCGGGATCACGTCGCCTAGCGGCGATAGAAACTCATCGGGGCGCATGAGGTGGTGCTTGCTCGCTCCCTCGAGCAAAGCCGGCCCCCGGATCGGGTCGGATGCGCGCAGGGCCTCGGCGCTCACCGGCATCCCGCCGTTAGGCGCGATCACCGCCAGGTTCAGCGCCAGCCCTATGAACAGCAGCGGGAACCCCGGCACCCGCACGTTCACGGCGGCGAAGACCAGAAGCGCCACGTAGGAGACCACGAGCAGAACCTCCCCGATCCGCCCGGAAGGATCAAGCCAGGCGGGAAGCAACGCGAGCTGTAGCCCCAGGCCCGCGGGCGCGAGCGGCCACCAACGCATCGTGAGCCCCTGCAGGCGCGAGAGCCGACCGCCGAGCGCGTAGCCGGCGCCGACGGCGATGCCGGCGACGGTGAGCAGCAGGATCATCGTGGGGCTCCGGGGAAGTGCAGGACGCGCATTCTGCCAGCCGCCGCCGCCGTCGTCCATACCGCAAACGAACGACCCGCGCCTGCACCGCGCGCGCCTCTCCGGGTGGCAGACTTGTCCCCGTGGCCGACATCGAGGGCGTGCTGCTCGACATCGACGGCGTGCTGGCGGTCTCATGGGAGCCGATCCCCGGCGCCGCGAGGACCGTCACCTGGCTCCGGAACCAGGGCATCCCGTTCCGGCTCGTCACGAACACCACCACCCATACGGCCGCCGATCTCGCCGACGTCCTGAGCGGGGCCGGGATAGTCGTAGAGCCGTGGGAGATCATCACCGCGGTCGTCGGGACGGCGTCTTACCTGCGGCGGCATCATCCGGGTGCCCGCTGCTACCTCCTCACGGACGGCAACGCCCTCGAGGATCTCGAGGGCGTCCATCTCGTAGAGCCCGACGCCGAGGAGGCGAGTGTCGTGGTTCTCGGTGGCGCCTGCGACGAGTTCAGCTACTCGAACGTGAACCGGGCGTTCCGGATGTTGATGGACGGCGCCTCGCTGATAGCCATGCACAAGAACCTGTTTTGGAGAACGAGCGCCGGCTGGGAGCTCGATGGGGGCGCTTACGTCCGAGCGCTCGAGGAGGCCGCCGACGTCCGTGCGACCGTGTGCGGGAAGCCGTCGGCGCCGTTCTTCGAGGCGGCGCTCGGCATGCTCGGCATCGGCGCCGAGCGCGTATGCATGGTCGGCGACGATATCGTCAACGACGTCGTCGGAGCGCAGGAGCTCGGACTTACCGGCGTGCTCGTGCGAACGGGGAAGTTCCGCCCGGAGGACCTGGAGAAGGGCGCACCGGATCTGGCGATCGACTCGATCGCGGACCTCCCGGCCCTTCTCGGCGCGGCGTAGGCTGCACGCATCGGCGAGCGGACGGGTTTCGCGCGGCAGCTCTTCGCGGGCATCGCCCCGGAGTACGATCGGATGGCCGAGCTCCTTTCGCTCGGCCAGGACGCGCGGTGGCGCCGGTTGCTCGCGTCCCGGGTGAACGCGATCCCCGGGGCTTGGGTCTTGGACGCCGCCGCGGGAACAGCGAAGGTGGCGATCGAGGTCGCGGCCCGCCGGAACGTCCGGGTGGTCGCGCTCGACCAGAGTCCCCCGATGCTCTTGCGGGGGAAGGACAACGTCGGAGCGGCCGGGCTGGCTGACCGGATCTCCCTCGTGATCGGCCGGGCCGAACGACTTCCATTCCCCGACGCGACCTTCGACTCGGTCACGTTCACCTACCTGCTGCGGTACGTGGACGAGCCCTCCGCGACCTTGGCCGAGCTCGCCCGCGTGATCCGGCCCGGTGGAGTCCTGGCCGGACTCGAGTTCCACGTTCCGGAGGACCGGCCTTGGCACGTGGCGTGGTTGCTTCATACGCGCTTGGTGATGCCTGCGGCGGGGTGGACCGTATCGCCGGCGTGGTTCCGAGCGTGTCGGTTCCTCGGCCCCAGCGTCTCGCGGTTCTACCGGCGCCATCCGCTGGCAGAGCAGGTTCGCTGGTGGCAGGAGGCGGGGCTCCGCGGTGTCCGGACGAGGAAGATGAGCCTGGGCGGCGGCATCGTGACCTGGGGGATCAGGGGTCGTGACTGAGAGCGAGCGACCTGCCTTCTACGCGCTTCGGCGAGGGGGGTGGCGCGACTACTGGACGTTGCTCCACCCGCCCTACACGATCTGGCACCTGTCCTATGTCGCCATCGGTGCATCGGTCGCGCAGGAGGTGGACATGCAGTACCTGGCCGAGAGCCTGGCCGGATTCTTCCTAGCGGTCGGCCTGGCCGCCCACGCTCTCGACGAGCTGCGAGGCCGGCCGCTCCGGACCGGCATCGGCGACGGCGTGCTGTGGACGATCGCCGCTCTTGGACTGTCCGGAGCGGCCGGCCTAGGTGTGCACGGCATGGTCGTCGTCTCGCCCTGGTTCGCGGCGTTCATCGGTACGGGCGCATTCCTGGTTCTGGCATACAACCTCGAGCTCTTCGGCGGCGCGTTCCATACCGATCTCTGGTTCGCGCTCGGGTGGGGCGCGTTCCCCGCGTTGACCGGCGCGTTCGCGCAGTCGGGTCGGGTGACGTTTGCGGCCGCCGCGGTGGCGCTCGCCTGCACGGCGATGTCGGGGGCTCAACGCGCGCTCTCCACGCCCGTTCGCCGACTGCGCAGACAGGCGGTCGCCGTCGCCGGCACGGTCACCCTCAGCGATGGAACGAGGGAGCTCTTGGACGCCGCAGCGCTTCGGTCCGCGCCCGAGAGGGCCCTACGTCTCCTTTCCCTGGCGATGCCGCTCCTCGCCGCCGGCCTCCTGGCCGTGCGCGGGGGCTAGGCGATCTCTGGGTAGCGGAGGGGGAGACCCACGGCACCGACGTCCGCCCAGACCAGGCTCCAACCGCCCAGGCTGGAGACGGCGAGCCGTCCGAGGCCCTCCCCGGCAAAGATCACGTTTGCTGGCTGGTTCAGCACCACACCGTCAGGGTCTTCGGCGAGCACCTCGATCTTTCCGAGCGGGTCGATGCGCCAGATCCGGTCCGGCCGGTAGCACCCCACGTACATGGCTCCCTCGGCATCTAGCGCGATGCCGTCTGGCTGAGAGCCCGTCAGGTCCGCCAGCGTCTCCGCGCCACGCGCGGAGCCGTCCCCCGCGATCGGGATGCGAACCACCCTTCGCGCGCGTGACTCCACGACCAGGAGCGCGTCACCCTCTGCGGACAGGCAGCAGCCGTTGGGGAAGCGTCTGGGAGTGTCCGTCCACACGCTCGTCTCGCCGCCGGGTGCGATCCGGAAGACGAGGCCGTCGTCGGCCCCCCACTCGCCCGAGTCCGTCGCGTATAGGTTCCCGACGTCGTCGAAGGCCGCGAAGTTCGGTACCCGGAGGTGGTTGGTGAAGGTGCCCCGAGAGTAGCTATCCACGTCCCCGGTCGAAGGATCGAGTCGGACTATCTCCTGGCGGCCCATGTCGCAGCCGTAGACCCGGCCGTTCCCGTCCAGGGTGACCCCGTAGAGGAAGCCGCCCGTATCACCCAGCGGCTCGACCTCGCCGCCCGGGCCTATCCGGTAGATCTGGCCGGCCTCGCCGCCGGCGTAGACCCGGCCGTCGGGCCCGATCGTGATTCCTTCCGGGTGGTCGAGGCCGTCCGCCAGCGTCTCGAAGCGCTCGAGCATGCGGGCATCGTAGGGGCCGCGGGCCGGGGTCGCCACCGCAGGCCGGAAACCCGGCGTTCCTCGTATCCCCTCCAGAGGCAACTTTCGCGCCGGCCTGCGGCGCACCATAATCCGTCAAGACCGTCGGGCCCGCATCACGAAAGGGGAGGGACGTGATGGCCGGAGACTTCAATTCGCTCCTGTTGCGGCGGCTGGGGCGCCGAGACTTCATGCGTTATGCGGCCGTGCTCGGGGGCGCCGGTGTGCTGGCCGCCTGCAAGAAGGCCGAGACCACGCCGACCGGCCCGGTGGGCACGGGCGTGCAGCGGCCGCCGATCGAAGACGAGCCGGGCATCCTTCAGGTCTTCGATTGGGACGCCTACGGAGACGGCCAGGCCGGCTACGGGGACGAGGCGCTTTGGAAGGCGTACGCGAAGGCCTTCCCCGGGCTGGAGCCAGAGTTCACCAAGTTCAAGGACGACGACTCCGGCTACGCGAAGGTAGCGCAGGGCGACCGCTACGACATCGTCCACCCGTGCGGCTACCGCTGGGGGGACTGGGTGGGGCTGGACGTGCTGCAGCCGTGGGACACGTCGCTCATCGCGAGCTTCGCGGACCTCAACCCGACCCTGACCGCGCCGGGGCAGTTCGACGGGAAGCAGTACTTCATCACGACCGACTGGGGATTCGCGGCGCCCATGTACCGGTCGGACCTGGTGGAGCCCGAGGAGGACTCCTGGGCGCTCCTGTGGGACGAGCGGTACGCGGATCGGATCTCCTGGTGGGACAGCCTGAACATGCTCGTCGTCGCCGCATACTTCAGCGGGATACCGGATCCGTGGGCCATGACCGACGAGGAGCTCGACCAGATGAAGGGGTTCTTGATCTCCAAGATCGGGTTGGTACGGACCCTCTGGCCGATCGACCCAAGCGAGGACTTCATCAACGAGGACGTCTGGATCACCTACGCGTGGCCCTCGCACTGGGTCAATGCGGCCATCTGGAACGGTTTGGAGGATACCGTCTACATGGAGCCCAAGGAGGGCCGGACGTCATGGTACTGCGGGTTCGCCCTGTTCGCGGACACCGAGAACTACTACCACGCGCACGAATACGTGAACGCGTGGGCGAGCGCAGGAGCGGCCGAGTGGCTCCTGAACAACTATGGCTACGGTCACACCAACACGGCGGTCGACCTGGACAAGGTGGATCCGGGCATAGTCTCGACGTTCGCTCTTGACGATCCCTCTGTGCTCGAGGAGCCCCGCTCCCACGTCGAGCGGCCGATCGCACGCCGCGACGTGTACAACGACGTGTGGGAAGAGGTGAAGGCCGCGGCGGTGTGATGCGACGTCCCTGGGCGCGGCGGTAGGAGGGTGGCCGGAGCGGCAGCCGAGCCGCTGACTGCGCGTGCGCCCAAGGCCTGGCCCGCAACGTTGGGGCTCCTTTCCGGGCCCGTGCTCTGGATGGCGCTCTTCTTCCTCGTCCCCATCGCGATAGTCGCTGCGTACAGCGTCGGGGTGCTGTCGCTCTTCCCGACCGACCTCGGGTTCAACCTCTCGGACTGGGAGAAGTTCCTGGTCGGCGAGTCGGTCTACATGTCGCTGTTCTGGAAGTCCGTACGGATGTCGCTCACCGTCTCGGTCGTCGTCGTCCTCCTGGCCTACCCGGTGGGGTACTTCCTGGCTCTGGTCGCGGGCAAACGGCGGTACGTACTGCTGCTGCTCATAATCGCGCCGTTCCTCACCTCCTACCTGCTGCGCGTGTTCGCTTGGAAGGTGATCCTAGGTGACCAGGGGATCCTCAACTCGTTCCTCGTGACCGTCGGCCTGCGCAGCCTGGACGACCCCCTGCACTGGCTCCTTTACAGCCAGTTCACCGTGATCCTGGTGCTGATCTACGTCTGGGTGCCTTTCGTGGCGCTGCCGATCTTCGTCGTCCTGGAGAGCCTCGACCGCTCGGTCCTCGAGGCGGCCACCGATCTTGGCGCCAGCAGGTGGGGCGCGTTCTGGCGCGTGACCTTCCCCTTGAGCCTTCGAGGGATCGGCGCCGCGTTCGTGTTCGTGTTCATACCGACCATCGGGGAGTTCGTGACACCCTCGCTCGTGGGTGGCCCGGGCGGGTTCATGTTTGGGAACGCTATCGCCGGTCAGTTCACCCAGGGGCTCGACTGGCAGAAGGGGTCCGTTCTGTCGATGTTCCTCCTGTTCGCGGTCCTGCTGCTCATCCTGGTGCTGGGGCGTTTCGTGCAGTTGAGGAACGTTCGGGTAGCCTGATGGAAGTCACGGCGTCCAGAGGGGGCCGGCGCGCGCTCGTCGCCTTCTTCGCGGCGCTCGTCCTTTTCCTTTACGCGCCCCTTGCGATCCTCACGCTGTTCTCCTTCAACGACAACAGATTCGTCGTCTTCCCGTTCGAGGGGTTCACCCTTCGCTGGTACGAGGCGTTCCTTGGGAACAGCGACCTCATCGAGGCCCTGAAGACGAGCGCGATCGTGGCCGCGATCTCCAGTGTTCTCGCGGTGGCGCTCGGCGTTGTCGCGTCCTACGTAGTGGTCCGGCGCCGGTTCCGCGGGAAGGGGGCGGTGACGGGGTTGCTGCTGGCGCCGCTCGTGATCCCCTACCTGGTGTTCGGGATCTCGCTGCTCGTGCTGTTCCGCGCCGTGGACGATCTCCTGACGGACGCCTTGGGCATCTACTTCGGGCTCGGCGTCCACTCGATCGTGATCGGGCACGTCGTCGTGTCGCTGCCGTACGCGATCCTCACGATCGTGCCCCGCCTCGAACGGGTCAGCGTATCGCTCGAGGAGGCGGCCCGAGATCTGGGCGCCAGTTCGCTCCACACCTTCAGGCGGGTCACCCTTCCGTTGCTCACTCCCGCTGTGGTGTCCGCGTACCTGATCGCTTTCACCCTTTCGTTCGACGAGTACGCGATCGCCTCGTTCGTTGCCGGTCGAGAGGCGACGTACCCGATCTTCCTCTACTCGTCGTTACGGACGCGGGCCGCGCTCCCGCAGATGATCGCCGTCTCGGTCATCGTGCTGTTCCTGTCGCTTGTCCTCGTCGTCGGGACCGAGGTTGGGCGGTGGCGCTACGAACGGCGTCTGGAGTTCGCCCCCGGCGCCTAGGCCCGTAGGATTGGTGGCCGTGTCCGCGATCCACGGGGTGATCGGGTTCGGCGTCGTCGCCCTGTTCGCGGTCGGCTGGCTGTGGGGTCTGGGAGCGAAGGTCATCCGTCGCGGCCCGGGGGACCTCTTCTGGCGCTGGCTAACGGTGGCTCAGCTCGTGGCCGGCGTCCAAGCTCTGGTCGGGATCTGGATGCTGGTGCTCGGGCGGCGCGTCGTCGACACGGGCCTCCTGGGCGGGGTCCGGCACTACGTGTACGGACTGCTCCCGCTCCTCATGTTCGTCTTCGCTCACGTGATCGCCCGGACGGGGAACGCGAGCATGCTCGGGTTCGATCCGCGCAAGGCGGTGGCTCCGTGGGTCCCGTTCGCCTGGGCATCCTTCGTTTCGTTCGGACTGGCGCTGCAGGCCCTAAGGACCGGGCTCGGCTAGTAGCCTCGGAGCCGTGTCGGATGAACGACCCCCCTTCCGGGGTTCGTCGGACTCGCTGCCGCGAGCTTTGGCGGCGGAGCTGTCGAAGCTCGATCCATGGTCGTTTTGGAGCGTGCCCCTGGTTGGCGATCGCGTAGCCGTGATCGGGACGACCGGCGCGTTCCTCGTCGCTCTGAACGAGGACGAGGGTTACCTCGAGGTTCGGGGCCGGCGCGGGGACGTCGGCGGCAAGCGGATCGGAGGGCTGCGCGGCCTCCGGCGCGAGGCGAAGATGCTCAGGGACCGTATCTCCTCCTTCGCCGTCTACACGCCCGTGGAGCCGGTCGTGTGCCTCTCGCGCGGTGTCGCAGGCGGCCCGCGCCCCCTGGGCGGCGTCACCGTGGTTCCTCTCGGCGACCTCGCTCGGCACGTCGCGGGCCGGGAGAAGGTGCTGCATCGGGATCGCGCGCGCCGCGCCGCCGAGCGGCTCGCCGGGCCCCCCTAGGCGCCACCTTCCCACCAGAGGGTGGCGATCCGGTGCTCGCTCGGCCCCGCCGACCAGAGGCCGCCGCTCAGCGCGAGCCGATCGCCGAGCGCCCCGGCAACCTCGGGGTCGCGCTCCGAGGGGAGGCAGAGCCGTCGGCGGACGAGGGCGATCGCGTCCTCGCGACGCTTGAATCCGCCGGACGTCGGCGGCGCGTCCCACTCCTCGAGACCGGCGTCGGATCCCGCCTCCTGCAGGGCCGCCCTGGCTTCGGCGGCCGTCGGCCCATCCGGCCGCTCGAGCCCGTGGAACCTTCGCCAGAGGTCGTTCATCCACACCCAGGGGTGTCGGTCGGTGACCTCGACGACGACGCGCCGTCGCGCGTGGGCCGTCAGGGCCTCGGCGAACGGCGCGAGATCCTGCATGTTGTAGAGCACGTGGTGACAAACGACGACGTCGGCCGGCTCCACTCGCGAGGCGATGTCGGGCCAGGCGCCCTTTTGAGCCTCAGCGCGTGCGCCCCACGTCGATGCCGCCTCGAGGAAGGCGTCGAGCATGTCCTGCGACGAGTCGATGCCTACGATCAGCGTCGCTCGTGCGGCGAGGGGAAGCGACGCGGCACCGGCCCCGACACCGACGTCCAGCACGTGCCCGCCCTCGGGTAGCGCCTCGAGCGCGCGAAGCGTCGAGATCGACGCTTCGCGCCCGACCGAGGACTCGGCGCGCCGCCTGAAGATCTCAGCGGGGAAGCCGTACGGTGACTCGGGGGCCGCCGCGAGGATCTCCTCGGGGATCGCCCAGGCACGGAGGGCATCGGCCCACCGCTCGAGCGCGCTCACCCGGGCTCCCAGCCGATCTCCTCGAGGATGGCGTCCGTGTGCTCGCCCAACCCCGGTGGAGCCATCCGGACCGGAGGGACTTGCCCTGAGAGGCGGATCGGGTCCGCCACGAGGCGGAGCAAGCCGCGGAGGGGGTCGTCCACCTGCTGAACGGTGGCCGCCCCTTCGGGCGAGGCGAAGACCTCGTCGAGCCTGCGCACCGGCGCGCACGGCACGCCCCCGTCCTCCAGCGCGCGGAGCCACTCGTCGGCGGGCCGCGCCACGAAGAGCTCCCGCAAAAGCGGCACAAGCTCGTCGCGGTTGCGAACCCGGGCCTCGTTGGTGGCGAAGCGCGGGTCTCGGGCGAGATCCTCGCGCGCCAGGACCCTGCACGTCCGCTCGAACAGCCGGTCGTTGCCCGCCGCCAGGATGAACGGGCGGTCGGCGGTCTCGAACAGCTCGTAGGGAACGATGTTCGGGTGAGCGTTTCCCATGGGGACGGGGACGATGCCCCCGATGAGGTAGTTCGCGGCCTGGTTCACCAGAGCCGCCACGCTCGCATCGAAGAGGGACACCGAGATCCGCCGCCCGCGTCCGGTCTCCGAGCGCTCGATCAGCGCGGCCTGGATCCCTATCGCCGCGTAGAGTCCCGTGATGACGTCAAGGAGAGCGACGCCGACCTTCACGGGCCGCCCGCTCGGCTCGCCGGTCACGCTCATGAGCCCCGAGAGAGCCTGAACGATGATGTCGTAGCCGGGACGGTCGGCCGATTCGCCCTCGCCGAACGCCGTGAGCGAGCACGAGACCAGGCCCGGGTTGTCCGCTACGAGGGCGTCGTGGTCGAGCCCGAAGCGAGACATCAGACCGGGGCGGAAGTTCTCGATGACTACGTCGGCCCGCAGCGCGAGGGCCCGCGCGACTGCCGAGCCGTCCTCGGTCTGTAGGTCGATCGCGATCGAACGCTTGTTGCGGTTGAGGGCCAGGAAGTATGCGGCGTCCCCGCCGAGGAAGGGCGGCCCCCAGGCCCTGGTGTCGTCTCCCGAGCCGGGGCGCTCCACCTTCACGACGTCTGCCCCGAGGTCGGCCAGGATCATCGTGCACAGGGGTCCGGCCAGCACCCGGGAGAAGTCCACGACGCGGATCCCCTGTAGGGGGAGCGACCTGTCCTCGGCGTCCATGCGACCCTCCGGGCGGGTGGAAGCGGGGACAGGATAATCGGAGCCGCCGAACCCCGAGGGGTCCAGCGGCTCCAGCGTAGGCATACGGGCATGCGGGCGCGAGGTCGGCCCGGCAGGTTCGGATTTGTCATTCTTCGTCGTGCCCGGACACCGGGTGGCGCTCGGGGCCAGAACTTGCCACGATATGACCGTGAACGAGGAGAGCCTCGAGCGAGCCAACGCGTTCCTAGCAGCCGTAGCCGCGCGCGTGAGGCCGGGCGAGTTGCTGGATGCCACGCCTGCGGAGATCGGCAGGCAGATCGGGTTCACTCAGGCGCTGGCGGCCGCTAGGGCGGTCCGGGCACTGATCGCCAGGCGCCGGCTCGAGGCGGCGGAGGGGCGGTACAGGCTGCTCGACCCGCGACCGGTCGAACCGGGCGAGCGGGAGTCGGTGCCGCGGAAGCCGCGCCGCCGGAGGGTCGCCGAGCCGAGCGAGCCCCGGACGGGTCGGCCGACCTACTCCGAGGTGGGGCACGAGGCGATCGAGCGGCTCATCGAGCTGGGCCGGGAGGCCGCCCAGCTCCGAGCGAGCCTCCGCGTGGCGCGCGATGAGGTCAAGCAGGCGCGCGAGGCGCGCGAGGACTCCGAGCGGCGAGCGCAGGCGCTCACGGCGCGATTGCGCGAGCTAGAGGCACGGGCCGAGATGGCCGAGAGCAACCTGCGCACGCTGCTCGCGGCTGCGCGAGGCAGCGGCCGTGACGCACCGGTAGCGGACTCCGAGATGGAGGCGATCCTGGGAGTCCTGAAGGGCGGCCAGGCGGCGCAGGACTCCTAGGGCTGGGCGCCTTGTATCGCCGCGTGGTGGCACGCTGCGAAGTGGCCGCGGCGGAGCTCCGCGAGGCCGAGATCCTCTCCCCTGCATCGCTCCTCGATCTTCACCTGCGCTGCGACGCCGGAGGCGACCACGGGGCACCGTGGATGGAAGCGGCAGCCGGGCGGGATCCGCGTCGGATCCGGCGGCTCGCCGGCCAGGATGGGTCGTTCGATCCCACCCGCTTCGGGCACCACGTCGAGGAGCGCCTGCGTGTAAGGGTGCAGCGGTTTCGTTAGCACGTCCTCCGCAGGCCCGATCTCGACGATCCGGCCGAGGTACATCACGGCGACGCGATCGGCCACGGTCCAAGCCAGCCCGAGATCGTGGGTCACGACGAGGATCGAGATCTGGAGCGTGTCGCGGAGCTCCATGAGCAGCTTCAGGATCTCCCCGCGAACCGACGCGTCCAGGGAGGACACGGGCTCGTCGGCGACGATGACCTCCGGGTCGAGCGCCAGCGCACCGGCTATCACGACGCGCTGTCGCTGACCGCCCGAGAGCTCGTGCGGGTAGAGGAGGAAGAACCGTTGTGGAGGCCGGAGCCCCGCCCGCGAGAGCGCGCTCGCGACGAGCTCCTCCTCGTTCCCGGCGACGTGGTGGATCCGCAGGCCCTCGGCGACTATCTCGTAGATCGTCTGTCGCGGGTTGAGGGCGGCCGTCGGATCCTGGAACACCATCTGGACGCGGCGGCGGTACGAGTGAAGGTCCTTCTTCCGGAGGGGATTGCCCTCGTGGAGGATCTGTCCGCGCTCGGGCTCCTGAAGCCCCATCACCGTGCGGGCGAGCGTCGTCTTCCCGCAGCCGGACTCTCCGGCGAGCGCGAGCACCTCCCCCCGATGAAGCACTAGGTTGACGCCGTCGACGGCGCGCGCCATGGTCGCTTCTTGCCCGAGAAGGCCGGCGATCAGGCCGACGCGACCCGCGAAGTTCACATAGAGGTCTCTGACCTCGAGGACCGGCTGCTCGTCGGTGGCGACCGCTTTCTCCGATCCGCTCACGGGCCGTCCCCCTTCGCTCGCTGGAGCGCGCCCTCGACGAGTAGGCAGGCGGCCCGGCGCCCCTCACCCGCTGGGAACAGCCACGGCTCGACTCGCGAGCAGTCGTCGAAGGCGACCGGGCAGCGCGGGTGGAAGCTGCACCCGGGTGGGATCTGTTGCGGGTCCGGCGGGTCGCCGCCGAGACCGGAGGGCGCCCGGCGGAACCGAACGTCGCCGATCGCGGGGAAGGCGGCGGACAGCGCGCGCGTGTAAGGGTGCTGCGGCTCGTAGAACACCTGTTGAGCGAGACCGTCCTCCACGATCTTGCCGGCGTACATGATGGCGAGGCGATCGGATACCTCCACGAGCACCGACAGGTCGTGGGTGATGAAGAGCATCGCGAGCCCGAGGTCCCGCTGGAGCTCCTTAAGCAGCCGGAGCACCTGCGCCTGCACCATCACGTCCAGGGCGGTCGTCGGCTCGTCGGCGATCACCAACGAGGGATCGCACGCTAGCGCCATGGCGATCATCACGCGCTGCTTCTGACCGCCGGACAGCTCGTGCGCGTAGTCGTTCATCCTGCGAGTCGGGAGCCCGACCTGCTCCAGGAGCGCGCCGACCCGGACCAGGGCCTCCTTCTGGCCCGCCTGCTGGTGGATCACGATCGCCTCCGCGATCTGGTCGCCCACCCGTTGCACGGGGTTCAGCGCGTGCATGGCCCCCTGGAACACGATCGAGGCGCCGGCCCAGCGCACCGCCCGGAGCCGGCCGGGCCTCATCTCGAGCACATCCTCGTTGTCGAGGAGAACCTGCCCGGCGATCTCCGTCCCCTTCGGCAGGAGCCGGAGGATGGCGCCGCCGATGGTCGACTTGCCGCACCCCGACTCGCCCGCGAGGCCCAGTACCTCGCCCTTCCGAACGTCGAGGTCGACTCCGCGGACGGCCGGCACGCCGCCGCCCTGCGTCTTGTAGACGACCGTTAGGTCCTTGACTGACAGGAGGCTCATCGCTCGCGGAGCCTCGGGTTCAGGATCTCGTCCAGCGCGTACCCGCACATCGTGAACGCGAGCGTGACGAGGACGATCATGACCCCAGGGGGGATCAACCACCACCAGAATCCGGCAGTGAGCGCCCCCTCCTCGAACGCCTCGTTGATGATGGTCCCCCACGAGACGCTGTTGGGGTCCCCCAGACCTAGGAGCGCGAGCGTGGTCTCGGAGAGGATAGACAAGGCCACCGTGAGGACCGTGTTGGCGAATATCACCGGGAAGACGTTCGGTAGGATGTGGCGCGTCACGAGGTGCCACGTGCCCGCGCCGAGCGCCCGGGCGCGCTCGACGTATGGACGCTCCTTCACGGTAAGGGCCTGCGCGCGAACGAGCCGCGCCGTGCCGGCCCACGAGGTGATGCCGATCACGAGGATGATGTTGACGAGAGTCGGGCCGAGGATCGCCGCCATCACGATCGCGAGCGCGATCCAGGGAAGCACGAGGAACCAGTTCGTGAAGGCGTTCAGTAGCGTGTCGATCCGTCCGCCGAAGAAGCCGGCGGCGATCCCCACCACCGTGCCGATCAGCATGGTAACGACGGTCGCCGAGAACCCGACGAGCAGCGAGATCCTCGATCCGTAGATCACAAGCGAGAGCACCGGCCGGCCGAACTTGTCGGTTCCCAGGGGGTTGTCCACGCTCGGCTCCTCGAACGCCGGGTAGGAGTTCGTAGTCGTGTACGAGACGTTGAGCTCCCGCTCGTCGATCAGCAGAGGAGCGAAAACGGCCAGCAGGACGAACGCGGTCATGATGACCAGCCCT
>Ga0209431_10002072_pt1 | contig 16391 bp, 9 predicted proteins | sample RifCSP13_3_FD_184021 | JGI IMG/M metagenome (GOLD analysis project Ga0209431, IMG submission 184021) | Soil microbial communities from Rifle, Colorado - Rifle CSP2_sed 13_3 (SPAdes) (version 2) | ecosystem: Environmental > Terrestrial > Deep subsurface > Rock core/Sediment | place: Rifle...
GGCGGCGGGCGGCGACCTGCTGGCCGCGTGCGCCGCCGGGCACCTCGAGGTCCCGATCCTCGTCCACCGCGGCTACGGCCTGCCGGCCGCCGCGGGCCCGCACGCGCTGGTCATCGCCTCGTCCTACTCGGGCGGCACCGCCGAGGTGCTGTCGGCCGCCGAGGCCGCGCTCGCGCGGGGCGCCGCGCTCGTGGCCCTCACGTCGGGCGGCCCGCTCGCCGCGCTCGCGCGGGCCCGCGCGGTGCCGAGCGTCGCGCTCCCGGGGGGCCTGATGCCGCGGATGGCGCTCGGCTACCTCTTCTTCGCCGCCGCGCGGGTGCTCCAGGCGGTGGACCTCGCCGTCGCGACCGACGCCGAGCTCGGCGAGGCGCTCGACGTGGTCGCCGCGCTGAGCGCCGAGCTCGGGCCGGAGCGGCCGGCGGCGGGGAACGAGGCCAAGCGGCTCGCGCTCGCCCTGGGCGAGCGACTCCCCGCCGTCTACGGGGGCCCGCTGACCGGCCCGGTGGCCTACCGCTGGAAGACGGACCTCGAGGAGAACGCCAAGCGCTTCGCGCTGGCCGGCGCGGTGCCGGAGATGAACCACAACGAGGTGGAGGCGTGGCGCCCGCCGGACGCGCGCGCGCTCCACGCGGTGCTCCTCCGCGACACCGGCGAGCCGCCGGCCATCGCGCAGCGGTTCGCGCTGCTGCGCGAGCTGCTCGCGCCCGCCGCGGGCGGCGTCACGGAGTGCTGGACGCGCGGCCGCGGCGCCGCGGCGCGCCTGCTGTCGCTGGCGTGCCTCGGGCAGTGGGTGAGCTTCTACGCGGCGCTCGCCCGCGGCGTCGATCCCTGGCCGGTCCCGGTGCTCGACGAGCTCAAGCGGCGGCTCGCGGGCGTTCGGCCCTGAGAGGTTCCGTGTTACAGTGGCACAGCGTGCGTCGCCTCGGTCACGACGACGCCCTGGAGGGTGGGCATGGCGCGGGAAGAGTACCTCTTCACGTCGGAGTCGGTGACCGAGGGTCACCCCGACAAGATCGCCGACCAGATCTCGGACGCGGTCCTGGACGCGATCATCAGTCAGGATCCGACGGGGCGCGTCGCCTGTGAGACGCTGCTGACGACCGGCCTCGTCGTCGTCGCGGGCGAGATCACCACGGCCTGCTACGTCGACATCCCGCGGATCGCGCGGGACACGATCCGCGAGGTCGGGTACACGCGGGCGAAGTACGGCTTCGACTACGAGACGTGCGGGGTCATCACGGCGATCGACGAGCAGTCGTCGGACATCGCGATGGGCGTGGACAAGCTCGGCGCGGGCGACCAGGGGCTCATGTTCGGCTTCGCCTGCACCGAGACCCCCGAGCTGATGCCGCTGCCGATCACGCTCGCCCACAAGCTGGTCATGCGCCTCACCGAGCGCCGCAAGACCGGCGCGCTCGAGTACCTGCGGCCGGACGGGAAGTCGCAGGTCACGGTCCGGTACGCGGACGGCAAGCCGCGCGCGGTCGAGACCGTCGTCATCTCCACGCAGCACGGTCCCGACGTCACGACGGAGCGGCTCCGCGAGGACATCATCGAGCAGGTCATCCTCCCGACGATCCCGGCCGCGCTGCTGGACCGCAAGACGTGCGTCTTCCACGTCAACCCGACCGGCCGGTTCGTGACGGGCGGCCCGATGGGCGACACCGGCCTCACCGGCCGCAAGATCATCGTGGACACCTACGGTGGCTCGTGCCCCCACGGCGGTGGCGCCTTCTCGGGCAAGGACCCGACGAAGGTGGACCGCTCGGCCTGCTACATGGCGCGCCACGTCGCCAAGAACATCGTCGCCGCCGGGCTCGCCGAGCGCGCGCAGGTGCAGGTCGCCTACGCGATCGGCGTGGCCGACCCGGTCTCGATCATGGTGGACACCTCCGGCACCGGCAAGGTATCCAACGCGATCCTCGAGACGCTGATCCGGCGCCATTTCGACTTCACGCCGGCCGGGATCATCAAGTATCTGGACCTGCGCCGGCCCATGTACAAGAAGACGGCCGCGTACGGCCACTTCGGGCGCGCGGAGCCGGAGTTCGCGTGGGAGCGCACCGACCGCGTCAAGGACCTGCGCGACGACGCGGGGGTCTAGGCCCGACACCGGTCGAGCGCGGCACGGCCGTCGGCGCCCGGACCGGGCGCGGCTCGCGGCACGCCCGCGAGCCGCCCACCGCCAACGCGAAAGGAACGGATCCGATGGTTGCGCATGACGTCAAGAACCCGGCGCTCGCCGCCGAGGGTCGCCTCAAGATCGAGTGGGCCGAGCAGTCGATGCCCGTGCTCCGGCAGGTGCGCGAGCGCTTCGCGAAGGAGCAGCCGCTCAAGGGCATGCGCCTGGGCGCCTGCCTGCACGTGACCACGGAGACCGCGGTCCTCATGCTCACGCTCAAGGCGGGCGGCGCGCAGCTCGCGCTCTGCGCCTCGAACCCGCTCTCCACGCAGGACGACACCGCCGCCGCGCTGGTCCGCGAGTACGAGATCTCCGTGTTCGCCCACAAGGGCGAGGATCACGCGCGCTACTACGCGCACATCGAGGCGGTCCTGGGCACGCGGCCGCAGCTCACCATGGACGACGGCGCCGACCTGATCTCGCAGCTCCACGGCGCGCGCCGTGACCTCGCGGGCGACGTGCTCGGCGGCACCGAGGAGACGACGACCGGGGTGATCCGCCTCCGCGCGATGGAGCGCCAGGGCGTGCTCGCGTTCCCGGTCATCGCGGTCAACGACGCCGACACCAAGCACCTCTTCGACAACCGCTACGGCACCGGGCAGTCCACGATCGACGGCATCCTGCGCGCGACCAACGTCCTGCTGGCGGGCCGGACGCTCGTCGTCGCCGGCTACGGCATGTGCGGCCGCGGCGTGGCCGCGCGCGCCAAGGGCATGGGCGCCCACGTGGTCGTCACCGAGATCGAGCCCATGCGGGCGCTCGAAGCGGTCATGGACGGCTTTCCGGTGATGCCGATGGCGGCCGCGGCCCGGGTCGGCGACCTGTTCGTCACGGTCACCGGCAACACGTCGGTCCTCCGCCGCGAGCACTTCGAGCGCCTCAAGGACGGCGCGATCCTCGCGAACGCGGGACACTTCAACGTCGAGATCGACCTCGAGGGGCTCGCGGCGCTGGCCAGGTCCCGTCGCAGCGTCCGGCCGTTCGTGGAGGAGTACGCGCTGGCCGACGGCCGGCGCGTCTACGTGCTCGGCGAGGGCCGGCTCATCAACCTGGCCGCCGCCGAGGGCCACCCGGCCTCGGTCATGGACATGAGCTTCGCGAACCAGGCCCTCGCCGCCGAGCACGTGGTCAAGCACGGCCGCACGCTCGAGCGGAAAGTGTACGTGGTGCCGCGCGAGATCGACCTCGAGATCGCGCGCCTCAAGCTCGCCGCGATGGGCGTCCGGATCGACGACCTGACGTCCCAGCAGCGCGAGTACCTGGCCTCCTGGACACACGGGACCTGAGGCCGGCACGGTGCCGCGGATGAGCCGGCCGCAGCCCATCGTCATCCTGCTCCTCGTCTTCCTCGTCCTGGGGCTCGCCGTCCAGGTCGTGCCCTTCTACACCGACTGGCTGTGGTTCGGCGAGGTCGGGTACACGCAGGTGTTCACCGGGATCCTCGCGCTGCGGGGCGCGCTGTTCCTCGCGATGGCGGTCGGCGTGCTGGTCTTTCTCTGGGCGAACCTCACGTTCGCGGCGCGGACGGCGGCGCCCGACGTGATCTGGGAGCTCGAGGACCAGCTCGGCCTGCCCGGGCGGGTGGTGATCGAGCCGCTGATCCGCCGCTTCCTGCCGATCGTGCTCGCGCTGCTCGCGCTGGTCTCGGGGCTCCGCGCCACCGCGCACTGGCAGACCGTGCTCGAGTACCTGAACGGCGGGCCGTTCGGGATCGCGGACCCGCTGTTCGGGCGCGACCTGTCGTTCTTCGTCTTCGTGCTGCCGTTCTGGCGGCTGGTCCACGGCTGGGCCTTCACGCTCGCGACGGCCACGATCCTGCTCACGCTCGTCATCTACGTGCTGCAGCGGAGCCTCGTGCTCACGACGCGCGGCCCGCGCCTCGCGGCGGGGGCGCGCGCGCACCTGCTGGGGCTCGCCGCGCTGGCGCTCGCGCTCCGCGCGGTCGGCTTCTGGCTCGACCGGTTCGAGCTGGTCTACTCGCCCCGCGGGGTCGTGTTCGGCGCCGCGTACACGGACGTCTACGGCTCGCTCCCGGTGCTCGGCGCCCTCGCCGTGCTCGCCGCGCTCTGCGCCGTGGCGTGCGTGCTCCAGATCGGCCGGCCGGGGCTGCGCTTCGTCGTCGCCGGCCTCCTGGTCCTCGGCCTCGCCTGGGTCGGTGGTCTGGGGATCTATCCGGCGCTGCTCCAGCGCTTCCGCGTGGCGCCGAACGAGTTCGTCGCCGAGCGGCCGTTCATCGAGCACAACATCCGGATGACCCGCCAGGCCTACGGGCTCGACCGGATCGAGGAGCGCGGGTTCCCGGCCGAGGAGACCCTCGACGCGCGGGCGCTCGCGCGCAACGCCGCCACGATCAAGAACATCCGGCTCTGGGATCACCGGCCGCTGCTGCGCACGTACGGTCAGCTCCAGGAGATCCGGACCTACTACAAGTTCGTGGACGTCGACAACGACCGCTACACGCTGGACGGCGAGTACCGCCAGTTGATGCTCTCGCCGCGGGAGCTTTCCTACCAGCACCTGCAGTCCCCGGGCTGGATCAACGAGCGCCTGGCCTTCACGCACGGCTACGGCGTCGTCGTGGGCCCCGTGAACCGGGTGACGCCCGAGGGACTGCCCGACTTCTTCGCCAAGGACATCCCGCCCGTGACGACCGACGCGTTCCCGAAGATCACGCGGCCCGAGATCTTCTTCGGCGAGTTCTCCAACGAGTACGTCATCGTGCGCACCCGCGCCCAGGAGCTGGACTACCCCGCGGGCGACCAGAACGTCTACACCCGCTACGCCGGCCAGGGCGGCATCCCGATCGACTCCTGGCTCAAGAAGCTCGCGTTCGCCGCGCGCTTCGGCGAGAAGAACCTGCTCCTCTCGAACGACCTCACGCCTGAGAGCCGCGTCATGATGCACCGGGCCGTCGCGCGCCGCGTGCGGCAGATTGCGCCGTTCTTCCGCTACGACCGCGATCCGTACATCGTGGTGACGAAGGACGGGCGGCTCGTCTGGATGCTGGACGGCTACACGACGACCGACCGCTACCCGTACTCGGACCCCGTGCCCGGCGTCGGCAACTACATCCGCAACTCGGTCAAGGCGACGGTCGACGCCTACAGCGGCGCCGTGATGTTCTACCTCGCCGACCCGGGCGACCCGCTCGTGCGGGCCTGGGCGCGGGCGTTTCCCGGCCTGCTCAAGCCGCTCGACGCGATGCCCGCCGACCTGCGCGAGCACATCCGCTATCCGGAGGACCTCTTCGCGATCCAGGCGCGGAAGTACGCCGTGTACCACATGCACGACCCGCAGGTGTTCTACAACAAGGAGGATCTCTGGGCGATCCCGCGGCGCTCGATCGAGGGGCGCGACCGCGAGATGGAGCCGTACTACACGGTCATGCGGCTCCCGGCCGAGCGGCGGGAGGAGTTCGTCCTGCTCACGCTCTTCAACCCGAGCCGGCGCGACAACATGATCGCGTGGCTGGCGGCCCGCTCGGACCCGCCGAACTACGGCCGCCTGGTCGTCTTCGACTTCCCCAAGCAGAAGCTGGTCTTCGGGCCGCGCCAGATCGACGCGCGCATCGACCAGGACCCGGTCATCTCGCAGCAGCTCTCGCTGTGGAACCAGCGGGGCTCGAGCGTGATCCGGGGCTCGCTGCTCGCGTTCCCGATCGAGCAGTCGCTGATCTACGTCCAGCCGCTCTACCTCGCGGCCTCCGAGCAGGGCGCGCTCCCCGAGCTCCGGCGCGTCATCGTCGCGTACGGCAACCAGATCGCCATGGAGCCGACGCTCGAGCAGTCGCTGGCGCGCATCTTCGGCGGCCGCGCGCCGTCGGCGCCCGCCGCGCCGTCCGGCCCGGCGCGGCGCTCGACGCCGGCACCGCGGCCCTGCACGCGCTCGGCCGCCAGGCGTGGGAAGCGTGGTCCCGGGCCCAGGAGGCCCTGCGGCGCGGGGACTGGGCGGCGTACGGGGCCGAGCAGAAGCGCCTCGAGGAGATGCTGCGCGCCCTCGCCGAGGGCCGGCGCTAGCCCGCATTACTCACGAACGGTCAGCGCGCGAGCCGGGCAGGGCCTGTCGGAGTATCGAGGAGCGCCACGGGTTCCCCGGGGCGCTCCGAGCGTTTGGGGGGCGTGGGAGGCCATGTCGGGGCCCCCCACGTCACTAGGTCCGGGCGCGGAGCAGGAGCGAGATCCCGATCCCGAAGAAGATCACGTTCGCCGTCCACGCCGCCAGCAGCGGCGGCAGGAGGTCCGCGCGCGCGAACGCGAGCGCCACGTAGTGCACGACCAGGTAGCCCGCCATGATCGCGATGGCGAGGCCGATGCCGAAGACGCGGCCGCCGCGGGGCGACTGGAGCGCGAAGGGGATCGCGACCAGGACCATCGCCAGGTTGACCAGCGGGAACGAGAGCTTCGAGTAGAGCTCGACCAGGTACTTCTTGACCTGGAAGCCGGCCGCCTCGAGCTCCGTGACGTAGTCGCGCAGCTCGCGGTAGCTCATCGCGCTCACCGGCTTCTGGATGCGGGTGAAGTCCTCCATCTCCTCCTTCAGGTCGAGCGCGGTCCAGACGAACGGCACGGTCTGCACCTGGCCCTCTCGCCCGATCTCCCGGTAGGCGCCTTCGCTGAGCTCCCAGCCGGGCGCGGTCCAGTGGGCCCGGCGCGCGTCGAGGCGGCCCGTGAGGTGGAAGTCGCGGTCGAGCTCGAGCACCGTGACACCGTACATGTCGCTCGTGCCCGGGTGGAGCAGCTCGACCCGGTAGAAGCGGCTGTCGGCGCTCCGGAGCCACAGGCGCTGCTGCGACTGCAGGTGCCGCGGCGCCTGGCCGCGGATCTTCACGCGGTCCACCTCGTCGCCGCGCTCGTTCAGGACCGGCAGGGCGAGCTCCTGGAAGAAGCCCGACCCGATCGCGACGAGCAGCGCGAGCCCGAGGACCGGCAGGCTGACCCGGTAGAGGCTCACGCCGGCCGCCTTGAGCGCCGTGAGCTCGTGGTAGCGCGAGAGCGAGAGGTAGAGAAAGATCGTCGCGACGAGCATCACGACCGGCAGCCCGCCGTGCAGGGCCGCCGGCAGGCGGTAGGCGAAGTGCTCGAGGATGTAGAGCAGGGGCGGCTTGGCGCGAAGGTAGCGGTCGAGCGTCTGGCCCAGGTCGATCACCACGAACAACGCCGCCGCCACCAGCAGCCCGATCCCCATGAACGTCAGGTACTCGCGCACGAGGTACCGGTCGACGATGTGCGTCGACTCGCGCGCGGCGCCCGCCGCCTGCACGCGCACCGGCCGCACGCCCCGCGGCGCCTGCCGCGTCCCGTGCGCGGCGAGCGCGCGCCAGAGCCACGGCACCGCGGGCCAGCGCCACTCGCGCACCACGGCGGCGAGCAGCCCGAGCCCGGCGGCCGCGAAGAGCACGTTCGGCGCCCAGACGGCCATCCACGGCCGGATGCGCAGGCGCAGCGCCGAGCTCTCGAGCGCGGCCATGAGCATGTAGTAGGCCACCAGGATCACGAGGCTGCCGACGAGCGCGATGCTCCGGCCGCCCCGGTGCGAGCGGACCGCGAGCGGGAACGCCACGAGCGCGAACACGAGCGCCGCCAGCGGCAGCGCGTACCGCTTGTGCCGCTCGAGCTGGAAGGGCGCCCGGCTGTGGGCGTCGCCCCGGAACTCCGCGATCCGGGCGGCGAGCGCGCCGAGGCTCAGGTCCTTCTCCGGCTTCTCCACGCGCGGCGCCCCGCTGAGCGGCGAGTCGACGGACAGGCTCATGTCGTAGATGCCGAACCGCGTGTGGCGGTAGCGCGCCGCGCTCGCGGCGCCGCCGCGCGGGCGCGCGTCGCCGGCGACGCCCTGCGGCGGATTCGCCGGCATCACGTCGGCCTCGTTGACGGCGCCGTCGATCAGCCGGAGCGTGATGCGCCGGTTGACGTCGTCGGTGAGGAGTCGCCCCTCGCGCGCCGTGATGATCCGCGACAGGCTCGGGTCCCGCTCGTCCGACACCAGCAGTCCGCGCAGCGCGACCTGCGAGGCGCTGACGTCCTCGACGTAGATCGTCATGCCGCCGAAGGTCGTGTTGAATACGCGCTCCTGGAGCCCGCTCACCGCGCGCGCGCGGAGGATCGTGAAGAGCTGGCGCTGGAACTCGCGGTTCGCGAGCGGGTTGAGCGCGAGCGTGAGCGCCGCCGTCGCGAGCGCGACCACGGCGGCGGCCGCGAGCACGGGCCGGAACAGGCGGAGCGGGTTCACGCCCGCGGACTTGAACGCGACGATCTCGAGGTCGCCCGCGAGGCGCCCGCCGGCCAGCAGGACCGCGACCAGGAGCGCCATCGGCAGCGTGTGGGCGAGAAAGGACGGGAGCATGAACACGAGGAGCTGGACGACGAGGTAGAACGGCACGCCCTTCGTGATGACGAGGTCGGTGAGGTGATAGATCCGGTCGATGACGAGAAAGAATGTGAAGAGCGCCCCGCCGAACACGAACGGGGATACGAGCTCGCGCAGGACGTACCGATCGAGCACGAGGAACTTCACGCGTCTGTTGTACCATAGGCCCGTGAGCCGGCCATCGCGTTGTACGTCGTGGAGATCGCTGCTCACGCTCGCCGTGCTGGTGCTCGCCGCCCTCGCCCCGCGCACGCCCGGCGTCGCGGGCCAGCCCGACCGCCTGGACCGGTTCCGCCAGCTCGCGCTCGCGCGCGACGGCCTGCGCCAGGTCGACGCCGAGTCGCCCGACGCGTACCGCGAGATGTACGCGCTGCTCGACGAGGAGATCGTCGAGAGCCTCGCGAGCGGCGGCGTGTTCGCCTCGCCGGGATTCCTGCAGGAGCGTCTCGACGGGTTCAGCGAGGCCTGGGGTGCCGCCGCCCTCGGCGTGGTCGGCGTCGGGCGGCTCGTCGTCGGCGCCTTCCAGCTGAGCGACGCGCCGGGCGTCAACACCGTGCGCGTCTACGGCCGGCTCGGCGGCGAAGCGGCCCTGCTCGCCACCGTGCACCGCGAGGGCCGACCCGTCGTGCTGCCGCTCCCGCCGGCGCCGGGCGGCGCGCCGCAGTTCCTGGCCGCGTGGGAGGGCGGCGCCTCGGGGTGGGGGACGCGCGCGCTGCGGATCGAGCTGGTGCGCCAGGACGGCGACGGCGTGCGGACCGCCTGGAGCACCGCCGAGCAGTACCCGGAGGGGCTCCTCGCGCGCTCCTGGGCGCTGCGCGGCGGCGCGCTCCGCGTCCGCTACGAGCTCCGCTACCCGGGCTGGACACCCGGCTGCGCGGCGCAGACCGAGCGGGAGGATGTCTGGCGCCTCGCGCCGGTCGGTGGCGCCTTCGCCCGCGTCGGCCGCGTCCAGCACCACGCGTGGCACCGCGAGCTGCGCGCCGTCGTGGCGCGCTTTCTCGACGCGGTCGCGGCGGGAGACGGCAAGGCGGTGGCGGCCCTCGTGCCCGACCCCGCGCTGCGCCGGCGGCTGCCGGCACGGCTCGCGGCGGAGCCGGCGTGCGACGCACCCGACGACGCGACGCGCCCGCGCACGGTCTCCGTCGCCGCGACCGGCGACGGCGCGCCGTGGGAGCTCACCTGGGAGCGCGCCGGCACCACGTGGCGCCTGACGGCCGCGAGCCGGGTGCTACAATGACGGCTCCGCCATGAGCGACATCCCGGATCGCTACGAGCCCTCGGCGGTCGAGGCGCGCTGGTACCCGGTGTGGGAGGCGCGCGGCTACTTCCGGGCGGATCCCGCGGCGCCGGGCACGCCGTTCAGCGTCGTGATCCCGCCCCCGAACGTCACCGGCTCACTGCACATGGGCCACGCGCTCAACAACACGCTCCAGGACGTGCTCGTCCGGCTGCGGCGCATGGACGGCTGCAACACCCTCTGGGTGCCGGGCACGGACCACGCGGGCATCGCCACCCAGTACGTCGTCGAGCGCCAGCTCGCCTCGGAGGGCAGCAGCCGGCAGGCCCTCGGCCGCGAGGCGTTCGTCGAGCGCGTGTGGCGCTGGAAGGCGGAGTCGGGCGGCACGATCATCCGGCAGCTCAAGCGGCTCGGCGCCTCCTGCGACTGGTCGCGCGAGCGCTTCACGATGGACCCCGGGCTCTCCCGCGCCGTGCGCGAGGTGTTCGTGCGGCTCTGGGAGGAAGGGCTCGTCTACCGAGACGACTACATCGTCAACTGGTGCCCGCGCTGCCAGACCGTGCTCTCGGACCTCGAGGTCGAGCGCGAGGAGCGCGACGCCGAGTTCGTCTACATCAAATACGGACCCGTGACGCTCGGCACGGTGCGCCCCGAGACGAAGCTCGGCGACACCGGGCTCGCGGTCCACCCGAAGGACAAGCGCTACGCGCAGTACGTGGGACGGATCCTCGAGGTCCCCTCGGTGGACGGCCCGATCTCGGTGAAAGTGGTCGCGGACGACGCGGTGGACCCGAAGTTCGGGACCGGCGTCATCAAGGTCACGCCGGGTCACGACCCGGTGGACTTCGAGATCGGTCGACGTCACGGCCTGCCGGTGCGCACCGTCATCGGCTTCGACGGCAGGATGACCGCCGCGGCCGGGCGCTACGCCGGCCTCGACCGCTTCGAGTGCCGCCGGCGCATCGTCGAGGACATGCAGGCGCTCGGCCTCGTCGAGCGCGTCGAGCCCTACCGCCACGCGGTCGGCGTCTGCTATCGCTGCAAGACGGTGGTCGAGCCGCTCGTCTCCAGGCAGTGGTTCGTGCGGATGAAGCCGCTGGCCGAGCCCGCGATCAAGGCGGTCCGCGAGGGGCGGATCCGGATCGTGCCGCGCGGCTGGACCAAGACCTACTACCACTGGATGGAGAACATCCGCGACTGGCCGATCTCCCGCCAGCTCTGGTGGGGTCACCGCATCCCGGTCTGGTACTGTGCGGCCTGCGCCTCCACGCACGTCTCGCGGACGGACGTCCCGCGCTGTCCGGCGTGCGGCGGCGCCGTGCGCCAGGACGAGGACGTGCTCGACACGTGGTTCTCCTCGGGCCTCTGGCCGTTCTCGACGCTCGGCTGGCCCGACGACACCCCCGAGCTCCGGCGCTACTACCCGACCTCGGTGCTCGTGACCGGCTTCGACATCCTCTTCTTCTGGGTCGCCCGGATGGCGATGCTCGGCCTGCGCTTCATGGGCGACGTGCCGTTCCACGACGTCTACATCCACGCCCTCGTGCGCGACGCCGAGGGCCAGAAGATGTCGAAGTCGAAGGGCAACGTGATCGACCCGCTCGTCGTGATGGACCGGTACGGCACCGACGCCTTCCGGTTCACGCTCGCCGCGCTCGCCGCGCAGGGCCGCGACATCCGCCTGGCGGAGGACCGGATCGAGGGCTACCGGAACTTCGCCAACAAGCTCTGGAACGCCGCGCGGCTGGTCCTCGCGAACCTCGACGGCTACGACGCCGCGCGCGCCCGCCGCGCCCCGCGCACGCCGGCCGACGCGTGGATCGAGGGCCGTCTCGCCGCGACGATCCTCGCCGTGCGCGCGCACCTGCGGCGCTACCGCTTCAACGACGCCGCCTCGGCGATCTACCAGTTCCTCTGGCACGAGTTCTGCGACTGGTACCTCGAGATCGCCAAGCTCTCGCTCTACCGGCCCGAGAGCCCGGTCCAGCGTCTGCGGACCCAGCACACCCTGGTCACGGTGCTCGAGACGACGCTCCGGTTGCTGCATCCCTTCATGCCGTTCATCACCGAGGAGCTGTGGCAGCGCCTGCCGCACGCGGGCGACTCGATCATGGTGGCGCCGTACCCGAAGGCCGGCGGCAGGCGTCACGCCCCCGAGGCGGAGCGGGCGATGGACGCGGTGATGGACGTGATCACCGCGGTGCGCAACATCCGCGGCGAGATGCGGATCCCCCCGGGCGTGACCCTCACGGCGACGTTGCGGCCGCCCGCGGACGCGCGCGGGCTCTTCGAGGCCCAGCGCCCGCTCGTCGAGGCCCTGGCGCGGGCGCGCCTGACGGTCGACCCGGCCGCCGCCCGGCCGCGCAACTCGGCGCTCGCCGTCGTCGGCGCCGCGGAGCTCTACGTGGAGCTCGAGGGCATCGTGGACCTCGCGGCCGAGCGCCAGCGGCTCGAGAAGGAGATCCGGCGCGCCGCCGAGACCATCGAGTTCCTGCGGGGCAAGCTCGCCCGGCCGGAGTTCCTCGAGCGCGCGCCGGCGGAGATCGTCGACAAGGAGCGCGAGCGGCTCGGCGAGCAGGAAGCGCTCCGCGTGAAGCTCGCGGAGAGCCTGGGCTGGATCGGTGACGGCGCCGCCTAGGCCCGGGCCGCCCGTCGTCCGCCTGGACACCGTCGAGTCCACGCAGGCGGTCGCCCTCGCGCTCGCCGCCGAGGGGGCGCCGGACCGGACCGTGGTCGTGGCGGACCACCAGACGGCGGGGCGCGGCCGCCGGGGACGCGCCTGGGCCGACGCGCCCGGCGCGAGCCTGCTCGCGTCCATCGTGGTCCGCCCGCGTCTGCCGCTGGCGCGGCTGGCGGCCGTATCGCTGGCGAGCGCCGTCGCGGTCGCCGAGGCGCTGGCCGCGGCGGCCGGCCTGGCGCCCCGGCTCAAGTGGCCGAACGACGTCCTCGTCGGCGGCAGGAAGCTGGCGGGCATTCTCGTCGAGTCGCGCCTGACGCCGGCGCCGCTCCTCGTGGTCGGCGTCGGCGTCAACCTGCACCAGGCGAGCTTCGCGCCGCCGCTCGACGCCGGGGCGACGTCGGTGCGCATCGAGACCGGGCGCTCCGTCGAGCGGGACACCCTCCTCGCCGCGCTCCTCGAGGCGTTCGATGTCTGGCGCGCGCGGCTCGAGGGGGAGGGCGTCGGCCCGGTGCGCGCGCGGTGGCTCGCGCTCGCCGACACCGTCGGCCGCCGCGTGACGGTCGACGGCCTCGAGGGCACGGCGGTTGGCCTCGACGCCGACGGCGCCCTTCTCGTGGACGACGGCGCCGCCGTGCGGCGCGTGATGGCCGGGGAGATCACCGAGAGCGGGGTGACGCATGCTGCTCGTCGCTGACGTCGGCAACACGAACACGAAGATCGGCGTCTTCGAGGGGCCCCGACTCCTCGTCTCCTGGCGGCTCACGAGCCGCCGGGAGCAGACCGCGGACGAGTACGGGATCTTCTTCGAGACCCTGCTGCGCACGCGCGGCATCCAGGCGAGCGACATCCGTGGCATCGCGCTCTCGAACGTCGTGCCGCCGGTCCAGCAGACGCTCGAGCGCATGTGCGAGGAGTACTTCGGCCACGCGCCCTTCAGCGTCGAGCCCGGCGTCAACGTGCCGATGGCGCTCGCCGTGGACAATCCGCGCGAGGTCGGCCCCGACCGCATCGTGGATGCCTACGCGGCCGCCGTGATCTACGGCCCGCCGCTCATCGTCATCGACCTCGGAACGGCCACGACCTTCCACTGCGTGAACGCGCGTGGCGAGTTCGTCGGCGGCGCGATCGCGCCGGGGATCAGCACCGCGGTGGACTCGCTCGTCGCCCGCGCCGCGCGCCTGTTCCGGGTGGAGCTGGTGCGGCCGAAGGAGGCGATCGGGCGCAACACGGTGACGAACATCCAGTCGGGCGTGATCTACGGCTACGCGGGCCTGATCGACGGCCTCGTCGAGCGGATGAAGGCGGAGCTCGGCGGCGCACCGAAGGTCATCGCGACGGGGGGCCTCGTGTCGCTGATCGCCGACGTGGCGCGCTCGATCCAGCACGTGGACGAGCACCTGCGCCTCGAGGGCCTGCGCCTGATCTACGAGGCGGCGTACCCGGCCTGACCCGCGACGCCGGCCCCGCGCCGGGGCCTTCCGCGTTGACACGCACGGGGCCCGCCGGTATAGTGGTACGAAATCTGGTATGACTGGTGGTGGACGATCCCTATATACGGGATCGTGGCGGGCGACCACGGGGGAGCGCGACGGGAGGAGAGCCGATGGGGATGTGGGTCGGCCGGGGGCGCAAGGCACGGGTGGCGTACGGCTTCGATGACATCGCGCTGGTGCCGGGGGCGGTCACGGTCAACCCCAACGAGGTCGACATCTCGTGGGAGCTCGGCGGTCACCGGTTCGAGATCCCGATCATCGCCGCCGCGATGGACGGCGTGGTCGGCCCCAGGCTCGGCATCGAGATGGGCCGGCTCGGCGGCCTCGCGGTGCTGAACCTCGAGGGCGTCTTCTCCCGCTACGCGAACCCCGAGGAGGTCCTCGACCGCATCGTCTCGGCGAGCCAGGAGGAAGCGACCAAGATCATCCAGTCCATCTACGGCGAGCCGATCAAGGAGGAGCTGATCCACCAGCGCATCAGCGAGATCAAGAAGGGCGGCGGGCCCGCCGTCGTCTCCTCGATCCCGCAGCGCGCGGAGCGCTTCGCGCAGATCGCGCAGGAGGCCGGCGCCGACGTCTTCGTCGTCCAGTCCACGGTCACGACGGCCCGCCACATCGCCACCGAGTACACGCCGGTCGACCTCCGCAAGCTCAAGAAGCAGCTCGCGATCCCGCTGATCATCGGCAACGTGGTCACGTACGAGGCGTGCCTCGAGCTGATGGACGTGGGCGCCGACGCGCTGCTGATCGGCGTCGGGCCCGGCGCGGCGTGCACGAGCCGCGAGGTGCTCGGCCTCGGCGTGCCGCAGGTCACGGCCACCGCGGACGCGGCGGCCGCGCGCGACTTCTACTGCAAGCAGAAGGGCCGCTACGTGCCGATCATCACGGACGGCGGCATGACGACGGGCGGGGACGTCTGCAAGGCGCTCGCCTCGGGCGCCGACGCGGTCATGATCGGCTCCGCCTTCGCGCGCGCCGTCGAGGCGCCCGGGCGCGGCTTCCACTGGGGCATGGCGACGCCGCACGCGAACCTGCCGCGCGGCACGCGCATCCGCGTGGGCATCGCCGGGTCGCTCGAGCAGATCCTGTTCGGGCCGGCCTTCACGGAGGACGGCACGCTCAACCTGGTCGGCGCGATCCGGACCTGCATGGGCTCCGTCGGCGCCCGCAGCATCCGGGAGCTCCAGCTCACCGAGCTGATCATCGCGCCCACGATCAAGACGGAAGGCAAGGTCTTCCAGCAGGCTCAGAAGCTGGGGCGCCCCCGGTAGCGGGGCGCTGGGCGTGATCGCGGCCGACAAGATCGCGGTCCTGGACTTCGGCGGCCAGTACACCCAGCTGATCGCCCGCCGCGTCCGCGAGATGTCCGTCTACTCGGAGATCTTCACCTGCACGCACCCGCTCGAGCAGATCCTCGCCCAGGGCGTGAAGGGGATCATCCTCTCCGGGGGCCCCTCGAGCGTGTACGAGGACGGCGCGCCCCTGCCGCCGAAGGCGCTCTTCGAGGCGGGCGTCCCCGTCCTCGGGATCTGTTACGGCATGCAGGCGATGGGCTACCTGCTGGGCGGCCACGTCGTTCCCGCCGAGCGGCGGGAGTACGGCCGCGCCGAGATCGAGCTCCGTGCGGGCGCGAGCCCCCTGTTTCGCGGCGTGACGCCCGACGCCGACGGACGGCTCACCGTGTGGATGAGCCACGGCGACACGGTGCTGCGCCCGCCCAAGGGCTTCACGGCGCTCGGGGCCACGCCGAACTGCCCGGTCGCCGCGATGGCCGACGAGGCGCGGCGCCTCTACGCCGTCCAGTTCCACCCCGAGGTGGTCCACACGCCGCAGGGGAGGAAGATCTTCGACAACTTCCTCGACATCTGCGGCGTCGGGCGCACGTGGTCCATGGCGGGCTTCATCGACGCCACCGTCCGGGCGATCCGCGCGCAAGTCGGCGCCGGGCGGGTGCTCTGCGCGCTCTCGGGTGGGGTGGACTCCTCGGTCGTCGCCGTCCTCGTGCACCGGGCGATCGGCGAGCAGCTCACGTGCGTCTTCGTGGACAACGGGCTCCTGCGCAAGGGCGAGGCCCAGTCGGTCGTGCACACCTTCCGGGATGCCTTCAAGATCAATCTGATCCATGTCGATGCATCCAGGCGATTTCTCGATGTTCTTCGCGGCGTGACCGATCCCGAGCTCAAGCGCAAGCGGATCGGCGCCGAGTTCATCGCCGTCTTCGAGGACGAGGCGCGCCGCCTGGGCGACATCCCCTGGCTCGCCCAGGGCACGCTCTACCCGGACGTGATCGAGTCGGTCTCGTTCCGCGGCCCGTCGGCGACGATCAAGACGCATCACAACGTCGGGGGCCTCCCGCTCACGATGCAGTTCAAGCTGATCGAGCCCCTGCGCGAGCTCTTCAAGGACGAGGTGCGGCAGCTCGGGGAGCTGCTCGGG
>Ga0209431_10002076_pt1 | contig 16367 bp, 20 predicted proteins | sample RifCSP13_3_FD_184021 | JGI IMG/M metagenome (GOLD analysis project Ga0209431, IMG submission 184021) | Soil microbial communities from Rifle, Colorado - Rifle CSP2_sed 13_3 (SPAdes) (version 2) | ecosystem: Environmental > Terrestrial > Deep subsurface > Rock core/Sediment | place: Rifle...
AATAACCTAATCAAAATTTGTTCCCCTAAGTATAATGAAAACTTTATATTTATATACAACTTTAACAGAATCTTCTAAACTATTTAGTACATCTGCTCCGGGTACTAATTACGGGTTGTAAGGCATATGTCTTATGAACCGGATTGTTTTTTTATTTGCTGGCTCTGGTTTTACTTTCTTCTGTGTCAGGTTGCATGCAACAACCTGAGAAAGAATCAAAAAGAAATATTATTCCCGATGTTGATACCTCTGTGGATGATGAACACTATCTTTGCAAAAACTATTTCACGTGGAAAACAACACGACAACACGGCAACGGCTGCCGCACTGGATGAAGATGAAACGTGCGAACGGAGAGGATTATTCACGGGTTAAGAACCTGGTTGTCCGGCAGAACCTCCATACCATATGTACCAGCGGCAATTGCCCCAATATTGGCGAATGCTGGAGCCATGGGACGGCAACCTTTATGATCCTGGGCAACATTTGCACGCGGAGATGCAAGTTTTGTTCGGTACCTACGGGCAAGCCCTTGCCGGTCGACTGGCTGGAACCCGACAGGCTGGCTGAATCGGTTAAAAGCATGGGTGTGAAACACTGTGTGATCACTTCTGTTGACCGCGATGATCTTGAAGACCTCGGAGCCGGCTTGTGGAGAGCTGCAATCCGGAAGGTGAAAGAGGTTAACCCGGGTACCACCATGGAAGTGCTGATCCCTGATTTCCAGGGCAGGAAAGAACTCGTGCAGCAGATCATAGATGAGAGGCCGGAGGTGATATCACACAACCTGGAAACCGTGGAGAGGCTGAGCCGCGAGATACGCAGCAAGGCACGGTATAATATCAGCCTGGATGTTCTCAGGTATATTGCACAGTCGGGAATAACTGCCAAATCAGGCATTATGCTCGGACTGGGTGAAACCGGGGATGAGGTGCTCAAAACCATGGACGATTTACTGGCAGCCGGAGTGAAGGTGATGACAATCGGACAGTACCTGCAGCCAACGCTGGATCACATGCCTGTGCATTCGTATGTTCCGCCGGAGCAATTTGAAAAATTCCACGTGCTTGGATTGAAAAAGGGATTTGTAATTGTGGAAAGCAGTCCCCTTGTCCGTTCTTCCTATCATGCCGAAAGGCACATCCTATGAAATACCTGTATTCCCTTTTGCTATCGGGTATGTTTTTTTTGACCGGCCTGTCGGCACAATCCGGGGAGGATTCAACCGGCTACAACCCGGGTATTCGCATGTTCGAAAAGGCTGTCTCCACGGATGATTATATCCAGGCAGCCCTTTATTTCGAGCAGCTTGCAGAACAGTACCCCGGACACTGGCTGGTGATGTATTATGCCGGACTATGTTATATTCAGGCAAGTTATAAGGCGCAGGGTGATAAGCTGAAGGATGAGATAATGGATAAGGTACAGCCCCTGATCGACAAAGCCTTTCGGTTAAAGCCCGGTGAACCGGAGATACATGTATTACAGGCTTTCCTTTACCAGTCGCGGATGCAGGTGAATCCCGAATTCCGCGGGATGAGCTATTCACAAAAGGCCGATGCCAGCCTGAAGAAAGTGGCGGCAGCTGATCCCAATAATCCGCGTGCATATTCCCTGATGGGATATAACATATATTATACACCGGCAATTTTCGGAGGAGGGGCAAAAAATGCACTTCCCCTTTTCCTCAAGGCCAGGGAGAAATTTCTGGCTTTTGTTCCTGAATTACCCTTTATGCCTGTTTGGGGCGGGAGGGAAAATCAGGAAATGATCAATGCTTGCTATAAGACTGCAAAATAGCTATCTTGCCAGTTCCCGGTATCTGAAGCAACTCACCAGGTGATCATTCACCATACCGATCGACTGCATAAAAGCATAACAGATGGCAGACCCGGCAAACTTAAAGCCACGCTTTACCATATCCCTGCTCATGGCGTCGGAGACAGCTGAGGTTGCAGGAATCTCCTGTTGATTTGTCCAGTGGTTCCGGATCGTCTTGCCGTTACTGAAAGTCCAGATATAGGTTGAAAAGGAGCCAAATTCCTTTCGGACTTCCTGTGCCAGTCTGGCATTGGAGATGACAGCCGGTATTTTCAGCCGGTTACGGATAATGCCTGGATTTCCGAGCAGCTCTTCGATCTTGCGATCGGGAAATCCGGCCACACGATCAATTTCGAACAAGTCAAATGCCTGAAGAAATGCTTCGCGTTTTTTCAGGATGGTAAGCCAGCTGAGTCCAGCCTGGAAACAGTCGAGGGAGAACATCTCAAACACCCTGTTCTCTCCGAACAAGGGTACACCCCATTCCCGGTCGTGGTATCCGGTTAACAGGGTATGTCCGTTAGCCCAGCCGCAACGGACAATTCCATCGTTGCCTTTCATTGTTCAACAAGAACTGCTGTTCCGCTGGAAGTTACCATTAACATACTGCCATTCCTGCCTATGGTTTCATAGTCGAGATCAATTCCAACGACAGCGTTGGCACCCAGACGGCGGGCTTCTTCTTCCATTTCGTTCATGGCGTTGACCTTTGCTTCCCGGAGCACTTCTTCGTAGGATCCGGACCGGCCTCCCACGATATCGCGTATGCCGGCGAAAATGTCGCGGAACAGGTTGGCTCCGATAATGGCTTCCCCGGTTACAATGCCAAAATAGCGGATGATTTTTTTTCCCTCCAGGGAGGGGGTGGTAGTTAAAATAAGGTTTTGCATAGGTTGAATGTTTATTGGTTTTTTAAACAGTGATCATTATCTGGCAAGTAATTTATTCAATTTTTCCCTGTTGAGTATGGTGATCTCCCTTCTTTCCGCACGGATAATTCCCTCTTCTTCCATATCAGCCAGCGCCCGGGCGAGGGACGGACGGGTGACGCCAAAAAAATCAGCCAGTTCGCTCTGAGATTGGGTTAGGGTAACGGAATTGTTGCTGTAGCCGCCGTGTCCCAGCAGGTAATTTGCGATTTTTTCCCTGATGGTCCTGAAGGAAAGAAACCTGATCTTTCCGGAAAGAAATTGGGTACGGCTGGAAATAACATTGAGATAGTTCTTCAGCACCAGTTCGCTGTGCTGGAGGAGGTAAATCAGCACATCCCGGGGGATTACAATTACGGTTGCCTGTTCATTGGCAATGATGTCAACCGGGTAACGGTTTTCCCTGCCGAAAATAAAGGCAGCTGCCAGGGGGCGGGGAGCGACAATGTCCTCGATCTTCAGTCTTTTTCCTGTAAAGTCGGTCATTTCGCCACGTACCGAGCCCTTGATCACAATCAGCATATCATTGCAAACATCATGACTATAAGCGACATACTCATCGCGGGAATATTCCTTGATCCTGAAAGGTCTGTCCTTCATCAGCTCAAGAATGGTTTCCTCTTTAATGCCGTTGAAAATATTTGATTTTGATAGCTCGGAATAAATATTATCCATACAAAATACGCAATTGTAACATATGATACAAAATATCGGATAACAATGTCTTATTTTTGTTTCAAAATTACAAAGCAAATTTCTAAAACACGACAATATGGAACGCGAAGTGGTAAAAATAGATGAAGAATTGTGCAATGGTTGCGGATTGTGCATTCCCGGTTGTCACGAGGGAGCTTTACAGATCATCGACGGCAAGGCAAGGCTGATCAGTGATCTGATGTGTGACGGGCTGGGTGCATGCCTGGGTCATTGTCCACAGGATGCCATTACCATTGAAAAGCGTGAAGCGGAAGCGTATGATGAGACCCGTGTGATGGAAATCATGGTGACCAGGGGCATGAATACGGTGGTGGCCCACCTGAAGCACCTGAAGGAGCATAATGAAACAGGATTTCTGCGGGAAGGTGTAAAATATCTCCGGGATAATGAGGACAAACTGGGCTTTAATTTTCAGGAAGTGATTGATGAGGTACACGGAACATCTGGTCATACTCATGGGCACATGAGTCAGCATACAATGGGAGGTGGATGTCCGGGAAGCCGGAGCATGGTGATAGAGAGGCCGGCGACGGGAATCGCAGTGGGTGCAGGAGTTGGAGAAAAAGCAGGAGAAAAAAATGAAGGCAGCCTGAAATCGGAGCTAAGACAATGGCCGGTGCAGTTGCACCTGATCAATCCGCAGGCACCTTACTATCGCAATGCCGATGTTCTGATAGCGGCAGATTGCACGGCTTTTGCCATGGGAGACTTTCACCGGCGTTTCCTGAAGGGAAAGAGCCTGGCGATTGCCTGCCCGAAGCTCGATTCGAATATGGAAGTATATATCAATAAGATCACCGCCATGATCGATCATGCCCGGGTAAATACAATAACTGTAATGATCATGCAGGTTCCCTGCTGCGGAGGATTGCTGCAGATCGTAAAATCGGCTGCCGGCGCCGCACAGCATAGGGTGCCAATCAAACTGATGGTGGTTTCGATTGAAGGAAGTGTTATTCAGGAAGAATGGCAGTAAAAAAAGTGAAAAGTGAAAAATCAACAAATCAACAAATCAACAAATCAACAAATCAACAAATATTTACTATGGAATTCGAAAAATCTGTATCTTTTAATCTGGCCGGTTCGGTAGACTATGCCGGAAACGCTACGGTAAGTAAGATGGTAATAAAAAGACAAACAGGGAATATTACCCTGTTTGCTTTTGACAAAGGCCAAAGCCTGAGCGAACACAGCGCTCCCTTTGATGCATATGTTCAGGTGATCGACGGCAAAGGCCGTATTATTATCAGCGGCAAAGAATTTGACCTTACCGCGGGTGAGTTCATTGTGATGCCGGCGAATATTCCCCATGCGGTTCAGGCAGTGGTAAAATTCAAAATGATGCTGGTGATGATTAAAGGTTAGATTCTAAAAGCTCCTGGTTTTTCCCGAACCGGTTGCATTGGCATTGATCATCGGGTTGCCCTTGTATAACACGCTGCCGCTACCGGTGATATTGGTTTCCAGTTCCTGCAGCACATTTACCCTGGCAGATCCGGAACCCGTAATGTTGATATCTCCCCTGGCAACCTGCAATTCCTCTCCGTTAAAATCTCCGGATCCTGTGATAAGTGTCTCCAGCTTACCCTGGGTGTTGCTTCCTGCAAGTGAAACATTTCCCGATCCGGTTATGGTTACCGTGATATCGGGGGATTCCAGTTTAGGTACGGAAACGGAGCCGCTTCCGCTTACCACTATTTCAAGATCTTCCGATTTAACGGTTGTCTGACAGCTCATACTGCCTGAACCACTTACCGAAAGTTCGCTGATAACGGGCATTGTAATGTAAATGGCTACCTTGCCCATATCCTTCCAACGGCCATCTTTGGTAGTCAGTTTCAGGGTGTTTCCATCGATCTCCGTTTTGATTATATCCATCACATTTTTATTGGCTTCAACTTCCACTTTTTGTTGGGTTCCCTGGCTGATAAATACGTCAGCCGACATGGTGAGCGCTACACCATTAAAGGCAGGTACTGTCCTGGTTTCCCGGGTAGTTTGCCCGTTAATGCTACCGGTGGAACACGATAATACCATCAGCCATCCGAATACCAGTGCGGACAGACCGGCTTTATTGATAGTTACATTTTTCATAGTACTGTTGTTTACGTTTATTTTCAATGACGACAGAAATTTCACATTGCTGCATCCTCAGTTAAATTGAATAACAGGCTTACGGGGACAATAAAATTAATACTATATTTGCTTTCCGTGATGAAAAATACGAAGCGAATTTACCCTTACGGGGCAAAACAGCAGCAGTTTGACAAGCGATATCTCGAGATGGCCCGGATCTGGGCACAGAATTCGTATTGCAAACGCAGGCAGGTGGGGGCCCTGATCGTAAAGGAGAAGATGATCATTTCCGACGGGTACAACGGTACGCCGGCCGGTTTTGAGAATATCTGCGAAGATGAGAACAATAAGACCAAGCCTTATGTGCTGCATGCCGAAGCGAATGCAATTACAAAGGTTGCCAAATCGAACAACAGCAGCGAGGGAGCAACCCTGTATATTACCACTTCGCCCTGTATGGAATGTGCCAAGCTGATCATACAGGCAGGTATCCGCCGGGTTGTTTTTTGCGACAGTTATCATTCGAAGGAAGGGGTTGAACTGCTGCAGAAGGCAGGAATTGAAGTTAGTTATATTGAATTATAAAGAATATCAGGATGGAATATAAGAATAAGGGCATTGCAATATATTTTCCTATTATTATTGCGGTTTTTGTGGTACTTGGCATACTGGTCGGAAGGTTTTACAGCGGATCGGATACGGAAAACAAGTTTATTATTATACCCAAGGCCAATAAGCTCGACAATGTATTGAACTACATCGACAACGAATATGTTGACGAAGTATCAAAGACCGACCTGATTGAAATTGCCATTCCAAAGATCCTTGAGGAACTTGATCCGCATTCCCAATATATTCCGGCTGCAGAGCTGCAAAAAGTGAACGAGCCGCTCGAAGGCAATTTCAGCGGAATAGGCATACAGTTCAACATGCTCAATGATACCCTGGTGGTTATTCAGACAGTTGTCAACGGTCCCTCCGAGAAGGTAGGGATCCTGGCCGGGGACAGGATCATTAAAGTGAACCAGGTGCTTGTTGCCGGGATAAAAATGCCGAGTGACTCGATTGTTGGGAAATTGCGCGGACCAAGGGGAACGAGTGTGCATGTGGATGTGTATCGCCGGAATGTGAAGGAATTGCTGAAATTTGACATTATAAGGGATAACATTCCCCTGTATAGTGTTGACGCCACATACATGATCAGGGACGATATCGGTTATATGAAGCTTAACAAGTTTTCTGCCACCACCGAACAGGAATTTATAACCTCAATTGCACGTCTCAGGGAACAGGGAATGAACAAGCTTATCCTCGATCTTCGTGAAAACGGAGGAGGATACATGAATGCTGCTGTATTCATAGCCGATCAGTTTCTGAACGATGCTGAGCTCATCGTATACACCCAGGGAAAAGCCAGGGCAAAACAGGAATTTAACAGCACTCCGGGAGGAATTTGCACCAATATCGGACTCACCATACTGATTGATGAGAACTCGGCCTCAGCCAGTGAAATTCTTGCAGGGGCCATCCAGGATAATGACAGGGGAACCATTGTTGGTCGCCGCTCATTCGGCAAGGGCCTGGTACAGGAACAAAGACCACTTTCAGATGGCTCTGCACTCAGGCTTACCATTGCACGGTATTATACACCCACAGGCCGCAGCATTCAAAGGCCATATGATCACGACCTGAATGTTTACTACAGCGATATTAACACCCGGATTATGCATGGTGAGATGGAGTATGCCGACAGCATTAAATTTACCGATTCTCTCAAGTACATTACTCCGAAAGGGAAAACTGTTTATGGTGGGGGAGGGATCATGCCCGATATTTTCGTACCCATTGATACAACAGGTATTTCGGATTATTTTATTGATATACGCAACAGGGGTTTGCTGTACCGCTATTCTTTAAAATATGCCGATGAAAACAGAAAGGTACTTTCCGGTCTGAAAACTCCGCAGGAATTTGTGGACTTCCTTTCAAAGCAGAATGTACTGCGAAAGTTCATAGCCTATGCAGCGAAAGAGGGTGTAAAAGAAGTGCCGGCGGACATCAGGACTTCGGAAAAAATTCTTCGGGTACAGCTCAATGCATATATTGCACGAAATTTCCTGAACGACGACGGTTTCTTCCCGATCATCCAGGAAATCGACAATACCTTGCTGAAGGCTCTTGATACGCTGATGGAATAGTTGTTCCGGGTACTACCAGCGCCTGATCTTTTTTCTCTTGCCCGTACGTTCTCCCCGTTGCTGAAAACCGTAGGTATTTTCTGACCGGGCATTTTCAGGGTGCTGATCTACCTTGGAAAGTTCAACCTCAACCGGGATACCGTTGAAAACAGCACCCTGGAATTCCTTTAACAGGTACTTAACACGGTTACTATCCACTTCAAAAAAGGAAAAGTTTCGTAAGATCTCTATTTTTCCGATCACAACACGTTGACCCTGGCTGCTTTTGTTGATAAGTGCAATGAGGGTTCCTGCATTTAATTCCTGTCTTGAACCCAGGTTGATGTGCACCCGGGAATAGGATTCAAGCTGTCCCGTGGTTCTTCTTTCCGGTTTGTCAGCCCTTTCAAATTTTTCACGTTGAATGGTATTCAGGTCCGGGGCATTTTTATAATACTCCAGAAAACGGTTAAACTCCACCGAAATAAAATGCTTGATCAGTTCCTCCCTGTCGAGCCATGCAAGTTTCTGATATATTGCAGGGAGATACTTTTCAATACTAACCTGATCAACCACCGTGTTCTCCACCTTATCCACCAGGTTTAACAGTTGTTTTTCACATATTTCCCTGCCGCCTGGCACCATTTTCCGGTTAAAGCTCTTTTTCACCATTCTTTCAAGATCCCGGATCTTACCTGATTCACGGGTGTGGATAAGTGAAATGGCGACCCCGCTTTTGCCAGCCCGGCCTGTTCTTCCGCTTCGATGAACGTAAACTTCGGGATCATCGGGAAGATTATAATTGATGATGTGGGTAAGGTCCTGTACATCCAGTCCTCTTGCTGCCACATCCGTGGCAACCAGCAGTTGCAGGTTTTTTATCCTGAACCGGTTCATCACGTAATCGCGCTGTATCTGTGACAGGTCACCATGCAGGGCATCGGCATTGTAACCGTCCTGCATCAATTTGTCGGCCACTTCTTTGGTTTCTATTCTTGTCCTGCAAAAAACAATCCCATAAACATCAGGATTATTGTCCACAATGCGTTTCAAGGCATCATATCTGTCTTTTGCATGAATCATGTAATATTCATGGCTCACATTGTCCGCTCCTGAATTCCGTTTTCCAACCGATATTTCTTCCGGCGCGTTCATATATTTCCTGGCTATTTCTGCAATTCCCTGAGGCATTGTTGCAGAGAACAACAAGGTTTGCCGCTCTTTTGGTGTTTCTGCGAGTATGGCGTCAAGGTCATCCTTAAAACCCATGTTGAGCATTTCATCAGCCTCATCAAGAATAACCCACCGAACCTGCGATAATTTGAGCACTTTGCGTTTTATCAGGTCCATGACCCTACCGGGGGTACCAACAACAACATGACTGTTTCCCCGTAATGCTTTGATTTGTGTGAGTATGCTTGTTCCACCGTAAACCGGCACAACATGGAACCCTTCCATAAATTGTGAATACCGGGTAAGATCAGCTGTGATCTGCATGCAAAGCTCCCGTGTGGGGCAAAGTACAAGGGTTTGCAGCTGACCTGAATGAATATCACTAAGTTGCAGTACTGGAAGTCCGAATGCAGCAGTTTTACCGGTTCCCGTTTGTGCCATGACAACCAGGTCGCCGGTTGAATTTAAAATATTGGGGATGGTTTTTTGTTGTACGGGAGTTGGCTCAATAAATCCAAGTTCTACTACGGCACGCAGAAGCTCGGGAGCAAGTCCCATTTCATTAAAAGTAATCATTATGTCTCCTTTTCCAGTGATCCATATTAAAATCGACTGGAAGAGAAGATTTTACAAAGGACCAGAATTATTAATACAAAAAATATAAATAATTGAAATTCAATAGAAATTAATTCCAATTAACCGGGCGCAAAGGTAAGACTATTTTATATTTATTTGCTTATTTTGTTATAAATAATAGTATGAATTGAAAAACAGAAGAAATATGAACAAAGTCAGGTTCAAGGTTGTCTGTCTTTTTATTGCCGCCCTGCTGGTGGTTACTTCAGCTTATGGCCAACAGGGAAAAGCCCGCGATGCCATGAAAAAAAAGGAAAAAGTGGAACGGTCCTATAAAAAAGCCTATCAAAAAGCAAGAAAGAAAACTATCAGGCACAGACGGGAGATACAGACTCAGAAAACCCGTGACCGAATGGATGCTGCGGACAAACGTGCTGAAAATTATAACAAGGAAGGAGATCCAGGTTTTTTTGAACGTGTTTTCAAAAGAAAGCGATACAAAAAATAATATTTCATACCTTTACTTGATGAAAAAAACTAATTGGTATGGATGATCTGTTGGAAGTTTTGTTGTATGTGGTAATCGGACTTGTTGGTATCATCGCCAGTGCCTATAAGAACAAGAAAAAAGCACAGCCTGTGGTCTCTTCACAGAGGCCGCAGATGTCCAGGGAAATTACCGCAGAACCGGAACATGATTTTGGTCCTGACCTTGGTCCATTGATGGAGATCTTTGACATCCCCCGTCAGCGACAGGAAAAACCCATGTATGAATCCGTGGAAGAAGGTCCTTCGGTTGAAGAGGGCGGCTGGGATGTAGATACCGGTAAAGCATCTGCTGAGTTGGCAGGCCTTTCCATGGAGTATGAGGGCAGGTCGAATGAAGAGCAGGGCAGGGCTGTTGAAGCGGTCCCGGAAGAAGGACAATCGGATATTCAGAAAATGATTGCAAAGTATAATGCGATCAGTAAGGAGCTGGGGGAAGACGGTTTCGGAGAAGAAATCTCGGCTACTGAGATTGTGTCAGTCGAGGCAGAAGAAGAGGCCAGGTTAAAACTGCCCCCGAAGGAGCGCATTTTCGATCTTAGAAAAGCAATTATATATTCAGAAATTTTGAAAAGAAAAGAATATTAACTACTTTAGTAGTACTTCTTTTTACCTAAAGAACAATTCGCACATTCAAATAAAGTTTTAATAGTTATTACCCGATCGGTTTATTAAAGAATTCCGAAATTGTCGGAATTCTTTTTTTTATCGGTCATATCAGTTGCGGAGGAAAAGTTATGATAAAAGCATCTTATATTACAGAAGAAGGGCTGCAAAAGCTGAAGAATGATCTTGACCATTTGATGCGGGTTGAGCGTCCGGCAATATCAAAGCTGATTGCCGAGGCACGTGACAAAGGCGATCTGTCGGAAAATGCCGAATATGAAGCTGCCAAGGAAGCACAGGGAATGCTCGAAATGAAAATTTCGAAACTGAAGGATATCATTGCCAATTCGCGCATCATGGATGGTTCAAAAATTGATACGGAAACGATCCAGATACTCAATAAGGTAAAGATCAAGAATACCAAGAACAATGCTACTATGGAATATACCATAGTATCGGACAATGAATCCGATCTGAAACAGGGCAAGCTTGCCGTCAGCACACCGATTGCCAAAGGTCTGCTCGGCAAAAAAGTAGGTGACCTCGTGGAAATCACGGTGCCCTCGGGCGTCATCCCTTTTGAAATAATCAATATTTCAAGGTAAATTGTAAACTGTATAACCATGCCAACTATCTTTTCCCGAATTGTCAGCGGTGAAATACCGTCGTACAGGATAGTCGGGGACAAGGATTTTCTTGCCTTTCTCGATATTAATCCCCTGGCAGCAGGACATACGCTGGTAGTTCCTAAGATGGAGATTGATTATCTTTTTGACCTGGAAGATGAACAGCTGGCGAAAATGATTGTATTTGCAAAGCATGTTGCCCGGGCTATCGGCAAGGCAGTACCCTGCAAAAAAGTAGGTGTTGCCGTGCTTGGCCTTGAGGTGCCGCATGCACATATACATCTTATTCCCATCAATGATATTGGGGATATCAATTTCAGTAATCCAAAGCTCAGGTTCAGTCCCGCTGAATTCAAAGCCACCGCCGAACAGATCATTCGTTTCCTGTAAAGGATCTACTTGCCATCAACTCTGCCGGGATTATTCCGGATAAAGTCCTCCCAGCTTTTTCCCGGGCTGGTTTTTACCTTGTTTGAAGCCTGATAAAAATGGCACATCGCCACTGCCAGTCCATCCGTTGCATCGAGTGTTCCGGGCTTAAGCTCGGTATTTAGCAATCGCTCCAATAAATTGGCAATCTGTTCCTTGGATGCACTGCCATAACCGGTAATGGATTGTTTTATTTTCCTGGGTGCGTATTCAAATACGGGAACCGACCGGTAAAGAGCTGCCGAAATGGCGGCCCCTTGTGCCCTGCCCAGTTTAAGCATCGATTGAATATTGTTTCCGTAAAACTGCGATTCAATGGCAAGGGCTGCAGGTTTGTAATCATCGATCAGTTGCAGGGTACGGTCGAAAATTTTCGAGATCTTTTCGAAATGATCCCTGATCTTTCGCTGGTCGAGTGATCCCAGCAAAACCAGTACAGGCTTATTGCGGCTCACCCTGATCACCCCGTAACCCATGATCATTGAACCGGGATCAATACCAAGAATCACGGAATTCTCTTCCAAATCAATAGGCTTTTAAAAATTGATTAACCGGTTTATCGGATTCAATGAGGTTTTTGCGACCGGCAGTTGACTTGGTGGATTTTTCAGGCACGATGCCTGTTCCGATATAATCCAGAATAGTTTTTAACGAACCTTCCTCCGGATCGCCAAAATCTTTGGTCAGGTCGTCCTCTGCCGGTAAGGTAACAGGAAGACCTTCATAGAAATCGCCTTCATCATCGGCATTGGTGTATTTAAACATCACCGGGAGCACCACATAGTCATAATTGATAAAAGGGATGGCATACATACCTACCGGTTTACCATGTGTTGCACTGCCTGCGAGCACGGAACCAACAAATGGTTTTACTCCGTTGATGATCAGTTCACTGGCAGAAGCCGTGGAAGAGGTTCCGATGAAAAAGATCCGGCTGAGATCAAGACCATTGGCTTTTGCCGGTACGTTGATGGTGGTGTCCATTTCACCGGCATACTTATCGTTGTGGCGGAAATTCACAAAGGGCTGGTTGCCAAAATTCTTGCCAATAAGCCATCCGGCAAGATATTCGGCAACATCCACGCTTCCGCCCCCGTTGTAACGCAAATCCACGATCATTTCATCGATACCTTCCGAGGCGAACAGGGTAAATGCCTCATCCAGCTCCTCGTTTGCCGCATCAATGAAATCCTGGAATACCATATATCCAATCATGGTATCGTTCTGGTTTAAAACTTCATAATGTATGACCGGAGTAATTTCGATCTCTTCTTTGGTAAGGGTAAGTTCTTGCACTACACCGTCCTCATCAATAAAAGTGATTCTGTTTCGGATACCAATTTCAGATTCTCCCAGGAGGTTAAAAACATTGGAAGGATTTACGGAGTTACCGTTAACCCGGGAGACGATCCATCCCCTTTTTACCCCCTTGTCAAAAGCCTGGTTCGATCGGTAAACGAAGGCTACCCGTACATTATCATTTTCATCGAGGCCCAGCAGGAAGCCATGGCCGATCATTTTGCCTTCTTCAAAGTACTGATAGTATTCGGTTTTTGTAATAACCACGCTCCACTGGTCGAAGGTTTTATAGCGCAGTGCATCCATCAGGGCTGAGGGTGTTGCGTATGCCGAAGGATCAATATTGGCAGGCAGCTTATCATACCACAAATAGTAATCATTCATCAGGTTGTATATCTCCCGGTTAACAATTTCGGTGGTATCATCGTTGTCCCTTTTGCAGGAAGTAATGGCAAAAACAAACAGAAGCAGGAAAAGAACTGTCCTGGTGATTTTATTCATATGGCCCGGTATGTTTGAAAAATGTATTAATACAGTGTAATATATGATACAAAGTAAACGAGAAAAAACTGAAAATGGTTTACCTGTTGGCCTTTTTAATTTGCCGGATCAATATTCCTCCCACGATCAGGCAAAGTCCTATGACGGAGGTGTAATACAAACGTTCACCCAGGATGAAATGGATAAACACAAGAGAAACAAACGGGGTCAGGTACACCAGGTTCGAAACCCGGTCAGTTGAATGTGAAAGCTGAAGTGCCTTCAGCCAGAAGAAAAAAGTTATTCCCATTTCAAACACACCAACATATACGGCTGCAAACAGCGGTTTGGTAATCAGGTGATCTGTATTCCCGGTAACCCGGGCAAGGATAAAAACATATACAAAGGAGAACATGGTGCTCAGCAGTAACTTGATCACATCATCCCTTTTGTCTTTAAGATTGACTATCCAAAAAAGGGCCCATACCAGTGAAGAAGCAAGTGCCAGCGCAATACCAAGTGGTTCTTTAACGCGGAATTCACTCAGACTTCCCTGACTTGATAAAACCAGGACCCCGGCAAAACTGATGAAAAGGGCAAGGAACCCGGTAAGCCGGATAGGCTGTTTCAGAAGAGGAACCGACAGCAGCATAAGGGTAATGGGCCATACGAAGTTTACGGGTTGGGCGACCTGTGCCGGTAAAAGGGTGTACGCCTGCAACAACAGAATATAATAACCGAAGGGGTTAAGCAAACCCTGCAAAGCCGACATGAGCCACTGTGCCGGTCGTGTTGTGCCTATCTGCCTCCATTTTCCCTGTAAGGAAACCACCACCAAAAAAACAACCAGCGAGATGAAATTGGCAACAAACAACAGCTGGATATAATTAAGGTCGCGGAGTGCAATTTTGAAAGCGGAGGCTACAGTTGACCAGAAAAGCACTGTTAGCAGGGCATATACATATGACCGCGACTGGTTATTCATGTGGTCAGTCTCCGGCAACCGGCAAAGGATTCAGCTGGTCAGCAAGTTGTGTCTGATTCCTGAGCGATTGCAAAGCAAGCAGGTTCTTTGACGAAAGCTGCTCCAGGATCCCGATAAGGATCTGTTCCTCCTCCAGCAATGCCGATACATAGGCTGCGATCTTAATTTTCCCGGATCTGTAAAGGTTTTCCAATGTTCTTGTATCCTGTTCAAGCAATTCAAGATTGGTTCGTGTTGTGGTACAGTATAGAAGGAAATCATTTACCACGCCGGTAATTCCGGTGAGCGAATCGAGGATTGCCTTATCTTCAGCCGATCGGGCACGGTTGGCATATGCATCGATCCGGGTGGTGAGGTCATCATTTACCCGGCTGATGCTGTCAATCTGTTTTGATTGCAACATGGAATCCAGATAGTTGATATTCAGGTATATACTTTCCATATCAGGAATATTGGCTTTTTGATTTCTGTTATTGCAGCCCGTAAATACAATGAAAAATATTAACGAAACGATCAAGGATTTGGCACAGAGTCTACTCATAATTTTAAACCGTCAAATAAATGAAACTTTGCTTGTTAACCCTTAAGAAGCAACTTAATCTTCACTGTGGTTTTCGTATTATCAATATGTTCTCTATGGTTATTCTTAAACGGGCCTTTCAATAATCTTGAATCCTGTATAACGCCATAATACCGATGGAATTCTAATTCCATCGGCTGTCTGATAATTCTCCATCAGTGCCGCCACAATACGCGGGAGTGCCAGAGAACTACCGTTCAGCGTATGAGCAAGCTGTGGCTTTTTGCTTCCTTCCTCCCTAAAACGTAATTTAAGTCGGTTAGCCTGAAAAGATTCGAAATTGGAAACCGAACTCACTTCGAGCCAACGTTTTTGTGCCATTGCATATACTTCAAAATCATAGGTGAGGGCCGATGTAAAACTCATGTCACCACCACAGAGCATGAGGATACGGTACTTCAATTTTAGTTTTTTCACAAGGCCTTCAACATGCCTTTTCATTTCATCCAATGTATCATAAGATTTATCAGGATGTTGAATTTGTACAATTTCTACTTTATCAAATTGGTGTAATCGATTTAATCCTCTCACATCCTTTCCATAAGAACCGGCTTCGCGACGAAAACAGGGCGTATACGCGGTATTTTTAATAGGCAAGTCCTTGGATTCGAGGATTACATCTCGATAGAGATTGGTCACTGGAACTTCCGCAGTAGGAATGAGATAAAAGTCATCCAGTTTAACATAATACATCTGAGCATCCTTATCGGGAAGCTGACCGGTACCAAACCCTGAAACTTTATTTACCATAAGAGGAGGCAAGATTTCACGGTATCCTGCACGGATGTTTTCTTCCAGGAAAAAATTTATCAGTGCACGCTGTAGCTTAGCGCCCTTGCCTTTATAAACTGGAAAGCCGGCTCCCGTAATCTTATTGCCCAGTTCAAAATCGATAATATCATATTCTTTGGCCAAATCCCAATGTGAAAGTGCTTTTTCGTGCAATCTCTTCAAGCGCCCTCCAAGTCCCACTTTTAAATTATCCTCCGCTCCCTTCCCAGGAGGAACAGTTTCATGGGGCAGATTTGGTAACTTTAACAGCAACTTATTGAGCGTAGTTTCATTTTCCTCAAGTAGTTTTGTGAATGAGGCAATTTCTGTTTTTATTTCGCCGGTGAGTAGTTTAGAAGCTTCAGCTTCGTCTCTTTTATTTGATTTTAAAAGTGAGCCTATGGTATTTGATATAATTTTCAGCTCAGCTAACTCATTATCTAGTTTATTTTGCAATAAACGACGATTTTTATCGAGTTTGACAATTTTATTTACTATCGATTTTGCATCGAAATTTTTCACTTGAAGCCGGCGGATCACTTCGTCGGTATTTTCTCTGATCAGGTTAAGCGTAAG
>Ga0209431_10002081_pt1 | contig 16339 bp, 17 predicted proteins | sample RifCSP13_3_FD_184021 | JGI IMG/M metagenome (GOLD analysis project Ga0209431, IMG submission 184021) | Soil microbial communities from Rifle, Colorado - Rifle CSP2_sed 13_3 (SPAdes) (version 2) | ecosystem: Environmental > Terrestrial > Deep subsurface > Rock core/Sediment | place: Rifle...
CACGTACAGAGTTTACGGTCAAAAAACAGCGCTGCTTGCAAGCATTTTCCTCGGCATCATGCCAGGTTACGTTTGGCTCAGCCGAATGGCAATGATTGAGACGATGCTGGTTTTCTTCTTCACCGTTTCCACGTTACTCTTCTTTGGTTGGCTACGCAAGCACCAAACCAAGTTCTTGGTTTTAAGCGGCTTAACTTTGGGTTTGGGCATTCTCACCAAGTACCAAATGGTAATTGTCGGCGCCATCATGGTGACGAGTTTAGTAATTTTGGGCAGAGGCTACTTGAAAAGGAAGTTCACGCGGTTGCCAATTTTGATTCTGACTGTTGCAGCCGTGGTTATCCCTTGGGTTGTGGTGTCTTACCAGCTTTACGCATCTGGGATGTTGAACACCTGGTTGTACGCGTTGAACATTGGCAACCCTGATAAGTCACTTTACAGCACTGGACTTAATCGGTTTCCACAATTGTACGGTCAGCTTCCAAGCTGGCTCCAGTTGCCAACGTTCTACTTGTTCGAGATGACCGTGCCTTACGCTGATGTGCATCCTGTTTCTTTCTTCCTGTACGCTTTAGGGTTGGCGGGTTTGGGGTGGTTTGCTTGGAGGCGAAAAGCCGCGGACAAGTTCCTGCTTATTTGGTTCTTCGTGGTTTACATTTTCTTCACCGCAATTCCAAACAAGCAGTGGCGCTACGTCGTTCCACTGTTCCCAGTCCTCGCGCTGTCGGGCGCTAGCCTGCTCGCGTCAGCGTTGAACAAAGCGCAGAAAACGTGGACCGCCCCGACGTTAAGCGTCAGCAAGAAGCGCGCGATTCAAGTTGCTGCCGTGGCTCTGGTTGTCTTCACTTTTGTGGGAGTATATGATAGTCTAGGCGATGCGTATTATTGGGTGGCGAAAGACCAAATTCAGATTCCAATCGATTCAGCAACAAGTTATGTTGCTCAGCGGATAAAACCAGACGAGTCGATTTTGGTCTTGTGCTCTCAGAACTTGTTCAGCCAGGACATGGTGCGCTTCTACCTGTACGCAAACGGAAAGAACAATAAGATTTTGCAGTACCCGGTTGAACCAGTAGATGCCTACGCCCCAACTTTTTACATCGATGATGTTGTCAGTTTATGTCAGCAAAACAATGTGAAATATGTACTCATGTATCAGTACGGAGGAGAAGTACCCTACTTTAACTCGAACTTATCGCTCATGGTAGTTTACGACCTGCTTAACCAAACGGGCAGATTTGCTGGTCTCCCTGTATTGGCTTTGGCTGATGATAACATCACGTACTATGTGGCTTCTGGGGTGTATTTTGGTAAGAGCCCATGGCAAATCTACGTCGTAAACTTCGTAGGTTAGTTGCTGTTTGCAATGGGCAGTTACTTTGCGAGTCTCTTTTGAACTGCTTCACTTCTCAGCTCTCTGATTGCATCCGCTGCAATCCACCTGGCTGCTTTGGAGTCCAACTGCTGAATTTCCTCCGCCAAACGCAACGCAGCCTTGTTCAGGTTCAGGTTTCTTTTTCCGATGTTTCGCAGAGCCCAGTTGACTGCTTTCTTGACGTAGTTGCGCTCGTCCACAGCGCCACCCTTTACTGTTGGAAACACGTCCATGAAGCACTGGTCAGGGGCGAGTTTGTCATGCCAGGCAAGGCAGGCTAACAACGCGAAGGCGGCTCTCTTGACGAATTCCTCTTCTCGTTTGCTCCATAGGGCTATCTTTTTCCAAGAAAAAGGCGTCTTCTCAAAGAGGTTCATGCAGACCTGATCGCAGACATCCCACGAATCTATGGTTTCCACCCATTCCTCCATCTGCTGCTCAGTTACCTTGTTAGGTTCATCGATCAATGCCGCCACCATCTTAGCTTCAGAAAAGCCTGTCTTCCACAGCGCCAATGCGAGGGCATGGTTCTTGCCCAGTTCTTTCGCAATTTTGCGTATGGCAGGAACTGAGGCGCCGAATCTCTTTTCAATCGTTATCCCATAACGACTCATGCCTTCCAAACTTGCTGGGTCTGCTTCTTCCTTAAGTTTGTTCAGAACTTCTTCCGACGAAACCACGCTAATTCCCCTTTCGTTACCGTGGGTTTTTCTGAATTTCCAGAAACTCGAAACCCGTCTTCTCATCCTTCGCTCTTTGGGCTGAACTGCTTGTCAGTTCAAGCATCACTACTTCGCCGATTTGCCAGACGACGATGCCCATGCGCACGCAGCCAGTAACAGTCTTTTTTCCTCTTCCGAAGCTTGCGTGCATGTGCAGTTTTGGCTTTCCCTCTCCATTTATAAAAATTGTTCCCACACCACAGACCTCGTGCACGCCACTGAGAAGCGTAACCACCGGCTCTGGGGGAAAGGCTTCACCGTTTCTGGGACCCACAACAACGCGACCTTTTTCCTTCACTCCGCCGATGAGAAAACAGAGTGCGCTTGAAACATTTTTTTCTTTTGCAAAAGACTCAAGAACATCTGGCAGATGGTCTCCGTCGTGTAATCTGAGCACAAAGACTCTTCCGAACTTGGCTTCAGTGAACTGCATCGGTAAACCTCATTTGAAACTATGGGTCGCTTGGATATAAAAGAAATTTTAAGTTCCCTATGTATTCGTGGAAAAGACATGTCCAAGAAAACGTACAGAGAAGTCTCTTTCGAGGCTCGGTTGCTAAATCCTATTGAGGTAAAACGGTTTTTCCGCTTCTTCCTTCTTTTTCTTCGCAAGCGCTCTGCAGGATTTGCTTACTTTCGCTTCATTTGAAGCAATTTCGGGAATCAACTGAGCAGATGCATTCGCGTAAACTTCAAGTTTTAAATTTGAATTACGAGGCAATTTTTTTCTCTCCTAATTTATGGGAAGCAACTGCAGTAGTAATACACAATAATTAATACACAATAATAAACATTTCGATCGGCTAAACAGAACTCCGAAACTGAAAACAGCCTTATTTCAAGCTCCAAAATACACGAAACACTTTTCAGCCATTGAAGCGGTCGTTTTTCCACACGTTTGCACTGTCGCTGTAGCCACGTCTCTCCCAGAACCCCAGTTCTTTTCCCCGCGTAAAACGCAAATGCACTACCCAAAGGGCGCTTTTATATGGGTATTTACTTGGAACTACGAGCCGAAGCGGAAAACCATAACCTTCTTCCAGTTCCTGCCCATTCAGCTTGTAAGCTAAAAGAACGTCATCGCCATCGAGTTCCTCTTGGAATAGCGAAGTAGTGCAGGAATCCGCGCATTCAAACGTGACACCACGCGCCGTGTCCAATAGCTTTACCAGCTTCTCTATTTCCCTAATACGCACTCCTTCCCACTAACAGTCCAGCAAGCTCCAGCCTTCTACACAGTGAAAATCACTCGTCGAAAGCACTTTCGGCAGCGTCGTGAGTTCTGCCCAGTTGAGTTTCACAGGGTTTGCCACTTCACCGTTCACAGTTAATGTGTATGTCTCAAGTTCGAGATGTGGATTAGTCAAAGTTATGCCCGGATGGTCTGTTCCCCACCGTAGAATTCGCTTTATGGCTGATTGCCCCTGCGGCAATTTCTTTTCAGCTTGGCTTTTAGAAGACATAACACACAAACCCGCTATGATTGATCAAAGTTGAAAGATAAGGTTTGCTAGCTCCCGAAAAAACTTGTTAACTGTTGTTGTTCGCGCTCCTCTTTACCAAAATGTGAGACCTTCACGCCTACCCTTCGAACTTCAAACTCGGATTCAGCTAAAAACTTATCAAAAAGCTCCCGAACATTTCTTCTTATTGTCTCTAAGTCCTTTGCAGGCTTTTCCAGAGTCACTGACCTGCTTTTTGTACTCAAATCAGTCAGCACGGCGAGAATGGATACTTGTTTGAAGCTCAAACCTTTCTGCGTGAGCTCTTTATGGATTTCTTCGCTTAACTGGTCAGTTTTCTCCAAAAAAAGCTTTAAGTCTCGCGTGTTCGCTTTCAACGTCGCAATTCTGTTTATGGATTCTGCTTCACCCGTTTCCCGCACGGGTTCATTGTCTACACCGTTGGCTGCGTTATGGAAATACACTCCAAGGCTCTTGCCGAAGACCTCCACAAGCTTCTGTGCGTTGCACTTTGCCAAATCGCCGATGGTCTTGATACCCAACGTTTCCATTTTCACCGTTGTCTTTTTGCCGACGCCCAAAAGGCTATCAACGGACAAAGGCAACAGAAAAACCTCCACTTCTTCAGGCTTAACGATCGTGACGCCATCTGGTTTATGAATGTTGCTTCCGATTTTGGCAACAAGCTTGTTAGGTCCGACACCCACGGAGAACGAGACGCCTACTTCCCTTTTTACGGTGCTTTTAATCTCTTGAACCAACGTTTTAGTTTCTTCAAAGTTTTCATGCGCTTTCTGGGTGACATCCAAGTAAGCTTCATCAATGCCTACCTGCTCGAAGGCGTCAGCGTATCCTCGTAGTATCTGCATTATTCTGTCGGAAATTCCTTGGTAGTACTCGTAATCCACAGGCAAGAAAACTGCCTCGGTACCTTCCAGACGTTTCTTCGCGAGAAACAAAGGTATGCCCGATTTAACACTGTATTTCCTGGCGACGTAGTTCGAGGTGCTTACGGCACCGCTATCTGCGGTGCGCCCCGAATACACGCCGACGACCACGGGCTTATTTTTGAGCGAGGGATTACGTAGTTCTTCGCATTGAGCAAAGAAGTAATCCAAATCCACAAGCATTACGATTCTGGATTGAGGAGGCATAACTTTTCACTTCCCCTTAACGTCCAGCAGCCACGACCCGTCACATGACGCCGTGTTCAGTTGACTGAGACCTTCTCTGCATACACCGAACTTCATCCCGTTCGAAGTCACCAAGTCGCGCATGTTCTTCATCAATTTAAGCCGCAGATCTTTTGGCAAAAGAGTGTTCCCACCTATTTTTTCTCCTTGCTGAAAGTATAAGGGTTTAAGTTTCTCCGCCACAGCGGGCATGGCTGCAGAGAATCGATACCAATTGTCAGGCTTCACTTTGTACGTTGAGCTTGTGATATGCTTTACGCCTATGCTTGCGAGTGCGGCGACGAGATTTTCCGCCTTGTCATTCACGAAGGGGATTACGGGGTCTATACGCACGGAAACCGGAATACCTCTCTTGACTAAGTCTTCAGCTGCTTTGAGGCGACTCCTCGGCGACGGCGCATGCGGCTCCAGAAGTTTTGCATTACCTTCATCTTCTGTGGTTATCGTTAGCGCCACAGACGAAGAAATCCTGCCCAGCAAATCATCATCTCGCGTAACGATGTTGGACTTCGTTATAATTTGGATTCGGCAATTGTTTTCCACAAGGATTTCCAAGCATTTCCTCGTCAACCCAGCTGTTGCCTCCTCGCGCGGATACGGGTCAGAAGAATTCGCTATCGAAACAATTTCGCCTTTCAACTTGGCAGCTTCCCTCTTCAGGTTTTCAAGCAATTCCTTCTTAGGTCGGCAACAGTGGAAGTTTGGTATGTAGCTTGAAGCGTAACAGTAGACGCATTGGTGGTCGCATCCGCTGTATGGATTCAGCGTTAACTTTGGCGGGCACGTGCAAATGCTGCTACGCCACGGGTCAAAATCAGAAATCAACGGCACTACAGTTCACTGACCTAACCAACGACAAAGCCAGACAAAAACCATTCGCCGCTTCTTCCAGCAATTCAGTTCAATTTATGAAGGGGCTATAGACTAATCCAAGCATTAAAGCAAACTACATCACAAAGCTGCCTGCGCCGTCATTTTCTTGACAAACTCCTTTATACCTTCAGCACCACCGAAAACCAGCAAGTGCCCATCCTCTTCAACCCGAACAGAAAGCCCGCATTCACCCGCAAAACTCTTCAACTTCTCAACTGGCAAACTTGCCAAAGGCTCCACACGAATCCATTTCTGTTCACGTGGCACACCAGGAACAAACCGAAGTTCACCCTTCTCCTCTCCCATGCACATGTCGCAACCGGCTGCTTCCAACCGCCTCAGCCACTCATCAACCTTTTCAGGCGCAAATTTCCCTTGAGCCTCAGTAACCAGATACGCTTCAACGCTTCCAAAAAACTCGTCAATCTTCGGTGAAGTCTCACCGCGACCTTTTTCGTCAGCAGCTTCAACCTTCATCAAAACTCTCGCAGACTTCAAATCATCCAACACACTCTGAGGAACCACAAGTCCCTTCCTGCGAAAATCGATAATCATTTCTTCCAGAACCCTTGAAGTGGCAAAATGTGTCACACCCAATTACTCCTCAAAACCTTTTCTGCTGCAACATTAATAAATTGTTCCCAAACCCGTGCGCAAGAAATATTAACGCCCGCAAGAATCGAACTATAAGATTCTCAAACTTCTCAATATAACAAGTGGATGAGGTAACAAACATGGCAGAAAACAAAAAAGCCCAAATCAAAGAAGCCATCAAACAACTCCATCAAGGCGTTCCAGCAGAGCAAGTTAAAGAAAAATACCGCCAAGTCCTAGAAAGCGCAGATCCCCTTGAAATCGCAAGAATCGAACAAGAACTCGTCAACGAAGGCATGAAAAAAGAGGAAATCCGCAGACTCTGTGATGTGCACATGGCCATTTTCAAAGAACAGCTCGAAAAGCAAATGCCAAAAATGACACCTAACCAACCCATCAGCATCCTCATGGAAGAACACAAAATCATGCTTAAACTTGCTGAAGACCTGCGAACCCTCAACACAAAAATCCAGAAAGTAACCGACATCCAATACGTAGCCGAAGAAATCCACAAAGTCGAACACATTGCCGAAGACTTCATCGACGGCGAAAAACACTTCCAACGCGAAGAAAACGTGCTTTTCCCAAACCTTGAAAAACACGGCATCACAGAACCACCCGCAGTTATGTGGATGGACCACATAGAAATAAAAGAGCAGAAGAAAAAACTCTACGCGCTCATCGATGAACTACAAAAAACAGACTTCAAAAACTACAAGCAACAACTTAACCAAGTCGCGCAGCTATTGGGCAATCAACTGCAAAGCCACTTTTACAAAGAAAACAACGTCCTTTTCCCCACAGCACTCCACGTTATCACGGAACAAGAATGGATAGAAATCCGCAGAGAATTCGACGAAATCGGTTACTGCTGTTTCACACCACCAGCACTCATCACCACAGAGAAGAAAACGGAGCAAGCCCCCCTTCCCAAAGCAGCTCAAGGCATCCTGCAGTTCGAGACAGGCAACTTAACCAAAGAACAACTCGACGCAATCCTAAACACACTTCCAGTGGACATAACGTTCATCGACTCCAACGACATCGTGCAATACTTCAACAAGCCAGACAAACGGATTTTCATACGCGCCAAAGCTGTCATCGGCTTAAAAGTCCAACTCTGCCACCCCGGAAAAAGCCTCCATATAGTCAGCCAAATCGTTGAATCCTTCAAATCCGGCAAGAAGAACGTCGCCGAATTCTACATAACCCTCAACAAACGCTTCGTTCACATCAGATTCTTCGCAATTCACGACTCAAACGGCAAGTACTTAGGTGCAATGGAAGTGATGCAGGACATCACAGACTTACGGAAGCTTGAGGGTGAAAGACGTTTGCTTGACTGGAAAAACTGACTTTTTCCGCAACCCATTTTTCCCAGAAACAACATTCTTATGACATAGCGTTTTCTGAGGTTTCCAAAAATGAAACTCCACACGATAAAATCCGAAGGCTTAGCCCACAACAGCTACTACCTTTCAGACAGTGAAGAAGCAGTTGTGATTGACCCACGTCGCGACTGCCAAATTTATTCCCGCTTAACAAGAAAAGAATGCACACGCATACGCTACATTCTTGAAACGCACCGAAACGAAGACTTCGTGGTCGGTTCAATTGAGCTTCAAGGGCTAACGGGCGCAGAAATCTGCCACAGCAAGGAGTTGCCCTTCAAATATGGTCAGCACAATCTTGATGACGGGGAAACCCTCAATGTAGGCAACTTGAAAATCAAGGTGCTGCACACACCTGGACACACAAATGAATCCCTCTGCTACATTGTGCAAAATCCTGGAAAAAACGGTGAAGCTTCGATGGCTTTTACGGGTGACACGCTTTTCGAGGGTTCCGTTGGCAGAACGGATCTATATGGAAGAGAAGCCCAGCCAAAACAAGCGGAAAAACTGCATTTGAGCATAAATGAGAAACTGCTTCCGCTCGGCGACCATGTAGTGGTTTTTCCCGCTCACGGAGCAGGAAGCGTTTGCGGTAGTGGTATTGGCGACATGGAGTTCAGCACGTTGGGGTATGAACGGAAAACTAATCCTTACCTAAAACTTAGCAAGGAAGCTTTCGTCTCGCGTGCTGCAGGCGAGGAATTGCTTCTTCCGCCTTACTTCTGCAAGATGGAAGAGTACAATTTGAATGGTGCTCCCCCTTTGCGTGGGCTTCCTGCAGCGAAGGCTTTGAACGTTAACGAGTTTGAAGCGGAGATGAATGAGGCTGACAGTGTGGTGGTGGATACTCGGATGCCGTATGCGTTTGCGGGTTCTCATATTCCAGGTTCACTGAATATTTGGTTGGGTGGAACGAGTGTTTATCCTGGTTGGGTTCTGGATTATGAGCAGCGTATATTGCTTGTTGTTGAACGCGTAAGTGATGTCGTTCAGGTCCAAAGGAACTTATGGAGGTTGGGCTTCGATAACATCTACGGTTTCCTTTGCCAAGGAATTAACGAGTGGCAAGAACGAGGAAAACCTATAGCTCATTTAGGTGTTTTGTCCGCTTCCGAGCTTAGCGAAAAGCGGAATCGGTATGTGGTTTTGGATGTTCGTGAACCTATCGAGTGGAAACAGGAAGGTTACGTTGCTGGTGCAGAACGCGTTTTCTTCGGTCACTTGAAGAAAGAAGCAGACAGCATGGAGAGGAACAAGCGTTACGCGGTTATGTGTTCCGTAGGCAAGAGAGCAAGCATCGGTGCGAGCATTTTGAAGAGGAAGGGGTTCAGCGAGGTTTACAACGTGTTGGGTGGCATGACTGCGTGGGAGAGTCTAAGTTACCCATTGAAGAAAAAATAGATTTTGACGGAGGAAGTTGCACACCCGGAGTGGAAATGTTGTGCTCTCGGGGAGACTACCGCTCCCTTTTTAGATTCTCTGCAAATGAAGAGAGAGCTGCTGTTTGACTGTTTCTGATAACTGTTCTAGCTTTTCTGAATCGTCTCTTTCCTCACTTACACGTGGATTCAGAGCGAGTTGAATAATATGCTCCTTTCGTGGTGTTTTGCCCTGGCTGTGGCAGTGGAAGATTTTACAGAGTGTGAAGGTCCTTTTATCATGTGAGTCTGGTTTTTTTTGAAATGGCTGAGAAAGGCTGTGATCTAGCCGAGCCCGCTTTGTTTAAAATAGTAGTTTTCCTGTTTCTTGGAGCCGAAGCTTCTTACACCCTTTTTCTTCAGTTGTGTTTTCAGCTCACATGCATGCTCCTCAGTTATTTCGCCCCTTTTCTGCATGTAAATGATTATTTCTTCGGCTTGGGCGTTAGTGTCGCATCGGCGTATGAAATCGACGACGTTTGGGTTGTAGTGTAGGAATTTGTCTTCAGAAGTTGCTTTCTCAGCTTCAGCTGGGTCTGCTCGAACGGAGTCTATTGTGACTTTGCTTTCTTCTCCCTCAAGCTCTTTTGATAGGTTTGGGAACTTTTTCTTGAGGGATTTTTTGTCAATTTCCACGGTATGCCCAACTCCTTCTATAAACTAAGGAATCCGGATTTAATTTCTTTTTTGCTGAAGATCTATGTTTTCCGGTGGGCATCAGGCGAAGTTCGGGTTGGAATGAACCGCTTGGCGGGGTTTTGCTCTAGTATCTTTTCTAGTTCTTGGATTCGGAGGCCTTTTATGTAATCTCCGAAAGTCTCGCAGCGTCTCCTCTCTTCGGCTTCCTCCGAAGCGCGAACAACAATTTCCATTCGGTCTCCCGTTTCGGCTTCTACGTAAATGTGGAAGGAGAACAAGTTTCTTCCATGCTTGTTAACATTGGTCTGCATCTCTCTCACAATCTTTACGTTGCTAGCTTTGAGGAGGTCAACGATTTCCTCCGGATTATCATGGTACACAGATAAGTCAATGTCACTCCCACGGCGAACGGTTCCCCGCCAAACGCTCCCAATCAAAACGGGGCGATAAGCCTTGAGAATTACCATTGTTTTCAAGGCTTCCATACGCATCCGTATTAGTCTTTGATTTCTAGACGGTCCTTCGTTTTCCTCAGCTACAGAATCAAGTTCCAATGCTACTTCCAAGTTGGTTGGCAAAACGTGAGATCCTAAAATCTCGGTTGCCTTCAGCTTGGCCTGTTTATATTCTTTCTCCAGCCCAAAATACAAGAGTGTGGCTGCTTCTCTAGCGACTTTGCGTCTTATTCTTGCAGAGTCAGTGTTCAATTCTTCACCATAAGAGTGGTTTAGTTCTTGAGTATTTTTTCGTAAAGTTCAATGGTTTTTTCAGCGATTCGGCTCCAAGTGAACTCTTGCAGTACTCTTTTTCTACCGTTTTTTCCAAGCCAGTTCCGCTTTTCAGGGCTTTCAAGAGCGCTCAAAATACCCCAGGCGATGTCTGAAGGGTTGTTCGGGTCTACGTGGTACCCGCATTGTTCTTCACCACAGCAGATAACTATCTCGCGCATGCCGCTTATTCCCGCCGCGCCCACCACGACTGGTTTTTCCATGGCCATGGCTTCTATAGCGACGATGCCGAAGGGCTCGTACAGGCTTGGAAATACTGCAACATCGCATGCGGCGTAATGGAGGATTCTTTCTTCTTCAGAAATGAAGTCGAACCGGAAGCGCACGTACTCGTCCATCTTTATGGTTCTGGCGAGATTACTCAAATATTCCTGAAGGTCGCCTACACCCACAACGACGAGTTTTGCTTTCGGAAACTTTTGGAGAACATGCGGCATCGCCATGATAAGTTTGTCTACGCCTTTGACACCGACGAGTCTGCCGAGGAAGAGAATCATGAGGTCGTCATCTTTGAGACCGTAGCGTTCTCTGATTTTTTTCTTTTGCTCCGAAGAAATGATTTCAGGGTTGTATTTTTGAGGATCTACGCCGTTATAGCTTACATTGATTTTGTCTCTTGGGAAACCAAGTTGTATAAGCTCGTCTTTCATGGCGTATGATACGGTTACTATCATGTCTGCAATGTTGCCTCCTCGAAGTTCAATATTGCTCACAACGCTGCTCCCGTTCCCAAGGGTTCTGCCTTGCTCGGTGGAGTGAACGTGGAAAGCCAAAGGTAACCCGGTTTCTTTCCTCACTGTGACTCCCCCCATAACTGACAGCCAATCATGGGCCACCACAAGGTCAAATTTCATGCTTTCCTTCTTAATCAGTTCATTAACTAGTTTCGCGGCGGACAAGTAATTGTACACTAACAGTTTGCCAAATAGATGTATCCCCCTGCCCCATTTTCGAATATCCTCCGCTATGACATCAGGTAATGAGTCTGAAACATCAATGTGCAACGGGCGATGAATCTCGATTCCGCGCCAAATCTCCCTAGTTGGCAACGAACCTGCATCATCGTTCATCGTAAAAACGGTCACATCATGATCCATTAAAACAAATTTTCGCGTAATTTCAGCAGCGTAAGTTCCTAAGCCCCCCACGATTTTGGGAGGATACTCGTAAACAAAGACAGCGATTTTCATGATTGTTGCACCATTCCAGTTTAGCAATGGGGTTGTTTGTACTAAAGCTTTGCTTATCTTATTTTTGAAAAATTCTAACCTTCCGTTGTTAGCTTTGGCGCAACGATAAGGTGGGAAACTTTGATTAGTTCGTGCGTACATATAGACTTGGAGTGCATTCGAATGGATTTATCCCCAGCTAAATGCGAAATACTCAGAGCCTTGTTAATAAACGGCGAACCCACGAAAGCTGCGCAAGTAGCTAACGAAGTTGGAAAAGAGTTCCCCTCCGTTAATATGCACCTCATCGGGCTAAAACGCATAGGATACGCAAGTTCACCTGAAAAAGGAACCTATTCCATAACAGAAAAAGGCAAGATAGCCCTCGGCTTGCCCGAAATCAGCCGAGAAAAAGCACTCTCACTCTTGGCAAAGACTCCACGCGAGAAGGCATTTCACTTTTACGCTGGAATAGGCAAACCCTTGAATCTTTACGCACACGACCTTCCAGAGTTCTGCGAACGCATCACCAAAGTTGGGACAGAATCAGTGTGGTTCCACGTAGCCCGCGGAGACTTCGAAGCATGGTTTGCATCCCTTGGCGACACAGAGCTAGCGAGAAAAACAGCATTGCTAAAAGAGCGGAAGCTGTCAGGAGAAGATTTACGCGTGAAACTTGGCAAAATCGTGGAGAATAGGTGCAACGAATTATCTAAGAAAACGAGAAATACAGTATAGCATGGGTGACTGCGCCTATTCTTGTTCTTGAACTAAAGTAAAACGTTTGTCGAGCTTTTCCAGAACTTGCTTTATGGTAGTGTACTCCATCTCTTCTGGACCTAGGCGCGCAGGTTCGAACTCGCCCATGCGGCGCAACGTGGCTCCGTCTCGTACTGCTTCATGTCGTGCTAAGGCGAAAGCTGGGTCGTCGAATAAGTCCGCAATCATCGGGTTTCCTTCGTCGTCACTGGAAATTCCTCCATTTGCCACCTGGAAGCCTAAAGCAACAATTCTTGGTGGACCATCAAAAGCTGTGCACTTAGACGCTTTCAGTCCTACGGGCATGAGTGGTCCCCAGTGGCTTCCTCGCATCCATCCCTGAACAAAGTAGGTGTGCATGAAGGGCGCCAAGATTTCGCCTACCGCTGGCAACCCGTGCTGTGCGCGGGTTATCATAACTGGATCATCTTTTCCGACGTATTTTCCTGCGATAAGCGAGAGTTTGCTGACGCTGCTTGAGGCGCAGACCAAGTTGTCGTCTGCTCTATGTATGCGTGATATGGCGTATCTGCCAACTGTGCCGATTAAGGCTAGCAGCTCGTAGGTTTCTTCGGGACACTTAAGCGTAATTGCTTTATTTTCGATGGTGTCAACGACTTCGAATTTAAAGCCACAGAGCATATGTGGATCAATTACTAAGCCTGCAGTGTTCATTGGGTCAGCGAATATGCGGAACAGCGGATAATTAAATGAGCCTGCGCTGGTTTTGTCGGCTGCGAAAACAACTATTGGATCAGAACCGCGTTCTTCTATCTCCATCTCTGCCACGCCTGGACCCATGCCACAGACGTTGCCGCTGAACGCTGTTTTCAGGAGGTCTTGCCCTGCACCGTAGAGTTTCAACTCCAGAGCTTTGTCAGCAGCTTCTTTAAAGGTGTTCCAGGCGAGTTCGTGAATAATGTGGTTCCGTTCGCCTTTCTCGTGGACCATGAGGAGTTCAAGGTCGTCGCCTGCATTAAAAACGTAAAAACTGTTTATGACGCCTTTTGCCGCTGCGTTTTCGAGGTTCCTCTTAGCTATTTTGAAAAGGGGGCTGGGTACAACGTGGTGGCCGGCTAGCGAGCCGACGTCGCACTTGATTAGGGATACTGTAGTTTTTTTTGGCAACAAGTAACCCTCAGTTTAAACTCTGTTTGCTTTGCTTTTAAGTTTTTCAGTCGGCTCGCGGAAAATTTTTGAACACTACGTGTTATAAGTAAAGAACATAATCAACATTGTAATGGTGAATGCAGTGAGCGGCGTCAGAGTGATTTCTGCCAAGGTTCCTGAGGAAGTTTACAAAGAGATGGTTTTGCGGGTTCCAGAAGGCGACCGAAGCGACTTCATCCGTGAAGCTATACTTGAGAAACTTCAGAAAACGCCTCGAGCAAATAAGCTTTTGGAGTTGGAGGCGCGTATGGGGAAAATTGAGGGCGAACTCGGAGAAGTGCGGAAGTACCTTGCAGATTTAGAGCTCCTCACCTACGGACAGAAGAAAGTGAATCCGCATTCCTTTTGCATCGACGAAGTGGATCACAAAATTGTGGATTATCTCTTGCATTATAAAGGCGCAACAACGCCTGAGCTGGCGGATTACATGAAGATTAACCGTTGGCTGGTGCTAAATAGGCTGCGGAAGATACAGAAAACCTCAAAGAAGCAGTTGGGCAAAGCCGTCGTAGAATACTATGGTGGCGAAAAATCAGGGAAAAAAAAGGCGTGGTGGATAAATCAGGAGCTCATCGAGGAGTAGCAGCGATTAACTTAAGTTTTAATGTTTAATTACTCTGCTGGTTGGGCCTGTAGCCGAGTACGGATTAAGGCGTCGGCCTCCGGACGCGTTTCTACGCGGAAGAAAGCCGAAGACCCTGGGTTCAAATCCCAGCGGGCCCGCCACCCCCCAAACGAATTTATCCTGCAAACAACAACTCTCCCTTTTCTTTTTTTCTTTTTCCATTAGAAGTTACTGTTCAGCCAAAAATGGAACGAACGACAACCTCCATCAGCGTAATTCTTGTAATAAAAAATTCAGGACTAAAGAGAGTAAGAGAAGTCATGCATATGTTAAAAAAAAGAATTCTTTTTTTATTCATGCGCATGGATTGTATTATCAGCTGAATAAGAGTGCACCACCAGATTAGAGATGTAGGGATTGTAGTTGGTTTCAATTATTTCGGAATTTTCCAGTCAAAATTGGGGATCGCCCGACCCAAACAAGGTTATTAGTTGAGTTACTTTGGAGTTCTCAGCATGGTTTTTATGAATAGTTGGATTTCTTCGCTTATCTCGTTCATGTTATCTGTTATTTCTTTGCCTTTTTCTGTGAGGCTGTAGGCTCTGCCAGCCCTGATTTGAACACTTTTCGTCCATCCTTTTCTTTCTATGGAGGTTAACTTAGAGTAAATAGTATTGGGACCAATTATGATTCCGAATTTCTTAGTTAAGAAACTATTGATCTCGTAGCCAGTCATGGCCTTGTCAACTAAGGCACAGAGAATAGCAAGGTCCAAGAAAGCTTTGAGGCTTCTTTCTTGCACGCTTGGCTGTAACTCCAAATTCAAAATAAACACCTCACTATCTAGTCGAACGATTTTTCGCTCTTCAACTAGAGTATAGACATTCAAGAAATCACCGGCTATAAAAACCTCCCGCATAACATGTTCAACACAAGTGCTGGCTGCTTTGTTTCTTTAATTTTATCTGTCCAAGCGGAATGATACTTCAACCTTCCTTAATTTTAGAAGGTTTTATTTCCTAATCAAATTCGGAATGTGAATGATATTAAGATTATAGTTAGCTGCATAACTGATTAAACCTCTGTGGCAGGAATTTTAAGAACCAGTTCGACGCAAAGCTCAATCTTCTCGAGAGTTGGCTGAAAGCGTTCCGTATTATCACTAAAAACTCGTCTTCAGACCTGAAGAAAGCAGTGGATATTTCGCGTTTAAGGCATCTCCACAGTTGCTCGATAGGGTTCAAGTCAGGACTATGTGGAGGAAGGAACGTTAACAATATGCCTAGTTCTTCTGCCTTTTCTCTAGTTACATTCGCCTTGTGAGACGAAAAATTATCCAGAATCGCCACTATCTTCGCTTTCGGATTGCTCCTCTTAACATCCTCCAAGAAACTGCAGATGCTTTCTTTCTTAGAGTTCTCCATAATTCCAACTATGCTTGTGCCATAGGGAGCATAGAAACCAAAAGTGTTAGCTCGATATTTGGTCGTATCCTTCACTTTTATCGCCTTACCAAAAGAATATACCCTCACAGTGTTGGCGCAGGATTGGGGGCTGCACTCGTCCAGAAAACCAACCATCACATCTTCTACATCTTCTTGATCTACCGTGGTTTGTCGGGGTTCTTGGGGTTCTTGTGCTTCTAAGTCCTCTAGTCTTCTTAGTGAATCTTCCAAGGTAAGCTTAAGTTTGGCCTCGGCGTCATCGGGTCTTCGATAGTCCCTCGGATAAGGCTTACCGTACCTCATGCCAAGCGAATGCAAAATTCTGCTCACGCTTACTGGATGGTAGTTTTTGCCAAATTCCTCCAGAATAAGTTGTCTTGCTTCTTTGGCGGTCCAGTAGCTTTTGTTCTGCAGCTTCTGCTTGAGGTCTTCGCGTTGGGTGCTGGAAAGTTTTGCGGGTCGTCCGCCTCCAAATGTTGGTTTTAGCCCTTTCAAGCCATGGGTGTTATAGCGTTTCAGCCACAGGTAGCCAGTTACTTTGCATCTTCCAAGCTTCTTTGCTGCTGTTTCCACGTCTTCGCCGGCATAGAGGTTTCGGATGAAGATTAGTCTCTCCGCGAACCTTTTGCTCTTTTCATTCTTGATCAAGCTTTCGAGTTCTTCTTCGGAGAGATGTTTCATCAACAGATGGTTGCACCTCCTATACGAGCAAGAAATAACATCGGTTTAATTAGTTTTGTTAAAAACTATAATTGTAGTAGTGAACGTTTGC
>Ga0209431_10002082_pt1 | contig 16339 bp, 13 predicted proteins | sample RifCSP13_3_FD_184021 | JGI IMG/M metagenome (GOLD analysis project Ga0209431, IMG submission 184021) | Soil microbial communities from Rifle, Colorado - Rifle CSP2_sed 13_3 (SPAdes) (version 2) | ecosystem: Environmental > Terrestrial > Deep subsurface > Rock core/Sediment | place: Rifle...
TATTGCCTGATGAACAATCATTATCATTTACTGTTAGAGACGCCAACGGGGAATTTATCTCAAGTCATGCGGCATATAAACGGGGCATACACAACATACTTCAACGTAAAGAGAAAGCGTTTTGGTCATCTGTTTCAGGGGCGATATAAGGCGATCCTGGTAGATGCCGATGAGTATGCAAAAGAACTGTCCCGCTACATTCATTTAAACCCTGTCAGGGCTGGAATTGTAATTAGACCTGAAGAGTATGAGTGGTCAAGCTATAGGAACTATATCGGGAACAGAACGTCTACATGGCTCATAACGGACTTTATATTAGGCTATTTTGACAAACATATTTCATACAGTAGGAAGAAGTATAAGCAGTTTACAGAAGACGGGATTGGAATAGAAGGTATAAGCCCGCTGCAAGCCACAGTAGCCTCGACCCTGTTAGGCGGTGCCGGATTTATAAAAGAGATAACTGAAAGATATCTTGAGAAGAAAGAGAAAGATCGTAACATCCCTGCCGTGCGAGCATTAAACACCGGTCCAGTGATAGATAATATTTTAGAAGTTGTAAACAAAGCCCCATTTGTCGATGAAAGCATAAGAAAGAAGGCTGGCATTTATCTTTGCCACCGTTACAGCGGCGCAAAACTGAAAGACATCGGCAGATACTTTGAAATGAAAGATGCTGCTGTTTCTCAGGCAAGCAAACGATTTGCGCAACAGATTGAGAAAGACAAGTCCTTGAAGAACGCACTGAAGAGGACAGAAGAAAGGTTGCTGGTGTCATATGTTGAGACCTGACCCCTTTGTGTGTTCTTCCGAGAACCGAGCAATGCGGGCTGGCGAAATCTCAAGCCTAATTGATGTTACTTACCAACTTGTAGGAAAACGGACAAGCCAGCTTCAGGAAGCCAGTCTGGTCGACAAAGACAACTTAACGGGTATCGTACGAAATAGAATAACGGAAGCAGCTCAAAAACTATATTTTTCTTAAGCGTAAGATAGAGGACGGAAAAGGGGACGCAACCCTTTTCACATATTAAATTCTGCGAATATTGAGAATAAAGGGGCCGCACCCGTTTTTGAATGTTATTTGAGGAGGTAAGCCGTGGCTACTGTAAAGCTATCTCAGACATTGCGTGATGAATATGAGAATTTGTTTAATGGAAATATTTGGGACGGTTCTATATATCGCAAAGTCCTACAAATACAACATTCCATAAGCATGGAGGGCAACTATATGTCTATAGGGAAGGACAGTAGATTAAATGCCCAACACCCCTTTAAAAATTAGCAACAACCCCTTTTTAATAAATATTTACCTGTTTGTTTGACCCAAGAAATTCCTAAATATCTCAGGAGGCCGAATGAAAGAACCTTCTCTTTACTACGCCACAAACCGCAAGCATGTGGGCAGCGACCGCTGGAACCCCACAGCATATGGCAAAAACTTCAGCGACGACGGGGCGAAGAATCTGCGGTTCGGATGGTTGAGCCTATCGACGGACGAGAAGATACTTGCCAATTGAATTGAGGATTTGGAGGAGTTTTGACCTATGAAAAACGACAGGTTTTTAAAAAGGCTTAAAAAAGAGATGCCGCTGTGGGTAAAGCAGGGATGGATTAGAGAGGAAGGCGGGAAGGCGATCCTTGAGCATGTGGCTGCTCAGGGGGAGGGCGGGACAAAGTATCTTACAATGGCCTTTTCAATACTGGGCGTCGTACTCCTCGGAGCGGGGATCATCACCTTCTTTGCCGCCAACTGGAGCGAGATGAGCAAGCTCTCAAAGCTCGGAGTCCTGTTCGGCAGCATGTGGACGGCCTATATCACCGCCTATTATCTCATAGAGGAAAAGGACTATCCCTATCTTGGCCAGGCAATATTGCTCCTTGGAGTGATCCTCTTCGGCTCCAACATCATGCTCATTGCCCAGATTTACCACATAGATTCGCACTATCCGAACGGAGTGCTCATCTGGTCCCTTGGAGGCCTCCTTGTCGCATATCTTATGGGTTCGCAGCCTGCAATGGTCGCTTCAACCGGTCTGGCAATCTTATGGACTTCTATGGAGTCTTTCGGCTTTGAGCGGACCTTTCACTGGACCTTCCTTATTGTATGGGCTGCATCTCTTCCCATAATCATCCGGCTTCAATGGAAACATGCCCTCCATGTGGCCCTTGTCGGTCTTCTTGTCTGGAGCTGGCAGAGTTTTATGCATCTCGCGGGATTCTCGGAATGGGCGAAGGGATCGGCCCTGTATCTGATGCAGATATATTTAGCGGTATATCTCGGCCTCTTTATCCTGGGTATGGTGATGGATACATACAAAGACTTGGAGCCTTTATCGTCAATAGTCCTCAGGTATGGGGCCTTTGCTGCCCTGGCCTCCTTTCATTCCCTTACCTATCCCGACCTTGGCATCGGAGGTCGATGGGGCAGAGCCCCTGTTCACGGCGCGTCCGCCTATACCTGGTTTGCCATAACAGTGGCGGCCCTCCTCGGAGTTGCACTCCTTTCAGACTGGCACAGGCAGCGCTCCGGGTTTGATGAAAGGCCTTCGTACCTGAAATGGGGGCAGGGACTCTTGGGTCTTTTGGCTGTGCTTCTCCTAGTAAATATCTTTGCAGGCGGCGCATACGGCGGTCTGATGGCTATACTCTTCAACCTTATCTTCTTTGCAGCTCTTGTATGGCTCATCTATGCCGGTATGCACAGCGAGGACCGAGGAATAGTGAACATGGCCTTCTTCTTCTTTGCAGTCACCGTACTGGCCCGATATTTCGATACATTCTGGAGCCTTATGAACCGCTCCTTCTTCTTTATGGCAGGGGGGATTCTTCTTATAGGCGGCGGGTATTACATGGAGAAGCAGAGGCGACGGATCACGCAAAAGATAATGGAGTCGCGCAAGGCAGGAGGGGAATATGGGAACTAAGCTCCGTATAGCCTTAATAATTGCACTTCAAACCCTGGCCCTCTTCTCTATGATAGCGATGAGGCAGTGGACACTGAGTACAGGGACCTCTGTCACCCTGGAAACGGCGCCCATAGACCCACGCTCCCTTTTCAGCGGAGATTACGTCCGACTAAACTATAAGATCAGCGACATCAGACTTGATGGGATATCAGGAGACAGTGAGTTTAAGAGGCATGATTGCGTCTATGTCCTCTTGAAAGAAAGCGATCCGTACTGGCAACCTGTTTCCGTCCATCACAACAAACCTACTGTCCCTCCAGGACATCTGGCCATTAAGGGTGAGGTAAATTATGCCAATGAGATTTCCTGGAATCAGGAGACCGGAAAGTCGGAAAAGGCAAAGAACATAAATGTGCGATACGGGATAGAAAGCTATTTTCTGCCCGAGGGTGAAGGAAGGGGGTTGGAGAGGCCAAAGGAGGGAGAAAAAGTCACCATCCTCGTGGCGGTTGATAGATATGGAAATGCGGGTATCAAGTCATTGCTTGTCAATGGAAATGAAAGGTTCAGGGAGTCGCTGTTTTAAGGCCAAATATGGGACTGGTTCATATTACGTATGTCCCAAAGGAAGCATCTGCACAGCACAATTAAACGATAAGTTGTCGTAGGCGTCAAGCTTCAAAGCAGTTTCTTTTAAAGGAAGAATAAGAGTTAAGAATAAGGGCTCAACACTTGACATGGGACAAAGATGAAGAAATGCGAATCGGAAAAGAGGACTGGCAATCGCCAAGTAAGTCGTATTCAAAAGTAACCTGTTGTCCTTAAATGCGCTGCCTGGAGGTGTTCTTATGAAGTGTATCGCGTACAACAGCGGATATAAGTACCAACTCAAGGAAAGTTACACACTGGCAACCGAAATAAAGCCCATCAATCCTATCGATACGGATTATATCAAGCTTGATTTATCGGGCGACTTAACGATAAAGAAAGGGTATGCCTGGGACGGGCCATCTGGCCCGACTATTGATACCCTTAATTTTATGCGTGGCTCTTTAGTACATGATGCGCTTTATCAGCTAATGCGAGAGCAAAACCTCGATCATGATATGTACCGCGAGATAGCAGACAGGCTGCTGCAAAATATTTGTAAAGAAGATGGCATGTGGTTGTTACGTGCGTGGTGGGTTTATCAGGGTGTCCGAATCTTCGCTGACCCGGCTGCTGATCCCGCCAACAGAAGGCCGGTTGTCCATGCCCCCAAAGGTTGTGAGGCATAATAAGAGAGGTTGAAGCATTCAAAGACATTGGAAAGGTTGAGGAAGGACGTATGAAGATAAATATGAGTGTATTGATCGTCTGTGTTATGGCCATTTCATTTTCGTCGCTGCCAATTAACGCCCATGCCTTCGAACCGTTCACAGACATGGAAACGGAGCTGATCCAAAAGAAGATAGATGATGCCTACCTGGAGGCGGAAGGGAAGCAGACAAAAGAGGAGATATGGGATGACTGGAAAAAGGAGATGCTGGAATCGGAGCCAGGCAAGAAAAGGCTGAGCCTGGACTTCTCCCCCCACAAGCTCAACTATTTTATCGCAAACGGTCTCCCCGGAGACCCTGCCGCCCAGGTAAAGTTTCAGATAAGCGCCAAATACCAGGTGTTTGAAGGGAGCCTTAACGTATTTAAAAGGAACTATTTCCCGCTGTATATGGCTTATACCCAGAAGTCTTTCTGGAATGTCGGCATACCCTCGGCCCCGTTTGAAGAGAACAACTACAACCCTGAGATGTTTCTTGACTACCAGGTTAAAGGAAGCGGTATATACCTCGATCATGTGGTGATCGGCGGAGAACATGAGTCCAACGGCCGTGACGGTGCTGAGTCAAGAAGCTGGAACCGGCTTTATCTCCTCTTATCATTTGGGATTGAAGCGAAAGAAGGCCTTGAGGAAAAAGGTGTCCTCCGTAAGGAAAAGTATTCGACTTACCTCAAGATATGGGAGGCTTACGGAGAAGAGGACCAGGACGATTATCTCAAGTCTATCGGACGCAACGAAACCTTTCTTGATTATGCAGGAAGGGGGGAGGTAGGTTTCAGCATCAGGGAACTCCCCATAATATCTTATTTCAGGGTACTAAGAAACAATCAGCTCGATTTCAGGACCAGAATATTCCGCGACTGGGATAAAGGCTCAATCGAGATCGGTTATCACCAAAATATCCCATATACAAACTTTTTTCTTTATGTCCAATACTGGGACGGTTACGGAGAAAGCCTGCAAAGGTTTTCCAGTCATGATACGAAGTGGAAGGGCGGGCTTTCATTCTTCTTTTAGAAAGATGAAAAGGAAGGAGAAGGTGGGAAAAATTGGAAAGGTACATCACTAGCTGCATTTAATACAATTGCGTCCAGCTTTCTTTGCTTGATACATGGCTATGTCGGCGCGTGCCAGCGTATTTGCGAATCCGTCATCTCCGCTCTCAATCTCGGCAATACCAAGACTGGCTGTGATTCGGATTGTCTTATCTCCAAATTGTACCTCGCTGCTTTCGACTATCCTGCGGATCCGCTCGGCCGTATCCATGGCGTGGCTTATAGAGGTTTCTATCAGAATGGCGGAGAACTCTTCACCGCCGATCCTTCCAAAATGATCCACGTTCCGTAGTGCGCAACGGATGGTCATCGCAAACGACTTGAGTACCTCGTCCCCAGCTGCGTGACTATGCGTGTCGTTGATACGTTTAAATTGATCAATGTCTATCATCAACACCGACATAGGATGATTGAACCGGCGTGACCGGATGAATTCTTCCTCGGCAGTGTCAATGAAAGAGCGACGGTTATCTACCCCGGTTAGAGTGTCTGTCCGGGCAAGCTGTTCTGCCTGTTTCTTTGCTATCAGGATTTCCTCCTCGGCTAGCTTGCGATCGGTGATGTCCCTGCCGGTGCATTGGTATTCAACAAGCATTCCCTGATCGTTGAAGATCGCGTGATGGGACCAGAGATGCCAGGCCATGCGGCCGTCAGGCAAAACCACTCTGACCTCGGCGATCATTCTGTGGGCATCCGGGCTGAGCGCTTCGATTTTCCTGATGAATGCTTCACGGTCATCGGGATGCATGAACGGATAGTAAGATTTTCCCAGCAGCTCTTCCCGCTTCATATTTACGTATCGGCAGAGGGTATCGTTAACAAATGTGACAATGCCTCCAGTCAGATATCTGACTACGAACTCAGCCTGATTTTCAACGATGGCCCTGTAGCGATTTTCGCTTTTCCGAAGCGATTCCTCTCCTTTTCGTATCTCTTCAATAAGAAGAATAAGAAGATAGACGACGATCAATGAGACTACTAAGGCTGCAACGGCCCCTGTTACAATGTAATCCCACAGAACTCTGCCGTAAATGAGAATACTCATTCCTGAAACGACCATGGCGGTTAAAGCTTCCGCAATGACAATGGCAAGCAACAACAGGTGGGATCGACTGATCTTAACGAGATGCTCAATTATCCGCTCCATATGTTTCATACGCTCAACTCCGTTCTATTACACATTGATAAGCTCATGCTGTATAATCGTATTATTAAACCGGCAATTAAAGATATGTCATGCTCGAAGGCTTTTATCGGGCATCTATCCTCTTAAAACCTGGATTCCCGCTTAAACACTGCGGGAATGACAACCTTGGAAATGTAACAAATATAATTGCCGAAGTAATATCTCGCAAAATAGCACACTACTTATCTCATAACAAGAGTTGATGCAAATGGAATATGACATCTTGCCAAATCTGGAATTTGGGTTAGAATTAATTATCATGTCACGACTTTTAAAATATATTTATGCCGCTTCACTTTTTTTCCTCTCTTTTTCCAGCTCTTACGCCCAAGAGGATAAGGAGAAAGGTATGCCTCCGGCGCAGGTGGTGGTGTCTGAGATGATATTAGGGATGATTGCCCCTGAGGTCGAGTTCATCGGTACTATCTTTTACCAGGAGGTATCGGATGTGGCTGCAGAGGTCAAGGGGAAGGTGGAGGAGGTCCTTTTTGAAGAGGGAGAAAGGATAAAAAAGGGTAAGCCCCTTGTGCGCCTTGATTCGGAGCTGCTGAAAAAGACTATAGAATCAACCAGGGCCACATACGAGCAGGTCCTCGCAGACCATGAAAGCGCAAGGATTGACATGAGAAGGGTAGAAGGGCTTTACAGGGAAGGGCTTGTGGCGGAGCAGGTGTTTGACGAGATAAGGTTCAGGGTGAAGGGGCTTGAAAAGAAGGCCGAATCCTTGAATACACAGATCGAAGGGCTTGAGGTGGAGCTTAAGAAAAAGGTTATTTCTGCTCCCTTCGGAGGGGTAGTAATCAAAAAGCAGACGGACAGAGGGGAGTGGCTGGAGCCTGGGGGAAAGGTAGCCACCATTGCCAGGGACGACGTGGTGGAGGTGATAGTGAATGTCTCTGAAGATGTGATGAGGTTCGTAAAGCCCGGTATAGATGCAAAGGTGACGGCTGCCGGGAAAGAAATAACCGGGAAGGTCTCCGCCATTGTACCCAGGGGAGACATCCAGACCAGGACGTTCCCGGTAAAGGTGAGGGTCAAAAACGGGATCTCCCTGATCGAGGGTATGGAGGCGAGGGTGAACCTCCCGGCTGGGGAGAGAAAAAAGGGGATCATCGTCCCGAGGGACGCGGTCATTAACAGGTTCGGCAATAACGTGGTCTTCACTGTCTCAGATTCAAAGGCAAAGATGATCAAGGTAAAGGTTATAAGCTACATGGGCCTTTCGGCTGGCGTTGAGTCGGATGAGCTTAAGGAGGGGATGAAGGTTGTGACCAAAGGGAACGAGAGGCTTATGGACGGGCAGAATGTTCAAATTCAAAACTCAAAAATCAAAGGTCAAAATTGATGTACCATTATCTTGAATTATGGACCTGATCAGATTATCCATAGAAAAACCTGTCACCGTGATTGTGGGCGTGATCCTCATAGTCCTCTTCGGGACCATAGGGCTTATGAGGATGCCTTATCAGCTCACCCCTGATGTTACTGAGCCGGAGATTACGGTAACCACGGTCTGGCCCGGTGCTACTCCTTATGAGGTAGAGAGGGAGATCATAGAGGAGCAGGAGGAGGCGCTGAAGGGCGTTCCAGGGCTTATAGACATGGAAAGCTCCTCCTTCAACAGCATGGGCTCCATCACCCTACGGTTCAGAATAGGGACCCATGTGGACGACGCTCTTTTAAGGGTTTCAAACAAGCTCAACGAGGTGCCTTCATATCCTGAGAACGTGGAGAAACCTGTAATAAATGCAACAGGGGCCGCTACTTCCCCCATCATCTGGACTATACTCAGGACCGCTGCCGACAACCCCAACGATGTTAACACATACAGGACGTACTTCGAAAACGAGGTAAGGCAGTACCTGGAGAGGGTTGACGGGGTTGCTGACCTGTTCATAGGTGGGGGAACCGAAAGGCAGATGCACGTGGAGCTCCGGCCCGAAAAACTTGCTGCCTACGGCCTCACCGTGAACGACGTCATAAATGTCCTCAGGGCCGAGAATGTTAACGTGTCCGCCGGAAACATGGGATTGGGGAGGAGGGACTATCGGATAAGGACGGTGGCTGAGTTCAAGTCGCCAAAGGACATCGAAGGCGTCATCTTGAGATCGACTGGGCAGGAGAGGATAATGCTCTCCGACATCGCGGATGTTCATTTCGATTACGAGAAGAAGACCGTGGCCATGATCCACAACGGGAAGGCGGGGCTGGCCGTTGGGATAAAGCCTGAACCCGGTGTTAATGTCCTGGAGCTTACCGACAGGGTCGAGGGCGTGGTCAAGGGGCTTAACGAAGGGAAGCTCAAGTCGCAGAAGATATACCTCGACTGGGTGTACGACCAGAGGCCGTATATCAGGGGGGCCATTGACCTGGTTCAGTGGGACATAGTCGTGGGAGGCGCCCTGGCAGTGGCGGTTCTCCTTGTATTCCTCCAGTCCGTAACCGCCACCCTGGTCATCGCCACGGCCATACCCATAAGCATCATCGGCACCTTCATCCTCATGGACCTTCTCGGAAGGAACCTGAACGTCATATCCCTCGCAGGGATATCTTTCGCTGTCGGCATCCTTGTGGACAACGCCATAGTGGTACTTGAAAACATCGACCGCCACAAGAATATGGGGAAGTCACCCTTTGACGCAGCATACGATGGTGCGAAGGAGGTATGGGGGGCGATACTCAACACTACTGTATCCACAGTCGCGGTCTTCCTCCCGGTTGTATTCGTGAAGGAGGAGGCTGGGCAGCTCTTCGAGGACATAGCCATAGCAGTGAGCTGCTCGGTTCTCATCAGCCTTTTTGTCTCCGTTTCCGTGATACCGATGCTCTCCCAGGGGCTTTTCTCCCTTTCAAAGACTGACATAAACCCAAAGAACAACACCCTGACAAGAACCGGAAGGAGGCTTGCCGACATAATCATGGCGATGGTCTCTTTTTCAGTCCGGGACAGGAAAACGAGCATTTTTACGATATTCTCTCTCACAGCTGTTTCGATGTCGGTTGCCTATCTCCTCCTCCCCAAGATGGAGTACCTTCCCCAGGGGAACAGAAATCTCATAATAAACATCCTCATCCCTCCGCCTGGGCTTTCTTACGAGGAGAGGATGGAGACAGGGAAGAGGCTATTTACCGACCTAAAGCCGCACTTCAAGAAGGAGGCCGATGGAGAGGTCGGGATAAAAAACATGTTCTACGTTGGGGCGGAAACGATCATGCTCTCAGGGGCCATAAGCACCCATGAGCAGAGGGCTGGGGAACTGGTCCCTGTTTTCATGAAGACAATAAACGACATTCCGGGGATATTCGGGATCAGCAGCCAGGCCGGGATATTCCAGACGAGGCTGGGTAGGGGGAGGACCATAGAGGTTGATATAAGCGGAGACGACCTTAACCGTGTGATCCAGGCTGCCGGGGCCATGTTTGGCACGATAAAAAAGGAGCTACCGGAGGCACAGATAAGGCCGGTCCCCTCCATAGAGCTCCTATACCCTGAGATAAGGCTTGAGCCTAACAGGGAGAGAATAAAGGCCGCGGGGCTCAGCACCGCTGATTTCGGTCTTTCTATTGATGTCCTTATGGACGGGAGGAGGATTGGGGACTTCAAGCAGGAGGGGGAGAAGAAGATAGACCTGATCCTAAAGGCGTCCGAAAAAGACGTCTCAACCCCGGAGGAGCTTTACGGCAAAACCCTGGTCATCCCCGGAGGGAAGCTGGTTCCAGTGTCGTCCCTCTCAAGCCTTGAAAGGACTTATGGGATAACGGAGATAAGACACTTGGAGAGGCGGAGGACCGTATCCCTCCAGGTCACCCCTCCCTTTTCCATACCACTCCAGGAGGCGATGGAGATCATAGAAGGAAAGGTCTTCGTGGAAATGAAAGAGCAGGGGATGCTGAATGGTGTAGACGTAAGGCAGAGCGGGGTCGCGGACAAGCTGGCGGAGACAAGGGGAGTCCTTCAGTGGAACTTCCTTCTTGCCGCATTCATCATGTACCTGATAATGGCGGCCCTCTTCGAGAACTTCATATACCCGCTTATCATCATGATCACGGTTCCCTTAGGCGCGGCGGGAGGGTTCATAGGGCTAAAGCTTGTGAATATATTAAGCGCCACTCCCCAGCCGTTCGATATACTGACAATGCTCGGATTCATAATTTCCATAGGGATAGTCGTGGACAACGCGACTCTGATAGTCTATCAGGCCATTAACAACGTGAGGGACTACGGGATGGAGTATAAAGAGGGGATATTGGACGCGACAAGGACGAGGCTGAGGCCCATATACATGAGCACAGCAGCCAGCGTATTCGGGATGCTTCCTTTGGTTGTTGCCCCGGGGCCTGGTTCGGAGCTTTATAGAGGGCTTGGGAGCGTTGTCCTTGGAGGACTAGTGTTCTCAACCCTGTTCACCGTCTTCGTCATACCGTCGCTTCTGATGTTCTTCATAAAAATGGAGAGGAAGCCCCAGGAGGATACCCAAAAACCTTGACGGAAGGATTAGGATTGTCACGTATACCTTATTCGACCCACTTCAGTATCTCGCTTACATCCACCCTCTGGCTCTTGTAGCTGTTGGCCTTGTCTTCCATGTCCGGGTAGCCGATGGAGATGCCGAGGACAAGCCTTTTGGAGTCAGGTATCTGTAGCAACTGCTTTACAGTGGCCGGGTAATCGGTGAGGAACGCCTGAGGGACTGTGCCGACCCCGTGGGCATTGGCGGCAAGCATGAGGCCGTGGGCAAACATCCCAATGTCTAAGATTGACCATGTCGGGAGTGTCTGGTCCTGGAAAAGGAATATACCGTGGGGAGCGCCGTAAAATCGAGAGTTTGCGATCTTTGACCTCTTCAGGAGCCCCGGGTCGGCAATATTAAAGCCGAACTTTTCACTCCTCTTCCTCATGTGCTCCGCCATCCTTTGTTCTATATGCGGCGGCCATGATACGGGTTCTGGGATGTCCGGCTGGGGCGGCGCATCCTTTTCTATCAACTCTATCAGCGCCTTTGACAACTCCTCCTTTTTCTCGCCGGATACTATCGCCACCTCCCAGGGCTGACTGTTTTTATATGACGGACTGCACTGGGCCGTCTTTATTATCTCCGAAAGTATCTCCCTGGAAACCGGCTCCGGCCTGAATTTTCTGATGCTCATCCTGGTCCTGATGCATTCGATAGCGTCCATATAACCTCCTGTCTTGTTGTATGGGCATCGCCTATACAGTATGAACAAGAGTATACCAGCGGAAAAAGACCTTGACAACATTGGAGTTCATCCCTATGATTTCTTAGAAACAGTCATGACGAAAATCTTAAGCCATAGGCACCGTCAGCGTCATGAAAACCTGCCCCCTCACCCCTTCCCTCTCCCCGGCGGGGAAAGGGGTTTTCACCGTAAAAGGGTTGGAAAATGGATATAAGACTGACCCCAATGACGGAAGCCGATTTGGCTGACGTACTGGAGATTGAGAATTCATCTTTCCCGACTCCCTGGACAATAAGGCTCTTCCTCAATGAACTTGAAAACCCCTGTTCCCATATCATCCTGGCAAAAGACGATGCTGGCGTACTCCTGGGTTATGTATCTTTCCGGCTCATAGTGGATGAGGCACATATCCTGAACATTGCCGTGCATAAGCAGTTCAGGAGGGAGGGGATTGCAAAAAAGCTCCTTGACCATGTCCTGAAGTTTGCTAAAGAGAAGGGTGCAAATATTTTTTTACTGGAAGTAAGGAACCTGAACATTGCGGCCCTGAAGTTATATAAAGGTTTTGGATTCAGGGAAGCAGGGATCAGAAAAGGTTATTACGTAGATACAGGAGAGGATGCAATCCTGATGGAACTGGTTTTATAGGAGCAAGAATAATTAATAAAGCTATGTGCGACTTCAAGAAGCTGAAAAAGATATTGTTCAGAATAGACCCTGAAACCGCTCATCACATGACGGAGATGGCTGTGCGTTTCGCTCAGACAATGCCATTTTTTCTCCCTCTGCTCAAAAGGAGGTACTCTGTATCAGGCGACTCCCTGACCCAGACGATCTTTGGCAGGCAGTTCCCAAACCCGGTAGGACTGTCCGCTGGGTTTGACAAGAATGCCACCATGATCAGGGGGATGAGCGCCCTTGGTTTTGGATTTGTTGAGGTGGGAACTGTAACCCCCCTTGCTCAGGAAGGTAACCCCAGGCCACGCCTCTTCAGGTTTCCTGAGTATGAGAGCCTCCAGAACGCTATGGGTTTCAATAATGACGGGATGGAATCTGTACTGAAAAGAATGAAACGGACCTTTCCCTCCTCAGTCCCTGTCGGCATTAATATTGGGAAAAATAAGGCAACTCCACAGGAAGAGGCAATCAAGGACTATCAAACTCTAATAAACGCATTTAAAGACCTGTGTGACTACCTGGTAATAAATATCTCATCGCCAAATACTCCTCAGCTGAGAGATTTGCAGAACGAGCGGTTCATAGCTGATCTGTTTAAAACCGCCAGACAGATGACGTCACGCCCCATATTTCTGAAGATTGCCCCGGATATGGATAAGGCAGCCGCTGTGTCACTCTGTTCAACAGCAGTGGAGCACGGCGCATCCGGTATTATTGCAGCCAACACAAGCACAGACTACAGCCTTCTGCCCGGGGCCAGGGAATTTGGAGGTATAAGCGGGAAGGTGATACGTGAGAAGAATTTTGCCATATTCGACTCAATAGCAGGTGAGCTATACGGCAAGACCATACTTATAAGTGTAGGCGGCATAGACTCAGGGAAAGAGGCATACAGGAGACTCAAGGCCGGCGCCTCTCTGGTCCAGATATATTCGGCCATGATATTCCACGGCCCGGCGCTGGTCGGCAGGATAAATAAGGAGCTTCTGGCACTGATGGAGATGGACGGGGTCAAAAATATAACTGATATTATCGGAATTGAGAGGAGATAGCAGCAGATGACTGTTGAGAACAGATACCGGATACCGCTGCTTATCCTCGTTGTTTTAACCACAGCCTTCCGCCTTACTTACATTAACTTTATAGAGCTCGTCCCTGACGAGGCATATTACTGGGACCTTTCCCGCAAGCTTCAGCTATCATATTATGACCACCCGCCTATGCTTATGTATCTGATAAGCCTATTTACAGGCATCCTTGGGAACACAGAGTTTGTCGTGAGACTTCCTTCCGTTATTATAGGCAGCGCTGTCACTGTCATTGTCTATCTTCTGGGAAAAGATCTGTTTGATGAAAAAATAGGATTTTACTCTGCCCTGCTCACAAGCTTCACTCTTATCTATTCAATTGGCGGGATACTGGCAACTGTAGATACGCCATTCGCCCTTTTCTGGCTCCTGGCATCATATTCTGGCGTCAAGGCCATTAAGACCGGCGACGGGAAGTGGTGGTATCTGAATGGCATTGCCCTTGGTCTCGGGATGCTGAGCAAATACATAATGGTCCTCTTTGTCCCGGCATTTCTCATATTCATGTTACTCTCGAAAGGGCATCGCCACTGGCTGAGAAGAAAGGAACCATACATCGGCAGCATCATTGCCCTCCTGATATTTTCACCTGTCATCATCTGGAACGCTCAGAATGACTGGGCCTCATTCAAGTTTCAGCTTACCCACGGCCTTGAAGTCAAGAGAAAGGCAGGGTTCCCATCCCTCCTGGAATACATCGGCAGCCAGGCTGGAATACTCTCCCCCCTCCTGTTCATTGCCTGTGTATGGGGAATGGCAAAGGGTTTAATCGTATGGATAAGGGGAAAAGACTGGAGGTACCTCTTCTTAACCTGTACTTCATCGTTCGTAGTCCTCTTCTTCGGATACTCAAGCCTTAGGGCAAAGGTGGAGGGGAACTGGCCGATGTCCGCATATTTTACAGCAATAATCGCCCTCGTATCCCTCTATTTTAAGAGTGACTATAAAAGGAAAAAGGTGTTTGCAACCGCTGTTGCTGCTACTTCTGTTATACTTACCATATTCGTCCATGTTCAGGCTGTCAGCCCCCTCATTACTATTAAAAAAGACCCGACAAACGAGCTTCACAGGTGGAAGGAGTTGGGGTCGGAGGTTGGGAAGGTATTAGATGAATTGCGATACGATAAAAAATTGGACCACTCAAAATCTCTTTTCATAATGGCCACTTCTCACCAGCTTACAGCGGAGCTTTCGTTCTATATACCGTCAAAACCTTATGTTTACGAACTCGCGGGTGAGGGTAAATTCAATCAATATAATATGTGGGCAGGCCCCCAGACAGGCGCTGACGCAATCTTGGTCAGCGCTCCCGGCAGAGAGGATGACGCATATATCAACTCCCTATTTGATGAAATTACAGAGATAAAAAGAATAGAACCAATGAGAAATGGGAAGGCCATAAAGACTTATGCCGTGTCTTACTGCAGGAATTTTCATGGTTTCGGGGATAAAGCAAGTAATTGATTTACATGCATGACCCTGATATTTAGTCCTTCCCGTCTTATCCCGTAGGAAAGCTGGATCATGCAGGCAGGGCAGGATGTAGCCACAATATCGGCTCCGGTCTTCTTTATATTATTTATCTTCCTTTCGAGTATCTTCATGGATATCTCGTTGTTCGTAATGCTGTAGGTCCCAGCCCCGCCGCAGCACCAGTCAGCCTCTGGAAGCTCAATAAACTCGATCCCAGGAATAGACTTGATAATATCCCTCGGTTCTCTGGTAATGCCCTGGTAACGGCTGAGGTGGCACGGGTCGTGGTAGGTTACCTTCAAGAACGAGGGATGAGGGATGAGGGATGAGGGATGAAGATTCAAATGCTTAAAGAAAAACTCGTTAGAATCCCTGACCCGCTCGGAGAGCCTCTTGGCTCGTTCTGCAAATTCAGGGTCATCAGATAACAGTTCCGCATATTCCTTCAGAAAGGAGGAACAGCTTCCGCACTCGGTCAATACTATTTCGTACCTTTCAAGCGCCTCTATGTTCTTTCTTGCCAGCTTCTTTGCAGCATCTGTATAACCATGGGCATACGGCGGCAGGCCACAGCAGTTGTTATCAGGGATTACGACCTCGTATCCAAGTCCCCCAATGATCCTTATTGTGGCTTCACCTGTCTCAGGGAGAAGGTAATTAAAACCGCAGCTCTTGAACCAGGCAACCTTAACTCCTCTGGTATTTATGCCCGGATGGGTAGTAGTCTGGGGTGATGGCCTGAAGCGCATGAACCCCTTTGAGACATCGTCCATAAGAGAATTAGCTATCCTCAGCCGTTCAGGAAGGATTCCCAGTCTATTTGCCAGGGAGGCGAATCCGATCCTTTTAAAAAAGAAAGCTATCTTCAGGAGTAAGGCAACTCTTGCAGGATAAGGAAGGATGTTGTTAAAAACCATCTTCTGAGCAACGCCGCCCCTCTTGGCATTTACAAAGCTCTCCCGGCCGGCGCGAATCAGCTCATCGGTTTTAACCCCGGTGAAGCATGAAGGTATGCATGCCCTGCAGAGGAGGCATGTTGAGAGTGCCGGCTCTATCTCAGACATTGAGAGTTCTCCTTTCAAAACTGCCAGCAACTGGACATTCCTGCCCCTGGCTACCTCCGGCTCCCTCCCTGTTACGGCATAAACAGGGCAGAATGCCTGGCAGAAGCCGCATTTACTGCATTTTGAAAGCTCTTCCTGATATTTTTTGAGGTCAGTCATGGATAATAAGGAGGTTACTTCTGCGGCTCAATGATGACCTTGAGCGAGTCCTTTGCATCGACAACCATTTGGAAACCCTTTCCAGTGTCAGCGAGCCCCAGCCTGTGGGTAATCATCGCGTTCACATCTACTCTTCCGGCGCGTATAAGCTCCAGGGCCGTTGCATGGTCTGCCGTGCTTCCGGCATACGATGATGTGAGGGTAATCTCG